>JAABUU010000931.1_pt1 | contig 56749 bp, 58 predicted proteins | sample 5559301 | NCBI WGS metagenome assembly JAABUU01 (sample SAMN10711884, study PRJNA513360) | rock metagenome | isolation source: Antarctica rocks | place: Antarctica: Victoria Land, Richard Nunatak white
TACCCCCCTAAACCTATCCCTATACCTGCCCTACCCCTATACCCTACCTAACCCTGCCCTATACCTATAGCCCCTGTGCCCCTAACCCTACCCTACCCCTGACCCCTGCCCTATATGCCTACCCTAACCTACCCTATATATATGTGCAGCGAGACCATAGCCAGCATGTCAGCTGCTGGGGCTAAACCCAGATTGCTCTCAGGCCAGCGACATGATGTCCACCAAAATGCCTCAAACTTCGCCAACAGCTGACATGTGTGCGGATCAAGCTCCCTGTGCCTTTTACCCGGCCTAAACCGCTGTGTATGTTGCTGCACCGCAGTAAACCTGGTCTAAACCGCATGGCACACACAGGTCCGCGGGAATGCACAACTGGGGGCCTTCCCGGGCATGGTTTGCCACCAAAGTTTGTGAGCGTGTTTCTTGTGACCTCAGCTACGCGTGGGTGTGCAGAAGTCCCGAAATGACGGCCGGACGGCGCGTCCAGGGCACTTTCTGGGTTGTATCCCACTGCATTGGTACCAAAGATCAGACCTAGAACCCTAAAGTGTGATGCAGAATGCACAATTGGAGGCCTTCCGGGGCATGCTTTGCCACCAAACTGCGGCAGCGTCTTCCTGAGGTCTATAGCTACGCATGGGTGTGCGGAAGTCCCGAAATGACGGCCGGGAAGGCACTTCCGGTAAGCGACCTTACTGCTGGTGTAGTATATCAAGCGCTGGCCGCCCCTGAGCCGGCCGCCAGCGCACGCCGCACCCCTGGGCCGCCGCCGTGCAAGGACTGGTCACGCAAGGACTGGTCAGCGGGAGTGCTGTGGCGGCTTGCGGCTGAGGTCCCCGTGTGGTGTGCGCAGCAGCAGGCATGTGTGGTGTGCGCAGCAGCAGGCATGTTTGGTGTGCGCAGCAGCATGCATGTGTGGTGTGCGCAGCAGCAGGCATGTGTGGTGTGCGCAGCAGCATGCCTGTCTGATGCGCCTGCCGACAGTGGCCGGGAGAAACCTGGCACACAACCTTGTCACGCCCGACAACAGTTCCCGCGCCTCAGTTGGCCCAGTGCCTGGCAGCCATGGCTGCAGCCCGGACCCTGTCGGCAGTCGCGTGCATCACTGCGGCCGCTCGGCGCAGGGCGCGCGCGAGGCGGCCGCGCGCACCAACGTATCATCGGGCAGCTGCGACGCGCACCTGCTGCGCGGCACGCTCTACAAGATTGTGCACTGCTGCACGCCCTGGCCGGCGGGTGGCCGGGTGCGAACCCAGCCAGCGCCCGTGCTGCAGCGCACGCGCGCACGAGGCGCATGTCCTCTGCCGTTGGCATGGCTGCAAGGGCGCACGCCAGAGAGCGCAGCAGCCGAGGCCTGTTCATGACCAAGCAGAGCGCTGTGCGCCGCGTTAGCTGCTTGTGCGTGTGCATATGCTCGCGGGGACACGCGCGGGCGGCGGTGTGCAGCGCGGCCTGGCGCGTGCGCAGTTGACCAAGGAGAACTTCCTCCGGGTGGTGCCAAGGCCTGCTCCCGCTCGCCCTGGCAGCCGTGGAGGCGGCTGTGCGGCGCGCGCCAGATGACCCGGACGTGCCGGACCGGCGCGTCGCTGGCGCATGCGAGTGCCAGGCGCGCGCATCCCCTGTGCATGAGCCCTGTTCGCACAACGCCGCGCCCTCACAGCTGCGTGCCCAGCCGCACATGCTGCACGGTGCGGCGCAGGGGCCGCTCGACCACCGACGCAGCCGCCAGCGCGCAGGCGGTGTTCCACGCGGTGATTGTCCTGATGGCGGTGGGCCCCGTCCAGCCTGCTCCGCTGGCGGCCAAGGCGCTGATCGGGACGCTGGCCAAGCTGCTCGCGGCGCGCGCGCCCTACGCCGCCCTGCGCACAGGGACATGGGTGAGCCGCACTGGTGCCCGCAGCGCCGCGGCCGCTGTGACATCCAGAGGCGGCACGAGACATGCTCGGGGACGTCGTCGGCGTGGAGCGCCTGCCTGCGACCTGCCGTGTGTCGCGCGGCAGGACACGCTCGTGGGCACTGTTCCGCAGATGCTGAAGCCCAATGCGACGCTGCGGGGGGTCGGGCATGCCCTGCCGGCGGAGCTGCTGCCGTACGCGGCGGCGAACCTGCTGCCCATGCTGCTCCTGCCGCCCGAGCGCATGCGCGCGCTGGGCCCCGCGCGCGCCCACAGAATCCAGACGTCGGACATCCTTGCAGCGACGCTGGTGCGCACGCCGCTCCCCGCTGCGCGACTCCCGGGGGAGCCGCGGAGCCCGGCCGGGGGTGGCGGGAGTCAGCGCGCACTGGCTTGGCGCGCGCGCAGGGCGTCGCCGGGCAGCTCGTGGCGTGTTCGGAGGATTGCAAGGCGCCCGTGCTGGCGTGCCCGGGTCTGGCGCCCTTTGTCGTGGAGGCGCTGCGCGTGCTGGCCGAGCCATGTGCGCGCCTGCCCGAGTGCTCACAGGGGGCTTCTGAGGCAATCGCGTGCTTGGTTGCGCGGCTGCGACGCGTCGTGTCGATTAGCAGCGCGTGCGGCGCATGTTCGCACCTCCTGGAGGCCAGCACTTTCTCAGGCAGCCGCGCCTCGACAGGCGTCAGGCGGCTCCCACTAGGGCGCTGCGAGCTCTGACGACATGCGCGGCCATCACACTGCAAGCTTGTGCACATGACGTTGACAGCTCGGCGCACCTGCCCGCAGGCGAGGCAAAGGTCAAGGACGCGCTGGGCAGCACCGCGAGCCTGGCCGGCGCGTCGCGCGCCATGGCCGCGGCGCTCGTGCGCGCCGGCGCGCTGGGCGCGGCGGCGAGCCTGGCGCAGCGCTTTGTGCTTGGACATGGGGACAAGCACAAACGCAAGGACAGAGCCGCCCTCGCGGCGAGGCACATGCAGGAGGTGCTGCGCGCCGTCGGGCGGCACGTGCCAGAGGTGTGCACGCCCTGCACCACCGCCGCTCACAAGGCGCGCTGGCAGGCGCTGGTGTGCTGAGTGGTGCGGGCGGCGCGGCAGGCGGCCCCGCTGCTGGATGCAACAGACAATGAGGGTTGCAGCGTGCGCCCCGCGTGCAGCCCCAGCATGCTCCAGCTTGCCGTGTATCAGGCCGCTCCTGCATGCGCATGCATGCATGCCACGCACCTGCGCAGGCTGAGGCCGGGAAGCACGCTCCCTGCCCCCTGCATGCGCGCTCGGGGCCTGACGAACTGCTCGCGCCGGCCGCCGTGCGCAGGCGGACGACGCGAGCAGGAAGGCAAGCGATGCGGCCCTGTCAGCGCGGGCGAGCGCGGCCGACCAGCTGGCCGCCATGGCCGCCGCCGTCGCGCGCTTTGAGGCCGCGCCGCACATCGCCGCGGACGCCCAGCCGGAGGCCGGCCTGGAGGACCTGCGCCTGCGCACGCCCGCGCTGCGCCCCGTGGGCTGCTGGTGCACGGGGTGCGGCGCCCTGCAGCACGCAGCATGCTGGCCAGGAGCCTACTGTCACGGATGCCTTGGCTCGCGAGCGCGCCGGCGCGCGCAGGTGCGGCGACCTGTCCGGCGCGTCGGAGGCGGCCCTGCGGACGCAGCTGTGCTCCGGCTGCAACGTCGCGCGCTACTGCTCACCCGCGTGCCACAAGGCCGCCTGGCGCGCGGGCCACAAGGGCGCGTGCCAGCGCATGCAAGAGCGCGCCTGACAGGCGCGGCCGCTCGGCCGCCGGCCCTGCTCCTCCTCATGCGGGCTTGCGCACTGCTCGGAGCTGGCGAGCGCCCCCGCTGCGCCCGCCTTGACGTGCACAGGCGCTCGCGCCCGGTTGAGCTGGCACCTGCTGCGGTGTCAGCTCATGACGCTGGTGCGCGATGGCGACTTTGTTATGGGGAACAGCCAGGCCGGCTGCCCTGCACTGGAGGTGCCCTCCACTTGCGCTGCGCTGGAGCGGGGTGACGCCCTAGCGGCTCCTGTTCCGAGCCTGAAGGGCAGGCATGCCGGCGCACAAGTGCTGTGGTGGAGGCAGCACCGTCGAGCTTGGGTTTGCTGTAGTGTGAAGGGGACCCCAGTGGCAGAAGTTGGGTCTGTGCCGGCAGTGACCTGGGAGTTGCTCACAGTGCGGCCTACCCGGCCTTGGGCGACGCTGCAAGAGACTTGGCGGAGGCGCTCGCTGGTATGAGGTTGCGGTTCTGAGTAGCAGTGGAGTGGTTTGTGGCGTCGCGCGGTGCCTGTGTTGTGTTTCAAAGTGAATGGCCCTGCAGCATGCAAGGTTCTGCGTTGTGAGTGCATTTTAGCAAACTCACGATGTAACACTCGGACGCATGCGCTGCCCGAGCTTCTGCACCCTTGCAGGCAGGCATGCGCCGCCCGGCCGCCCGCCACGCGCGCTAGGCCGCGCCGTCGGCGAGCTGCGCCTTGGCGCGCCGCGCCAGCAGCTGCAGCGCGCTCGCGTCGCGGTCCGGCAGCTCCAGGCGCTCCCACTGGTCCAGCTGCGGCCCGAGCGCGCGGCGCAGCTGCTCCATGTCCTGCGCGCGCGCGCGCGCGCCGTCAGACGGGGCGCGCCGCGCGGGCGGCGGCGCCGGGGCGCGCGGGCAAGGGCGCGCGCGCGCCTGCGGCGAGCCCAGCTCGGACGCGGGCCGCTGCCAGAGGTGCAGGAAGAGCGTGGCCAGCAGGTTCTCGGCCGCAAACTGCAGCTCGTCCACCTCGGCCTCCGCGTCGGCCGCGGCGGCCGCGAGCGCGCCGCGCTCAAAGCCACCGGCGGCGGCGCCGGCGGCGCCGCCGCCGGCGGCCAGCGCGGCCAGCAGGCGCGCGCGCTCGTCCTGCGCGGCCGCCAGGTGCTCGCGCGCCTGGCCGGCCGCGTCCGCCAGGCCCAGCAGGCAGGGGCAGGGCGGGCCGCCGGGCGGCGGGCGCGCGATGCGCAGCGTCAGGCCGCCCGCCGCCGTGAGCGCGCGCAGGTAGTGCGCCGCGCCGGCGCGCACCGCGCGCACGGCGGCGCCCAGGCGCGCGCCGCCCGCGCGCCCGCCCGGCGGCGGCGCGGCCTCGGCGTCGCGTGCGGCGGCCGCGCGCAGCACGGCCGGGCTGGCCGAGCGCGCGTCGGGCGCCGCAAAGCGCTCGGCGAGCGCGAGCGCGGCGGCGCGCACGCCCGGCTCGTCCGCCGCGCCCGGCAGCCGCGCAAGCAGGCCCAGCGACGCGGCCGCCAGGCACAGCTCGGCCGCGCCGGGCTCCCAGCCGCCGGCGCCGCGGCTGGCGGCCTCCTCGAGCGCGCGGCGCAGCAGGCGGCCGTGCGCGGCCGCAAACTCGGCCGCCGCGGCGCGCACCTGCGGCGCGCCCGGCGCGCCGGCCAGCGCGGCGACCACCACGCGCAGCGCAGCGGCCGCCAGGCGGCCCAGCCGCGCGCGCAGCGAGCCCGGCCCGCCGCCGCCGCCGCCGGGCTCCTCGGGCGTCAGGTCGAGCGCGCCGCAGGCCGCCAGCCGCTCGACAAAGCCGGCCGCGGCCAGGCGATGCGGCCCGGCGCGCCCGCCGGCGGCCAGGCCGGCCAGCGTCAGGCGCAGCAGCAGCGCGAGCTGCGCCTCCGCCACCGCCAGCGCGCCCGCGCCGGCCGGGCCGGGCGCGAGCAGGCCGCGGCCGCCGCCGGCGGCCAGGTCGGCCAGGTCGGCCAGCGCGCGCGCGGGCACGCCGGCCGCGTGCACGCCCTCGGCCGCGCCCGGCCCGTCGTCGGCCGCGACCAGCGCGGCGAGCAGGTGCAGCGCCTGCGCGCGCCCGGCCGCCCGGCCGCCCGGCCGCAGCGCGTCGGCGGCCGCCGCGGCCGCCAGCCAGCCGGCGCGGCGCAGCAGCGCGGCCGCGCCGGCGTCCGCCTCCGCCTGGCGCGCCTCCAGCGCGGCGGCCGCCTCGCCCGGCGCCGCGCCGGCGCCGGCCAGCAGCGCGGCCAGCAGCGGCGGCGGCGCGGCCGCGAGCGGCGGCGCGCGCGCGCCGGCCAGCGCCGCCAGCAGCGCGCCGTACAGCGGGCCGCGCGCGGCCTCGGCGCCGCGGCACGCCTCCGCCGCGGCCAGCAGCTGGCCCAGCACGGCGCGCGCGGCCGCCGGCCGCCGCAGCGCCGGCAGCGGCCCGGCGCCGCCGGGCAGCGCGCCGGCCGCGCGCTCGCGCAGCCGCGCGGCCAGGCTGCGCGCGACGCGCGCCAGCGGCGGCGCCAGGCGCGCCGCCTCGCCGCGGCCCGCGGCCGCCAGCGCGCCCGTCACGGCCGCCAGCGCGGCCAGCGCGGCGTCCTCGGCGCGCCCGCCGCTCGCGGCCTCCAGCGCGGCGTGGCGCCGCGTGAAGGCGACCTCGGCCGCGGCCGCCCAGGCGGCGACCAGCGCGGCCTGCCCGCCGGCCTCCTCCGCGGCCGCATTGGCGCGCTGCGCGTGCCGCAGCGCCGCGCGGCAGGCCGCACGCAGCTCGCCGCTGCCGGCCGCGCCCGGCAGGCGGCGCGGGTCGGCCTCCGCCTCGTTGTACCTGGCGCGGCGCCGCGCGGCCGTTATCACAGATAGGCCGGGGCCGCGGCGGCGCGCGCACATTTGGGGAATCGCGCACCGCAGGCGCAGCGCGTGCGTGAGCGCGGGGATGTCATAGCACAGGTCGCCGCGCGCGGACAGCGCGCGCACGCCGCCGGCGTCCGCCGTCGCCGGCGACGCCAGCAGCGCGTCCACGCCCAGGCGCTGCGCGCGCGCCACCCCCCGCTCGGCACCCGCACAGCCGGCCCAGGGGTCGCGAGCGCCATGCCACACGGCGGCGGCGCGCCTGCTGCAGGCGGCAGACCTCGGGCCCGGCCTCGTGGCTGAGCTGCGGCCGCTCGATGGGGTACACGGCGGCCTCCAGCAGGCCGGCCATGACGCCGCCCCGCCGCGCGCCGTCTGGCTCGTCGCCTGCGCGGCCGCGCGCGGCGGGTGAGCGGCCGCGGCGCGCGTCCGCCCGGCCATGCGCGAGGGCCGTGCGCGCACCGGGCGCATCGGCCGGCAGGAAGAGGACGGCCAGCAGCTCCTCGAGCGCCTCGCGGTGCGCGGGCAGCGCCGCGTCCGCACTGTGCAGCTCCAGCGCCGCTAGCTGCAGCAGCCAGGCGCGCTGGTGCAGCGCCGTCGCGCGCTCGGGGCCCTGCGCGCGGGGGTGCTCAGGGGAGGCTGCAGGGGGCAGGCCCATGCGCCGCCGCGGGCGTGCGCAGGGCGGTGGCGGGCGCACGTGCGGCGGCAGCGGCAGCGCGGCCAGCGCGGCCAGCTGGTCGGGCAGCACGCGCTCCGCGCGCAGCAGGTCCAGCAGCGGCGGGCCGGCCTCCGGCGACGCGGCCAGGCGGTGCAGCAGCGCGAGCGCGCCCTCGTACAGGCCCGGCTGCGCCGTCTCCAGGCCGCCCGCCGCCAGGCCGGCCAGCAGCGGTGCCAGGCAGCCCGGCGTGCGGCGCGGGTCGAGCGCGCTAGCGGCCAGGCCGCCCGCGCCGGCCTCCACGTCGTAGCCGGAAAGCGCATGCGCCAGGTTGGGCGCCGGCGCGTCCGCGCACGCCTGCAGCAGCGCGAGCACGAGGCCGCCGGCGCCGTCGCCGTCGCCGGCGCCGTCGCCGCCGTTGTCGTCGGCCACGTACGCGCCGCGCCCGGCCACCGCGTCGTCCAGCAGCGCCGCGTAGCCGCTGCGCAGCCGCTGGTACGCGGGCGGCTCGCCTGCGCGGCCGCGCGGCTGACCAGTGACGGGCGCCCCGCATGCGGCAGGCCGGCGGCCGGGGCATGCGGCGCGTGCGTCTGCAGCGGGCGCTCCAGGCCGACACCGGGTAGGTCCTCCGCCGGGCTGGCATGGGCACGCGGGGGCTCTTGCAAGCAGGCGCAGGGTTGCGCGTGCGGGGCGGGCGCGGGGCGCGCCGGGCGCGATGGGCGCCAGCAGCATGTCCAGCAGCAGCGGCATGCGCTCAGCCAGCGCGTGCGCGATGCGCGCGGCCTCCGCCTGCACCGCCGGGTTGGCCTCGTAGCGCACATAGTCCAGCAGCGCGACCAGGCGCCGGCGGTCGCGCCGCAGCGGCGCGTCCAGCGTCTCATACCCGACTGCGCGTCGAGCGGCGCCGTCTGTCAGAGCGGCGCCGGCGCTGGGTTTAGGTTGAGGTTAGGGTGAGGGCGGGCCCAGCGCGCCGCACCGGCCTGCGGCGCGCGCCGCAGCGCGGCCACGGCGGCGCCGTCGCGCTCGAGCGCCAGGCGCAGCAGGCGCAGCGCGGCCAGCGCGGCGGCCTCCTTGGCGGCGCCCCAGGGCGCGTCGCGGCGCTCCGCCAGCAGCGCGTCCACGCCGCCGAGCGCGGCCCAGGCGCCGCGCGCGCCCTCGCGCTCGCGCAGCAGGTCCAGCATGACCGCCGTGCCGGGCGGCTCGCGGCCGTCCGCGCCGCCCGGCGCCGGCGCGCCCAGCAGCGCCAGGCACGCGCCCAGGTGCTCCAGCGCCGCCGCCGCCAGCTCCCACCGCTGCCGCTGCGACCTGCGCCGCGCCGCCGGCCGCTCGCGCGCGCCTGCCAGCCCTTGCACGCCTGGCCGGGCGCGGCTGCCGCAGGACGCACCGGAAAGCGCGCTGGTGCAGGCTGCCGAGCACGGTGACGCGCACGAACGCGCTAAAGTGCGCGTACGGCCGGCCGCCGTCCGGCAGGCCGCCGCCGGAGGCCGCCAGCAGCGCGTTGAGCAGGCGCACGAAAGCGAGCGCCTCGCAGTAGTCCTCCGCGCGCGCCTCCACCTCGTTCAGCTGGTAGGTCAGGTCGTAGCGCGGCAGCCCGGGCCCGCCGCCGCCGCCGCCGCCAAGGCCGGGCGCCACCACGACCGCCGCCAGCAGGCGCTCCCACAGGGCGGCCGCCGCGGCCGGCCGCCGCGCGAACGCGGCGATTGCGTCGTCCAGCGCCGCCTTGAGCGCCTGCGCGCGCGCCGCGCGGCCTCCAGGCGCCGCGGAGCGGCCCTGTTAGAACTTGCGCGCGCGGCGGGGGGGCCGCGCCTGCGGCACCGGGTGGCACATGAGCTGGAAGAGGAGCTCCCAGAGCGGCGCCACGCCGGCCTCCTCCTCCAGCGCGGCCGCCCAGCCGGCGACCGCGCCGTCCGCGCCGCCGGCCATCACGCGCGCGAACAGGCGCAGGTAGGCCGCCAGGCCCGCCGCGTCGGCCTCCGGCACGATGCCCGCCGCGCCGCCGAGGCCGCCCGCCTGCTCGCCGCCGCCGCCGCCGCCCTGCCGGCGGCCGCCCCGGCGTTGTACGCGTGCGGGCGGCGGGGGGCCTTGGGCGGCGGGCCGGCGCGTGGGCGCACCGCGGCCTCCGGCGCCGGCGTGTAGCGCTCGCAGTACTCCCTCATGACGGCCAGCATGCGCGCCCAGGACACCGGCTCGTGCCGGTCGCCCTGGCGCAGCTGCTGGAACATGGCCTGCCGCCGCGCCGCGACAGGGTAGGGTTAGGGTGCGCCTGCGGTGCGCGCACCGCCGGCCGCAGCGCTGCCGCATGCGCGCGCTCAGCGCCACCGGGGCGCGCCTGCGCGCCGTCCTCGCCCTGCGCCAGCGCGGTCAGCACGCCCAGGTAGGCGACCAGCACGGCCGACGACTCGCCCATGACGGGGCTGCACGCCACGTACTCCATAAACTCGCCCAGGATGGGGTCCCTGGCGTGCGCCGCACGCCGGTCAGCGCGGCGCTCCGGGCGACCCGAGGGCTCGGGTTGGGTTTGGGTAAGAAAGCGGCGCGCGCCGCAGGCGCTCGTCCAGCCAGAGGTCCGGGAAGGCGCCGTAGACGGCCGCCAGCGCGTCCAGCAGCGAGTCCAGCGCGTCGCGGCCGCCGCCCGCGGGCGCGAGCGCGCCCGCCGCGTCCGGGCGCTCGCGGCTCAGCGCGCTGCTCTCGCCGACCAGCGCGCCCACCTCGTCCCTGCGCGCCGCGCGGCCGCCGGCCTCGCCCGGCGCGCGGGCAGGCGCTTGGACGAGGGTCGGGGCCGCCGCGCGCGCGCACCGGCCGGGCTGCGCGTCCAGGAAGAGCATGAGCAGCTGGTGCAGCGTGTGCGCGTACAGCTCCTGCTGCTCCGGGGGCTCGTCCTCGAACGGCACCGCGCGCAGCACGCGCGCGGTCAGGAAGCGCAGCGCGCCCGCCTCGCACGCCTGCCGCACGCACGTCGCCGCGCGCTCTGCGCGCGGCGCCGCCGCGGCGCTCAGCGCGGGCTCGCAATGTGCGCCCGGCCGCGCGCCGCGCCGCGTGGGCGCCGCGCCTGCCGCGGCGGCTCGCCGGCGCGCCCGCGGCGCGGCGCGGGCAGGCCTGCTCATGGGAGGCAGGGCGGCGGCGCACCGCGCGCGGTCGGCGGCGCGTGCTGCGAGAGCAGCAGGCCCCAGGCCAGGCGCGCGAGCGCGTGGAAGCCGTCCTCCGGCAGCGCCGCGGCCTCCAGCTTGGCGCCCAGCGCCTGGCTGCCCGCCAGCGCGCCTGCGCGCCCGGGTCCGCACATCGCGCGGCGCCCGGCGCGGGGCGCGGCGCCGCGCGGGGCGGCGGCGGGCGGCCGGCCGCACCGAGCGCCTGGTCGTCGGCCTCCTCCGCGTCGTCCGCCGCCTCGCGCGGCAGCAGCGCCGCGAGCAGGCCCAGCAGCACGACCGCCGCGTGGTGCATGGCCGCCAGGTCGCCTGCGCCCGTGCCTGGCGCCCCGGCGGCCGCGTCAGCGCGCGCGCGCCCGAGCCGGCGCGGGGGCCGGGCCATGGTGCAGCGCAGGGCGCGCACCCCGCGTGCGCAGCGCCAGGCTGTGCAGCAGGTCGACGAGCGCCTCCACGTCCGCTTCCGTCACGCGCGGCTGCACCGCCAGCGCGTACGCCAGGCACTACGCGCCGCCGCCGCCCGCGCTCAGCGCGCCGTGCGCCGTCGAGAAATGATATGCGCGCGCACGCAGCGCGGGGCGCGCGCCTCGCACAGCAGCGTGCGCTCGCGCGCCGCCAGGCTGCGGCGGTCCACCTGGCGCCCGCGCCCGTCCGCCACTGCCGCCAGCCGCGAGCCCGGCGCCGCGCCCGGGCCGCCCGCCTGCGCGCGCCGGCGTCAGCGCGCCGCCCCCTGCGCCCCGTGCGGCGCCGGCCGCGGCGCGGGCCCGCGCCTTGATCAGCTCGATCAGGCGGCTCAGCAGCACGGAGCGCCCGCCCGCGCGCGCGCCCAGCAGGTCGGCGTTGAACGCGGCCAGCGCGGCGGCCAGCGCCGGCTCCGCGTCGGCCGCCGGCAGCGCCTGCGCCTGCAGCAGGCGGTGCAGCGCGGCGACCAGCGCGCGGCGCTCCTCCAGGAACAGGCCGGCGGCCGCCTCGGCCGTGGCCTCGCCGCGCTGCGCGCCCGGCGACGCCGGCGTGAGCGGCGCCCGCGCCGGCCGCTTTCTAAAAACACGGGGCGGGGGCGCGCGCCTCTGCGTGCGCGGCCTCCAGGCAGCGCAGCGCCAGCAGCTCGTCCAGCTGCAGCTCGTCGCTGAGCAGCAGCACCTCGTGCGCGTCGGCCGGGTCCAGGCGCACGCGGCCCTCGGGCGTGACCGGGTGCAGGCTCTCCACCTGCCGCCGGGACTCGGCATTGGGGCCCTGCCGCGCCGCGCAGCCCACGGCGGTCAACTGCAGCCGGCGATGCGGGGGCATAGCCATCACCGGCGGCGGCGCGGGCGCCATGCATGCCCTGCGTGCTCGCGGCGCCAGTCACCTGCGACTTGAGCAGGTTGAGGAAGCTGGGCCGCTGCTGCTGCAGGCGATCGAGCACCGCCGCCGGCTCTGCATCCACGGCCTGCTCCGTGATGCCCAGCACAAAGCCCAGCAAGTCGCGGTGCGCGCCGAGGTCGGCCATCGCACGGGCACAGCTCGGCGCCGCAGCGAGCGCGCCCCGCGCGCCGGCGCACTGATCTGCCTGTGCAGGGAATGGCCTGCCTGGGGGGTCCTTCAATTATTAACAGGCTGCTTGGTGTCTAGCTAGGTGCACCTAGATGGCTGTGCACATCGCAGGCTTCGCTCAGGCTCAGACCGCTCTTGCTCCCTCGCTCCCTCAGGCAAACGGTAAAAGGAAAGGCCTGCGGCCAGGCCCTCGGCGCACGCGCCACAGTCTCGCCCCCTTGCTCGGCGGCCAGCCTGCGCGGAGGCGCACAATGGGCGACACGGCAGCACCGGCGGGCACAGCCGCTGCCAGCGCCTGGCTGGACCTGCCGGGCCCGGTGCCGACCGCGTGCATCCTGCGCCACTGCGACTCCGTGGATGTGAAGTCTATGCGCGCGGCGTGCCGCGCCTGGAACGCCAGTCTGACGGCATGCATCCTACGGCTGACGCCACGCCAGGGCTTCCCGGTGCGGCGCCCGGGCACCGGGTTCGAGCGGGCGCGGGGCCGGCCGCGGCGCTGCGGCCCGGGTTTGCGCTCACCGACCCCGGGCCGCGCACGGCGCGCAGGCCGGCGCGCTGGCGGCACGCTTCCGCCTGGTGCAGGAGCTGGACTGCCGCCACCTGAACCAGCTGGCCGCGGGCGACCTGGCCGCGCTCGCGGCCCTGCCCTGCCTGCGCAGCCTGGCGCTGCGCGGCAACTACCGCACCGGGGACGCTGAGCTGGCGCAGGTCCGCCCCACCCGCCGGCCGCGCCGGGCGCCCCACGGCGCGCGGTGCCCGAGCGCGCGCCGCCCCGCGCGCAGGTGGCCGCCCTGACCGGCCTGAGGACGCTGCTGCTGTTCGACTTCAAGGCGGCGACGGAGCTGGCGCCGCTGGCCGCGCTGCGCGACCTGCGCAGCCTGACCGTCGCGGGCTTCGACGGCCTGAACCACGCCCGGGGCCTCGACCTGGCCTGCCTGGCCCCGCAGCTCCAGGCGCGGCCGCGGCCCGCCCCGGCGCGCGGCCCGGCGCGGCGCGGCCGCGGCCTGCCCCGACGCGCGGCCCGGCGCGGCGCGGCGCCGCGCCGACGCGGGGCCCGCGTGCGCGCAGTCGCTGACGCTCAGGGTGACGGTCGACGCGCCGCACCTGGCGCCGCTGACCTGCCTGACGCGCCTCTCGCGGCTCACGCACCTGACGCTGCCCGGGACGCCCGCGGACTCGCGCGGCGCCCTCGAGGCGGCCGACGCGGAGCTGGTGCAGCTGGTCGGTGCCCTGGCCGGCGGCCTCCCTGGTGCGCCCGCGCGTGTGCACGAGCGGCGGCGCCCGCGCGCGCCCGCACACCGGCTCACGGCCGACGCGCGCCAGGCCTGCGCGAGCTGGACGTCCGGGAGGTTCGGACAGACGGCGCGGCGGGCGCGCGCGCATGCGCCGCGCTGACCTCGCTGTCCTCGCTCACGCGTGCGCCCGCGCCCGCTGTGCCCGGCAGCGCGACACCCCGCATGAATTGTTGCCGCCGCGCCGAGCGCCGCGCCGGCGCCGCGCGCAGTGTTCTGCCCCAGCGGGGCCGGCTTCGCGCGCCCGCCGGGCGCCTGGACGCACAGCCTGCAGCACCTGAGGCTGCACCTCCGCGCGCCCTTCCCGCCGGCCGTCACCGCGCTGGCCGCGCTGCGCGCGCTGCATGTCTCCTCGTCCGGGCCCGTCGGCGCGGCCGAGTACCTGCCTGGCATCGCCGCCCTGCGTGCGCGCCCGGCCCGCGCGCTGCGGTTGCCCGCCAATGCGTGCCACCGCGCGCGCTCACCGCCCCGCACGCGCGCAGCGCACCTGCAGGACCTCATGCTCAGCCTGCCGGACGAGCCTGGCCTGGGCGCGCACCTGGGCGCTCTTGCCGCTGCCACGGGGCTCACGCGCCTGCGCGTCCCCACCGACGCTGACGTCAGCGTGATCGCGCTGTGGCCGCTGTGCGCGGCGTGCCGCCGCCTGCGCGAGCTGCAGCTGCAAGGGTGCGCACCGTTCGCGTCCCGCGCAAGGCGCCCGGCACCGCCCGGCGCGCGCAGCCGGCGAGGCCGCTTTACGGGCGCCGCGTGCCGCGGCCGCACAGGTGCCTGCGGGTGGGGGACGCGGCCGCAGATGCGCTGGCCGCGCTGCCCGCGCTGACCCAACTGGCGCTGTCGGGGACGTCGGTCGGCGAGGGCGGCGCGCGCGCGCTGGCGCGCGGCCGGCTGCGCTCGCTCGAGCTGCATGACAGTGCGGGCATCCTGGCCGGCGCCGCGCGCGCGCTCGCCGGCCTGGCCGACAGCCTGGTCGCGCTGGACCTCACGCTCTGCCCGGCGCGCCCCGCCGCGCCGCCCGCCCGAGGCGCGCGCGCGCCCCGGCCGCCTCGGTGGGCCGCTATTGTAACAGGGGCTGCGCGGCCGCGCAGGTGGGCAGCGCGGGCCTGCTGGCGCTGGCGCCGCTCACGCGCCTGACCGCGCTGACGGCCGGCCAGGTAAACATCCGCGACGGCGCCCTGCGCATGCTGCGTGGCCTGCCGGCGCTGCAGCTCCTGAATCTGGCGAGCAACGACGTTACAGACGCGGGTGCGGCCGGGCCCGGCGCGCGCCGGCGCGCTTTTTTGAGTAAGTATTTGGTGTGCCTGAGGCTGGCGCGCGCGCAGGGCTGCGCCACCTGGGCGACCTGACGCGGCTGACGTCGCTGTCGCTCGATTGGTGCCAGCGCATCACGGGCGCGGGCGTGGCGGAGCACGTGGCGCCGCTCACGCGGCACGCGCTGTCGCGCCTGTCGCTGTACATGTGCCCGGGCGTCTCGCCGGTTGCGGGCCCCCCCGCGCCCGCCGCCGTCTGGCAGAGCTTTCAGGGGCTTTCGCGGCAGCCGGCGCGGCTAACAGCGCCACGCCCTGCCGCGCAGGACGTCAAGGCCAGCGTGGAGCACTGCTGCGTGTACGGGGCGTCCGCGCGCCGGATGCCGCTGCGCTGGCCGCCCTGACAAGAGCGCCCCGCCGCGGCTGGCAGCGCGCCCGCCTGGGTGCACCGGACAAGCGCAGCTGCAGCACACCATGGTGTCCCTGCTCGCTGCGGGCGAAGATGTCCTGTGTACATCAGAAATTGCTTTTTGTGTAACGGAGTTGCTTTGCATGTGGTTACAATAAGTCAGTTTTGCAAGCAAGGCAGAGCTTGACAGCAAGCCAGGCCGACGCGCACGGCAGCGTTCCCACTCACACTATGAAGGCCGGCGGCACGCCGGACGCCCGGCAGGCAGCAGGCCCCACCGCAACGCCGCACGCAAAGCCGGCTCTCACCTCCACAAGCCCCCTCCTCAAAACGCCTCTCAACAAGCCGCTCAACAAGCCTATCGCTCAGTTTATTGTTTGGAAGCTCCAACTAAAAGCGCATGGTGCAAAGCAGAGAGCTGCGCTGCAGCCCAGCCCACATAAGGCCCAGGTTGGGCGCCCACACAGCCCAGGCCCCCCACCCCATCCCGCGCTCAGTCGCTGCCAATGAGCTTGACCGGCATGTTGTACACGGCAGCGCCCAGAGCGGTGCCCCATGCGGCCAGCAGCAGCGGCCCGGCCGGGCCGACCTGCCCGGCGATGGCCGAGCGCGTGAGGAGCAGCACGTGCTGCAGCGCCGCGCCCGCGAGCGCCAGGTTGAGCAGCAGGCCCGCCGTGGTCGCCAGGCGGCCCTTGTCCGTCAGCACCTGCGCGCGGCCGCGCGCAGCCGCCCTGACGCCGCCGGCATGCCCTCAGCCGGCCCCGGCGCCAGCGCCCGCCGACGCGGCCAGCGCACAGTGTTCCCCCGGGCGCCCCGGAGCAACGAAGCAAGCAGCGGCGGCAGGGACTGGGCGGGCCCCGCACCTTGAGGCACAGCGCCGCGGCCGGGACGAGCACGTGCGTGCTCAGCGCGACCAGCTCGAACACGAGCTGCGCGGGCGCGTTGCCGTAGCTGCCGGTGCACGCGCGCAGGAACGTCTTGGGCGCGGCCAGCAGGCCCCAGGCCTCGACGAAGAACAGCGCGGCCAGGGCGGCGTACAGCGCCGCGCGGCGGTTGCCCGTGGGGCGCAGGTCGGCGGGGATGCCGCGCAGCACGCTGCCCGGGCCGGCCTGCAGCAGCGGCGGCAGCGCGATGGCGAGCGTCGCCGCGCGCATGGCCGTGCCCGCCCTGCGCGCCGCGCCGGCGTCAGCGCGATTGCGCACGGGCGCCGGCGGCGCGGGCGCGCGGGGCCGGCGGCCGGGGGCGCGGGCGCGCGGGGCGGGCGGGCGGGCCGCGCACAGGAAGGCCGGCCACGTCAGCAGGTGGCGCTGGAGCCAGAAGAGGCCCAGCACGGCAGCGGAGGACGCGGCCAGGCCCAGGTTGAGGCGCGCGTACAGCGGGTGCGCCAGCTTGCCCTGGCGCGCGCCGTGCTGCCGCGGCCGGGCCGGCGCGTCAGCGGCCCGCGGCAGGCGTGCGGCTCCCAGGCCCGCTCCGCACCCAGCGGTTTACCATTGTTCCTACCCTACCCAGCGCTCGGGGCGCGCCTGGAGCGCGAGCAGGATCATGGTGGCCGCGTACGTGCCGGTCGAGGCCAGGCGCAGCAGAAAGTCCATCTGCGGGCTCAGAATGCGCGGCCCGCCCTCCGCGGCCGCCTGCCAGACGTGGCTCGCGGCCGAGCGCAGGTCGCCGCTGGCGGCCTTGCCCACGATGTTCTTCACCGCCTGCACAGCGTGCGAGCACGGGGCCGGGTCGGCGCCCAGGGTTCCTGGCTCGCGCTGCACCCGCGCCGGAGGCCGGCGGGCGCTCACCTCCTCGGCGGGCTCGACCAGCGTGACGCCTTTTCCAAACGCGTGCTCCGCGACCTGCGCGCGGCGCGGCGTCAGCCGGCCGCGGCCGCCGCGCGCGCCAGGGGTGCTTCTCGGACTGCACGCACCAGGTCCGGCGCAACGAACAGGAGCACGGTCGCCACGGCGTAGAGCGCCGCCAGCAGCGTGTGGCCGGTCAGCCACGAGCCCGCCGGCGCTGCGGGCGCCTGGTGCGCCGCGCGCTTGGACGCCTCCGCCGTCTGCTCGGCGCGCGGCACGGCGCCGGTCAGGCCCGGCTCGCGCGCTCCGGTGCGCGAGTGCAGCCCGCCCTACGCGGGCGGCGGGCACAGGCTCGGCGCTGCGGGGCGCGCTTGGGCACCGCCTGCGGCGAGGCGTCAAGGCGCCCTGGCTGGCGCACCTTGGTCGCATCATAAGACTCCGCCATCGCGCAGCTCTGCCGGCGCAGCAGCCACAACTCAGGCATGGTCAATCAATGCCAAGGCATCAGGCGAGCCGCACGGCGCGCTCAGGAGCCTGGAGCACATAGGCAGGCCCGCTGCTGCGACAGATGGAAGCAGCAGGCACAGAAAGGAGCACACTTTCGTGGCACTGTCAGCAGGTGCTGACAATGCCTTAAAGCGCGGGGTGCTCACCAGCTCGCGGCCTGCAGACACGTCAGGGAAAGACACCTCTTTCTGCGAGGAAGACGCACTGTGAAAGCACTCCCGCAACTTGCAGCTCCCCGCTTAGTGAAGTTGGCTCGTCCGAGACTGGCCTGAGAGGAGGGGCCCTACATAACCAGAGCGGGGAACCTGCAGAAGAACAGCTCTGAGAAGAACTCACGAGCCTTCCTTCTAGCCTGCAGCTGTTGGGGGCAGCGGCACGCGCCTCTTAGTAGCCCAGACCGGAAGGCTAGAAGAACTACTGCAGCAGCCTGTCAGTGCCACCAAGCTGCTGCGGCCCCCACAACGCATGCAAACCTTGTCAAGGAACGCCTCGAGCGTCCAGCGGCCATGAGGAAGCTGCAAGGCGCCGGCGAGCGGCTCAAGCACAACGAGGCCGACGATGCCGCCAACCTCGCCGCGCGCATGGGCGTCGGCAAGCGCCCGGAGCCGCACGCCGAACTGGACGAGCGCACGCAGCGCAAGCTGAACGGCGCCGCAAAGCTCACCGCCCGCGGTCATGCCGAAAAGGCCGACGGGAGCGACTCCGGCGGGGTCGAGCCCGCCGGGGACAGCAGCCAGGGCGACAACTGCGCACGGGTGCGCCCCATGCGCACTTGGTTTCGGGTACCAGGTCGACGCGGGAGCGCGGCCCTGACCGCGCGTGTGCGGGCCAGGTTCCGGGCACCGGGGAGGAGCTGCATGCGACCGGCCCGCTCCTGCAGTTCCTGGGCTGCGACCCCGCGGTCGGCGCCTGGCGCGGCTCCGTCCTGCTGCTGCTGCCGCCGGCCCAGGGCGCCGTGCTGGCCGCGCAGCCCACGATGGCCGTGCTAGACGAGGGTGCGCGCTCGCCCCTGCTGCGCTCCCCACCGGCCGTGCCCACTTCTGCGCTCCTCGCCGGCGAGGCCTGCAGCCGCCCACGCCGGCGCCGCGCCCGCGCGTGCAGGCAGGACGGCCAACGTGCAGCCCGAGCGCCTGGACGAGTACGGCGGTTGGGTGTTCTGGCGCTTTGAGCTGCTCCTGGCCATGGGCGCGGCCGAGCGGCGCGTGCAGTACGCGTTCCACGCGGACGGCGTCGACCCGGAGCGCAGGTGCGCGCCCGGGCCGGCCCCGCTGGCGCGCCCGCGCCTGCCGCCGGCGCGCGACGCGCCCGACCGGCCGCGCAGGTGGGCGTTCGTGGTGCCGGGCCGCGAGCAGCGCTGGCGCTGGGCCTACTACTCCTGCAACGGCATGGACCAGGACGCCGATGTGAAAAAGTTCGGCAAGCCGCACCTGTGGGCCGACCTGCTGCGGCGCCACGACGCCGCGCCGCTGCACGCGCTCGTCGGCGGCGGCGACCAGCTGTACAACGACGGCCTGTGGCGCTCGCCCTCGCTGGGCCCCTGGCTGGGCGGCGACGGGCTGCACCCGGGCACCGTGTACAACTCCGAGGTGCGCGGCTGGCTGCCCGCCGGCCCAGAGGGGGTAGGGTTATGTCCCTATGCTGCGCGCGCTCCATCCCCTATGCTGCGCCCCATACCCGATGCTGCGCGCGCGGGCGCGCGCCTGATCGGGCACGCGCGTCCCGCAGGAGCGCTTGAAACAGCCGATGACGGAGGAGCAGCGCCGCGAGGTGTCCGACTTCTACTTCAACCACTACCGCACGCACTTCCGGGTCTGGCCGCAGCTCGCGGACGCGCTCGCGAGCATCCCGCAGGCGCGCCGCCCGGCCCCGCGGGCCGTTTGGTGCCCTCTGAGGCGCGCACAGACGGGCTCCCTGCATCCTCCGCTGCGGCCAGGCTTGTGGGCTACGAGGGGGACATGCTACCCATCAGCCCCGTTTCAGCCGGGCGGTGCCAGGTGGGTGCATGTTGACCAGACCAGCCACTGGCGGCCGCTGCCTGAAGAGGGCCGCGACGCAGGTGAACATCTATGACGACCACGACATCTTTGACGGCTATGGGTCCTATCCGCCGCGGCTGCAGCTGTGCCCCGTCTTTCAGGGTGCGCGCGCGTGCCGGCGGAGCGCGCGCGCGCGCCGCGCCCTTGATGCCGTGACGTGGGCTGTGTGGCGGTGTCGCACATCCGCTGCGCCCCACCACGGGCCGCTGCCGGCGCAGGCGTGTGGCGGTGCTCGCAGCGGTTTTACTACCTTTTCCAGCAGCACACCACGCTGGAGCGCTCCGAGGCTGACAACGGCATGTTTGGGCCGGGGGAGGTGCGGGGCCCGCCCGCAGCGCACCTGCGTCGCTCACAAGACGTGTGCATGGCTTGCTCCTGCAGCATATGCCCGGCGCTGGCATATGCCGCGCGCCTGGCGGCGCCAGTGTGCGTCTGCGCCCGCCGGCCAGCGTCTCTCGGGGGCCGCAGGCGCGCTCGCTGGTGCGCATGCTCGGCGCCGACACGGCGCTGGCGGTCCCGGACACGCGCGCCGAGCGCACCGAGTACCAGGTCATCTCGCCGCAGGCGTACGACATGCTGTTCCAGCGCATGGCGGCGCTGCCGGGCAGCGTGCGGCACCTGGTGCTCGTGCTCACGGTGCCGATCGTGTTCGCCAAGCTGCCGCTGAGCGAGGGCGCGATGGCCATGATCGACGCGCTGCCCTCGCTGCGGACCACGCTGGCCAAGACCAGCCTGGGCCTGTCGCTGGTCGACAAGTGCGCGGCCCCGCCGCGCACGCCGCGCAGCCTAGAGTGCTCACTGGCGCATGCGCTCATGCTAGGGTAGGGTTAGGGCTCGCCGCGCGCACGTTGAGGACACGTGGGGCTGTGCGGCCGGCGCAGCTTCGGGCACGCGCAGCTGCTGGACGACGTGTTGGATCACTGGGACGCGGGGACGCACATTGCCGAGCGCAAGGCGTTCATCAAGCGGCTGCAGCACCTCGCGCGCGCGCGCCGCATGCGTATCAGCTTCATCTCCGGTGACGTGCACGCCGCCTCGGTCGGCCGCCTGTACTCGCGGCCCAAGGCGCGCCGCCGCCCGCGGCGCCCTGCGCTTTCACAGGGCGCTGCACATGGGGCCGCCTGTCGGGGGCCCTGCGCATATTGACTGAGAAACAGTGTCGCCCGCCGTCGATGTCCTGCCCATGGGCCAGCGTGTATGCCGGCCTGCCTCGGCAGGTCTTGCAGCGTTGCACTGTGTGCTGAGGCCCACGACGCGCGTGCGCGCCAGCTGAAGCACCTGCGCTACGACCACCGCTTCATGGTCCAGATCACCAGCAGCGCGATCTGGAATGGGCCCTCCCCGGAGGGCTTTGTGCGCATGCTCAACGAGACCAACACCGCCGCGCGCACCGTCCAGCGCACGCAGGAGAAGCTGGCGCGCATATTTGCGGCGCGCCTCCCAATCACCCTTTAATCCCTAGCAGCCGCTGGCCGCCTGTGCCCATCGTGCAAGCGCCCTGGCTGCAGTGTCAGCGTGCCAGGCGCCGCGGCGGCCGGCGCGCTGACCGCCGGCCTGGGCGGCCGCGCAGGTCAAGCACCCGGACTGGGAGAAGATCCTGCCGCGGCGCAACTGGTGTGAGGTTGCGCCGTACGAAGCAGAAGATGGCCATGTGGACCATCGGGCGGACGGCGCGCTGGTGTGGGGCCCGCCCTGCGCTGTTTCTGCGAGAGTCGCGACTGAAGCGCCACGACACAGACATGCCTGGCTGTGTCCGGCTGCTGAGCCACTGTGAGGGTGGTGAGTCTGCAGGTGCTGATCCGTGACGGCAGTGCTGCAAGAGTGCCCTTCCGGCTGTGCAGGTATTCACGCTGCGTGTAGAGGACCCGGACAAGCAGGAGGCGCCGCCGGAGACCTTCCCCACGATCGTGCCGACCTACATCCATGACATATCCAGTGCGGGCTGCTACCTGGTATCAGCGTGAGTGTTGCTGCAGCGCATGCCGCCCGTATGACCTGACACGGGGCCTGGGCGTGCCGGCAGAGACCCGCCCGGCCGTGCGCGACTCGTCTGTCTTCACCAAATGCTTCTGCGTGACGCCCCCACCCGTCACAGACCCGCTCGAGGAGTTTTAGGCTTAGGCGGACCCTTAGGTGAACCCCCATTCTTGCAGCACGGCACAGAGCTGTGTGCTGCGAAGTACTCAGAACACTGTTGAAGTACGAGCAACTTTGAGCTAGGCTGGGTACTGCTTTCTGCTAGGGGGTCCCTGTGTACAAACAGTTGCCTCTCGGTCCCTCGTTCTTCTGGGGGTTGTATCAGGTTAGGAAGTTGGTGCACGGTGCAATGAACTCCTCGTGTCCGGCTGCGTTTCCACGGTTTAAAAATTTTAGATGCTCCTAGGGCAGATGAGCATCGCATGGCGCGCTTCTTGACTCACAAGAAGCGGACTCACCATTCAAGCACCGACCCCGCGCCAAGTGCGCTCACCAGCTCGTTAGTTGCACGCTGCACAGCATTGGGGCGCTGCTGTTGAAACAAGCATGCAAGCGTAATCTGCAGGAGCCTAGGAGCGCGACTCAGGTGCACCGTTGCCATGGTTAATTTTGGCACGCGCCTGTCTCGGGAGAAGTGGGGCCCCTGGAGCGCCGAGTATATCGATTATGACCTGCTCAAGCGCAAAATCAAAGACATCTTGGAGGCGCGCGCGGAGGGCGGCCAGCGCTCGGCTGCCGAGGGGGCTCTCAAAGACATCTTCATCGGCATCTTTGACGAGGAAGTGGAGAAGGTGCTAACACCCCCGCGCTCCTCAGTGCACTCGGCACTGCAGGTCGCCTGGAGCGTCATCATTGCCACCCGGTGTCCCACTGGCTCTTCTTTACACATTTGCGTGCTGCCCGACGTGACCTCGGCAGTGGCCCCCTGCTCAGCACCTGAGGACGGGGTACCGGCGGCACGTGCAGGTGCTGCGCTTCTATGCCAGCAAAGCGGCAGAGCTCGAGACGGCCTTCACGGCTGTGGAGGCCTCTGCGCGCAATGCCGGTGGCTCCACTTTGAGCCCGCCCGTCCAGGTGCCGCCCCTGCTCGCTTGGTGTTCACGCATTGCGCAACACTCGCTCATTGACGACATGCGTTGGTCTTGGAGCGTGTCTCGCGATGTTGGGACGCATCTCATGGAGCCACTGGGCTCCGTCCCCCCCTCTATGTGGCGTCATGGGTGCCTGCCTCGGACCTGCCTCATAAGTTTAAGCGCATGGAGTGGCTGGGCACAAGACGAGATTTGGAAAAGCAACAGCAGCCAGCACGTGTGCGCTGCTGCGTAGGCTGTGTTGCCACTCTGCTTGTGTGAGGAGGTGACACACTGTGGTGGGAGCTGTTGGCGTGCTTGAAGCCACACTTGATTAGGTGCCTGGTGTGCTGGCCTGCGCTGAGAAGGCGGCCTGGGTGGCGCGGCGGTGCGTGCCGGACAGGCGCTGAGCTATTCTGCTGGCGTCACTGGCCCTCACCCAGGCCAGAGCATGGCCAGCCCCGGGCGCAGCTGACGCAGCTGGACGGCGCGCTGCGCGCGCTCAAGGCGCCCGCCGAGGACGTCACGCGCCTGCTGTCCTTTGTCAGCCTCAACTCGGCCGCCATACGCAAGATCCTGAAGAAGTACGGCAAGTCCGTGGAGGCCAGCCACGCAGCGCACGCCGGTGCCCGCCCCCCCTCGGCTGCGGCTCTGCTTGCGCTCCCTGGCCGGGCGCGCCTGAGCGTGGCTGGCGGCGCGCATGTGGCGCGCACGGCTGACAGCGCGCCTTGGCAAATGCAGGGTACCTGTCGCTGCGCATCGAGCACCCGCACGAGAGCGGATGGAGCATGATGCAGGCGCGCCCCCGCGCGCCATCTCCGCACCGGAAAGGGGACTTTGGGGGCGGGTGCAGCACTCGGGCACCTTGCTTGCGCTCATGCAGGCTGGCGCGCCAGCGGCTGACGCGCGTCGTGCTGGGCGAGTGAGGTGTGCCGGCGGCGCGGCAGGGCACGTTCATCAAGAATGAGCACGCCCAGGACCTGGACGTCATGCAGCGCCACGAGGGCCTGGCCGCGCTCGGGGAGCGGGTGCGCCCCACCGCTCGCCGCCGCGCGCCTCGGGCCGGGCATGCAGGTCGGAGCGCATGTCCGGGTCGACGCAGCGCTTCAGTGTGAAACAGTCGAGGCCGCTGACGCCGGGCTGCTGCGCTGGCGCAGATCAAGGCGACGTACGAGACGCTGCACGAGCGCCGTGATGCGCTGATGGACGCGCACCCCGAGCTGGCGTCGACCGCAAACGGCGCGGCCGCCAACGGCGCGGCTGCCAACGGCGGACGGGGCCAAGCACTGCGCCGCGCCTGCAGCTCGTTCAAGTGCGCAGCTGCCGGCCAGGGGCACGCTGCCGCACTGGATGTGGCCAGCTCCCTTGGCCTTGTGTACGATGCATGCTTGGCCGTGCGCCTGCCGCCCGCAGCACCCCTGCGTGGCCCCCACAGGGGCGCCGCGGCCAATGCGCCTGGGCTGCGGGGCTGGACGTGATAGGCATGTCTTCCTCATTGATCATCGCGCCCATGGCTCCTTTCTGCGCCTGGATGCCAACTTGTCTCCCATTTGCAGGGTGCTATTTTCCTCCACGGTTGCGTCTATTTTGCTGCGCCCTGGGCCAAGGCGCGGGCGCGACAGGCGCCGCGGCGCGCAGGTACACGCCCAAGTTTGCGGTGGCCGACGGCGTCGGCGAGCCCATTGAGGAGATGGCGGCCGTGCTGGAGGCGCTCGCGGCTGCAAAGAAGCTTGCGGCGCGCAATGCCGGCCTCGTGGTCGCGCAGCCGACCTGGACGGAGAAGCAGGCCGGCATCTTCGAGCCGCCGCCGGCGGACGAGGAGGCGGTGGCCACCACGCTCGGCCTGCTGCTCAACTGCATCAACTCCGGCCTGTACATGGCCAACTACAACCTGGCGCGCCGCCTGGCTCGCGCTTCGCGCCCGCCCGCGCGCCGCGCGCAGGCTCTTTTTTACAAGGAGCCCAGCGGCCCACGCGCGCCCGCTCGTGCCTGCGGGCTCCGGTGCGGCGGCGCGCTGCCGGGCTTGTGACCAGAGTCACTGCAAAAACACACACACACAGCTGCAGGGAGCTGGCCCCCGCCCGCCAGCCTGCGCCGACGGCTGCATCGGCGCGCCCGGCCGTCTTACAGCTTATCAGGGTAGTGTGGGCTTTTTGGGGCATGTGTCGAGGGCCTGCCGTGTGCGGCGCCCGCGGCAGGTCATCCCGACCGTCACGAAGCTGTGCGACCACATCGGCGTTTCGTCCGCGGCGGTCGGCTTCATCATCGGCTGCTCCGACGTGGCCACCATCCCCGGCACCCTGGGCGCGCGCCCGCCCGCGCCCGCCCTCGCCCGCTGCCCCGCCCTGCGCCGCCCGGCTTTACCCTGGCCGACCCGCCGGGTCCCCCACACCCTGCCGCTTGCAGCGCAGCGAATTGAGCGGCCGGCGGCGCGCAGGCTACTCGATCTGGACCGGGTACAGCTTCAAGGCGCCGCTGCTGGCGAGCGCGGTCGCGTGCCTGATCGGCAACCTGGCCTACTCGTTCTCGTACGACGCGCGCGCGCTCTGGCTGCTGGTGCTGGCGCGCCTGGTCACGGGCCTGGGTGCGCGCCCTGCCGCAGGGTTGCATCACGCGGGGTTGCGCCCGCGGCGCCAGCCCGTGAGCGTGCCCCTTTGTTTGGACCAGGCCAGGCCCGCGTGCGCACGGGCCCAGCGCGCCGCAGGCCGGTTGAACCGGGCGCGTGCTCTGCAGAGCCTCTGCGTGTGCGGAGGGGTTGTGCCGGTCGGCCAAGGAGTGGCAGGCGCCGCCTGCGCACCGGGCGCTGCTGAGCACTGCCCGCCAGCACTGGTGCGGGCGCGCGCCGCGCCAGGCAGCGCGCGCGCGGTCAATCGCAGCTACATCGCGCTGTTCGTGCCGCGCGCGGAGCGCACGTCCGCGTCGGCGCTATTCGTGTCGCTGAGCGCGGTCGGCATGGCGCTGGGGCCGCTGCTCGCGCTGCCGCTCTCGCACTTCCCAGACCTCACCGCATTCGGCCTCACCTTCAACAAGGCGCGCCCACCCGCGGCGCGCGGCCGCGTGCGGCCGCACGCGGCGGCTCAGCAAGGGCCGCTGCCTGGCATGCGTGCTTGTGTGTTGCCCTTCACGTCAGGGTCTCACGGACACGGCTGCGGTGCCCCCAGCGCTGTCTTCGGCTCCTGTGAATTGTCTGCCCCTCTCCCTAGCCTGGAAGGGCTCCCGGGCCACGGCAGCGCACCGCCACTGAACCCAGCCGGCTGCGGGGCGTCCCGGCTTTCGTGAAGCACCCCGAGTGCTGCCCCGCTGAAGCAGGGCATGCAGCGGCGCAGCTGACCATGGGCGGCTGGGTCATGAACGCGGCCTGGCTGGTCTTTCTGCTGGTCGCCGGCCTGTTCTTCGAGGACCCCAAGCGCGCGCGGCCGCCCCCGCCGCCCGGGTGCGCAGCCCGCGGCGCCCGCGCGGGTGCACGCTGTCTCATGCTTCTGAAGCGGTCAGGGCTGTGGGCCGCGCCGTCGGCGCCGCCCCGCGCACCGGCATTGGCACCGGCTGGCGTCACCGCAGTGACGCGCCGCTGCCGCTGGCCGCCGTGGCGCGCGCCACCGCCGCGGGAGAGCATGACAGAGCACAGTGATGAGGTGGGGGGCCGGCGCGTGAGGTGAAGCGAGTGTGGTACGCGCGCGCTGCGCCAGTGCGGACGGCATCGATGAGCCGCTGCTCGCCGCGGAGGCCGGCGACCTGGGCAAGCATGTCGACGAGGACTCCGACGACGACACGCCGCTGGCGCACGCCGCGCACGCGGCGGGCCCGCCCACCGGCGCGGCGCCGTCGCGCAACCCGCTGCGCCGCTGCGTCGCCTTCCTCGACTCGCAGGCCGGCGCGACCGTGTGCTCCATCTGGCTCTGTCTCATCCTGAAGGTGGTGCAGCAGGCGCGCTGCCCCGCCGCGCCCGGCCTGCATAGGGTCAGGGTGTATATGACGTAGGGTCGCCGCGGCGCGGCGCCCGGCCGGCGGCGCGCCGCGATTAGGGCCTCTAACCCTACACCCATGACCGCGCAGGCGTACATCGACGGCCTGCCCATCTTCACGGAGGGCGCGTTCGGCTGGAAGCCCGCGTACTGCGGCATCATGCTCGGCGTGCTGGGCCTGACCGCGCCGCTGGTCAACTTCTCCGTCGGCGGCCTCGCCTCGCGCGGCCTCCCCGACCGCATCATCACCGTGCGCCCCCGCGCCGCGGCCGCGCGCCGGGCCGGCGCCGCGGCCGCGCCACCGCCGCCTGCGCTGCCCGCTCAGCCAGCCCCCAGTGTCCCGGCGATGTATGCGGCTGCGTTGGTGCGCACGCGCGCTCGCAGCGGGCGGGCGGCGCGGCGCCGTCACGCAGGAGCCTGTGGTGTAGCATGGCGGCGCGGGCGCGCCGGTACGCACCAGAGGCGCGTCGCCGCGCAGGTGGGCTCGATCGTGGCGACGGGCCTGGGCGCGCTCGCGCTCACGCGCGGGCCCTTCCCGCGCGCCAACTTCTTTGTGGCCGGCGTCGCGGTGTACATGGGCACCATCGTGCTGGAGGCCGTCAGCATGAGCCTGTGCAGCAAGGCGCGCCCCGCGCCGGCGCCCCCGCTGCCCCACGCGCGCCTGTAATCGTTGGGGGCGTGTGTGCGCGCGCCGGCTCATGTGGCCCCCACCCCCTGCCTGGCAGGTGCAGCTTGCCGAGCTTGCCGCGGGCGGCGTCCTTGCCGGCGCCCGCTTGTTCTCCAGGGCGCGCGCGGCGGCGGCCTGTGCGGGGCGGCGCGCGGACGCCGGCGCGCTGGTCGACGGGGCGCGCGCCGGGCGCAGAGCAGCGGTCCTGCGTGACGGGGCGCGCGTGTGCGCGCGCAGGTCATTGACGAGCGCCTGGCCAAGGGCCTGTGGAATGCGGGCCTCATGAGCACGCAGGCGCGCCCCGCCCGCCGCGCGTCCCGCGTCGCCTCGGCCACAGCGTGGTGGCCGAGGGACCCTCTCAGGCTTTGAAGTGTCCTGCAAGCTGATGCAAATGAGGCTGATGGTGCAGCTCTGCGTCTGCTGTGCCGCTGGCACGACCGGCAAGCCCATAGGCGCATGGCGATGCGAGGCGCGCTGGCGGGCGCCGCCGCAGGCCGGCACGTTTGGGCGCTTCATGGGCAACATGCTGCTGTCGGCGGCGGCGCGCGTGACGGGCTCCAAGACGATGGACCAGATCGTCGATTTCTCGGGCGTGCTGTTCGGCACGGCCGCGATCTGGATGGCGCTCAGCCTGGCCTTCGTGCTGGCCACGTACCGCCACCTGGTCGGCTGAGCCCCGGGGCCGCCGGCCGCGCCGCACCTGAGCCCATGCGGCGCTCGCGGGCAGTCTGCTTTGTTGCAGCTCTCCGGCATGATTTATATGTTTTCAGCGGTGAGGGCTGTTAGGTCTGAGGAGTTTGCGCTGTGGGGTCGGGTCTCAGAGTTTGCACTGTCTGCTGGGTTCCAGCTTTCCAGCTCTGCACGGGCACCGGCCCGATGTGTCAGAATGAACATGTTCGTCAGCGTGCAGCTCATCGGGCCCTCTGCTGACGGGACGCTGCAGAGCCTGCAATGTTCAATGCTGCGGGTGGTCAATGCTGCGTGGTCACGACATCCATATGCGAGCAGTCCAGCCACACTGCAGACGGCGAGCAGTCCAGCCTGAGATGCCAGGGCCGTGAAGGCGTCTTGACTGTGGTGTTTGCCACCAATGTCTCAAAGCACAGTGTAACATGTTCCTGGCAGCATGTGATGACGAGGAGTTCATGCAATGCCATGCGTTCCAAGCACTGCTTGGTTGTTGTAGGTTCCACACTGCAGGATGGCACCACGGCCAACCCATGCGTTTCCCGCTGCTCCTCGCCCACGCCTGTTCGGCCGGGCCGGCATGGCCTCCGCTGCTGCGCAGCGCGCGCGCCAGCGGCGCTGCGCAGCCTTACACGTCCTCGCCGCCAAGCTCGCCCATGCCCAGGTCCCTGATCTTGACGTCCGCGTCCTCGCCAAACTGGATCGCGTGGTCCACCTGCGCGCGCGGCCGCTCGCAACTGGTCAAACGGCTCGCATGGGTGGAGCGCATGTGGCGGCATGCGCCCCCGAACACAGGCCGCTGTGCACTCCGCATGTGGCCACGCGGCGCAGCACACCGCACACGTTCATCGGGTGTGCTCACTGTGGGCGCTGCTGGCATTGCAGGCAGGCACACAGGGTCAGGGTGCGCGCAGTCGAGGCGCGGGGCCCGCGCCTGCGCGAGCACGTCGCCGACGCTCTCCTCGTCGGAGTAGTCCAGCGGCGCAAAGCTGACCAGGCTCCACTCGTCCACCAGGCCCGCCACGGCCGCGTTCAGGCGCCGGAACGCCGGGCCCGTGCCGCGGTCCAGCCCGCCCAGCAGCGCGCGCGCCTCCGGCACCAGGAACTGCTCCAGCGCCGCCTGCGCGCGCGCGCGGCGGGCGGCGTCCGCCCGGCCCGTGCATGCGCGTGCAGGCGTGCGCGCGCGGGCGGATCACGGGGCGGCCGGCTGAGCAGGCAGGCAGGCCGGCTTTCCCTGCACCCGACTTTCCCCAGGCACGAGCGTCGGACAGCCCATGCCGCCACTCCCGGAGCTTTGCACGCTCAGTGTGTGCGAGTGCTCAACAGCCCCAGGGATCACATCAGCTGGTTGGCCGCAAGGGTAGACCCGGTCGGCGCGTGCCGCATGGCCGGCCACTTAGTAGGCGCGCCTTGCTGGGCTCGTTGAGCAGGTCGACCTTGGTGAGCACGTTGATGTGCGGCAGCTCCAGCTGCACCATCGCCGCCGTCGCCTGCGCCGCGCGCGCCGCATCAGCCGCGGCCAGCAGCAGCGATACGCGCCGCACCCTCGGCCTCAAGCGCGCGATCGCCGGCACCGCCGCGCCGCCCCTCACGGCAAGTGAGCACAGGCGTGCGCGCTGCATCGCGGCAGCGCGCGCGCAAGCCGCCCCTGCGTGCGGCGCGCCCGCGCTCAGACAGCAGCGGAGCACGCCGGCCCGCGCGCGCGGCGGGCGCGGCGCGCGCCTGCAGCGCGCCGGCCACAAACTTGGCCGGCTCCGCGACGAACTGGCAGTCGATGCAGTAGACGGCCGCGGCCGCCCAGCCCTCGCGGCGCAGGTGCTCCGCGAGCGCGCGGAACGCGGAGCAGTGCGAGTAGAGCTCGACCTGGCCCGGGCAGTCAAACAGCACGTAGTCCTCCTCGCCGTAGCCCTGCGCGCCCCGGGCCGCCTGGCACGGCCGGCGCGCGCCACGGCGGGCGCAGGGGGCGGCGCAGGCGGCCCGGCGGGCGGCCGGGGGGGCGCGGGCACGCCGCCGCGAGCCGCGCCGCGCGCGGCCCGCCGCGCCCGCTGCCCTTCCCGGCAGCGCGCAGGCTGCGCGGCTCCTGCGAGCGCAGCCGCGCCGCGCTGGCCGGCGGCGGCGGCGCCGGGGAGGGGCGCGCGCCTGCAGCTCCTCGCCCAGCCACTCGTCCAGGTTCTCCTCCAGGTACTCCATGCAGTACAGCAGGCCCCTGCGCACGCGGGCGCGGGTTGCAGACCCTACCAAAGCCCTGAGGCGTTGCGGGGCTAGGCGCGCAGCGCATCCGGCGCACCCGTTGGGCCCCAGGTGCAGCTCCTCCATGACGTCGTCCAGGGAGACGAGGTCGCGCAGGTCGAAGGCGACCGGGTAGTTGAAGCTCTCCGCCGCCGGGTCTGCCGCGCGGGCGCCGCGGCCCGTCTGCCCGCTCTGCTCTGCTTGCCGGCAGCGCACGAGTGCGCACAGGCGGGGCGGGGCCAGGGGAACACCCACCCAGGTTGGCGACGTGCACCGTGCGCCCGATTGTCTCGCAGTGCTGCCGCACATTGTCGCAGTATGTGGACTGCGCGCGGGTGTCCGGGTCGGCAAAGGGACCGCCACAGGCGACGACCAGCGAGTGGAGCGAGTGCTTGCTTGCTCGGAGGGACGTGCACACGCCTTCCCGCTGCCGGCCGGGCCTATGACCAGCTGCGCATAGCGTCCCATGCGCTTGTGCCCTGGTCTAGCTGCTCACTGCTGCTCTGCAGGCGCGGCTCGAAGGCGTGCTGTTATGTCATCGCACATCAATGCCCGCCGCACAGCTGCACCTCACAACCGGTCACAGGCTCCACTGAGTTTAGTGCGCAACGAAGCCATCCACACTGATCAGGCAGCAGCGCGATGGCAGCTCTGCTTGATGTCCGGGGCCCTCCTGCTGCAGGTTCTGCAGCCTGGCAGTGCATCCCACCCAGGATGCAAAAAGAGCCCTACTGTCGCCTCGTGTCCCACTTGCACCTTGCTGCCCAGCTGATCACAGCAGCCGCACGCTCAGCGCAAATCCGCGTAGGCCGCGCTACCTTTGCACGCGCGCGCTTACTGCGCCCGCTGATCGCGCGCGATCTGGCGGCTGTGTATGCGCGCGCGGCTCCTCGGGGGCTCAGCAGGTCTGCGCGCGCCGCCGGCTGCGCCGCGCCTGGATGCACAACTTGCTGTATCGCGGCAATGCGCTCTTCACAGTCAGCACGACCGTGCTCGGCGCGATGTGCATCCTGACGGCGCTCACAGACCTGGCGCACCGGCCGTCAGTCCGCCTGGACGCCGCCGTGCGCAGCGTTGATGGGCTGCAGGCGCGAGCTGCACCCGCCCCAGCAGCGTCACAGCCAGCCCGCAGCAGCCGCCTCACTCGCAGCGACCCTGGGCGCAGCGGGAGTACGGCAACGACCGGGCCTGGCTGTCCATCAAGCTGGACCTGGACCTGCGCGACCTGTTTACCTGGAACACCAAGCAGGCGCGGCGCCTGGCCGGCTCGCCGCTCACGCTTCGACCGCGCTCTGCTGGCCCTGTGATGCCGCCAGAGGCCAGCGCAGGTGTTTGTCTATGCGTCGGCGGAGTGGGCGACTCCAACCAACCACGTCAACCAGGCGATGGTGTGGGCGCGCATCGTGGAGCAGCGGCGCGGCGCCCGCATCAAGGAGGTCATGCGCATCGAGTACCCCTATGCGCTCACCGACCAGGGTGCCGACCCTCACTCGATATGCAGCTGGGTTGCGCTGGTAGGCTGCCTGTGTCCCAACAACACCGAGGACTGCAGAGGCCGCTGCTCTTGCCTACAGCCGTGCCGCGTGCGCTTGAGCTGGGGCCGGTCACCCCGGATGAGCGAGCAGCAGCAAGCGCTGCTCCAGGGCTCTCCAGAGCACATGGTATGCATGTGAGCACGCCACACACCTCACGTGTCCGCCGACAGCCCGGCGCGCACAGGCGCGGCGCTGCGGGGCCGGGACTACAACCTGACAGTGGCGTGGGAGACGACGCCGGTGGTGGGCGCGCTGCATGCGGGCGGCCGCCAGCTGGGCGGCCTGCGCTTCCCGGACGAGTACTTCCGCTCCGCGAGCGTGCCGCGCGGCCACTGGCGCAGCTGACGCACGCTGGCGCTGGTCGCTCACGCCGCGCGGCCGCTCCGCGCGATGGCGAGCCCCTGGCGTGCACCGCTTTGTGGAGTGCACGGCAGGGTTATGACGCAGTGTCTGCATGCGTCCACGCTGAGGCCAGACGCGCTGCGCATCAGCAGCGCGCTGCACTTGGCAGTGGCCGCCGTGCTGGACGGACTGTGGAGCACCCATCGAGCTTGTAATGGAGGTATGGTCTACGGCCGCCTTTCTTACAATGCAGGAGATTGTCAGCGCCTCACACCGCCCACACATCGATCGTCTCTTCTCAGGCCTCTCACACTTGCTATCAAAACTTCCCGCCGCTCCAACTGCTCGCTCGGATACTGTGGATGGGCGACACACGGGCTGCACAAGCACGCAGCTGGGGCGCCGCGGAGCTGCGCGAGAACATCGTATCTTGCGCGAGGCAGCCGCCCATCCAGACGCGCGCACGCGGCGCAGCTCAAATGGCGCCGGTGACCCAGCTCAGCAGCGCCAGCACGCCGATGACGACGGAGATCCACACAAAGTAGTTGGCGCCCATCGCCTGCGGCGGCGCGCGCATGTCTCAGGCAGCGCGCGCGTGCCCGCATGTAATAAGGCGCAGTCACACAACACGCAGGGCAGCCGCAGGGGCGGCCGCAGCCCGGGCCGGAGGGCGCACCCTGTCGGCGCTGCCGCCCAGGTTGAGGTACTCGTCCTTCAGCCGCTGCTTGAACTCCTGCGCGCGCGCGGCAGCATCGCATGCACGCCCAGCTCACAGGTGTGTCTGACCCTGCACCCGCAACAGGGCTCTCATCCTCCAGCTGCTGCATGGACTCCTGCGGCCGCGCGGCAGCCGCCGCGGGCCGACCATGCTCAGCCCGGCAGGCAGGCAGCACCCCGCGCGGCACGCGGGCGTCAGCATTGCTCCAGGCGGGTCAGCCAGGCGTGAGGGCGCGCACCGGGGACATCGTGTCCTTCGGCGGGAGCTGCGCGCCGCGCAGGCCGAGTGTCAGCATGCGCGGCGGGCGGTGCGGCGCATCTCCCGAAGATGCAGTGCACTCAAACACCGGCAGTCGGCTCGTGTCAGCTGCCCGCAGCCTGCACAAGCGCGCCGTGTCCCTGACGCGCATCGCATCCCACGGGGCCAAAGCAGGCCTGAGCCGCCCCTGCCGCCCGTCGAAGCCCAGGCGGCCCCGCACCGGGCGCTCGTCGTTGTAAAAGTTGCCGCCCTTGCCGGGCGTGCTGACCTTGCCGTCGGCCTCGTTGAAGTCGCGCACGGTCTGCGCGTCGCCCTTCTCCTCGGCTGCGCGCCGCACCAGGAGGCGCACCGGCAGCGGCTTGCACCTGCGCGCCGGCGGGCCGCTCAGGGGCCTCGGGGAGCACAGGGCTCTGCCATTGCCTGGTGCACGGTTACACTGCATGCGCTGATGCGCGGAACGCGCCTCTCTGCCCAGTGCTGCGGGTGCGCCTCCAGGACTGGTGCTCAGAGGGACCTGTGCACGTCTAGGCCACAGATGGGAGCCAAGCAAGCAAGGGCAAGCAAGCACAGCAGAAATATGCTTTCAGCAGATCAGACGTGCTCCACCACGCACGCAAGCACTTGAAGCCCAGTGGCAGGCTGCCAGTGTATTATCCAACACGCAAAAGGTCCGGAACGAGTCAACATGCCTGACGCGGTTGGCCCGCCTTGTATCCATGGACCCACAGCGCCCTGCCCAATCTGAGCCGCAGGGCGCACCCAGCAGTGAACGGCAGTGCCGCTGGGATACGCGCGGGTCCGGCGACGCCCACACTTGCGCGCTGCGCCACCTGACGCACGCCCATTGCTGTCATGGGTCCTGAGCTCCTGTGCCCGTTAAGCTTGCTGCAACTGTATAATAGCCGTGCAAGTGCAGTGCAAGTGCAGTCTGCGCGAGCTTGGTGAGGCAGATCGCTTTTTCCTCCCGATTTGGGCGTGCTTAATGTTCCACGTATACGATCGTAGCCTCAGGCTGGAGGGCACTTTACAGGTCGAGGGCCTGACCATGCAAGCGGCTGCATGACCTGCATGCCTCTCACCTTCGCAATTGCCACCTCACGTTACTACATCAGTCCATGGCAGGCGGCCAGACATGGCAGCTGCCAGCAGCGGCGCGCCGCCTCACTGCGGCGGCGGCGGCATGCCCGGCGGGCGCATGCCGGGGTTCCAGCCGGGCGGCGGGCCGCCAAAGCTGCCCGGCGGCGGCGGCATGCCTGGGGGCATGCCGGGCGGAGGCCCGCCGCCGTACCCGCCGGGGGGGCCGCCCCACGCCGGCGGCCGCGGTGCGCCCGGCTGCCCCCAGGGCGGCGGCGCGCCGTAGCCGGGCGGCGGCGCGCCGTACGGCGGCGGCGCCTGCCCGGGCGGCCGCTGCTGCGGCGGTCCGCCGCCGTAGGACCCCGGCGGCGGCGCGCCGCCATACGGTCCCGGCGGCGGCGGCCCCTGCTGCATGGGCTGCTGCATTGGCGGCGGCGGCGGCGCCTGCTGCGGCGGCGGCGCCTGCTGCAGCGGCGGCGGCGGCGGCGGCGCCTGCTGCATCATGGGCGGCGGCGGCGGGAGCGCCTGCGGCGCCGAGTACGCCGGCGGCGGCGGCGGGAGCGCCTGCGGCGCCGAGTACGCCGGCGGCGGCGGCGGCGCCCCCTGCTGCGCCCACGGCGGGGCGGCCGCGGGTGCCTGCGCGCCGCAGCGGGCCGCCTCGCCATGCAGGGATGCGGCGGGTGTGCGCGCAGCCAGGGGGGTGCGCGGCCATGCCGGGGTTCCCGCATGGCATCGATCCGCACTCTGCACGCACACAGGGCAGGCAAGCGCTCTGCGTCAGGCGCAGCATGCAAGTAGGCCGCTGCTCGCAGCGGCAGGCCACGCACCGGCGGTGGGGGCGGGAGGCCGCCGCCATTGGCGATCGGCGGCGGCGGGGGCGGCGCGCCCGCCGCAAAGCCTGACACCGCGTTTGCGGCCTGCAGCGCACCCACATAAAACGCTCTGAGACTGGGAGACGAGCCTCAAGCCTTCAAGCACTGAGCGGCGCCCCCGACCGATCATGCCGCTCCCCTGCACCCTTTTCCTGGTCAGCCTGGCGCCCGAGTCCCAGGATCAAGCCGGCGCGTCTGCACGGCCTCACGCCACAGCGCTTCTCTTAGGCGCGCCCGGCAGGGCCGCGCGCCTGCGCCTCGGTCGGCGGCGGCTGCGGCGCCTGGCGCGGCCCGGACGCGAAGAACTTGTGCGGGCGGCTGGCGGCAGCCGCGCGCGTGCGCTGCTGCTCCGCCAGCTGTCGCTCGGCCGGCGTGCCGTGCCGCTCGCCCTTGGTGTCCTTCTTGAACGCGTAGCCGACCGTGATCGCCCTGCGCGCGCGCGCCGGGCCCGGCGGCGCGTGAGCGCCGGGCGCCCTCGCGGCTCGGCGCGGAGCCGGCCGCAGCGCCGCGTGCGCTCGGGGCGGCCAACGGGCGGGGCGGCACGCCTGTTGCACAGGTACTGCCCGTGCATGGCCTCGATGGCCGCGTCGGAGGCCTCGAAGCTGTCGTAGCTGACAAAGCCGAAGCCGCGCGAGGCGCCCGTCTCCGGGTCGCGCATGATCTTGGGCGTCTGGATGATCATGCCGAACGCGGAGAAAGTGTCGTACAGCAGCTGCGCGCGCGCCGCCGCGCTTTACCTCCAAAACTCACTACCGGTAGTAAACGCAGCATGGAATCAGCCAGGCTCCGGCCAGGGCCCAGGTTGCGCGTCTGCGGCAGCTCGCGCGCACGCCCGCGCGGGCGGGCCTCTCCACAGCGCGCGCGCCCGCCACGCCGCCCAGGAGCGGCTGCCGCTGGACGAGCGCAGAGCACGCGTGCGGGCACTCTCGGCCAGGCCCCGCCGGCGGCGGGCGAGCGGGGCCTCCGGCCGCGCGCCTTCTCGTCCACATCAGAGTCCAGGTTGCCGATAAACAGGTTGGCGCCGATGTCCTGCTGCTTCTTGTCCTGGCTGGCCTTGTTCACGCGGATGGGCTTGCCGTACACCTTGATCATGTTCAGGATCTTGATCGCCTGCGCGCCGGCGCGCACAGCCTCGCGCGCCGGACGGCAACCGGTGTCCCCGCGGGGCGGCAGGCGCGCCCACGGGCCGCGGGCGGCGGCAGGGCGCGCGGGCGGCAACGGGTTCGCACATAGTCCGCGTCGTCCTCACTGCGAAACTCCACAAAGCCGTAGCCCTGGTGCATGCTGGTCACGCGGTCCTTGGGCAGGTACACGTTGACTGCGGCGCCCCAGGCGGGCGCGATTCAGCGCGCGCCGTGTTCACACCCCGTGCCCGGCCTGTCGACGAGCACGGGCAGCGGCGGCTGCGCGGCAGGCATGCGCACCGACGGGGCCCGTCTGGATGAACAGCGCCCACACCAGCTCCTCCGTCATCTGCGCGGCGCGCGTCCTCAGCGCGGGCGCCCGAGGTGCAAGCGCAGCGGGCGCAGGTCCGGCAGCCAGTGCGGACGGCCGCAGGCAGCATGCACATGCCGCGGTGCGGGCCGAGCGCGGGCGCTGCCTGCGCGTCCAGGTTGCCGACGTAGACGGTGGCATCCTGGTTGCGGTCCTGCGCGTGCTGGCCGATGAGGTTGGCGCCCACGCCGGCCGCGATGCGCCCGCCCGCCACCGACATGCTCGGGCCCGCCGCCTAGCCTGCCTCTGCTGGCTGGAAGCTATCTCTCTGCGTCGGCGCCGCTGGCGAGCAGCCCCGCGCTCGGCGCGGCTGGCGACTGCTGGCACACTGTCGCGACTCGGCGCGGCGCTGGCCCGGCCCTGCACTCGAGCGCCGGTAGCAGCGGCTTGGGCAGCCCGCTTCGGCAACCCCTGGGTTGGCTGATGACTGAGGCTTAGAGCAGCAGCGGGCGGGCTGCTGGCCTGCTCGGGCAGCGAGTTACAAGCCGCCCTGCCCTATACAACGAGGAGCAAGCGGAGGTTTGTTTCCAAAGTTCCAAAGGTTGTCCTGCTTTCGGGCCTGTGCAGGTCGCTCGAGGCTGCCTGTGGCGCTACCCGCCCTTGCACTACGACCAGTCGCTTGCATGGTTGGCGGCGCACCAGCAGCGGGCTCCCCCAGCAGCTCCCAAGCCGCAGACGAAGCGGCCGCGGTGCCCGAGGAGGCGCCCCAGAGGGAGTCGTGCGTGCGGCACTTTGACGCGCTCTGGTTCTGCTACAGTGCGCCCCTGCTCCGTCTTGTCTGTGCGGCCAGCGCTTGCTCCAGCGCCAATTGCCCACCTCTGTGTGCCGCGCAGCTCCAGGGCACCAGCTGCGGCAGTACTACCGCTATGGGGATGTGGACGACTGCTTTGGCCACTGGGAGCTGCTGTGGGCGTGCCTGAAGCAGCGCACCCGCTTCCGGGGCCAGGCGCGCCGCCCGCGGCCTCGTGCTCACTGGCCATAAGACGCAGAGCGTGTGTGCGCCGGGGCGCTGGCGCCCTGCTGCCTCAGCGCCCGCGCCCGCGCCCCGGTTTATTGTCCTCGTCGTATCAGGGAAGCCTGCTTGAGGGTGCAGGGCTTGACGGGCAGCGGCCGCCCGCGCAGGGGGACAGACCCGCGCCGCCGTGCTTGTGGCAGCTGCGCAGCCGCGAGGAGGCCGCCGAGGCCTGGCGCAGCGAGTTCGGGCATCTGGAGGAGGGCGCGGAGGCGCCCGCGGCCGCGTCGGTCCCTGCCAGCGCCGAGAGGAGCGCCACGGGGGCGGCTGAGGGGGCCACCGGAGGCTCCGCGGGCGCCGGGCAGGGCAGCCAGCCTATGGTGTTTGCGGTCGCACGAGGCGCGGCGCTGCGGGCGGCGAGCGCAGTGGGCGGGCCCGCCGAAGCCGCGCGCCAAAGGGATTTGCAGGCTCAGCAGGCGCATGCGGGGGCAGGAGAGAGCAGGAGTCCTGGCACATAATGAAGCTGGCTGCGCGTGCGCAGCGGCCATGCTCAGCTTTTCTGGACTCACAGTCGGGCCGGCTCGGCATGCAGGCCTGCTTGCAGCACGTCTGATCTTCTTGGCACACGCAGCTCCACGCCTGCCCGCTGAGCACCCTGGGCTTGTTCTGGACTGGCTATCATCAGAGACGGGCAGTCACGTGAGAGCCCGGCGTTGTGCGTGCGCATGCGAGGGACCCGGAAAATGAGATGCGTTACAGTCTGCCAGCACAGCGACCTTGCCCGGGTCAGACAAAGCAGACAATGGAGCACAGCGCTCGCATTTTAATGACGCATGACACGCTGGCCCAAGAAGTTACAAAGCTGTCAGATGGCGGCCCGGGGGCATGAAACGCTATTTAAATGCAGCACAGAAAACACGCCGGGTGACAGCATCGACGTGGCGCGGCTCTGGCGCCGGTCTGTGAAAAACGGTGATGCCCAGGTCCGCCGGTATGCACACAGCCTGCCGCAACACTTGCCCAAGAGCCTGCATCCGACATGAAAGGAGGGGGGGGACGGGAGCGCGGCGGACATCTAAAACCACTTGCACTCGCACAGACTCACATTTCATGCCGACCCTTCAGAAAACAGCTCGCTCCCCGCGCCCGCTGCAGAGGCGCGCGCGCAGCCAGGCGGCGACGGGCCGTCACCAGCACCCAAAAAAAATGGGCGGCTGCTGTACGCAGCCGCCCGGCGCGGGGCGGCAGGGCGCAGCGCGGCGCGCAGCGCAGCGCGCGGCGCCGCCCCCAACCGCCCCGGCCACCCCATCGCACAAACAAAAGCCTGGCCGCGCCGCGGCACCCATGCAATGCGGGCCGGCCGCTGCATGCCAGAACCCGGCCTGGTGCCGCGCGGGGCCGCCCGCTGCCGCTTATTTGGTGACCCGGCGGGGCCTAATATAGCTCCGCCCACTGCTCCCACGTCTCCAGCAGGCGTCGGCCCGCCGCCGCGATCACGCCGTTGCCGGGCGCGACCAGCGGCGGCGCGATCAGGCCGCCGAGCGCCAGCGGTGGCGCGGCGGCCGCGTCCGGGCTGGCGCCCGGCGCGAGCGCGGGCGCCATGCCCGGCGGCGGCGTGATGTAGACCTGCGCGCAGCGCGCGCCGCGGTGAGCGCCTGGGACCGCAGGTCAGCGCGTGGAGCAGGCAGTGGCCTCGCGGGCTGGGCTGAGCTGCGTGCCAGGGGGCGCACGGCGGCAGAGGCAGGCAGCAGCTGCCGGGATAGGGTATGGTAACCCTATAAGGCTAGTTACCCCAACCTACACCCTGCATATAGCACGCGGGGGCCGCACATTGATGAACGAGGACGGCAGGCTGACCGCGTCCGCGTCCGACGGGCGCAGCGCGACGACGATCTTCCGCGCGGCGCCGCGCGCCAGCCGGCACAGCTGCCGCGCAGGCAGCCGCGGTCAGGCGCGCGCACGCAAGCACACGCAGCGCTCAATGGCAGCTGCGGCGCAGCGCAGCGAGGGGCAGCGCGGCGGCCAGCCAGGCGCACAGACTCGCGGCCTGCGCAGTGGGGAGGTCGGCCCGGGCGCACGCGCACACCTTCAGCGGCAGGGCCATGTAGCCGTAGTCCTGCAGGCACATCTGCACGGCGTCCGAGAGCAGGTACAGCGTGAACTCCTTCATGATGGTGCTCGCCATGTAGCCTGCGCGCGCGCCATAGGATGAGAGCTGGTGGTGGCGTCAGCCGCACGCGCGCCGGGCGCGGCAGGCGCGCCGCGCCACACGCGCCGCGAACAGCCAGAGGCCCGCGCGGGCGGCGGCGCGGCGGGCGGCGGCGCCGGGGTGGCAGAGCAGCGGGCGCGGGCGGCGGGCCGCGCACCCTTGGTGCTCTGGTTGATGTTGAGCACGATGAACTCCAGGCCGCAGATCGGGTACACGTACGTGCCCACTGCGCGCGCGCGGCCGGCACGTCAGCGCGCCCCGCCATGGGCACGCGCGCGCGCAGTCGCAGCTGCCACCGCACCCCCATGCCCGCCGGACCCATTAGCGCGGCCGGCAGCCCAGGGGCGAGGGCGCGAGCGGCAGCGCTTGGCTTCCAGTCACAAGCCAACCACGCCGGGTGTTTGGCTTTAGGGTCAGGTTAGGGCACGTCTGCAGGGGCGGCCGCGCGCCGCGCGCGCGCACCCAGGTTGAGGAAGTTGACGTGCTCCCACTGCGCGGACGCGGCGCTGGGCGGCAGCGCCAGGTCGTTGGCCATGCGCGTGATGTTGGCGCCCCAGGGCGTCACGTACGCGCCCGCGTTGTTCTGCAGCGCCGCCACCGACAGGCCGCCCTTGGACGCCAGCCCGTACTCGACGTACCTGCGCGCCCGCGCCCGGCGTCAGGTGCTAAGCTGTCAAGCAGCAGCAGCAGCAGCATGTGCAGCACAGCCATGCCCAGCAGGGCAGCAGGCGGCCACCCACAGCCAGCTGAGCTTCAAGCAGCATCAGCAGCACCGGCGGCAGCAGCAGCGGCGGCGGCGGAGCGCCAGGGCAGGCAGCCTTCAGGCACCCGTTTGAAGCCCAGCCCCCGGCGGCGCGCCCCGGGCCGCGCGCCCGATCGACAGCGCATTGGCGGCGGTGTAGGCGACGACGCCGTCGGAGCCCTGCACGGTGACGACGCACTTGGGCCAGCCGACCGTCTTGCCGGCGCCCAGCTGCCACGCGGCCGGATCGGCCGCCAGGTACTCGGTAACCTGCTGCGTCGTCCCGCTCGCGTCCGTGCGCACCACGACCGTGATCGGCCGCGCGGGCAGCCTGCGCGGGCGCGGCGCGCTCAGGCCCCACGGCGGGCGGCTGGAGCTCTGACAGGCAATGGGGGCCGGTGTGACCCGGCGCCTCGCTGCTGCACCCCAGGCAGGCTGCAAGCACGCCGGACCAGAGCACATGAGCGTCTCCGGCCGGCCGACCCCAGCACACAGCAGCGCAGGGTGGGCAGGCGCCCGGGGCGCACTGCAGGCCTGGGTTAAGCGCCACGATCGCGGGGTCGTTCCCTGCGCCGCGACACTCCCTGTCGGTACGAATTGCTGCCGGCCAGCCCAGAGCAACGACAAAAAATTAAAAATTTTAAGAGAATAGGCGGGCAGGCGTGAGGGGGCGCGCACAGAGCGTGATGCCGCAGGAGAAGATGGCCGCAAGGCACGGCCTGTCAAGCTTCAGCGCGCCGTTGGGGATGCCTGCGGACAGGCCCGCGCGGTCAGCCCCGCAGGTGCGCCGTGGCCAGGCGGCTCGCAGGCGGGAAGCTGCGGGAGCGGGGCGCACTGGAGACGTTGTACACTATGGTGACCGTGCTGATAGCAAAGGGGATCTGGAACAGGTCCCTGCGCGCACCGGGGTGCGGTCAGCGCCGCGGCCCCGAGATGCGTGCCGAGTCTGCGGAGCAACAGATTCACGCCAGATGCACGCCCGCGCCGCGCAGGCCGCACTTGGACGAGGAGTTGTACACGGCCTCGCTGAGCGGCACGTCGCTGATGCAGTAGTCGTACGCGTTCTGCAGCAGGTTCTTCTGGCCTGCGGCGCGCGCGCGCGCGGTCAGCGGCGCGCGGTACCAGGCGCGCGTGAAAAGCCGCGCGCCGGGCGCGTCGGCCCGCCCGCGCGGCCCGCGGGGCGCGCCGGGGCAGAACCCGCGCGGCGGAGCGCGGCGCGCACCTTGGCCGCTGCCGACGCTGTCATACGTCAGCGACATCTGCGCATTGCCGGTCGCGGACGCGTTGGTGAGCGCCGCGCGCGTCAGCTCGGACGCCGCGGTGGAGCCGCTGCCCTTCACGATTGGCGTGGACAGGTCCAGGGCCGAGGCGGGGCCGGCGGCGCCTGCGCGGGTGCGGCCGGGTCGGACGGTACCGGCGCGCGGTACCCGGGCGCGGTTCGCGGGCGGGCTGCGTTGGGTTGCAGTGACGTGCGGCAAGCCCATCCATTGCCAGACGCAGGCGGGCAGTGCCGCGCCGACACAGGGCAGGCAGGCGCCCGCGGCGGCGCGCGCGGCGTACCCGCGGATGTCTGTGCGGCCGTCCGCGCCGCCAGCGCGAGCCCCGCCAGGAGCAGCAGGCTGCTCCATAAGCCCGTCATTGGCGCACACGCTCGTGGCCTACGGCCGGCGACCGCCCGCCATGCCACGCCGCGCTCGGCCAGAGAATGCGCCTGCTGAACAATTCCCACAGGACACTCGCTGGCAGTGCACACTGCTGCAGGCTCGTGCGCCTCACGCTGCCGGCTATCAGGCGCTTGGCGGTCCCTCCGTCGTCATGTTTTCATGTCCCTCGACTTTTTTTCCATCGCCTTCCGCGATGGAAACCAACCCTAGCTTGTATGAACTCAATTTCCCGGGATGACGCATGCTCGTTGATGGCACGCGGAAGCCGTGCTGGCCTGCCGTGCACGTAGGAGCAGAGCCACGGCCACCTCTGCCTGTGGCGCGGATACGGGCCTGTGCGCCTCTGCCAGCACAGCGGCAGTCGAGGCGCAGCGCCGCTTGCACGCTGGGCTGTCGCGCATCCTACCAACGTCGAGCCTGGTGTCAGGCAGGTGCTACGTGGCGCTGCTGCACTGGCAGCCGATGTGGGCAAAGGTCGCCGGCCTGGCAACGGCTATGAGGGCGAGGGGAGGGCGGGAAGCAGGCGGGTCCGTGGCTGGCAAGGCGTAACCCAGCACTTCCCTCGCTGCTGAGGTATTCAGGCGCCAGCCCAGCATGGCGCTGGCGCTGAGGGCCGGCGTCCTGCTGGCCCTGGCCGCGTGCTGCGCGCCCCAGATCTTCACGCCGCTGCCGCCCGCCGGGCCCGCCACCGGGCGCGGCGCGGGTGCCAACCCGAGCGTGGTCGTGAACAATGCAGCCGAGCTCGCTGCGGCCATCCAGAGCGCCACCGTGACGGTCATCAGGCTCAACGGTGCGCCAGTGCGGGTGCAGAGAGGCTGCGCGGCGCCTCTAGGGCACTGTCTCCCATATTCTGTCGCAGTGCTGGGCGGTGCCCTGGCCCGCTCCTGCCGCGGCGCACGTGTGCCACCGCTAGTGCGCAGGAGACGGCCTGCCGGCCGTGCACAGTGTGCGCGCGGGCTGGCGCCGCGCCGCGCTCAGCGGGCGCGCACTGAGGGCACCTGGCGCGGCAGGCACCATCGCGCTGGGAGGGCCGGCGTGGCAGTCGAGCGAGGTCGCCGTCGGACACAACCGCAGCCTGCTGGTCACGTCAAGCGCGCCCCCGCCCGGCCCGGCCGCGCCTGGCCCGCACCCCGCCCTGCCCCGCGCCGCACCTCCCGTGCCGTGGCACGAACGCTCGCCGGGGCGCCTGCGCAGCCGCGCCGCCGGCGCGTGCGCCGGCGCTGCTGACGAGCGCGCGGCGGGCGCGCAGTGGGCGCGGACATGGCTACGCTGGACTTCGGCACGGTGTATGATGCCCTTGCCGTGCAGGGGCAGCTCATGCTGCAGAATGTCCTGGTGCGCGGGCTGGCGCCGCGGGAGGCGCGGCTGCAGACGCGCGCGCGCATCCACCTGCGGCCCTGCATCCTCTGGCCCAGCATCGTCGTGATGCCCGACGCGCGGGTGCGCGGCCCGCCCTGCAGGCGGCCGCCGGCGCGCTGACGGGCGCGGCCGCCGCGCAGTGGTCACACCCGGACAGGGCAGGAGCTGACGTCTGCCGCTGCGCAGTTGGTCATGCGCGACGTCGTCGTGATCCGCGCGAGCAACCCGCGCTGGGACGACTGCGCCGGGTTCCAGGACACGAGCGCCGCGACGTACCGGACGGGGCCCGGCGCCGTCAGCGTCACGCGCCTCAACACGACCGGGCTGAGCGTAACCGTGGACGCGCGGCGGGACCCCGTCCTGGACGAGGCGACCGGGCAATTCGTGGGCGAGGCGACGTCCACGCTGGCAAACACCACCCTGCTCTGCCTGCCCCACCAGGAGACCGCCGCGGCGCTGCCAGATGCAGCCGCAAGCGCCCCCGCCGGCGACCAGCACGGTGAAGCGCGGAAGGTGGCCGCGGTGGCCGTGGGCTCGGCGCTCGCCGCGCTGTTCATCGTGGGCACGCTCACGGCGTGGCTGGTCGTCCGCAGCGCGCGGCGCGCTGCTCTGGCGCGGCGCAAGGATCCCGAGAGCGCGCGCGGCAAGGACGCCGGGAGCGCGCGCGGCGAGGGCGCGGGGGGCGCGTGCGGCGAGGGCGCCAAGAAGTCGTGCTGCGCCAAGCCGAAGGCGCGCCCCGGCGCGGCAGACGACCTTGCGTACAGCTGTGCGCTCTGTCTGTGCAGAGGCGCCTGTCTGTGCCCGCGCGACGCTGAGTGCCCAGGCGCGTGGATGCGGGAGCGCCAGCCAGCGGGGCCGCACGCGGCGCAGGACGCGTCAGCATCGTGCATGGCCCTAGGCGAGGGCCTCGACGGGCCCGGGGCCGGGGCGTCCCGGTCCAAGTCGCTGCCGGCGTGGGAGCACAGCGCGGGCGGGGACGCGCGGGGGCCCGACGCGCGCGGCCGGCGCACGAGCGAGGACGGCGGTCGCGGCATGCACGCCGTCATGAGCCTGCAGGACGTGCTGCGCGCGCGCTCTGCCCAGCAGGCGCGCCCGCCGCGCCGCCGCCCGCGCTCGCGCCGTCGCCCGGGCCTGGGCGCGCGCGGCGGCCTGGGCGCGCGCGCCTGCATGCATGCGCCCGCCGGCGCCTGTGCCTGACAAGGCTGCCGGGCGCGCGCGCAGGTGGGCAGCCTGGTGCTGGGCGCGTGCCTGGGCAAGGGCTCCTACGGCAAGGTGTACAAGGGTGACGCCCCAGCCCCCGCGCGCCCGCGTTCCCCGCTGCCGCGCCCGCGCCCTCGCAGCAGGCAGAGCTGGCGCTGCGCGCTGCTTCTGGGTGGCCGGGCGCGCCTGCCTCGCGGACGCCCGGCAAGGGGCGCCCGCACCCGGCGCGCGCAGCGCTCCCGGGCCGCCTGTGGCGCTGGGCGCACAGGCTGCGGCAGGGGCGCCTCGGCTTTTTCCCGGCGGCGTCCTGGTAGGCGCGAGCGCGGCCGGCGCTCAGGCGCTCATGACGTACCTTACCCTAACGTGTCAGCGCGCGCGCGCGGCAGGCAAGTGGAACGGCGTGACCGTGGCGGTCAAGGTGGTCGAACATGCGGTGATGCAGGGGGGCACGGACGAGCTGCGCGAGGGCGCAATGTGCCGCGGCATCGTGCACCCCAACGTCGTGTCCACCTACACCGTCCGCACGCTGTGCCTGAGCACCGGCAGGAGCGCCACGCTCACCGCGCCGCCGCTGGGCCAGCCGCTCGCGCCGTGCTGGCCCAGTGACGCCGGCGAGTGCTGCCCAGCCGGCGGGTGCTGCCCAGGAGACAGCCCGGACCCCTGCCACGGCCAGAGCGACTGCCCGCTGGAGACATGGATGCTGCTGGTGCGCTCCCGGTGGCGGCGCAGGGGGGCAGGCGCCGCAGCGCGGGGGCGCGCTTGCGTGCGCATGCTTGGTCTGAAACACGCCGCAGTGCGACTTGCCGAGCGCAGCTCTGCTCTCCGTCATCTCGCCGCCTGAAGCCGCGGAAGGCAGTCCATGGTGCTGTTGCTGCACTGTGCGTGCAGCCACTCACTTCGCGCCAACACGGGCAGGAGTACTGCGACCGCGGCAACCTGGACCGCGCGTCCGTGTCGGGCGTCTTCAAGCGCACCGACGGCTGGCCAGACATGGTGCGCTTGCTTTGAGTCCAAGAGCTAGCTAGCGCTTGACCTTGTGACTTGAGTGCCACTCGGTGATCAGCGTGCCGACATGCGCACATGCTCTCCGGCTTCTTTTAGACATGCACATCTCAGATGAAGAGTCGCACTGTCTGCCAGCGCCCCGCGAGCGTCCGCCTCCCCGCTCTCTCAGCCGGCGTCTCTGCACCGCATGGAGCCGCTGCGATTCCACTGGCCTCTTGCGCACGACGTCGCAGCATGGCCCCTGAGACGTGCGGCACGGCAGGACCTCATGCTGCGCTGCCTGATCGACATCGCGGCGGGCATGGAGTACCTGCACAGCCTGGGCGTCATCCACGGCGACCTCAAGGGCGCCAACGTGCTGCTCAAGAGCACCGGCTACTACCCAGGCTTCGTCTGCAAGGTGCGCTGCGCCCTGCTGTGCTGTGCTGCGCCCTGCTGTGCGGTGTTAGGACGCAGCGCCCGCGGAGCACGCCTGCGCTGTGCTGCCACTCTACCCGTGGCGCCAAGGCGGCGGCCTGGACGCGAGGAGCGGCGCTGTGGTGGACTGCGGTGCCTGTGAGCGCTGCGCGACGCAAGGCGCGCGCATGCCAAGGCGTTGCCCCAGGACGTCACCAGGGCAGCCTGCTCGCGGCGCGGTCGCACCGGCGCCCCGCGACGCCCTGCGGCGGCGTGACGCGCGCCGCCGCGCCGCGCGCAGCTGTGCGACCTGGGCCTGAGCCACCTGCTCACCAACGCCACGCACATCCAGACCAACACGTACGGCACGGTCGCCTTCCAGCCGGTCGAGCTGCTGCGCGACGGCAAGCTGTCCAAGGCGGTGGACGTGTACAGCTTCGCGATGCTGGTCTGGGAGCTGTACACCGGCCGCCGCCTCTACGACGGCACCCCGGCCAGCCAGGCGCGGCCCGCCCCCGCTCGGCCGGGCCCGGCGCCGGCCCGGCGCCCGCGCGGGGCTGCCGCGCGCGGGTCCGCCCGCCGCCTCCTGTCACACCTCCCGGCGTGCCCCGCGCGGGGAGCGCACATGCTTGCCAGGCCCTGCTCGCGCAGCGGCCGCCGGGCTGCGAGCGCGTCGCCCGGCCGGGGTGTCCGTCTGCATGGCAGGGTTAAGGGGACCGCGGGGTGCTGAGGGGGGCGCGGGCGCGCAGATCTACTTCAAGGCGCTCATGGGCTTCCGGCCGGTCGTGCCGCCGGACATGCATGTGGGCCTGCGCACGCTCATGGAGGAGTGCTGGCTCGTCGACCCGGAGCGCCGGCCCAGCTTTGACAGCATCCTGGCGCGTCTGCGGGTGCGCGGCTGTGTGTTGCCCTGCCGCGGCCGCGGCCGCTTGGTCAGGCTGCGCACTGCATGCAGCGCGGACGCCGCAGCCCTGCTCGGGCCCGCCTCCCCACGCCGCACGCCGCCAGGCTGTTCGCGCTCGAGGCGGATGCATGGCGCTCTGCCGCGTGCGCCTGCAACCCCCCCGTGACAGCCCATGTTGAGCGCCGCGGTCGAACGGCGCGCAGGTAATGCTTGCAGTCATGACCGAGCGCCTTACTCCTTCCCAGCCCACTCCATGCCCTTGCCTCGCCAGACGTCATGTTCAGCACCCTGGCGGCACGCGCGCGCAGGTCATGCTCGAGTTCGCAACCGAGCGCAAGTGCAGCTTGGACACCGCCTTCTGCGACTTGGGCATCCCGTATGCCGACGAGCGCGGCGCGCGCACGCTGCGCACCCACCGCTCAGCGAGTCCCGAGCCAGACGTCGGCGAGCGCATGTCGCTGCAGCGCCTCCTAACGCTGGCGGAGGCGCCGGCCGCCCCGCGCGCCGTCGCCACCCGCGCACCGCAGCAGCCGGGCGCGACGCCCGCGCCCGAGAGTGGGCCGCCGCCGCCGCCGTCACCAGGCCAGCGCAGCGCCGACTGCGCGCGCGCATGCTCGCCGGTGCACAGCGCCTTTGCTGGACCGGCCGCAGGCATGGCGCGGCCGCCAGCAGAGAACAGGCCACCAGCAGAGCCGTGGCGAAACTGCGCGTCCCTCGATGGGCATGCGCCGCGGCTGCCGCGGCCGCCCACGAGCGACGCTGTGGGCGCGGCTGGCGGCAGCTGCGACAGCCCGCGCGCGGGGAAGACGCGCTGGGCGGTCTTCCCGCGCCCGTCGCGGCCCTCGTCGCCGGCGGGCGCGGCGGCCGGCTGCCCGCCCGCGTGCGGCGCTGGCGCGCCGGGCCGTGGAGCGCCGGCGCCGCCCGCCGCCCCGCCCGGGCCTGGTCGCGTCACGGCAGCGGCAGCAGCGGCGCCACCCCCGTGCTGCCCAGGCTCTGGCGCGAGGTGCGGGCCTGCCGGCGCGGCGGCGCCTGCGGCCGCGCGCACGGCGGCAGCCGCGGGCGGCGGGTGCTGCGCCAAGCCCTGCGCGCCTGCCGGCGCGGCGGCGCCTGCGGCCGCGCGCACGGCGGCCGCCGCGAGCGGCGGGTGCTGCGCCAAGCCCTGCGCGCCTGCCGGCGCAGCGGCGCCTGCGGCCGCGCGTGCAGCGGCCGCCACGAGCGGCGGGTGCTGCGCCAAGCCCTGCGCCCCGCGCGCGCCGTCCGCATGCTGCGCGCCGCGCGCGCTGCCCGCGTGCTGCCCGCCGCGCGCGCCGCCCGCATGCTGCCCGCCGCGCGCGCCAGCAAGCGGCTCGGACGGCGGCTGCGGCCCGCAGGCACCAGCGCGCGGCGCGGCCGGCGGCTGCAGCGCGGCGGCCTGCGCTGCCGGTCGCGAGGCCTGCGGGGGCGGCGAGGGCAGGGCGCTGGGCGGGACTGCGCGGGCTTGACGGCCGCCCGTGCAGTCCCGCCGTCGCTGGGCAGCGCTCCGGGCGCACGCGCGCTCCTGAGTAAGGGCGGGCGCGCCTGAGGTCGCAAGGTCAACGGCGCGCTGGCGCTTCGAGGTCCGTCCACGCGGTGGTGAAGGCGACCCCGACCGCCCGCCGGCCTGTGATCGGGCGCAGCGCACTTAACACTGCCGGCTGCATGGGGTCCAGCACATACCCGTCACAGGATGCTGTGCGGTGTTTGGCGCTTCAGCAGACCCAAAGTCCTGCGCTCTTTTCTTCAAGACGCCGCACACATCATCGCCCCAACCATAGCTGCATGACTGTGATGTGAGTTAACATCGCAGTGGTTCGAGAGACTCGAAGGCATGAGTGCTGGGGTTTTACTATTCTGTTGCCTGGCCTCGCTTGCTTGCATGGTGCGCCGCTTTTTGGCTCCACATGTTTGATTGGGGTCGGTATGTGTTTACATGCTTGCAAGGGTCAGAGCCTATTCAGCGCAGACCTGCCCACAGGCACCTGGCAGCGCGCACGGCATTGCCTGTCCGCGCATCCGGTCCTGGGCCACATATCACCTGGCAGCGCGCACGGCACTGCTCGTGCGTGCAGCCAGGCCTGGGCGTGCTGTGCAGGCTCACGAATGTGCCACGACGAATGAAACGACTGCTTGACTGCCTTGGGTATGACATGGCGCATCACCGGCTTTTGTGTGTTGGAAGTCATGAAGTACTTGCAATCCAGCCCCATGCTGCCATGAGACGCGTGGCGGGGGATTGCAGCTCGCTCACTGCATGAACATGGCTTTGTATGGTGGAGGGTAGACCTAGCTGACCATAGCCTATCGCATTGCCCTGCCTGACTGGCTGAGTCTGCATGCACATACTCTGCAGAAGCTGCTTTATGATTCCACTGTGGTCGGGTGTAGGAGACTGTATGCGTGGTGCATGCTGCATGCCCCAGGCGCACGTTGCAAACGCATTGCGCTCATGACCCCTGTGCTAGCCAGGGGTGTGCATGGCATGCCCGACGCTGTGACAATGGAAAGCGCATGCAAGGCCGCCGCCGCGCATGGCGGCAGTCAAACAAAGTACTCCCCCCCAGCCCACTTTGTCGCTGGAAGGCGCCTGCTCCCATGCGCGTGCGCAGGGTCACCAGGCGAGCACGCACCTCACCTGCCTGCAGGCACAGCCGCCCAACTCCGCCATGGCGCCCAGCGCGGGCGCCGAGCAATTGGGCGCATCGGTGCCGCGCGCTCCGCACGGGGCTGCGTAATGCCGGCGCCGCAGCGCAGGCCAGCGCGGCCTCCAGCCGCCCACACAGGCCTGTAATCCAGCGCATGCCGGCATGCCGGCTACGCGGCGCCGCCGCAGGCCGGCTCGGCGCCCGCGCGGTGCCGCCCTGTGCCCCTCCGCGCCGGCGCGAGCCTGGACACTGCCCCGCCGCGCTGCCCATGGGCCAGGTGGCGCGCCGCGAGCGCTGCGCAGCGCGCGCCCGGCGCGCGCGCGGTCAGCACTCGTCCATGGCCGCGCCGCCGCTGCCGCCGCGGTCGCGGCGGCGCCACTCCACATAGTTGTCCAGCAGCAGCGGCCAGGCGGCCGCCTCGTCGTAGTTGCCGCAGTCCGCGGACACCTGCGCGCCCGCCCGCGCACCGCTCGCAGCCACGCCACCGGCAGGGAGCGCATTGAGCGCCTTGCGCAGTTGCGCGGGGCGGGTGCGCAATTGCGCGGGGCGGGGCCTGACCGCGCCGCGCCGCAAGGCCGGCGCCTGCGCTGGGCATGCGGCCTATGCGGGTGGGCGCGTGTGGGCGCTGTCAAGGGCAGCACGCGCGCCCCAGCCACTATTTGAGCATCGCCCCGCTGCTCGAGGCGCTAGGGCAGGGTTAGCGCGCCTCCTGGGTGAAGCGTAGGAAGCCACACCACTGGTCCTGGCTGAGCACCTTGTACTCGTTCTGCTCCAGCAGGAAGCGCGTGAAGGGCTCTGCGCGCGCACGGCGCCCGCTCAGCTGGGGCGCCCAGGGCGCGCGGGCGGCGCCGCTCGCCGCGTGCATGCGCTTGCGGCGGCGCACGCCTGCCACCCGGCGATGGCGCTGTTCGGGCGCTCACAGCAGGCTCATCGCCGCCAAGGCCGCGCTCGCAGCACGCGCGATCAAGCGTCAGAGCATGCGGAGGGGCTGCTTTGACCCGGCAGGCCGGCCGGGAGCGCGGGCGCGCGCCCAGGTGCGGCTCGGCGCGCGGCAGGGCGATGCGCAGCATCTGCGCGGCCGTCTCGCGGTCCACCACCTTCTGCCGCGGCTCCTGCCGGCGCGCGGGCCGGGCGCGTCAGCGCAGGGCGGCGCGCCGCCCGGCCCCGAGCTCGCCGCCTCGCCGCGCCGCGGCGCTGCCGCGGCCAGCAGCGGGCGCGGCCGCGGCTGAGCCAGCACGGCAGGCGCGGAGCCTGCGCCGCATGCCCCACGGCGTGGCCGCGCGGGGCGGGGACGCGGCGGCGCCGCGCGCGCACCGTGAGGCAGTACCGGAACGCGAAGGTGGCAAAGGCGAGCAGCGCGGCCGGCGCGGCGACCTCGTCCTCCAGCGCGAGCGCCGCGCGGCGCAGCGCCTTGGCGTCCGCCGCGCGCAGCAGGCGCGCGCCGCACTCGAACTCGCCGCGCGCGAAGTAGCCCATGCGCTGCGCCCCCATCTTCCACGCCAGCAGCAGCACCTGCGCGCGCCGCGGCGCGCTGCCCCCTGTAGCTCCGCTACAGGCAGCGGAGCGGCCTGCAGCCGCGCGCCCGCCCTGCCGGCAGCGCGCGGCGGTCGAGCGGGGCGCACCCTGCGGTCGGCGGGGTCGAGCCCTAGGTCGCTGCATAGCCTCTCGACGCCTGCGGACGGCCGGGGGTGAGCGCGCGGCGCCGCGCCGCAGGGCCGAGACCGGCCGTGGCGCACGGCGCCAGGGCGCGCGCACCGTCCGGCCCGATGTGGTCTTCGTCCGGGTCTTTGTAGGCATTGAAGAAAGCGCTCACCTTCTCGGCCTCCTTTGCGGCGAGCTGCGCGCACAGCGCGCGCTTTGGCGCGCCGAGACAATAGCGCACGATGCTGCGCCGCAGCGCGGCGCTGGCAGCCGGCCACACGCGGCGCTGGCGCGGGGGCGCATGCCTTTGCGGTCGCCGTCCTCGCAGTGCGAGCCTTCTTCATGGCTCTGCCTGCGAGCTCCGGCGCGCTGCCTGCCACGCGCTTCCCGGAGCACCAGGCCAGCACGCAGCCGGGCTCCAGCGCGCCTGCGGGCTCAAGCGCGGCCAGAGGCGTGTGGGAGCGGCTGCGCTGCGCTGTCAAGCGCGCGGACCAGCGTGCTCCTGACAGTGACCGGCAAGACCCGCACAGCAGGAGGTCCGATGGCTTCTCAAGAGAGGCAATCGCGTATCCAGGTGTTCATACGCACGCTGCGACGAGCAGCAGGCCTCGAACATCGTTCGAGTCGACGCTGAAGACCTGGCAGGCCTGTGAGGTTGTTGGGAAGGCCGTGGGTGGCTGCTCTTGGCCAGTGTGGGATGTGTAGTGAGTGGCAGTCGCAGAGCCACTGGTGCCAGCAGAGCAAACGCAGTCGTTACTCACTCGCTGCGAGCCTGTGGCGCTGCAGCTGGTAAACATCGTTGTTGTCCTCACTGTTTGTAACTTCAAGCACCGTGGCCTGGACGCTTGGTCTGCACAGCTCTGACGCTTCCACCACAGGTCAGTAGGAGCCGTCGTGACATATGCGTGCGACAAACTGTTCTCTGGCGTAGACACTGCAAAGCGCCTGGTGCACCGCGTGCGAGCCCTTCGGCAGGCGGGGCGCGATGCGGGCAGACCGCGCGCTGCTGCGGGGCCTGCAGCAGCTGCAGGCCAGGCGCTTTGCGGCAGACGCGCGGACCGCGAGCTTCGGTGCCCCCCCATCTGCTGCAGCCTGCGACAGGCTCTGCATGCTGTGCGCGCCGCGCTGAGGTGTCACCCGAGCGGCAGGCTACCGCGAGGTGGGCGAGGCGGACAAGGCGCGGCTGGTCGGCGACGTGTTCAGCAGCGTCGCGCCCTCCTACGACCTGATGAACGACCTGATGAGCGCCGGCCTGCACCGCCTGTGGAAGGACAGGTGCCCTCGGCGCCGCACAGTCCTGATGCCGCACACTGCGCCACGCCCGCCCTGCCCCTGAGGCGCCCCTGCCGATGCCCCGGTCGCGCGCGCCAGGCTGGTGGCCAAGCTGCGGCCGTTTGCGGGCATGCAGCACCTGGACGTCGCGGGCGGCACCGGCGACGTGGCCTTCCGCGTGCTGCGCGGCATAGCCGACGACGCCGCCGCGGCCGGCGCGCCGGGCGCCGCCGGCGCGCACCCCGCGCAGGAGGGCGCGCCGGGCGGCGTCACCGTCTGCGACATCAACCCGGCCATGCTCGAGGAGGGCCGGCGCCGCGCCGCCGCTGAGCAGCACGGTGCGCAGCAGGCCGAGAGCAGCCTGGCTCTGGCGCCGGTGCCGCCCGCGGCACCGAGGCCCTGGTCTGTGGCGGGGCCACTGTGGTGAACGCACAGGTGCAGGTGTGTGGTTGTGCGGTGGCACGGGGTGGGCCGCCCGACCGCAGCACAGGCCTGGCGGAGTTGCTCACACTGCTCGCTCGTGAGCTCGCGCCTGCCCCGGGCCTTTGGCGCTGTGCCTGCATCGCTGCCCGCTCCGGTTCAGGGCATGCGCTGCAAGTGAACGCTCGGGCGCTGAGGCCGCGCATGCAGCGCGGCCATGACCCCGCGCGCCGCCTGGGCCGCCCGAGCAGCCCGCCCGCATGGCGCCGCCTGTACATGCCGTGGCTGAGGTCGGCTGCGAGCGCGCGCGCGCGCAGCGGCGCGCCTGCGCTTTGTGGTGGGCGACGCGGAGGGGCTGCCGCTGGCGGCGCACAGCGCGGACGGCTACACCATTGCTTTTGGCATCCGCAACGTCACCCGCATCGACGCCGCGCTCGCCGAAGCGTTCCGGGTGCGCGCCCCGAGCCGATAGGGTAAACTCCGGGCGCATGCGCCCGCGGCCTGGCGGAAGGCATGTGACGGGGTGCGGACGCCCCTGCGCAGCGCGTGTGACGGACCCCGGCGCGGTCGTGCTTACATGGGGCATGATGGGCCGCTTGTGTCACGGGCGGTGCCCCGTGTGGCTGGGGACCTGAGCGCACCATGCCCGCTGGCACAGCTCGGCAGGCGGACCGGCGCGGCGCCGCGCGCCTGCCCCCCGCTCTGGGTGCAGGGCCGCGCGGGCTGGCCGACGCGCGAGCACGGCGCTCGAGGGCGCGCGCAGGTGCTCCGGCCCGGCGGCCAGTTCCTGTGCCTGGAGTTCTCGCAGCTGGTGCTGCCGGGGCTGCGCGAGCTGTACGATGCATATTCCTTCAACGTCATCCCGCGCATCGGCAGGCGCGCCCCTGCGCGCAGTCCCTAGCGCGGCACGGCGGCGCGTTGCTCATGCCCGCGGCTGAGCGCAGAGCGGGCGCTGCCACGCACATGGCCCCGGCTATGCACTTTTGGATAGGGCGACGCCGTGTGGCAGGTCCTGTGCTGGGCATCTAGTGTCCTGTGCATGCAGAACAGAGCTTGTTCCAGCGCTGCGCGATGCAGCGGCGCATGCAAAACCTGCCTGACGGTTGCAAAACCTGCCTGGCGCATGCAAGCCCTGCCTGGCGCCCGGCAGGCTGGTCGCCAACGACGAGGCGAGCTACCAGTACCTGGTGGAGTCCATCCGGCGCTTCCCCGGCCAGGACGAGTTTGCCGAGCGCGTGGCGGCAGCGGGCTTTGCGGGCGTCGGGTACGAGAACCTCAGCGGCGGCGTGTGCGCAATACACAGCGGCTTCAAGCTGTAGGGTCACGGCCGGCGGCTGCATGGCTGCATGAGCGCACTCTGTCGCAGCCTTGCCGGGGGTTCCAGATTGCAACTCGCGGCGTGCTAGTTCCGGGGCTGTCAGTATGCAATCACTTGCGTGTTGTTGTGGCAACCGGCCAGCCAGCACACCGTTTTTACAGCTTGCTGGCTGCCAGGCTCCCCGATACCGTGCACTCATCCGCCCATCGACCCCTGCCCATCGGGGCGCGCCAGCCAGCAGAAACTGCTGGGCAGCTCCCTGCACCCCTACGCGGGCCTGCCACGACGCGCCCTGCCCAACCCTAGCCGGACTCCCTCACCTACACGGCCCGTTTTGCTCCTCAACAAGCAGGGGAAAAGCTTGGGACAGGGCGCGGGCTCTATGCTAAGCTGACCTACCACTGCCCTACGCTCGCCTACTTCCAGCCTCCTGTGCCTGCCGCCTGCGGCTCTGTTCTGCCTGCTGAACAAGTGCGCTAGGGCCCACGCCCGCCCGCCTGCGGCACCCCCGTTGCGCTCCGCTTCGAACAGCGCGCGCTGCGGCTTGTCATGCGCGACGCGCAAGCGCTATCCTCCGGGCCCGCCTGCCATGCCTGTACTGCGCGCCAAAAGTCTACGGCCCGCGCGCCGCCCGCGGCCGCACGCTGAGCCCGAGCGGCAGCCCGCCCCAGACAAAAACCGCGCCTTTCTTCCGGGACTGCATGCTGTTCTGAATACGCTCTGGTTGGCCGGGCGCCCAGGCGCCGGCCGCCGCCCGCGGGCGCAGCGCGCGCGCAGCGCCGCCCCGGCGCCGCGCCTGCGCCCTGCCCCGACTCGCGCGAGCCCTCCTGTTGTACACCGCTGCCCACCCGGCTGCCGCCCCCGCATCCGCCTGCAGCCGCGCGCTACACGGTCGTGCGGCCGTAGGCGACGCATGAGATGTACAGGTCCTTGGCCCACTTCTCCTGCGCGCGCGCACGCAGAGTGTGAGCGCGGGGACGGTCTGGCAGGCGGGGCGGCAGGGGCCCAGGATGGGCCGCGCAGGCAGCCAGCAGGCGCCTGGGCATGGCGGTACCAGGGTCACGCTTGCGCGCCCCCAGCACGCAAACGCACAGGGAAGCTCCTGTGAGCACTGCATATACGCCAAAAAGGCAAACTGCCCCGACACGCTCCCGCTCGCTCAGTCCTCCTCGGAAAACAGGCGCCCAGCCCACACTCAGCCCCGTGTGCCTGTCAGCGCATGCGCGGAAGACCGCAGCGGCCGGCGGCGGGGCGGCGCGGGCGCGCATGGGCGCGGACCTGCACGTGCGTGGACGGGAAGGTGGACGTGCGCAGCGTCTCCTGCGTCTCGTCGAACACCAGCCGCGAGGGGATGCTCAGCACGAAGGCGGCCTGGTGCGGCGTCGCCGCGCACGCGGTGATGCGGTAGCCTGCGTGCGCCAAGCGCCACAAGTCGCGCGCCGGCCGCGCGCGCGGGCCTGGGGGGATCGTGCGGGACGGCGCGAGGGCCCAGCCTGCTACACGTGCACTTGCGCCAGCAGCTCTCTAGGCGTGGCCAGCGCAGAGGAGCACTGCCGCCCGCCGGCGGCGCGCCGCTTTGTTAGGCAAAGCACAGCGCGCCGCCGGCGGCAGGCCGGCGCCCCTGCATGCACCCCGCGCGCGGCCGGGGCGCGCCGGCGTCCCAGCGACGGTGGATGCCCTCGGACGGGTACTGGAAGTCCAGCTCCAGGCACTGCTTCGCAAAGCCGGCGTGGCGGCTCATGACGACCGCCCACTGCCAGCGCCCGCCGCCGCCGCTGCCGGTGCCCGCGGTCGCCAGGCTCGTGATGTAAAAGCCCTGCGCGCCGGCGCGCGGGGCGGCTCGCCCTGCCGTCGCCGTCGCTTCCCACCCATGCGCCGCCGCGCTCCACAGGCGAGTGCACACGCTGGTGGCAGGTCATGCGAGCAGCGCGCGGCCCTGAGCAGCACGGCTGCTGTTGATACTCTGCATGCTGTGAGTGGTGCCGCCGGCGCAGCCCGCCGGCCGCATTCATGCGCAGGCACGGCGCCTGTGAGCGCGCGCAGGCAGCGGGCGGGCGGCGGCGGGGACCGCACCTCGCGCCACTTCTTGCGGATCCACTCGTACGGCAGCGCCTCGGACACCTTGTAGCTCTGCTGCGAGAAGCGCGCGCCCTTGCTCATCACCACCAGGCTGCTCGCCTCGTTGCTGCCTGCGCGCCGCGCGCACGGCCTCGCGCAAGCGGGGCCTCAGCGCGCTTCTGCGCATGTGATGCCTTGCAGGTTCGAATCCAAGCCGGGGCATCGCAGCGCCAGGGCAGGCGCGCTGGCCCGGCAGGTGAGGCGCCCAGCAGGGCTGCCTGCGGGCGGGGGGCTGGAGCGGGGGGCGCGGCGCACCGGCGATGGCGGTGATGTAGTACCCGGCGTCCCACTGCTCCATGATCCAGTCCTTGGGCAGGAACTGGCGTTGCGCCACGCAGTGCACCTGCGCCGCGCGCGCGGCCGCGCTGAGAGCGCCCCGCGCGCGCTCTCTGGCTGCACGGCAGCCTGGCAGTGCAGCGGCACGCGCCGCGCAGCCGCGCACCCCCCGCTGCCCTCTGCGCCCCCGGGCGCAGCCACGCACGGCGCAGCCCGGGCGCGCAGCTCACCGGCCTGTCGCAGACCGCCGAGACGCACGCCAGCGGCGCCGGCTGCAGCCGCGCCGGCCCCGGGCCGGCCGGGCGGGCGCGCCTGCGCTGTGAACTGCGTGCCGGCGTCCATGATGACGGCCCACAGCTCGCCGGCCGCGCCCACGCTGCTGACGTGCAGGCCGTCCGCGCGGCCCTTGGTGACGTGCACGTCCAGGCGGCAGGTGGCCACGTTGTAGTGGTACCTGCGCTCCGCGCGGGCGGCCGTTGTCACGGCGCGCGCTCGCGCGGCCGGCGGCCCTTCGCGGCGGCCCCTGGGAGGCTGCCGCGGCGGCGCGCCCTGCCTGCGGCCTCCGCGCCGCCGGGGCGGGCCGCCGCTGCAGCGGATCCCGCCGGCACTGGTACCCACGCGGAAGGGGGGGGACGCATGACGGTCTGGCGCCCCAGCCGGTGAGGCGGCGGGGCCCGGGGGGGG
>JAABUU010000933.1_pt1 | contig 56704 bp, 50 predicted proteins | sample 5559301 | NCBI WGS metagenome assembly JAABUU01 (sample SAMN10711884, study PRJNA513360) | rock metagenome | isolation source: Antarctica rocks | place: Antarctica: Victoria Land, Richard Nunatak white
TTTGTACTCAGCGCATTTGACGTCTACTTAGCTCTTTATCTTTCATTAATGACGTTAAAGCTTGATGATCAGTGAACATCTTGATGAATAGCTCAGTCAATTTCAGCTCAGATCATCAATGCTTGAAGACACGAATGATTGCTAGTAGTTTCTTGTCATAGATCTCGTAATTGCACTCAGCGAGACTCAGATTCTTGCTGTAGTAGATCATCGAGTGCAATGTTTCTTCGTCGTCATACTGAGAAAGTATGTCATTGTTGACGTAGTTGAATGAGTCTGTTTCAAGAATAGTCTCTCTATTCTGATCAAAATGACGAAGAATAGAGACTTCAGTCATTCGTTTCTTCATATGATCAAAGATCGTTTGACAAGCTTGATTTCATTCAAATATCATCTCTTTTTGAATTAGTTGAATCAGAGAATGAACAATCTTCGAAAAGTTCTTTATAAAACGTCGATAGAAATTGCAGAAGTCGACGAAGAACTGCATCTGAATGAGATTTGTAGAAGTAGATCATTCGACTACTGCTTGTACTTTTCTGAGATTCATCTTTAGTTCTTCGATGAATAGCAATAGTCTCAGAAAGAAGATCTTCTGAACATGAAACTTGCATTTGTTTATATTCATCTGAAGATCAATCTCTCGTAGTCTATGTAGAACTAGTCGTACGTGTTTCTTATGTTTCTTCAGTGTTTTGCTGTAGATGATAATGTCATCTAGATAGATCTGGCAAAACTGATGAAGATAGTCAAATAGCACGTCGTTCATATAGTGTTGATAGAAAGTCGAATCGTTGATTAATTCAAAAGACATCACGTGATATTTGTAGAAATCAAAAGAGATAATAAAGATAGTCAAATCTTCGCTTCTCGAATGCATGCGTAGTTTGTTGAAGACGACTATTATATTCAATCAAGTCAGATACTTGCTATCTTGAATACGAGCGAGAGTTTCGTCTATTAAGAGTAGAGAGTAGCGATTTCGTTTGATCAAAGCATTGAGCTTTCTATAATCGACGCAGAAACGCAGACTATCGTCTTTCTTTTCGATGAATAGTATGAGCGAAGCGTATGAGATCAAGCTAGAAGATATAAAGCTCTTATTCAGATGTTCAATCAGGTAATTCTTCATCTTTTGAAGCTTGTAATCAGACATATGATAGAGACAACTTCAAGAAGACGTTCTCTCGTCGATCAACTCAATTTTATGATCGTAGAGACGATGAGAAAATAGTTGATCAGTCATCGCTCGATCAAACATGTCTAAATAATCATGATATTTCGAAGAAAGCTTAGCTTTGACTTCTTTCAAGATCTCTTCGTGTGAAAGCTCTTGTAGATTTACATCTTTGAGTTTATTTCTAGCTGTTTTTAGAAGTCGATCGATTTTCGTGACGATGATCGCGAAAGTAGTCACATTCGATCGTTTGACTAGTGATCTATATGCTGCAGTCTCTATCATTGCTATGTTCATTGAATCGAAAGGCGAAGCGAAGTTGACTGAACTAGATGATTTCATGATTCTACTGAATGAAGATGACTTCTCGCTGAGTCGAGTGACAACAGAAGAGATAGATCTCTTTAGTATTTGAGTAGAGGTCGAACTCTTCTGTTCTATCGCGATTTTTTTGCTCGGAAGAACAGTCGAATGAGCTTTGATAGAAGCTTTGATATGAGCTTCGAAACTAGAAAATTGAAGACGATCGTTTCTCATATCAATAGTCATCTCGATCTTGTTCATTCATGTTTTTTCGAGAATCATCTGATGTTGATCTAATCGAGTGATTAGCATAGAGGCGAAACGTTTCATATGATCTTGAACAGTTAGATTCGAATAAATCGCATGAGTAATGAGCTTTTTTGCATAATGATCATCGAATTTCCTTATTGATTTGAGCTTGATTAAAGATAAAGATTCAATTTGCAAATGATCACAAACATTCTGCGCGATTAATTCATCAATGAACGAATAGTCAGCTGCTTCAGTGTCAATCAATGACTTTAATGAGTAACTAATTTCATTGCTAGATAGTACACATTCAGTAGTCAAAGATTTCGAAGCAAAGAGATCATTTGAGCTGCTCGTTGTTGAAGAAATTAACACATCTTTCATCGCGTCTTTGATGAAAGTCACTAGTTTTTTGTCTCATTCTTCGATTTCTCTGTAAATAATTTCTTCTCTTCTTTCAACATGACGATCTCATTGAGACGAGAAATGAATGCACGAGATGTCAGAGTACTAGTCTTCAGCTGAGAGCAGTTCTTTGAAAGATGATTCGATACTTTGCAGTTGAAGCAGATGATTGACATTCTTAATCATTCAGATTCGAGAATGAAAAAAGTAGCGAGTTGAACATAGCTAGTAGTTGAGACTGATGCTGATGTCGACGAAGAAACGAAACGTTTTTTCGAAGCTGCTATCGATTTGACTGTTCATTGCTCGTCACGTAGCTGATAATTGACTCATTGTTTGTTATTCACATCTTGAAGAAAGATCTTGAGCTTATCAAGCGAGCTAAACTCTATGAGGCAAACTGACAACGCGTTCTGAAGACGATTATTGATTTTATTCTGAATGTCGTTCATCAGAGTGATATCATCGTAGTTCAGAAAGCTGAATATTCTAGTGAATTCTGAATAGAAGAAGCTGAAGAGCTTGTTGAGCTGCTTCAGAGCAATGTATTCACGACGACACTTTTGAATCAGATTCTGATCTTCATAAATTTCTTTCAGATGTTTCAGTAGCTCTGATAGTGATCGATAGAATGAGAAAGCATCAACACGACACTTTGCATAGATTTGCTGATCAGCATTGTCTTCTAGTCTGAAAATCACATAGACAATATGAATCTTTTCAGTAGAATAATGATTCGCGTTGACATCGAGCTTGTCAGCTATTTTGATGTTTCATGTCTCTCAGATAGAGTCATCTGTTTCGATGAAGATGAGTGAATTCGAAAGCTTGATGAACTTGTGATGATCGTTTTCGTTTTCGTTATCGAATAGAGTAGAAGATTCTCGTTGAGAGCGAGCTTCGAAAATCGAGCTTCGTTCAACTTTCTGATTGACTCGTTGCTCAGCTGACTGAGTATCTTGATGAGACATAGATCAATCGACTTGACGTTGTTTCGCTCTGAAGTTCAATCGCTCATCTTGTAGCTGACTGATCTTTTTCTCTAGCTCATCGTTTTTATCAAAAGCGACTTCTAGTTGTTTCGCTCTCTTTTTGTGATTGTCTTGTATGAGAAGTCAGTGTTCATTGAGTTGTAGAGTCAAGTCTTGCTGACTTCGAAGCTCGTTCAGCATATTGATGACTTCGTCGAGTTGATTGCTGATTCAATGAAGCAGTTGTTTCTCGATGTTTATGTTTCATGCAATGACAGCTTTCTCAACTTCAACTGAAGCATCTGTGAGTAGAAGTGAAACTCTTCTATTGACAGTGCTTCTAAGCAGACGAGTTGTTCGAGACTCAACTAACTCGACGTCGCGTGTCATGATGAGAGAAGATAGAAGTTGTTGAGATAAGAATAGATGAGAAGTTGATGTTTTGAATTGATGTTTTTTGATGAGTGAAAATTCAAAGAATCTCTTGTGAATTTCAGATAATAATTGAGTGCTTTATTCAAAGAATTTCTTGCGAATAGACTGGTGAAAATGAATGTAGAATCGAAGAATCTCTTGCAATCTAAAATGATGATGCAAATTTGAAGAATTTCTTGCAAATTTTCCTTACTGAATAGATTGTTTCATATCATCTATTCATTGATAGCAGAGTAGTAGATGATGAGCATTTATCTAATGTTAGAAATCAGCATAGAGCGAGTCAATATGAGTGTCATTTAACTAGAAGATAAATGCTAAGAAAGAAAGATAGTTACAGAAAAGAAGCTGACTACATATGTGTATTTCTCAGTCGACGCTAGACTCAATAGAAACTAGTCAAGATGACGAAGCGAGAATAGATCTGACAAGACTAGAATCGTGACAATTACTATGCTTCTGACTATCATTGATTGCTCATCACTAGACTATCAAGTTATTTTGAAGTCAACTTTATTCAGAATTAGCTTATGTTCTTCTGAGTCATATAAATAGTCGATTTTTTTCTTCTAGATACTTTTCTTTCTTAGCATTTATATACTCGTTACATTACACTCATATGACTCGCTCTATGCTGATCTCTAACATTATATAAATGCTTCTTCGTTACAGACGAAGTGAAATAATCTGCATTGATTTCTTCGAGTGCTTCTGCTAGTAATTCTTCAACTCTCTATCGACTTTGATCTAGTGACTTGCGTTTGTGCAGCAGCACTCATCTTTCTTCACTCATGCACTGATTAGCGAGTATAAACAAACGATTGAAATCATTCGACTAGATCAAAGATCAGCGAATACATCACTCATTCAAATTCGCAAGAAATTCTTCGAGTTTAATGAACAATCAAACGAGATCAGTCATAGAACTGCGTGAAGTCTCTACTTCAAAGAGCAATCACAGAGATCAGTCTAGAACTGCGTGAAGTCTCTATCTTGATGAGCAAATCTCAACAGTGAGTCTGCTTCAATGACACTCATCATCAATGCAATGATTCATCTACTCTCATCGCTTTACTCATCAGTGAATCGATTCGTTTATTCATTCATGTGCAACTAGTGAATCTGCTACAATGACATGATAATGTCTTTGATAACAAGCAAATCTTTGAGCTTGTTTCTATATCAAAATCTCAGTGAGTTTGCTTCAATGACATTTTCAATGCAATGATCTAGTCGCTCACATCGTTCTATCTATCAATGAATCTGATAAAATGTTCACATGCAACTAGTGAGTCTGCTACAAAAACATCTTTCGTCAACATGATGATTTATCTATTCACATCATTCTACTCATCAGTGAATCTGATCAAACATTCATGTGCAACTAGTGAGTCTGCTACAATGACATCATTCGAATCAATCTCTTCAATAAGTTAGTCGATTTTCTTTTAGTGAGTCTGCTTCAATGACATCAGTCAATAGTTGATCTCTTTGCTGAGCTAGTTGATTTTCTTCTAGTGAGTCTGCTTCAATGACATCAGTCAATAGTTGATCTCTTTGCTGAGCAAGTTGATTTCTTTCTACATAGCTAGTCTGCTACAATAGACATTTCGATTCTACACAAGACTAAGAAAATACATTCATGCAAACATGAATCGTTGAAGAGAAGAAGTACTGTTACGATTCTAGCTACGCATCTATGTTGATAGCTATGTTGATGACTATGTTGATGACTATGCTTCTGACTATCATCAATCGCTCGTCACTAGATTATTGAGTTGTTTTGAAGTCAACTTTATTCAGAATTAGCTTATGTTCTTCTGAGTCATATAGATAGTCGATTCTTTTCTTCTAGATTCTTTTCTTTCTTAGCATTTATATACTCATTACATTACATTCATATGACTCACTTTATACTGATCTTTAACAGAGCGACTTGAGTCATTAATATCTTGAAGACTGATCGAGCATTCAATTTCGTCAATCAAACGTCAACTTGCATACAGATGTTGATGAATTCATTCAAATTCATAGTTTGTTTATTGATTGTGACTCGCTGAAGATCTGAGCTAATCTTATGCTGAAAATCATCTAGTAGAATTTCGTTATTGTACTCTAGTTTCGCACTAAGTCTCTGAAATTTCATTCAAAATTCATGAAAGAAGATCTTGTTTTGATACAGCTTCAAGAACTGTTGTTAAGTCGTGTGACGTTGATTGAAATCATCGTACATTTTATTTATGATCGACAGTATCTCTTCTGCTTCAAGAAATAAATTCGTGATCATGTTTCTCATTCTGAATGCTATGTGTTTGATCATTGTTTCACTGACTCGACTTTTCACATATGCAATCTTCATTTCTTCGATAGAAAAATGATTCTTGTTCATCTTCAGCTTGTTTTGCATTCAAGACAATCAATTATTCACATTCTGTCTTGAATCTTCAAACAGAGATGAATCAGATAGCTTGATCGACTTCGAGAATTGATCTTTCAAAATCAAAGTGCTTAGTCGACTTGATGTTGCTTCTAGATGATGTATAATCACGTTCTTTTTCTTCATTTCTTTCTGTAAATGCATTTGAACAACGTTCAATGTTGTCTACATAGCTTTCAACTCAATGTTGATAGCTTTCAATTTGACGTTGATCTTGTTGACATCATTAAACATCTGAATCATGTCATTGTGAATCTTGATTTCGATGTCATGCTGTTGACACATGTACTTGATAAAGATAATGAGATCGTCTGCTTCATGAGCGCTTATTCAAGCATTCAGTTCAGTGCTGATGCTGATCTTGATCATTTTGTGATCAAAAAGCAACGCGTTCATGTTCTCTTCTTCAATATTTGACGATGCATTCGTGTCTTCTTCTTCTGATGCTGTTTAATTCTGTGATAGAAGTGATTCTCTTTCAGCATCTTGAGTTTTATAATGAGTCGTGCTCACTGATTTTAATTCTACTTCTGTGCTTCTAGTCATTGCGTGAGTAGAAAATTGCTGATTGAGATTCAACTGAAATTTCTGATTTCAGTTCTAGAACAATGCATTCATGTTCTTCTGTTCTTCTGTTCTGATGACAAGCTCAGTAAAGAGTTAATCTAGAGCAACGCATTCATGTTCTTCTGTTCTGTTCTAGAAATTTCTTGATTTCTAATGAGTCTTCTTAGCTCAATTTTCTGATTTCAATTCTGATTCAAGTATTATGATTCTAGTCTTCGTCTATTCTTCGTCTAGTTTTCGCCTGATTTCATTCTAATTGAGTCTAGCGAGAATCTGATCTAAAAGTGATATCATTAAGACTCTGCATCATATGTGTAAGATGATAACTCAATTGAGTCTAGCACAGAGCTGAGAAACACACATATAAGAATCGAGTTCTTTTCTGTAGATACTTTTCTTTCTTAGCATTTATTTATTAGTTAAATGACATCTCTATGACTCGCTTTAGATCGATCTCTAACAGTAGATAAATGCTAATCAACTACTCTGCTATCAACGTGTGGATGATACGAAATAATCTACTTCGTTTATTCAGAAAATTCGCAAGAAATTCTTTGAATTACTTTCATCAAAACACATCTTCAAATTTACTCAAATTTACTCAAATTTACTCAAATTTATCAAATCAATCACTCAATCAAATCTATCTATCTATTTTTCTCACAATGACACGCGACTTCGAATCAGTCGAGTCACAAACAGCTTATCTGCTTAGAAGCACTGCTAGCAGACGCGTTTTCATTATTTCTTTCGATGTTTCAGCTGAATCTCAGAATGTTGCTATCTCATGAGACATCAACACAAGTCAACAACTTCATCAATGAACTATCGATCAGTCAGATGAGATCATCAAGATACTGATCGAGCTAAGAGATCAACGAGACATGACTTTGAAACTCAACAAGCAATGAATCAATGTTCAAGTCAATCACATCAAGAGACTTAATGAGCTAGAGATCAATCAAATGACAATAAACACTCAAGAAGAGACTATCATCAATCTACAAGAGAAAGTCTTGAGTCTAAAAAAGAAACAGCGTTCAGCAAATCAGTTTCGATCTCGTCAGTCTACGAAATCTTTATTTCGTCAATCTACTGAGAATCATACTTGACGTGAGTCGTTCACTCTATTCAATAATGATCATCACAAGTTCTTCAAGTTTTTGAACTCATTTATATTCACTGATGAAGATGAATTGACATGAGACAGCTGAAGAATCAAGATGAACGACAGACTTCAGACAAATGTCGATCACTTCGATAATGAAAATATCTGTATTGTCTATGTGATATCTAGACTAGAAGATGATGCTGCTAAGCACATCTTCGCTTGACGTCGACGTGATGCTTTGCATTCATACATCTCGATCAACGAGCTATTTGAGCATCTGAAAGAAATATACGATGAACTGAATAGAAATCGAAAGTGTCGTTGCAAGTACAACGCTCTGAGACAAGCAGAAAAGTCTTTCAATGTCTTCTACTTCGACTTTAGAAAGCTATTCAGCTATCTTGAATACAATGATCGTACTCTGATGAACGATCTTCAGAATAAAATCAATAATTGCTTGCAGAATGCTTTATCAGTCTGTTCAGAGAATTTTACTTCGCTCACTCGCTTAAGAATCTTTCTTCAAGATGTGAATAATAAACAGCGAGTCAACTATCAGCTACGCAGTCAGCTTCGCACTGTCATCATCAAAGTCACTGTCATATCTGATAAATGTGCTGCTACTTCATTATCAGTGACGATTTCAATAATCAATTATGTTAAGTTTATTCTCTCTTCTACTTCTGAGTCAGCAAGATTGTCTATCATCTGCTATACTTGCAAGACTTCGAATCATTTGTTCAAGAATTGCTTTCAGAACAAGATCAACACTTCTGCATCTCATGCATTCATTCTTTGTCTACATGAAATCATCATTTCGAAGAATAAGAAGAATGAGAAAATGTCTTCTTTTGAAGATAGCGAGGCAAAAAACTAAAGACTTTCATCAAAGACGCGATGAAAGAGATGTTAATTTCTTCAACGATGAGCATGTTAAATGATTCTTTTGCTTCTGAATCTTTGACTACTGAATGTGTACTTTCTAGCAATGAAATTAGTTACTCATTGAAGTCATTGATTGACATCGAAGCTGCTGACTATTTATTCATTGATGAAGTGATTGCGCAGATTGTTTGTGATCAGTTGCAAATCAAGTCTCTGACTTTGATCAAAGCGAAGTCAATTCGAGAATTTGACGATCATTATGCTAAAAAACTCATTATTCATGTCATTTATTCGAATCTGACTGTTCAAGATCATACAATTGACACAGCTTCTATGTTGATCACTCGATTAAATCAACATCAAATGATTCTTGAAAAAACATGAATGAACAAAATTGATCTAGTAATTGACATGCAAATCAATTCTCTTCGATTTTTGAATTTCATTCTCAATTTGAAATCAATTGTTCTACTCACAAGCAACAAGACAATCACGAAGCAAAAGAGTTTGACTTCTACTCATATACTGAAGAGATCTTTCACTATCTCTCAATTCAGTCTGAAATCACTCTCTTTCAGTCAGTTCAAAGAGAAGTCAGTTAAACTAATTGAACAGTTAAAATCGCGTGACGCGACTTTAACTAACGTCAAAAATTCTAAATCAACGTTCAGTCTGAATTCATTCTCTTTCAGTTCAATGAACATAGCAATGATAGAGACAGCAACATATAGAATGTTAGTCAAATGATCAGATGTCAAGATCTTTGCTGTTATTGTCTTGAAAATCGATCGACTCATAACTACAGTTGAAAACAAGTCTGAAGAAGTGAATCTGCATGAGCTTTCTCATGCTGAAGCTCTCGAGCAAGTCAAAGTCAAGCTCTTCTCTGAATATCATGACTATCTAGACATCTTCGATCGAGCAATGATTGATCAGCTATCATTGCATTGTTTCTACGATCACAAAATTGAGTTGATCAATGAAGAAACATTCTCTTGAAGCAGACTATATCAGATGTTTGATCACAAGCTTCAGAAGATAAAGAAGTATCTGATCAAACATCTGAACAAAGAATTCATTTTCTTCAGCTTTGCATCATACGTCTCGCTCATTTTGTTCATTGAAAAGAAAGACGATAGTCTGCGTTTCTGCGTCGATTACAGAAAGCTTAATGCTTTGATCAAACGAGATCGCTATTCTTTGTCATTGATAGACGAGACTCTCGCTCGTATACAAGAAAGCAAATATCTGATTCGATTGAACATTATTGTCGCGTTCAATAAACTACACATGCACTCAGATAGCGAAGATTTGACTATCTTTATTATCTTCTTCAACTCATACAAATATCATGTAATGCTCTTTGAATTAATCAATGAATCGACGTTCTATCAACACTATATGAACGATGTGTTGTTCAAATATCTACATCAGTTTTGTCAGATCTATTTAGATGACATTATCATCTACAGCAAGATCTTGAAGAAACACAAGCAACATGTACAATTGATCTTGAATAGACTACGAGAAGCTGATCTACAGATAGACATCAATAAATGCAAGTTTCATGTTCAGAAAATCATCTTTTTAGAACTTTTGATATCAATTGAAGAATTGAAGATGAACTCGTGAAAGATGCAAGCGATCGTTGATTGATCTACACTCAATAATCTCACTCAGATGCAGTTCTTCATTGACTTCTGCAACTTCTATCGACGCTTCATCAAGAACTTTTCAAAGATTGTTCGTTCAATGATTCAACTCACTCAAAAGAAGATCATATTTGAATGAAATGAAGTCTGTCAGATCATCTTCGATCATATGAAGAGACGTATGATCGAGACTTCTATACTACGTCACTTTGATCAAACTCGTGAGACTATTCTCGAAATTGACTCATTTAACTACGTCAACGATGAAGTTCTCTCTCAATATGATGACAAAGAAGTACTACATTCGATTGTCTTTTATAGCAAGAACATGTCTTCTGCTGAATGCAACTACAAGATATATGATAAAGAACTTCTGATCATCGTTCAAGCATTTGAACACTGACGACTCGAACTGAAACTAACTGACATTTCTATCAAGATGTTCATCGATCATCAAGCATTCACTTCATTGATGAAAGATAAAGAGCTGAGCAGACGTCAGATGTGCTGAGTTCAGAAGCTCACTGATTTCAACTTCAAGATAATGTATTGATCTGACAAATAGAATATCAAGATCGATGCATTAACTTGTCGAGCTGACGTCGTGCTCAGAGATTCAGAAGATAAGCGCGTTCGCTATCAATGAATCACTATTCTGACTTTGAATTGAATGAAAATTGCTGATCTAGAGAAGAACATCAGTGAATCAATTTATAAACAGATTCTTGAGATTAATAAAATCGACGAGAATTGTACGCTACTTCGCGAAGCAATAGCAAGAGACGAGACACAATATGAAGACATCAAGCTGAAGAATTGTCGAGTTCAGAATGAAATCTTATACAAAGACAGTCAGCTATGAGTTTCGTTCAACGAGCTTCTACAAATGAATCTGATTCGTGAGATACATGATCAATCATCAGTTGATCATTCTGATATTCTTAGAACTGTGAAAGTCATAAAGCGAAACTACTATTGATCATTCATGTGAAAAACGATAAATCGATATATTCGAAACTGCTATATCTGTCAACGCTCAAAGACATTTAGAAATAAATCAAACGACTTGCTTCAACCTCTATTGATATCTGAACAGCGATGACAAGACATAGCAATGAACTTCATTATTGATCTATCTGATTCAAGCGAGTACAACGCTATTCTGACGATCATCTGCAGATTATCAAAGAAAAGACATTATATTTCTTGCATCACTGACGATGAAGATATCACTGTCGAAAAGACAGCTGAAATGCTGATTCAATGAGTATATTGAATTCATGATCTATCAAGCTTCATAGTATCTGATCGAGATTCGCAATTCATCTCTATACTATGAAAGTTTCTTTGCAAACGACTGAACATTTTTCTTCGATTGTTCATCATTTATCATTCTCAGATCAACGATCAAAGTGAATGAGTCAATCAGAACATCAAGCGATATCTTCAATTCTTCTGTTCATATATGCAGAATGACTGATTCAAGTGACTACTCATGATCGAGTTTGTTGACAATAACGTCTTGTTTTCAGTCATCTTCTTGACTCTCTTCTTCATGAACAAGAGCTTTCATTCTCATATGAGCTTCGATTCTGACATCATCAAGTATGAAAGCATTCGCGAACGTCTGCAGATCGATCGAGTCAAGAATATATCTGAACAAATGAACAAGACATTGATCTTCGCTCGTGAAACTCTGATCAAAACACGAAAACAAATGATGAATCAAGCTAACAAGCATAGAAAGAAAGTCAATTATGAGATTGAATCAAAAATGTTTCTGAACGAATGAAACATCGTTACAGCGAGATCTTTCAAAAAATTGAATGACAAGATGCTCGACTCATTTCAGATCACTGAGTCTGTTGACTCATTCTATAAGTTGAAACTATCAGAGACTATGCGTATACACGACGTATTTCATTCAGAGCTTCTTCGTTCTGTCGTTGATGATTCTCTGTCTGATCAAAAGAATGAATTTTCGAAATCAATAGTGATAAACGATGAAGACGAATGAAAAATCGACGATATATTGAACTTTCGACAATATCAAAGACGACTTCAATATTGAGTCAAATGAAAGAGCTATGACAACGATCTCAACTGATATAACGTTGACGACGACGAATTTATGAACGCTCAAGAGATGATTGACGACTTTCATATCAAATATTCAAGAAAAGCGCACTAAGAAACAACATTCATGCGAACATGAATAGTCAAGAAAGAAAAGTAATGTTACGATTTTAGTCTTCGTCTATTCTTCATTTAGTCTTCGTCTGATTTCATTCTAATCGAGTCTAGCGAAAATCTGATCTAGAAGTGATATCATTGAGACTCTGCATCATATGTGTAAGACATCAACTCAATCGAGTCTAGCACAGAGCTGAGAAATACACATATAAGAATCGAGTTTTTTTCTGTAGATACTTTTCTTTCTTAGCATTTATCTATTAGTTAAATGACATCTCTATGACTCACTCTAGATCGATTTCTAACATCAAGTTTGAATGATGTAGCTTGTTTTTATATTGTCTACACGTCGATAGCAAGATTAATGAGCTTTGAACTAATGTTATGAGTCTGCATAAAGCGAATCATATGAGTGTATTCTAACTAGAAGTTCAAAGCTGAAGAAGAAAGAAGATGCAACACGTCGTGAGTTTTACTTACGAAGGCACGCTAGATCGCTAGCGTGTCAATATCAGCTCTATACTAGTCTATGATAGTCTGACACAATCTATGTTAGACTAATTCAAAGTGCACGATTGCAACACAAGAGACTGATCTTCAGATGAATATAAACAAATGCAAGTTTCATGTTCAGAAGATCTTCTTTCTGAGACTATTGCTATTCATTGAAGAACTAAAAATGAACTTCAGAAAAGTACAAGCAGTAGTTGAATGATTTATTTCTACAAATCTCACTCAGATACAGTTCTTCGTCGACTTCTGCAATTTCTATCGATGTTTTATAAAGAACTTTTCAAAGATTGTTCATCTTCTGATTCAACTAACTCAAAAAGAGATGATATTTGAATGAAATCAAGCTTGTCAAACGATCTTTGATCATATGAAGAAACGAATGACAGAAGTCTCTATTCTTCGTCATTTTGATCAGAATAAAGAGACTATTCTTGAAACAGATTCATTCAACTACGTCAATGATGACATACTTTCTCAGTATGACGACGAAGAAACATTGCATTCGATGATCTACTACAGCAAGAATCTGAGCTTCGCTGAGTGCAATTACAAGATTTATGACAAGAAGCTACTAGTGATCATTCAAGCATTCAAGCATTGATGATCTGAGCTGAAATTAACTGAACTATCAATCAAGATGTTCATCGATCATCAAGCTCTGACGTCATTAATGAAGAATAAAGAGCTGAGTAGACGTCAGATGCGCTGAGTTCAAAAGCTCGTTGACTTCAACTTCAAAATCATGTATCATTCAGACAAACAAAATATCAAAGTCGATGCATTGACTCGTTGAGTTGATTCAGTTTCTAGAAGTCTTGAGAATGAATGATGTCGCTATCAGCAAACTACGATTCTGACGTTGAATCGAATGAAAATCGCTGATCTGAAGAAGAAAGAGAATGATGAATCAATTTATTGATTGATTCTAGAAGCTAATAGAATCAACGAGAATTGTGTTTTACTTCGTGAAGTTGTATCAAAAGATGAAGCTCAATATGAAGATACTAAATTAAGAGATTGTCGAGTTCAGAACAAAATACTATATCAAAGTAATCTTCTATGAGTTTTCTTCAATGAGCATCTTCAGATGAAGTTGATTCAAGAAGTTCATGATCAATCTTTTATTGATCATCTTGAAATTCTTAGAACGATGAAAGCAATAAGAAAATACTACTATTGACTCTCAATGTGAAAGACAATAAATAGATATATTTGAAACTACTACATTTGTCAGCGATCAAAAGCTCTTTGAAATAAATTTAATGAATTACTACATTCTCTACTCATACTCGAACAGCAATGAAAGAATATAGTCATGAATTTCATCATCAATCTACTCTCTTCTGAAGACAAAAACATCATACTAACAGTGATATGTAAATTGTCAAAAAAACGACACTATATTTCTTGTTCTACTGATGACAAAGAAATCACAGCTGAAAAAACAGCTGAGCTAATGCTTCAGTGAATATATTGAATACATGATTTACTCGATTTCATTGTTTTGAATCGAGATCTTCAATTTATCTTCATTCTATGAAAGTCTCTTTGCAAAAGACTGAGCATTAATCTTCAACTATTCACTGTCTACTACTCTTAAATTGATGATCAAAGTGAATGAGTCAATCAGAACGTCGAAAGATATCTTCAATTCTTCTGTTCATACATGCAGAATGACTGAGCTAAGCTACTACTCATGATCGAGTTTGTCGACAATAATGCTCTGTTCTCAGTCGTCTTCTCGATCTCTTTCTTTCTAAACAAAGACTTTCATTCTCATATGAGCTTTGAACTCGATACAATCGAATATGAAAGCTCTCGTGAACGCTTGCAAGTGACTAAAGTCGAGAATATATCTGAACATATGAACAAGATCTTGACGTTTGCTCGCAAATCTCTAGCCAAAACAAGAAAACAAATGATTCAACAAGTTAATAAGCATAGAAAAGAAGTTGATTATGAGATTGAATCAAAGATGTTTCTGAATGAACAAAACATCATTACAGCGAGATCTTTCAAGAAGCTAGACGACAAAATGCTCGATCTCTTCATCAATCTAGATCTTGTTGACTCGTCATATAAGCTGAAATTATCAGAGTTTATGCATATTCATGATGTATTTCATTCTGATCTGCTTTGTCTTGTCATCGATGATTTCTTATCTAATCAAAAGAATGAGCTTTTTGAATCAATAGTGATAAACGATGAAGATGAATGAAAAATCGACAATATATTGAATTTTCGTTGATATTGAAGATGACTTCAGTATAGAGTCAAATGAAATGATTATGACAATGATTTCAATTGATATAACGCTGATGACGATGAATTTATGAACGCTCAGAAGATAGTTGACGATTTTCATATTCAATATTCGAACAAATTGCGCTAGAAGTGCTTTCAACTATTCAATCAATCAGAATTTAATGAGTCTGAGTCTGTGAAATCATGATTGAGCAATCAATTGAATCGAGCAGAAAATACATTCATGTGAACATAAATCATTGAAGAAAGAAAGTAATGTCATGATTCTAGTCTTGTCAGACTCAATCTTCTAGTCTTGTCAGATTTATTCTCACTTTGTCATCTTGATTAGTTTCTATTGAGTCTAACGTTGACTGAGAAATACACATATGTAATCAGCTTCTTTTCTGTAGCTATCTTTCTTTCTTAGCATTTATCTTTTAGTTAAATGACACTCATATGACTCACTTTATGCTGATCTTTAACAGATTGCAATGTACAAAGATTAGTTTTATGATCAATTTTGCAATCAATTTTGCAATTAATTTTGCAATTGATTTTGCGATTCAAATACTGATTACTTAATAGACATCAATCTTTGCGCAATTCACGCAAAGCGTGTAATCATTCAAATGAAGAATATAAGATTAATTTTTCGTCTCATGAGTGAAAAGTTTACATTTGAAGTCTGTTCAAATTACATGACAAAGTAGATAATCATGTTACTATGCAATCAGAATGCAACGCTGTCACAAGATAAATAAATAGTAAATACAATTTTTGCACTGTCACACTGTTAGTGATACTATTGCTTTCACGCATAATTCAAGTTAATTCTTATCGCTTTTTTCAATAACTTTAGTTTTTTTTTCTTGAATGTAAAGTCAATTGATTAACTACTTGTATGCATGAGATTTCAGCGCAAACGAGATTTTTGCACACGCTAACTAAAATTATCTATATTGATGTCATTTTAGCACATCAAACTTTAACTATTTGTTGCTAATCTTTCTAAATTAAAGTGCGTGAAAACTTAGTTTGTGCAAAAATCTCATGCATACAAGTAATTATTCTATTTTTAGAAATTGAATTCAAATTCAGTCTGCATGAAAATTCTGTGCATATGAGTAAGTATACTATTTTTAGAAATCAAGTTCAAGCAATTCAACTTGATTTCGAATTGAGTTCAAGTTGAGAAGAGTCAATTCAATCTCAACTCGAACTCAGAATTGAGTTGAGTTAACTCTTCTCAACTCAATTCAACTTTAACTCGATGACAGATCTAGTCTGAAGTTTGAAGTAGTATTAGACTTGAGTGAAAGTGATACTGTCGAAGATAGACTCGAGAAGATCGTTCGCGAAAGAAGAAAAGAACGATGATCGAGAACGAAAATCTTTAAGCTGTCGATTGTTCAACATCTACGTTGAAAGCTTGAGCGATCGTGACATGATGAAGTAGATTGAACGCTACATTGAATATGAAAGAAAGAGAGAATTTCAAAAGCGAGAGCTAAGAGTCATAAGCAAGAAATTGATTCACACTTCAGTCATCTGTGACTGCTTTTCAGACGATCACGCACAATCAAATGCTATCGATGAAATAAGCTAGCTTGTATGTCATAATGTCGTACTTTCATCTCATTGTGAAGTGCAACTTGCACAATTCATCAATTCGATTGTACAGCTTATCATTCTCTGACACAAGATCGTCTAAAACTTGAATCGCTTTGACGAACAAGAAATTTGAGCGAACAGAAAATTTGAGAAAACAGAGAATCTGAGCGAACAGAAAATTTGAGGGAACAGAGAATTTGAGAAAACATAAGATTTTGACGAACAAGAGATTTGAGAAAACAGAGAATCTGAGCGAACAGAGAATCTGAGCGAACAGAGAATCTGAGCGAACAGAGAATCTGAGCGAACAGAGAATCTGAGCGAACAAGAAATCTGAGCGAACAAGAAATTTGAGAAAATAGAGAATCTGAGCGAACAGAGAATCTGAGCGAACAGAGAATCTGAGCGAACAGAGAATCTGAGCGAACAGAGAATCTGAGCGAACAGAGAATCTGAGCGAACAAGAAATCTGAGCGAACAAGAAATTTGAGAAAATAGAGAATCTGAGCGAACAAGAGATCTGAGCGAACAAGAGATTTGAGGAAATAGAGAATCTGAGCGAACAAGAATAGAAAATTTAGAATTTGAGAAAATAAATCAAGCATCGTATACAAGTTCTACTTGAGGTTTAAAGTATGATGAACTCTCTATGTCATCTTCTTCTGCGTCATGATAGCTATTGTTTGATTCACTGTTTTCGTTTGCATCAGAGCAACTCTGTTTCTTGACTTGATTAATCTGACATGATCAAGAAGAGAACTTCGCTTTCTTGCTGTGACAAACATCTTCACGATTTGAGTTGTGTTGAATTTTTGCCTTGATGTCATGTGGTTGTAAGCGCTGAGAGGTACAGAGGCTGAATACTAAATATAGTAGACCACTCAACGCCGTCATATAAGCGTCAAGAAGAGTCTAAAATCGAGCACTCGTTTCGTCTCACCCTTGTTACCGTTTTTGCCGCTCTTATTCGGCTACGTTCTCTCAATCAGAGACATCGTTTCAGATGCTTCTTGACATCGTAACACAATCTTCTTACCTGCTCTCATCTTCAAACGCGAACTACCTTGAGACTGGTCACAAGTTGACATAAATCACTCACGAAAAGAGTGTCAAGTCACGTGACGGAAGAAGAATGTCTTCAGGCACAGAACTTTCTTAGCTCTGTCACGTGATTATGAATTTTATACAACCGAAAAATGGGAACTTCTTTTCTTTATCGTCATTTCAGATTATTAAATCACCACAAAAGAACTGTCTTGCTTTCGACTCTATTCTTCTTTCTTATACTGTGAATGATTGACTTGTGCAAAGCGAATAAGATGAGGCACATCGAGTTGAGGGGAACAGAAGGCTGTTGTCGAAAAGAATAGTGTTGAACTGAATCTTCGATCGTAGCGAGTCATATGGTATGAACAATATCGCTCTCTCTCGATACAAAGACTTCTAAATTAACGTCTATCTACGGAAATCGATTCTAAATGAATATCATCAACAGCCGCTTCGCTCATCGCGGCACTCTAACACTCGCAAAGCAATTCTCCTCAACTTTTTGACTGAAATAACAACGTCACATCGCCTTTCTACCACTATCAACCCTTTCAACATCTAATCAAATCTACCACCCTCGCCTCTCAAACTCTGCTTTCAAATTCATCGTTCGTGTCACTCTCGTCACAGCCTGATGATTCATCTCACCCACAGTAGCTTCACACTGCGAACATCTAGTCGTCTGCATCGGCATGTCACACTCGCTCACTGTAAAAGAATGTTCATTAGCGCAGTAATACCAGTGTTCTGTATCTTGAAAGCTCTGCGCCATGGCCGCGTACACGGCTGCCTTTTCCCAATTCGCCACGGGCGCGTAGAACGTCATGTCGCGAAGCATTTTCTCTGCTTCAGACACTTCCGCTGGCATGTCGACTGTTTGGCCCGGGTAGGTATTGCAGATGGTGCGTGCGAGGTGGAGTTGGTCGCGGGCACGGTCGACGAGGGTGGTCATCTCTGCGTCAGAGTGGCTGGCTGAGCGCTCGCGTTCTAAGGCGACGAAGCGAACCCAGTATAGAAGATCTTCGACTTCGTGTGCGGGTTGTTGTCGGGATCGGAACTCTTGGATCAGGTTCTCGCAGTCTTTTCGATTGAGGGCAAGGCTGAGATGAAGATCTCGAAGGTTCTTCCCTGAGACTGTTCCGGCGCTGTGAATGACAAAGTCGAGGAGTATGGCGTAGTCGCAGCGGAGGAGTAGGACTGTTGCTAGGAGCCGGTTGCGAACTTGAAGTACGAAGGGTACGTCAGTGATTTCGGTGTTGACTTCACGATGTTTGCGGACGTCTCGTACGAGATCGTGGATGCGGCTGATAGGTTGTTCTGCTTCGTCGACCTCCTTAAGAAATCTTCTAATGACAATGCGAAGCAAGAAGATATTCTTGTATCTAGCATCTGCTTTGCGAGCCTTGAGAACCGCCTTTATCTGTTGATCACGAGATCCGACAAGCCGAATGGGTTCGAGGGAAAGCCTGTCAAGCGCTGAAGACAACTGCGTCTGTTCAAGCAGCGAAGATTTGAAGGTTTGCTTTTCAGTGACGAACTCTCGAAGTTCGGCCTCTGCCTGCTTCATCTTGAAGGCCAAGGGAACAAACTGAGAGTTTGCCCAAACAATAAATTTCTTGGTCGCCTCGTCGATTCACGCTCGTCGAACTATGCGGCCATACCTATCGATATTGCGAAGAGGACTACGGCACATAGGACAACTTTTCAGCTTCGAGGTAGAGAATGGAATCGAACTCGACTTCAATGCGATGATCGAGTTCTCAGCATTGATGTCATCAGAGATGATGTAGTATTTTGCGATCTTCATGTGACCATTCATGCTTTCTAAGGTGAGAATGTGACCACAAGATGGTATAATACAAGGGTTTTCGTCTAGATCAATCTCGGCGTAGGTGAATCCCATGATATAGTCAACCGTCATATCCTTGATCGACTTACCGACGCACTTCTGACAGTATCGGGTCTCTGAACATATCTCTCCGCAGACAGAAGAACACTCATGGTCACAACTAAGTTTCAAGGAGCAGCCTTTGGAACACGGAAGCAGGTCACAGAGCATCGCGCATGGCAATTTGCACGCCCCTCGATGTGAACAGGACCAGGAGCAGTTTTCGACGCAAGGAATACAAGGCTCGTGACACTTCTTGCTGCATCGCGAGTGACTGCATCGAACGTCGCACGGCTTCAAGCAAAGCCGACATGGTTTATCCCCGTGGCAGGCTTCTGAGCACGCATGGCTGCAGGTGGTGTACTGTCTACCACATGAAGTCTTGCAGATATCGTGACTGATGTTCGAAATACGATCATCTTCATCTCTTGTGTTGCAAATTTTGCAAGTGTGTTTGCAGTTGTGATCACACCCGAGAGCGACGCTGCATGTGACGTTGCATGAATAACTTGCTGCAAGTGACAGTTCGTAGCAACGAATCTTTACGATGTGATCGCAGCTCGGCATAACAGTTTCGACTGAGACATGACATGGAACAGTTTCTGGAGCCTGCGCTCGATGGCATGCCAACCATGCTTGAACGTGCTCACAAGTAAGGATGATATTCGGTACCTGAATTTGACATTTCGAATCGCAAGAGTCTTCGCAAACCTTCGAGCAGGCGTGATCACAGCCTTTCTTGATCCTTTGGCAGCGCTCGAGGCATCGAACGAAATTATGTAGCGGTTCGGAATGGCATTTATTGATACAGGCATGTTCGCAACTAAGTCGTGAGATACACTTTCTGTTGCAGCCATCCTCGAGCGCGAAAATGAAGAAGTCGTCAGGCTTTGACATCTCGATTGATGTCTTCTTGTGTCGAGAGCAACAAAGCGCTAGAGTCTGACCTAGATTTTCGTCCTTTTCGAGAATCGTGATAACCTTATTCCACATAGAAATAGAACGTGCAGTATGTTTGTTGCCGATGATATACATTCCGTGACGAGCGCGACTTAGCAAGACGTTGATGCGATTCGACGTTTTTAGAAATTCACACTTTCTCTCATCGTTACTTCGAACCAATGAGATAATAACAACTTTTGCTTCTTCTTCCTGAAAATTGTTCACACTAGCGATTCTCAAAGCATTCAGCAACGTTGTCTTGCGAATATTATCTTTGATTGCAACTGTCTCTTCTTCATTGTCGTTCTTCAATCTCTTCGTCTCTAACTCTTCTAGATCTCGATCATCAATCACGATGGCGAAGAAGAATCGTAGACGCTGTTTGAGCTTCTGCAACTGTCTCAAATAAGAAGTCAGAACTGCAATATCTTCGTTTTGATAGATTTCTTGACGGACGAGATGAAAGATCAGAGCAGCTGTCATTTCTACTTTTCAGGCATTAGTCTTGGAAAATGACTGCGTTAAGTTCGAGGGTGAAGCATTCTTCTTCTCGTTATGATCGAGTCAGAAGAGACGTTTCCGCATTTCGTCGACTTCTGAATAAGTGAATACTGATGAATGATCTTGCAACTTAGAATAGAGCGTGAATCTAATCAACTTCGCAATCGACGGATACATTCGACGCTGAACCTTCAGCGAACTGTAAGGAAGCTTCGGGTATTCAGATTGAGAATGTACAAGTCGTTCGAAAAGCGAGATATTCAAAGAGAACTTTGCACCCCTCGAGTTGTCACATTGAAATTCGTAGTTGTTGATCTGAAATCTTAGCTGCTCGTGATTCTCAATAAGAATGGCATGCTCGACCGAAGGCAGAAGTGCCGTGAGAGTATGTGCTTTCAATACTTCGCCCGCCTCTTCAAACACTACCACTTTTGCTCGCACTTGACGAAGAATACCTAAGTTTCGTGCCAGGCCAGTGATTGTGACATCAATGACATGCGCGCGAAGTAGACAACGCAGATCTAGCTTCTGATGACACTTTTTGAGCGAATCTCTGATGTGGTTGTATGAGTGAAGAACGTGTAGAAAACGGCGGGTGAGTTTCATAGTGCTTTGGTGAACCCAGTATTTGTGCAGAGTCGATCGCTCGAGATCAGACATCTTCATTAAATTGACATTGAGAAGCTTCGGAACTGAACGAAGTGAGGCAATGCGCTGAAGTGCTCCTTTGACTCAGCTATTCAAAACATTGAACTTCTTACGACGTACCTTTCGGAACTCATGTTCGTCAACTTCTCGTTCGAAAAGTTGTGTGAAGTGGCTGTTGTGATGATCTTCAAGATATTCTTTGACATTGCTTCAGTGGGTTGAATTCATTAGGCCTGGCATGAGCTTCTCAATCTGATCAAGAGTGCTATCTAACTTTGCATAAAGTTGATATTTCTCATACTCTTCGATCTTTGTGAGCCTGACTTCCTTTGAGATATGATGAAGGTTCAAGCTCTGGAGGAGTTCGGATTTCGATCGCGATCTCAAACGAACAAGCTGCTCCACGCCGTCCTTAATCAGATGCTCGAGGAGTTGGTCGAGAGCGTGATTTGTGTAGCATACACAAATTATTGGCCCAAGCTTAGCTGCATCACGATTTTCCAGTAATGCTTTAATAATAGCGACATCGATGTAGCTCTTGCCGATGCCTGAGGGGCCTTGAATTAGCGCAAGACAACTTCTTAAAGCATTTATGGTAGACAGCTGCTGCGCATCGTCGAGTGTGGATTTCTCGCGTAGTGTGGTATCGTCGAAGGGCTGTCCGGGTGTAAGTCTCAGCCGCTCTTCTTCAGTCAAGGTCTCCAGATTGAAGGTGAAGCCAGGCCTGCGAGAGTACGCAGGTGCGAGTAGGTCGACATCTTCGGCATATTGTATGTCGGGGGCGATGAATTGAGAGAAAGGGAGATCGAGGGTGCGACTCATTTTTTGAAGTGCTTGCAGTGTCGGTTGGAAAGACGGTAGCAGAATTCCTGGAAACTCGACAAGCGATTGTCGTAGCTTATGAGCCTTTCCGAGATGACAGTTGATTCAAGTAATATCTTCCGAATTATTCTTCATCGGGCTAAGCATTAAAGTGGCTCGGTCAGCATGTCTAAAAAGATTCGGCCGCTCATCGAAGGCTCTTGAATATCCGGCTGATCGACCCTCACGTTCTTCCTCGTCATTTCTCTGCTTTGATGGAGGTGTCGAAGCAGGATCGCAAATAGAGAAGAAAATAGCACGACCTGTGGAAGAGACAAAGCATACAAAAGCATCGATCTGTAACTGTTTGGTATTTCCCCACCACTCTTCTCGCTTCCTGGCTCCCTTCTTCGTCAGTGCGGAAGGTTGGTCAAATTCAGCCACAACCTGAAGCCCTTTCTTCCGATCGAATTCAAGTCGAAGCAGAGCGACCTTGTGATAGGTGATATTCCGAACGCCTTTGTTCTGTCGCTGCGGTGGCGGCTGGGCATTGGGGGGCTTGTCAAGTCGCTTACATTCTATCTGAACCGCGTCTCGGAGTTGACCAACTGTATCTTCTCGTAGAAGTCTAAATTGTCGGTCGAGTAAGCCCGCCAGACCAGGAAGATGGTGCTTCGTAGGATCGCTCGGAGGTAGGTACTCCAACCGTGGGGACAGAATTTCTTCGGTAGTCGGCAGGATCTTGATGTCGAAGATATTTGCGTGATCGTTATCGTGTCGTGGACCTAGCTCGGATAATACGCCAGGAAGGTCTTGACCTAATTCGAAAACCGGTCGATGGTTCTTTTGCTCTACAGGACGGCCTCCGGACAATGGCATTGCGGCTTCAAGACCAAGTCGTTGGCGAACACGGGCTAGGTTTCGACTTCCGGCCTGCAGGAGTTGTTCCGGAACACAGGCTGAAAAGTCGTTCACAATCGACGTGAACTCCGTAATGACCTGGGCGCTTTGGTTTAACTTCACGATTCTTTCCAGCACTGCTAAGCTCGCTGTTACCGCAACCGAAGTTAGGTCTTCGTCTTTGACCGTTTCGTCCCAAGCAAGGGCACCAAGAGCGGAAGTCGTAGACTTGAACAGATTGATGGCACGACGACCATTTGGGCCGAAAAGAAACGTGCAAATGGTATCGAGTGGTGTCTCCAAAATCAGGGACGACAGAATGTCCGGGTGAGAAATGGTTCGAAAAAAGGGAAGAGTTCTGTTCTTGAAGATACACAGCCTCGTTTCTAGCTCAACGCCATCGACCTTTTCATCTGCAAGAGCCTTGATCATGACCAGCTCTTCCTCAGTCGCTAGCTTCTTGATAATCTGTTGCCCAGTTTCTGTATGCTCTTTGCTAATAAGGTCCCAGCTCACCTTGAAGAACTTCCCAATCTCCACAGCTTGGAACCGCGTATTCTGCCTCGGTATAAGGAACGTCCACTCTCGAAAGCCGATTTCGAATTTGGTCTGCGGTCGTGACCTAGCGGTAGACTGCGATGGTTGTGTACTGGCACCGTTCTTACCCGCCATAGTCTCATGTGAGAACTTGCACTGCTGCCCTTTGAAGCAACCCTTCGGTGTCCCTAAGTATGGGCATGGTTCGCGATGAGGTGCTATGGACGTGGGCTTGAAGTCGTGACTGAACTTGCATCTGTTTCCGTATTTACATTTCCCGCGTATAAAATCGAAGCAGGGCTTACTACTAGACAAGCTGGGTCAGATCATTTCCTTCTGTATCAAATTGGTTCCACTTACGCACTAGCCTCTGCCATACTGGTTCGAAAGAGCTAGGCTTAGTGGCACTGGGCGGAGGAATGGCGACGAGAGTGAAAGCAAAGCTATAGGAATCACGGAATATTATTAATAGAGGTAGCACCGTGGTAGAGATCTTTTATAGTACGGCGAGGCTACTGTTCGTATTTCAGAAAAAGCGAAAGTGCTGCGGATACTCCAAAAGAGAATTAGTCACTCTTCGAAGTCAGCTCCGGAAGGTTCGAGCTGCAGGTGACGTCTGCAACACCAGTCGATGGAAGTGTAGCTTAGGTGAGTAATACTTATGAGGCAGTCTTAAGGCCATAATAGAGGTTTTGATTCATCTGCACAGAAGGACAAGAATGGCAGGTGGCCATCTACCGATTGAAGTCTATACGACTAGATGAATGCAGATGAATACGAGGAATTCTGCACCAGCCAATCCGATACAGAGCTCCCCGCTTCTTGCTCAGCGCGTCAACCATGGATCTTTGTCGCCTTATGTAGTAAGACATGAAGGAAATCTTCAGGTCTGTTACGTTTATGGCAGAAGGCTTCTATCAATCATTCATTTCTCAAACCAAGAACTTTCATCAGTAGTACATCAAAATGTGCAAAGAATTGGGTTACATAATAAACCACGTCTTTCTCCCTCCGAAACTGCCGCAAAAAAATGACAATGACTTTACGAAGAGAGCTTCTGTGATAGAAGAGTTGCTGGTAGCATTAAGATCGCTCCAAGATCATATTTCGGAGCAGGAGCGCTCGGAATGGGTTCCTTGCATCAAGATGGTCAGCAATATGCTCGAGTTACGGGACCACTTTGGAGGACTGGTGGCCGGAAAACTAGAAACAACGCTGAGGAAAATGGTTGATGGAGGTATGCATGAACCAGTCTTTGGGGACAAAACAGGTATTTAACATTGGTTGTGTTGATTTAGATATCCTCGGGTTGCACATTCGCGGCCAGAACGCAGGGCTCATCGTCCGGAGATCTTCAGACCAATATTCATTCGAGTCGTTCGAAGTCTCGCCAACCAACAAGGCCGTTATCGAGACTAGGGGCCGGCTGCGACGGTGCTTTCCCGGTCCAGCCGTGATGATCAGCCAAGACCGAATCGCGGATGCCAGCTTTCTCGAGCCGCTGGCGGAATTACTCGCGAAACTTGATGCTGAGACGCCTGAGGAAGCATTGCCATTTACAATAAAGGCACACACGAAGGTCATCGAGACAAGGGACACGGCGCACCCGAGGTTTGTCACTGAGATGCTCACCGGCATTCTACGAGCCATTGGGCAGCCGCTCGATGTCCATCGCATCTACAAGCACACACGCGACGATGTTCTGTGGAAGGATGCACTCAAACCGTGGCGACGTTCCCCTTTGTGGCTGTTCCTTCGCGTTGCATTGCAGACGAGTCTCATGCGTAAAGATGATGAAGAGCCGCACATGCGGTACAAGTCATTTATGCTCTTCTTCTTGACTCACGTCTTGGAAGGCGCCCTGGAAGCTTCTCTGCCGAGCGATGTGCTCTTTGTTATGACAGCAAAGATCAGCCGCCGTGCGCTGAAACTTGAAGCAGTGGATGGAACGCCCTGGTTGCAGTATGTAGAGACGACAATGGGGGCTGTCCAACAAGAACTGATTCGCAGATGGCATTCGGTGGAGAATAATCCGGATCCCCTGGGGACGCAACGGAACTGGCTCCCATCGCAGCTGTCTTTCCTCCGCGATACTCAACTAACGCTCTCAAAGTTGCGGCCGTACCTGGCGAAAGTGTCATCGCGGTCGGCGTCACCTCCAACCTACCACTGTTTTACGTCGGATTGTGGTCGTCGCATCTCGCAGTGCAGCTCAAGTCTGCCGGAGTTGGATCTCTTAACGGGGATGAAAGGGGACCAAGTCCGTCTCTATCTTGCAGATCTGGAACTCTGGGTGCGTGATTCTCTTCCTGGCTGGCTGCGAGTATACATGAAACATAAAGACGCCTGCACGGCTCTCTCAGAGGTCATTGATACCTACACATCGGCAGCTTCTTCCGCATATACAGACATGCCAGAAGACATTTCTCTGATGCTCCTTACCTCAATGGACCTGTGGGTTGCGCTTGACAAGTGTGCGCTGCACCATTGCGATTTATTACGCGACTACGATCCGGGGTTCCCGCCGTCGCTGTTCGAGCCGTTGCTGTTGCCCAAGAAGCCTCAGATGGAACGACTATTCCACGTTGAGCAATATCTCGCAACAAGAAGAAAAGCAGCTGTACCGGGATTCCCCTCCATCTTTCGGTCTGTCGACACAACGAAGAGCTTTGCCGTGCGGTATTTCCAGGAGTCGCCACATCACCAGGAATTGCGACGGAAGGTCGAGGCGGAAGCGAAGAATGAACGGTCTCAAAAAATATCCGAGCTCGCGAAGAAACGTCAACGGTATCACGAGCTGATGAAACAGTCGGACGGAATGAATTGCCAATATGTCTCTCGATGGCGAAGACGTCAACAAGTTTCTGAGCACAGCAACTCCTGTCAGAAATGCCAGCTAAATTCAACGGCCAGGGGACTCACAATTGACGTTCATGAGTGGCCACTTCCGGAGAAAGACTTGGAGGCGAAGGCCGCGGTATTCGAGCTCGATATGCCAACCGTTGTATCCATATGGCGGGATACCACATATAGCATTCTTGTCGACATGCTGTCTTTTGAACTTGGCGCTCAAACTCCACGTCGAGGCAAAGGCAAAGGCAAGCAGCAAGGGGTATACCCCCTTCGCAGCTACGCCGGTTTACAAAAATTCGTTAAAGCGGAGGCAGGCCGACTTCAACTCGCATCGACAACAAAACCCTTTATCATCTCGCACTATCGGTATAAGAAAATCTCTCAGGCCAATGAAACCAACGTATGCGTCAACAACGGCTTGAACTATACTTTGTTCGATTCGAAGGAAACGAGATGGACGGAAGAGCTTCTAGGTTGCTGCGATGTGCGTGAAAAGTGCACACTCAAGCTTTCAGCTGGGCCGTACAGGGGACTGCAATACACCGTAAAGAACACGATTCACACCTCTAATGAGGTGATTGCGAGCCAAGCTGAGTGTTCGGACGCGCTGACAATGCATGAGTTCTACGCCTTTGGAACTTTGCGGTCAGGTCATCGACTGCAGTGGCGGAACATCGCTCGCGAACTCATCGCTCGTGTCCTCAATTTTAGTTGCCACGAGACACACACTCTGATCACCCAGGCTGCATGGCAGGTAGGCCCTTTCAGTAAGGAAGAGGTCTGTCGAGAATCCCACATCGACCTTGAAGAGGAGGAATTTGGGAAATCATTGCTGTCGGCTTTGGAGGATGCAGTCGGAACGATCGAAGGCAACTGGCAGGGTGCTGCAGCGGCACGTACTTTTGTCGCTCTTGCAGCTCGATTACTCTCTCTCTCTACCTGTAACATGGTTCACGAGAGTTGCTTTCGTTTTCTGCGAAGAGCACGAGAAATTTCATTGTGCTGGACCCGTGAATTGGGGCAGAAGTTGCAGGGAGGACAGAAGGAGGAGGAGCAGAAAATCTTGAATGCACGGGCACTTGAAATGGCCTTGACCTGTCATGGGACGTTTGACGTCGATCTGCACCATCTTCCCAATCTACTCAAGTCGGACGAAGATATTGCAGTCGTGACTGAATGCTCAATCATCGTGCACGATCGATGCCCGGTTGCGACAGACGATCTGTCTGCATCAGTAAAAACACTATTGCAACGACATTGGAGGCTATCATACGTTCTCGAACCACTTCTGCGCAAGCGGATTCTAGAGGTCCGCAATGGTCTTGATAGTACAGTCGGTCGGCTTTGGGCGGGATATATGCCAGGAACCCCATGGACCGCCTTGGAAACACCCAGCGAGCGATGGCTCGTGACAGAAACGTCTAGTAAAGGTGGTCGGTCGTCAATGCTGGTCCATTACAACGTACTGGACGGAAGTCTGCTTGTCAATGGATCGCCGCTCACAAGACTTCCCCGCTCGTACGAATCACATTCGACTTTCCGTCGACTATTTGGCGAGGTAAAGTAACATCTTCCATTCAGAGAAGCAAGGAAAGGAGGGCTAATCGATAGATGCGCGAGACAGAAAGTTCTTGATGTTGTCCCGTCATCTCAGGATGGAATGGTTTTCGAAGCTCGAAATAAGTTATTTGACCACCAGGTAAATGTTACTCTTTCTTTTTTACCCTTCTTGTGGACGGGATTGTGTATGACAGCACTACTTGTGTTGCTAATGAATACCATAACAGTTATATTTTGGCATGCACGACTCCGAACTCATCATTCAGGCAAGAAAACAGGGACGGCTCTACGAACTGCTCCCAGTGCACGCTCTAGAAGGCGATTTCCCTCAGGCTTTCGTCCAAGGTTACGCGCATTGGCTGGAAGTTAAGACAGGCTTCGTTGAATGGCGACCGTTACTCAATGCTTGGACGTCGACATCACAGAACTGGCAGATGCGATCCGGCAGCCAAGGGGAAGAACTGTTGATCCGTGGTTCGTCGAAATTAATAGACCTTCATACGCCCACAGCAAAGGCAGTGTCAACAATCCTGAGTCCGTTAGAACATGCGACCCATATAAACATAACACTCAACTGCAAGACAGAAGTATTGGAGGTGCACTTGCCACGGCTGAAGCTCGACTTTTTTTTGAGAAAAGGTGCCACGCACCTTGAATCGAAGCAATTCCGTAGGATGACCGTGGATGCAAACCAATCGCTCGGCACCCTGACCGGACTGGTCAATAAGCTTGTCCTTCGGGGGAATAACGACTCGTTGCGCAGCGTCATCATCCCTCACGGCGACGTTCTGTTCAAACCAGAGGAACCCCACGTACGTGTACATATTGACACCTCAACGGAGCACGTTTCGTATTATCTCTACCACATTGACTGTCAAATCGGACGACTTGTCGACAACGGCAGCCTTAAGAGCAAGCTGTTCAAGTGTTATCTTCACGCTATAACAGCTCACTGTCTGACCGACGAACTCACCGGTCGGACTGGCACCGAAGAAGCCCTCTTCACACTAGCATCTCCCTCTGTCCGATCTTTTCCCAGGCTTGAGCAAATGGAAATCGATCTGTTGATGCTCCTTGCACGACTGACCCCGCGCCGTCAGTATTACCCGCAGAATCTCCGGGTGATGCAGGAAGTAGAATGGGAAACACTGTCTTCACTTTCGCAGCACAATTCCTTTTGCAAATCCGTGCGGTCAATCTTTGAGCAAGCGAGAACGTTCGGTCTATTTCATGAAACGCCCACGGAACTATCGGATGCAGAAATCTGCGGCGACCAACACTTGCCCGAGAGGGCTGCCATCCGGGATTCTACATATCGCGTACATGGATTTGGGGCAGAGGATCACACAGCAGAACATGATGTCGTTTATATCGGCCGAGACAATGTCTCAAATAGCGTACAAGAGTTCCAGGTTTGTCGAATTGCAAAGCTGGTCGACGGCTGGTCTGCAAACTTGAGAGGATGTTCACAGTTGCTCCATGAGATTGAGGCATGGGGGAAGCCGGTCCTCGGTTGCAGAATAGAAAATTCCTTCCCTCTAGACTACGACATGAAATGGCTAGATCCACCTGCCGAGTTTCTACCTACAGATTGGTGTACGCTACAAACTACCTTATCTAACAGTGCGATCGAAAAAGATAAACACAGAATCATGATGTTTCTATCCACCCTAAGTTATTCGCAGCATGCGAAAAGAGAGCTTGTCGAGACGCTTTTGGCTTTCGCAACGGTCCCCGAACTTCGTACAATAAGACCGCCGGACTATATGTCGTTCGAACTATCGCATGGCTTTGAACCAGACAGGAAGAAATTGGTGGATGTGGTTAAAAACAGGGCGCGGCCGTTTCATTCATGTCCAGAATCCAGCCTGCCTCAGCTCTCTCATGAGACTTGGGAAGACGCTGATGAGCGTCGGAGGGACAAGCACCAAGCGGCAGTGGAAGAATGTCTCGGCATCTTCGCGGATGCTCTCATCTATCAATGGCCCGCGCCAAATGTGTCGTGCGACCCTATAGACACTCTTTTGAACACCTACATTTCCGTAAAGGAGGCCACAGAGGATGCACAGATCTGGTTTCAAAGCTGGTATCGCAATGCCAAGTTCAAAGAGTATATCGGCAAAACGCAAGATATACTAGACAATCTGAATGCCGGAGATCAAAACCTGCTGCTATACTCCTTTCCGCAGCCCCGCTACCATTACTGTCCAAAGCAGAGTCATATCGAATTTGATGACATCATGGGGAGATCTGCTCCCAGCCTTTCTCCGGCTCGCCTTGAAAACTTTGATTCCTGGGTCAGTCAGCAAGACGAAGATGAGGAGGATCACGGCAAACTCAACTCACTCTTAGAGCGTCTGAAGTCGGAATCTTCAGGTCGTTATGAGCAACGATACGCCAATGATTTGTTGGAGAGCTTCGACGCACTTCACGGCAGTGCAGATGGCAGACTCAGCGGATCACCAAAGACGCTACGGCCACTGCTAAAACAACATTTAACCCTGTGCAAGAACCACGTCGATCATGTGTATCAGACGATTTGTAATCGCCTTCAGGAAGAATCGTCCATGACGCGTCGGCTAGCTTGTCGGGCGAAAATGTGGCCCCGCTTGTCAACCACCTCGCTCCTCCAACATCTAGCAGGCGGCAAGGTAGTGTCGTTGCGCGGCGATTGGAAAAGTGCTTTGATTGAGTATGGAGTTGCCATATCGAATCTGCAACGGGCCGAGCGCCTCCTTACGTGTATCGGAAACGATTTAGAACTGCTGAGCGAACTAAGTAACCCGGGCCATCGAGGTTGGGACCCAATACGATATCCGGACTGGCTGCTCCTCGAAATCGAAAACAATATCTTGATCCGACGGGTGCAAATTCAAATTGCCCGAGAAATGATTTCACCGTCGTCTGGTGCGAACTCGATCTTGCAGCTGAATATGGGCGAAGGAAAGTCGTCCGTCATCGTTCCCATTGTGGCTGCGGCTCTAGCAGATGGAAAGAAGCTTGTGCGGGTCGTTGTCCTCAAACCACTGTCAACCCAGATGTTCCACGTGCTGCTGAGGAAGCTTGGTGGCTTGCTTGGCAGACGCATCTTCCACATGCCGATCTCACGATCGGTCCGGTTGGACGTGCACAAGGCGAGGCAAATCCGAAACCTATGTGAAGAATGTATGCACACTGGTGGGATACTTCTCGTCCAGCCGGAACACCTACTGTCATTTGAACTGATGGGCCTCGAACGACTTCTGTCTGGTGAATCGGAGCTGGGTAACGTCCTGACCCAGACTCAACTTTGGTTGGAGGATAATTCGCGTGATATCCTAGACGAAAGTGATGAAATTTTGAGTGTTCGGTTCGAGCTTGTTTACACCATGGGCCTGCAACGCGCAATTGAGTTTAGCCCGGACCGATGGACCATCATCGAGCATGTCTTAGGACTTGTGAGCCGCTTTGCACAGTCAGTCCTTCAACTTTTCCCGCAAGGCTTAGAGCTACGACCTGTGTGCACTGGAGGCTTCCGTCGCGTACGAATTCTGATGCATTCCGCCACCGATAAACTTCTAGAGATGGTGGCAAGAGAGGTGTGTGAAGAAGGCCTGCCGGGAGTGCGCGTGTCACATCTCCCCCAACACGTGCGAGCGGTCCTGTTTAGGTTTCTTACGGATCCAGACATGCGCGAAGCCGACATCGAGTCATTGCAGCATCACGTTTTTGGTGTTGACTCGATGAGGAGGAGCTTGCTTCTTCTCAAAGGCCTGATCGCTGGAGGGGTCCTGGCCTTTGCTCTGCAACAGAAGCGATGGCGCGTTAACTACGGACTTGACCTCTCACGGACCATGCTTGCTGTACCATATCGCGCAAAGGACAATCCAGCAACGCGAGCTGAGTTCAGCCACCCCGATGCCACCATCGTACTAACTTGTCTAAGTTATTACTACGGTGGCCTTTCGGATGAGCAGTTACACACCGCCTTCGAAAAGCTACTTTTGTGCGATAATGCTCAAGAGGAATATGAATGCTGGGTTCAAGATGCTTCTAAGTTACCGGTTGCGTTTCGACAATTGACTGGCATCAATCTGAGCGATCCTGCGCAGTGTTCTCAGATGGTCTTCCCTTCGTTACGGCTCGCCAAAAGTGCAATCGACTTCTACATGTCACGTATTGTCTTTCCGAAGGAGATGAGAGAATTTCCAAACAAGCTGTCTTCTTCGGGCTGGGACATCGCACGAGCGAAAGTTCACCCGACGACGGGTTTCAGTGGGACAAATGACAGCAGATACATATTACCATTGTCCATAAGTCAGTGTGATCTCCCGCCGCAGCTTCACACAAATGCTGCAGTGCTCGACTGTCTGCTACGGCCCGAAAACTCTTTTAAGCACGCTATGCAGGAGTCCAGAAAGGAAAGCCTCGATGCAGAATCGTTACTGCAAATAGTCGTCAGGTCGGAGCCGCCCGTGCGGGTAATTCTCGATGTGGGAGCTCAAGTTTTGGAGTGGAAGAACGAGGAAGTCGCACGTACATGGCTCTTGCGCGTTCCGGCGTCAGACGCACAGGCAGCCGTGTTCTTCGATGATCATAACGATCTGTCAGTCTTGAGCCGTGACGGTATCGCGGAATCGCTGATGATTTCCCCTTTTGCGAAGCAGATGGACCAGTGCCTAGTGTACCTCGACGAGGCTCATACCCGAGGGACGGACTTGAAGCTACCGATGAATTACCGGGCCGTTGTGACTCTGGGGCCTGACCTCGCCAAGGATCGACTTGTGCAGGGTATGACCTGATCCAATTAATTCTGTTTCCCACTGCTAACTCAAACAGCGTGCATGCGAATGCGGAAGTTAGGAAAAGGCCAATCAGTCATGTTTTGCGGGCCCATGGAAGTTGAACGTAAAATTCTCCACTGCAGCGGCAAAACCCAGCGCGACACCATCGAGGTAGCCGACGTGTTACAATGGAGCATTTCGGAAACCTGCATCAACACAAAAAAATGCATTCCGCTGTGGGCGACACAAGGGATACGGCATCAGCGTCGCCATATAGCATATTCGGAGTCTTCAAACGACAGAGGCAAAGGCGCTACTTTGGAGATCGCAAAGTTATTGCTCGAAGCTGAGGCGCAAACACTCCAGGATCGATACGGATTTGGAGGACGAAGATCGGAAGAACAAGTCTTGTTACATGGCGTGGAGGAAGTAGCACTCTTAAAACGTGAGACGCAAGTGGAAGCCATTCGGGCCAAATGTCGAGAATTTGGACTGACATCGCTCAACAACGCAACGCTTCGAGAGGAGCAGGAGCGTGAGCTGTCACCAGAGAACGAGCAGGAGCGACAAGTTGAACGTCCACCGGCACTTACACCCAAAAATCACAGTGTTCATCCAGATGTGAAGCGCTTTGTTTACCAGGGAATCCTTGACCATTGTTCAGACGCCTTTCAGCCAGCCTTCGAGCTTTTCGGCAACACAAGCGCCATCGAATGTCTTGAAAAGGAAACATGGCCGGTGCATTTGCTGATCACGGCCGACTTTGCCCAGACGGTACACGCTTCAGGAAACCAGCTTTTGGACTCGTTTCTTAGGCCTGTTCAATGGGTCGCGAGCAGAAAGAACCGCAACGCGGTCGACTGCGTGGTGCTTAGCCCGTACGAAGCTCACGAATTATTGCCATATATACGCCAGCACAACACCGTCATCCTACACATGTATTCACCTCGTGTCAGTATGTCTGTGCGTACACTAGAAGATCTTTCATTCTGCGCCATTCCTGCGGTATCCAAATGTTGGGCCCAACCCCCTTTCGTCATGCAGCTAAATTTATTTGCCGGTCAGCTCTATCTGAGAAGCTACGAGGAGTATCTTTCGGTCTGTCAATTCTTAGGACTGTGTTTTCGCCCGCGGTATGCGCAGGTTGAGGTCGCCTGCGATGGATTCATCAGTCCAACAAGCAGGCCAGAATTTGACGCAGTCATGGAGAGAGAATGTCCTTTTAGGGTCAGTCCAGTTGGGTTTCTGAGAATACTGATGGCGTTGAGAAGGAAAGGGCAGAATTTCCAAAAGTCTCACATTGGTAGAATTCTGCACGGAGAATCGCTTGCCAGGGAACAGTTCCAAGAAGTTCGAGTCGGACTCAGATAGAGATAGCGCAAGACTAAAAGGCTAGCTCGGCACCTTCCGTGCTTCGCCAGGCAGTAGAGAAGCTGCGAAGATTCTAGAAACTTCGATTTGATCTTAGTCTTTTATTGTCTGGGCCTAATTACACCCATACTAAAATGCGACGGCCACAAGTCATTTGTTCTGTACTTCTCTCTTGAATGAGATTTTGAGTATTGGAAGAGAATCTCCACTATCTCGCTAAATGCCTACATCCCGGTTAGCTTGATGATAATTCAAACTGTATCACTACCAGAGATGGAAAGGATGCCAGGTCACGTGACGGAAGTTCTCTGGGCGCGCCCAAAAAACTTCCTTAGCTTGATCCGTCAAGTCGTTTCATACAAGTTAGTTATTTATAAGTTTGAAATTGTTGCTATTTAAAAACCTGATATTCATGTGACTGACAGCCAAAAAGTGAGCCACCTGTTCAGGGTCAAACGCGTGCCCACTTTCATAATTTCATTGAATGCTTAAACCATGACACAACTAGCATAAGAACGTGAAAGCCTACAATGAAAAGGAAGAGAGGTGCTTCTGGATTGATTGCGCCGTCGCGCTGGAACAACAGCAAGATATATTATACCAAGCATTTGCCGGCCTCCGTCGACATTGCCATGCAATGCAGGACGAAACTCATTCTCGAAGTCTTTAAATAGCAGATTGACAGGCAAATGATACGGTGATTCCTAAGCTCGATTTAGCTCAGGATCGACGTATCGAGTTCGTACATACAATCTCTGTTATCGTGGGACTGGAAAAGGCACTAAAAAGGTACGCCAAAGGCACAATTTACGCCTCTGGTATCCGGTCTGCATAACTTTACACGTGCGTGTTTTGTTGAACAATACAGCTCTCAATTTGTTAATATGTTGACAAAATGAAGGTGCGATGACAGAATCTCTCTTCTCAAAATTAACGATCAGGCGAGAAACGGGGATCGATTGATACGATTCGAGGCGTCGGATTCTTGCGTTGTCTCTTTTCATTTTGAAGCATCAGAACGCAGTTATGGATAACCAGCCGAACGAGTTCAAGAAAGCGTCGCGTTTGATTATGCATATCGTCGAAAAGATGTCAGCTTTCCTCACCGAGTCTAACGAAAGCGTTTATGATCGACAAATGAACGGGCATAAAGTGCCTATCCAATGACAAAGCAAGATGCCCGCAATGCGTCTCGTATACGAAAACCCACAATTCAGAATACCTAAAGATTCGTCCAAAGTCTCCAGTCATGTACGCTTGACTCATTATTATCTGTTCCCACCTCTGAGTTGTGGACATACATATATTGTGTCAACCCCGAAACCATCCTCAATCTATAGGGTTATTTTAACCTAGAAGAAAGACGGCTTGGAGATTGGCTAGGCTTGAAAGACAAAGCCTCCAATAGCATTCGAACTTCTCCTCTTGGCGTCCAGCCCCTGGCACTGCATTTATCGTTGTAATATTCGAACACCTTCGTTCCTAAGTCTGCTGTGAGGCTCAGATTCTTCTTTGAAGGTGTGACCGGTGTGGGATTACGTCTTTATCTTGTACGTACGAGTGCCAAGCTCTCAGGTCATGTTTATCTGACCGTGGGAAAGAAGCAAGCTGTATTAATCCGACGAATACACGTAATACCTTTCCCGGCAATCATTCCTCTCATTCCTCAACTAAAGCATTGACAATCGCAGGAGGATCACAATGATTGACGATATCATGAAGTGAGTAATCACTTCAATTCAGCAAGCACAATTCTAATGGACTAGTCGGTTTGACTTCAAACCAATGGTTTTCACTTTAGCAATTGATCGAGGCTGCTAAAGTATATAGGTGGCTTCTTAAGTGTAGTAGGCCGTCTTCGTCGTGGTGATGGTGACGTACTATTTATAGAGCTGTTTGATTGATTAGGGTTGATTTAGCGGAATCCTAGGGGTAGAAAAGTGCCTTCATGATTTGAAAAGATATGCTGTTTTTATTAACCTCTTCGTATCATCCGTTTGCTCTCCTTTCGTCATTTGGGACCGTGGTAATCGATAATGGCTCTAGACCAACGAGCTTCCTGATCACACGAGTGCCCACTCATGTACATTCAAGACAAAGGCTTTTTGATTCGACATACGGAGATCCAACGCGAACATCTTTGCTCAGCTGCGTAACACGAGCGCGGGGTCTTCAGATTAGCATAACGAGTGCCCGACATAGAACGAGACGTGGTCCAGAATGGGTCTGCTACATATGACTATGGACTGGATGGGCTCGGAGACTGATTGTGCAGCTGAAATTGACTGAGTGACGAATTTGAGTGGTCGGTTATGAATGCGTCTACAGGGATATATCCGTTTGGACAACAAGTCTTTTCTAGACTGCCAATCGGCAGCCTTGGCTGCAGCTTCCAATCGTTTTCCGACCATATCTTCTTTATCTGTCCCTATATCCGTCTTCTGCTAACGACACAACTTGTGATACTTTCATCCCGCAATGTCTTCTATCCAGGAATTGCATTCTATGGAGAGTCTTCGGACAGCTGAGCAAATTCAGCTTCTAGATCTGGTCGACTCTCTTCGTGCGGAAGGCTTGAGTGAGTTCACAGCTCTACCTCAGCTGATCGTCTGTGGAGACCAATCAAGCGGCAAGAGCTCCCTGCTTGAAGCAATCTCTGGGGTCCCGTTCCCGAGGAAAGATAATCTCTGCACACGATTCGCGACAGAAGTCATCTTACGTAGGGCTTCAGACTCTGAAATCACAGTTTCTCTGGTATGTTTGGGGCCCCATCAAAAAACCATATATTTAACCTTTGTTGTATAGGTGCCGGGGAAGAGTAGATCGTCGGCCGACCAAGACCGCCTTTGGCGGTTTCGACAAGAAGTATCTTCCTACAATGACTTTGTAACACTCTTCGAGCAGGCTAAAGATGTCATGGGTCTTTTGTCTGTTGGTGGAAATGCTTTCTCCGTAGATATTTTACGAATCGAAATCTCAGGACCGAAACAGCCACAGCTAACCATTGTTGATCTTCCTGGCTTGATACATTCACATGGCAAGCATCAAACCGAGCATGATGTAAATCTTGTTACGAGCCTGGTTGCCAAATACATGGCAAATCCAAGGAGTATTATCTTAGCAGTGGTCTCTGCTAAAAATGACTTCCCAAACCAAATCGTACGACTCCTAATTTTATCTCCCTGACCATATTTAACATGATCTGCTTTCTAGATTCTCAAACGGGCTAGAGAGGTTGATCCTCAAGGTCTACGAACTCTAGGTGTCATTACCAAGCCAGATCAGCTTGGAAATGGCACTGATGGCGAGAAGATCTTTTTGAGTCTTGCCAGGAACGAGCAAGTTGAATTTCATCTGGGTTGGCATGTAGTCAGGAATCCGGACACTGGGGCGAGCAGCGGGACCCAAGACCGAGATGTAATCGAGAAGCAATTCTTCGCCGAGAGCAATTTTCGGTCCCTCTCGGCCACAAACCTTGGTATCGAACATCTACGCCAACGACTCAGCATGGTCCTCTTTGGCCAAATCAAGGCCGAGCTTCCACAATTAATCGAAGATATCGAATCTGGCATATCGAGCTGTCACCGGGGGCTGGAAAAGCTAGGTCCTGCCCGTATAACTCTCGATGATCAGAAGAATTTTCTAGTTGATCTGAGCGATGATTTCCAGAAACTCTGCGACGCTGCGATCAAAGGCGACTACGAGCATGACTTTTTTGCAGACCGGTCTCTGTTTGATAGACGTCTCTCGACTATGATCGCCAACTTGGGAATGGATTTCGAAGAAAAGATCCGGACGAAAGGAACACGGTGGGAGATCGTACAGAGTGCAAGCCGTAAGAAAGGTTGCCGGACCCGGGGGCAGGCAATTGAAGAAGTGCGCAAGTTGTTGAGAATGAGTCGTGAACGTGAAGTACGAACTCCTTTCCATTTTGGATACCCAATATGCACTAATTAGGTGCTTGGTTAGTTGCCGGGCTTCCCAAATCCATTATTAGTTGGTGAAATCTTCCGCGAGTACAGTGAGCCTTGGGAAGGTTTGGCGCGCCGATACATCAACGACGTCTGGGACATCACTAAGAGTTTCGTGAAGCAAGCATTGCAGTATTTAACAGACGTCACGGTTAGCGATGCCTTACTACGGTACCTACTCGATCCCATCATGGATAATAAGCTGAAGTTGACTTATATTAAACTTGATGAGTTGATTTCAATTCACAAAGAGCACCCTGAAACAAGAAATCACTACTTCACAGATATGTACAACGCACTTCAACGAAAGCAATCTGAGACCGAGACCACCAATGTGCTTAAAAAAGCATTTGCACATCGAAGCGAGATAACAGAAGATGACATTCCGTCTCTTGTGACTACGCTGCAGCAGAAGCCTGAAGCTAATATGGACCTTGTTGCTGCCGAATCCACATACAATGCAATGGAGGCATTCTACAAGGTAGTAAAGTCGAAATTCATGCTGTTAATGCTCTCCTACTAATTTCCAACTTTAGGTTTCGATGAAACTATTCATCGACAATGTGCCAAATCTGGTCGTTCGAGCGATTATCGCTTCCCAGTTGACATCTATGCTTTGTCCCAAGTCAGTCTTTGCGATGGACCACTACATAGTGACAAAGATTGCCTCAGAATCAGAAGACAAGAAACTTCAACGTCAAAAAATAAGCGAAAAGCTCAAGGCCTTGGAAGCTGGCAACACTCTTTGCAAACAGTATGCCCATCGTGTGACTTCTGGTCAGTCGCTGTCAGATCCTATCCTTTTATAAACTCTTCCGCTCACAAATACAGTCCGAGCTCCACAAGATTCGTCGATAACCAGGCAGAGAAGACTATCATCAGGTCTATCATCGAAAGCGTCGTCGATTGCAGAAAGCTTGGCAGGAGGAACCCCAGAAGATGAAGCCTCGGATTCTGCGGATTCTGAAGCAAAGTATGAAGTTCCGAGGCACAGAAAGATCTGAATCGGTGTGTGAGATCTAATCGCTATAAATAGTGGTTTATCAGTTTGGAAATAATGTCTTTCTTAGTTTAATAGCTATACCAAATGGAATGATTCATGGTTGATGACTACATCCATGTCTCTGCCTACACATCGATAACTACATGTTACGAAAAACGGAAGCCCCTTGCCATGTTATACCGAAAGTAATGAACTCGATCATGTTCATATCACCAAGTTGACTGTCCGAAACAAAGTGACTACCTCCAGCACATTGGTAGCCTTCTACCTACTTGATCCACTGGAAGCCTACCAGACAGACACCAATAGCCCTCAGTTTCCTTCTTCTTCTTCTTCTCCTCCTCCGCTGCGCAAACTACTGCTTCCGCTTGTTGACGCAGAGCCGGGCTTCGCCAAAAGCTCTTCCATAATAGTGTAGCCCTAAATGCATTGTCTGCGATGGCTCTGGCAAGCAATGTGAGCACTGAATTACACAAAAGCGGTCCAGGCTGTAAACCCTCGTGCACAGAGTGTTCTGGCCTGTTCTTCAAATCAGTGGTTACAACAAATTCGGGCGACTACGGTCTCAGGCGTCCACGTCATGTATTTTGCATCTCGTACGACTTGTATTGCAAACTCTGCTTTTCCGTGTTCGTTTCGAAAGGTTCCAAACTTCATGTTCTATTCGAAGTCATCTTAGTTCATGATCTTTCCTTGTCGCGGCTTAGACTAGGAGAGTGTACTTACCGAGTAATAAAGACCTCGGTTGGTGTGATGGTGGTGATGGTGTTTCAAAAACGAAATCTTCGTCAAATTGGAATTTTTTATATACACTGATTCTTAACAAATCTTGTCCCACATTCCTAAGGTTCAACATCGATGTGAGCAACCTGGAGAGAAAACGTCTGCTCTGGTTGGAGAAGCTTCCATGACAAAATGTGGAATGTGGCTGGAGCTGTTTTCATTACTAACCTTCGCTGATCGAGCGAAGACAGCGGGCGTCACTACTTTCCCAGATGGCCTCCGACATGCACCTCGGCCTCTCTCATACGAGATGAAAAAGGAGCATTATGCTGTAAATGCTTTGAGCATTTTCTTATCATCCCATCCGTCCACTTCCAGTACGTGCGAAGCCTACTTCTGCTGAGCGAGATGGCTTTCTTGAATATCAGAGCTTCAACTTTGGCCGTCACCAGCAACTCCAATATTTCACGAATAAAGTCTTTCGCACGCGGCTTCGAAGGATCGCTCGCTGCGCAGTGAATGACGAAGACCTGTGACAATCTGAGGCTGTGATCCATCTGCACAGAAGGACAAGAATGGCAGGTGGCCATCTACCGATTGAAGTCTATACGACTAGATAAATGCAGATGAATACGAGGAATTCTGCACCAGCCAATCCGATACAGAGTTCCCCGCTTCTTGCTCAGCGCATCAATCATGAATCTTTGTCGCCTTACGTAATAAGACATGAAGAAAATCTTCAGCTCTGTTATGTTCATGGTAGAAGGCTCACATCGATACAGGTGTTTATCTTAGGCAGACTGGGGAGGATGTTGTGCCAGGCGTGACAGCTGCTTCCCAGATTGCCTCTTTCCGACCTTTCTGAAATACAACTCTTTGGCCTGTGCTGCATTACCCACGTTTTCAGAATTCACTCACTCAAGCTTTCTAAAATGCCAGAACCCGGACTTGAGATCTTGGGGAAAAGGCTAGGGAACTGGAAGGTTCTCCTCTCCCCAAAAGCCCTCAAGAGCATCCAGAGCTTGGGTCGTTCCGGTTAAGTCCTTCCTATACACCGATACCTCCCAACCAACAGTGCTGACAAGTAGAACAGGGAATTTCGGACCTATCGAAGAGAAGTTGCGCGATTTAGCCTCCGGGTCGTGGTCTTGCCATCTCGCCGGCACTGAACAGCAGAGGAAGAAGCTAAGAGTTCATCTTGCCACCACACAATGCAATTCGCAAATCTTGATTCTGTGGCAAATCGATGTTGCATTGGACGGTGCGACCCAGACCGAGAGCCAGCTGGTGAAGGTTTGGGAGATCGGCACCAAGACAGAAGTGTCGCAGTCCATCGGCCGTGTGATCCTACTCCAGAAATCATACGCGATCGAACATGTCGCGCGATGTCGCCAGAAACCACGGGAGGATACTGACAGAAAATCCATTCCAACGCTCTTCCCTTGCTGTCCAGATACTGCGAAGCCTGGAGCGAGACGGCAAGGACTGGACATCCGAACGGTTGACCGAGAAGTCCTCGAGATGGTCAACCGTTCCTACACACTCACCGAACCGATGATTCGCTCGGTTCTGGCCAACGACTTTTGGGCAGAGTTCCCATTTGACTTTTCTGGAGACGAAACACGCATCATTCTTCATGTTGGTACATCCAGTCTAATCTTAGGTCGGAGCGGTACAGGAAAGACAACCTGTCTTGTGTTTAAGCTACTCGCAAAGTATGCAGCTGGCTGTGCCGTCACAGAGGAACGATCGCCAAGACAGTTGCTTCTCACGAGATCATCCGAGCTCGCTACTAAGCTCAAAGACTACATTAGTAGGCTGATGAGAACATTAAGAGCGAACACTATAGACCAAGGCGAGCAGCAGGGGAGAGAGTTCCCGTCGCCAGTTGTTGAGGATGACGATGACCGTTGCGACACTGTCTTTGAACTGCAAAACGACTCGTTCCCCCTTGTTTGTACATTTGATCGCTTTTTACAACTCTTGGAGAACACTATTAAAAGTGTGGATCAGGAAGGGTTCCCTGCCACAGACCGTGACGATGATGCCCTGCAAAAAGAGCAGTCGGAGCAGTCGGACTCGTCAGAAGGAGAATATCCACAGTGGCAACCACCAGCGAAGGACGCGATCACTCAATTTATTGACTTCCAGTCTTTCAGATTGGATTACTGGCCTAGATTCCCAGCCGCTCTGGTCAGAAATCTTCCAATTGAACTTGCTTTCGCCGAGATCATGGGAGTAATCAAGGGCTCTATATCATCTCGAGCCACGCTCAAACCTCTCTCCCGTAAAGAATACTTGGAGCTGAGCAGCAGAGTGGCCCCAACTTTCACCCTTGAAAGTGAAAAGTCCCGAGTATATGACGTATTCGAGAAGTATCACGCCTTAAAGCTTCGCCGACAGGAATTAGACGGCGTAGACCGTGTGATAAAGCTGATCAGGGCGGTGAGGGAAAATCAGAGACTCAAAAATTATCTTGAAGTTGCGTTCAATGAGATCTACATCGATGAAGTACAAGATCTGCGATACCTCGATATCGAATTGCTGCTAAGCATAATCAACGAAGGTCGTGCATTTCATTTCGCCGGGGATACCGCACAAACCATCTCGCAAGATTCACACTTCCGCTTTCAGGACATCAAGGCACTATTCTACGACCATTTCGCCGCTGCAGCCTCGCTGATGAACCAGCCTGAGCTCGCGCGACCTCAGCTCTTTATGTTGGCGAAAAATTACCGCTCGCACCAAGGCATCCTCGGTCTGGCATCCCTTGTAATGGAGATGCTGTGGAACGGCTTTCCGGAGACCGTTGACAAACTCGAGCCTGAGGTCGGACAGATTCACGGGCCGATCCCTGTCTTTTTTTTGAGTTGTAACGTCCAAATGCTGGTATCGAGTGATACGCGTTCCGCCGACCAGCCTAAGCAAACTCTTGACTTCGGTGCCGAACAAGCAATCATCGTGCGTGACCAGAGTACTAAAGCCAGACTCCAAGCGGAACTCAAGGGCAAGGCTCTGGTTCTTACCGTCCTCCAAAGCAAGGGGATGGAATTTGAAGATGTCTTCCTGTGGAACTTTTTCACCGACTCTCCCTACCCTAGTGGTTGGAGGTGTCTGGATACCTTGAAGACCAAGTCGGGAAACTTTGACTCTACGAAGCACGCAGGAATGTGCTCCGAGCTTAAGCAGTTTTATGTCGTCATCACCAGAGCACGCATCCGCCTGTCAATTATTGAGAGCGAAGAAGTCTTGGCTGCACGAGTAGCAGACCTCCTGAAGCAGGATGTGTCATCGCCCTTGGTTGAAGTGACGACGTCGTCGGATCCAGATTTTCTCAAGGAGCTCATCTCTTTACGATCTATCTCGCACGATCCTAAAAGATGGTCGGACAGAGGATGGGAGCTGGTGCAGCGCAAGCAGTATGAAGATGCTGCCATCTGCTTTCGCAGAGCCAAAGACGAACGCGGAGAGACTTGCGCCACAGCTTATATCTTCGAGGAGAAAGGAAGGCGCTTAGCTTCGATAGAGGATGCCGAAGCAGCCCGAGATTGCTTCAGGTCTGCGGCTCAGAAGTTCATGGACTTGGAAATGGTCGCAGAAGCGGTCCGAAATCTTGAGAAAATGGAAGAGTACAAAGAAGCAGCTTGGCTGTGGGCTCGACATGGGAAGCCTGGTAAAGCAGCACCGTTGTTTGCAAAAGCACGCATGTTTAGCGAAGCTTCAGACCACTACCACCAAGCTCTTAGCTATGATAAGGCAGCAGATACCCTCCGGCACGGCGATTTGGCTGAGGAGTTGGTATCGTATGTCACAACGAATCAAAAGAAGCTGAGCTTAAAGAGCTTTCAAAGTCACAGCCGTTTTTGTATCCTCCTCCTGAAGCAAAGAAAGATAGGCTCTAATCTCCTTGCACCGGCAATTAAATTGCTTGGATCTCATTGGGTATGAGATGCATGATCAACTTGGGGACCTCTACGCAGATCAGGGGAAGTTCAAAGAGCGTCTCCTACTCCTCTCTAGAACCGGAAAGCTTGGTCGTGCATTGAAGGCAGTTGGCGATCTTAATATCTCTGACACTAAAAATCTTCAAGATATTATCCGAACAATCCAGAACTACTATTTTGCCGGCCGAATCGTTTGTCTAAGTTTCGATGACGTGAACGTTCCAGTTCAGCTTCGATCCTCAAACTCTGACTGGATAAACGCCCAGCGGTTGATCACAAGTAAGCAGCGAAATCCCATTTTCGAACAGGTAGAAGCTATGGACGACGGAGTAGTAAAAGCTTTCCTTCAGCTTCACACACTTCTCAATCTCAGACTGGTTGATAGCATATCGGCCCTGAATGGAATCCCCTTCGAAGCCATTGAAGCAGCTTCCAGGAAGGCCGAGATTATTTCCTCGCAACCCGAAAGCACCCACGATCCACTCATCTTGCTGCTCACTGGGATTATGGAATTCAACCATGAGACAAAGCCATTTGTCCTACTCCCTTGGTCTCCTCTTCACGAGGGTGCGGCTAATGCCAACGCCGATGAATATCCAAGGCTAGCAAAGCAATGGTTCTTGCGTGAACTGGGACGTACCATGCTTGCGCTGGACACAATACTAAGGAAGCTATGGAAATCCGAGTGGCCAGTGAGATGTGCATATTTTTTGGCTCGAGGATTCAGCGATCGCATCAAAGACCGGAGCTGTCTTTACCTGCACGAGAAAGTTAAAGCATCCGATTGTAACAAAAAGATGTCATCCTTGATCAAAATCAACGCCACTTTCTGCAGTCTCACAGCTACGCATCGCAAGGAACTCATGGAAGAACATTTCCAGGAAAAGTTTTTTGGGCTTAGACGTCATTGGCTCGAGAGCCTCCTTCGAGAATTGACATTCGTTTCCTCATTCGAACAATGTGCTCAGACTATCACCGAAGCTCAATCGAAGATTCTAAGTAGTAGACAAAATCCACGGCAGAACAAAAGACTTTTCGTCCTTGCAGCCAGTATTGAAGGCCTTCTGTTTCACAGGTTGGACAAAGGTTGGAAGGAGAGAAATGATCTCTCTTCTTTGTTCGAGCAGATCCAAGTCTCACAAATTCTTGGTACATGGACCTCTGTTCATCCCTTTGAGGACGATAAACCAACTGACTTGGTTTAGGCTATAATGTTCAGGACCGATTCGCCCGATGTCTTTCCTACAAGCTATTCAGATCTGCAGACTTGCAATTCCAACGGCGCCAACTATGGGCACTTCAAAATCTCGAAAACAACATGGGAAACCCAGATGCTTCGGCATTCCAGGAAAGCCTTCGGAAATTCACATTCCAGCTTCCCCTTGCGAGTATCAATCAGTTTTCGTCTTTCCATTCCATGACGGCTGTCTTCGAATTTCTCACCACCTATCTGATTTTCCGGTCATGTCCTGTTGCAGTCCTTATACCGCAGTCCTGGATAAGCATCCATTTGCCCTGGTTTGCTCACGTTGGGCAATCTCCGTTAACAAGAGAGATATCAAACCGTGACTTGCGAACCTACGCAAGTAGCTTACTTGAGTTGACCACATGCTACTGCCAGCTTCTGTCACACCTTGGTTCGCTCCCGGGCCCCAGTTTCCGTCTCGGTGTGAGCAGCTATCCGTCTCGCCTTCTGCATCGGCGAAACACAGAGCTCCTTGCTCTTGTCATTGTCAATCTGGGACTCAGCAACGCCGGAGTGGAGGGCTTCAAAGAAGTGTGGGGAAGAGTGTGTCAGGTGTGTGCGATTCCCTAGGTCTGCCAATGCAGCTTATGATCAAACTAGGTCTTCTCCCTTCCCTACATTAGAGCTCTTCATCTTCAACACAATATCATACCAGAGCTCTTAGAGAAACTCGTCAGATCCTACGAAGCCTACGATGGCAAGGACTGCATAAAGTTCGTCAGGAAGACCAACGGCAAACATGTGGCTGAGAGCAAGCTACAGAAACTCGGCGTACAAGCCGTTTCACTAGGTGAGCTCATCTCCACAACTTCCGCGTCTCGCGAATTCTCGCAGGCTCTACCGTCAAACGAGACTGAGGCGCAAGACTTGCGTCGCTTGGAAGCAGTTGAGAGAATCCAGCAATTCTGGCGATCTCAATATCCCAAATTACTAGAAAGGAGAGCCTTCTTAAAGACCCCTGTGGGTAGACTATACGCCCGTTTCTCGGAGATTTGCAAGCAAAGCACCGCATCGAAGATGATGCGCTATTTTCTCACCGGGTACGGGGTCGGGCTTTATGAAAACATCCGCGGTATAAGCAGCACAGCATTCGAGCTCCAACAGCGAGCAGTCAACCTACTTATCAGCCTTCCACAAGAGCAGTTCGAGCACGTCGACGAAGTTATTAAGCGAGTGAGCGGCATCGAGGAATCGTTGGAGAATGTCGCCAAAACTATTTCCATGGATCGTCTCGAGGAATTAGCGGGAGGAGAATTGAATGAGGCGCAGCGGCTGTTTCGAAATGCTGACTCCGTGCTCCGAGGAGTAGCAAGTGATATGCGTGAGGCTACGAAAATGATGGAAGCTATCAAAGGGACAGATTAGATGTGAGGCAGGACGACTCCAGTGACGAACATGGGTCTAGAGGGTAGAGCTGGACCCGACGATGAACCTTGTTCACCATCCCCTTGTGTGCCCACCATTTTGTAGATCTTGATAAGAAGCAGTTGGTCCAAGCGAGCGTAAGACCTCGGCCAGAAACCTAGCTGCAAAGACGCGGCTTTAAATATCGAAGGGCTGACTACACAAATCTTTTTTTTGATGAGCCGTTGCTAATCTCTCGAACCTGACTCCAGTGAGAGTGATGCGAAACCAAGAACGATCCAAAATGAAACACGAGTAGCCAAGAGCAAGAGAAGCCGGGAGACAAGCGTAAATTCCAACCTTACATTTTCGCGAGGGCTTAGCCTAGTCTTGGATTCACTTTTGCAGCTCTACATAATTTTGAATTCCTGACCAACACTTGTTCTCGTGCCCGGTGACCTCAATCGTCAGTAACCCAAATGCATCCAAAAATACACACGCTATCGCTTCCAGAATCATCAATAATATCCTGATCTCGTCTCTTTCTGGTGTTTATCCTTGTTCATGTTTTCTTCATCGGCATCATTTTTCGTCTTTTGAGATCTCTGCAATTTCGTCTCACGCAAATCTAACTTCAGGCCAGTCTCATGGCGTAGCCTCGTTTCGGTGGAAGTTTTGAGCTTAAGTTTACAAAGCATATACAAATGCCATATCCATAAGTCTTTCTCATATTCTCACCGTGCCCCACCCTTTCCACACTTAAGGCACCTTAGCTGTGTCGGCTCAACTGGCTGACGGCGACCACATTGGCTACAGTCTAGATCTACCGCAAATTCTGGAACGTCAAGACAAGTTCCTTTGAACTGTATTCGCATCGCATCGTCTGATTGAAACTGCTCAATGTTGGATCTCGCATGGCGAAACGTGGCGTTCCAAAGCTCTCGATTAGATTCAGGAGTCAACTTGTACACCTTAGCAATTGATCGTAGAAAGACTTGCGGGACCCAATCTCTTTCCAATCTACCCTCATATTTTTGCGTAGCAAGTCTCGAGAGCCCAGGGGCTTGGTATTTGTCACCAAGTGCATACATTTCAGCGTGTAGTTCCAACATTGATAATGGCTCCTCTTTACCTTCGTCACCTTCGGTAGGGTCGGAGTAGTCCCCGCAATAAAAGAAGTCCATAAGTCTTCGGGCAAGATAAAAGTGGTCGTCCGTGAGATCGACTTTCCTAAGCTTCCCTACGGTAAACGATCGAAATTAACTGTCCGTCATATTGCAGGCTTTATATCCACTCACTTAAAAATCCCCTGTGCACGCGGCGAGAAAGAAATCTGATTGAGAGCATAGTATAATGCGGTGCGCTTGTAAGGTGTACAATGGTCGCAAAGTACTTCAAGAACAGTACACGTAAGTACGTGGAAGGAGTAGACAGGATTCTACCGTTATTGGAGGAGTTAAAGCCCGATTTACCTCCTGTTGAGGGCCAAGACCGGCAGCGAACAGAATAGACTTGAACACGAAATCATATGTAATCAGCATTCCTGTTGGTTGCCATTAGGTATTACTACTCGTGCAAAACTGATCACGTGTTGGGACTCCGAATGTCTTCGTCCAGAGATGATGTGCTATCTCAACTTCATAATTCCAGGAGTAGACCTAACTAACGGGTGAGCTAATTTCCAACTTTTCATATACCTAACTGGATTCATTCTGAAATCAAAGAGGCGACCTCATCGCAATCCCAGTAAATGCAAAATTAAAGCCAAAGCTCAAACCAGACGGGGGCGAATCTTTGTTGATTCATACAGTCAGTCCGCCTTGAGCCTTTGCGGCGCGACAAAGCTCTGTTACCAGTCTCCTCGCTCCTGGCACTTTCAAACCTGTATTGGTATATGAGGGTCAGAATGAATATGTGCATGTAGATATATTGACTATGTAGTAGAGGCATATATCTAGTTTATTGGTAGATAGTAGTGACGAAGGAAGAAAGAAGTAGAAGGTGAGCTATATACCCCTAGAGTCAAGCCGGCTAGAGCCGGCTAGAGCCGAAGCGAAGATACCTAAACATCGAGGTTTATATGTATGCATTACGTACGTGTTACATACGAACATACCTCATTTTCAACACTTTCTCTTAGAAATTGAAGCTTCATATGAGGCTATTCAGATCTTCTACTGATTGTATATTCATGCTCTTTTACTCGCTGATGTCATGCTCGACTAGTCTCATGACTGATCTGAAACTCAGAAATTTGCCTGACTTCAGAGACTTGATGAGATCATCGATCATCATTTGATCAATGAATATGTATTTCAATCTAATTGCTTTCTCTTCTACCTTGTTTTGAACATAGTGATAGAATGTATCAATATGCTTGACTCGAGAATGATTGACGAGATTGCTATTCATTTTTATAGTCGCTTGATTGTCAGCTAGAATGATAGTTGAATTCATATATGAATCATCATATCTCATCTCTTTTAATGCTTGAATCAGAAAGATCAATTTCTTGACTGCATTACATTTGTTGATGTATTCAGCTTCAGCAAATAACGTGCTAACACATTGTTGATGTTTGAAGCTTCAGCTAATTGATTCATTTCATAGAAAAAACATATAGTCGAAGATGAATCTTCAAGAATTCAAGCAATTCACATGAGCTGAATCAATATATTCAAAGAATTCAACTTTCTCAACTTCTTTCTTTCTGAAAGATTCATATCAAAGTCTCAGCTCAGCAATATTGATCAGATATCAAATGATTTGTTTGACAGCTAAATCATGATTGAGAGTAGAATTCGTTGAATATCTGCTGCATTTGCTCATTGCATAAACTATGTTTGATCATGTTTGACAGACTATTTACATCAGTGTTTTGATGATTGATTGATAGTTTTCTATTTCTTCAGAGATAGCTTGATACTTAACTCATTGTTCAAACTTTCAATAAATGTTCTTCTTGAGCTGACATCTGTGATGCATTGATGTTTTTGTTGAACTGCAATTGCTCATGCTCAGAAGTTCAATGACTCACTTGATATAAATGCTTTGATTGATTTAAAGAGTTCACTCAACTTTATCACAAGTTATGTGCATTTCTAAATATTACTCAATTGAGTCAAGATCTTTTATTTGAAAGCGCTTTGTAAATTGCAGCTTCAGAGCTTTTATATTGAATATATTTGATTCTAGAATGAGTAGATCATTCACATAAATAATGATAATAATGTCATTCTGATAAGTGAACACTGAATGATCAATTTCTATTCTTTGATAGTCAATGAAGATGAAATAAACTTTCAGAGTTGCATATCATTCTTGAGATGTCTGTTTCAGTTCATATAGAATCTTGTTTAAATGACAGATCAAAAAGATTTCATTTGATTCTTTTTGCTCAAATCTTGATGATTGCTGCATTCAGATCTTTTCTTTTAGATGTGCTTTTAAAAAGACAATGATGACATTCATTTGTTCAACTTTGTAATAATATTTGATTGTCAATGTTAAAAGCATTTTGATGATGATGATTCTGATCATCAAGACAAAGATCTCATCATAATTAATTTCTTGCTTCTGATGAAACTTCTTACACACTTATTTAGCTTTGTATTTAATCATTTTTTTTTAAGTTCTCGCTTAATGATAGTTACTCAGCGCGTCGACAGTATTCATCAACTCAACGAAGATATTTTCAGAATAAAGATGTTGTTTTTGATGTGAATGTTCAATTCACTTCTGAAAGCAAGCTTTCATTGTTCTCAATCGAGATTGACTTTAGCTTGTTTCACTGTTTGTGATGTATTCAATTCAATTTGAATTCAATTTGCTTGATTGACAAAGTCTTGATTGTCTTTAATTTAGAAGTCATTAAAAGTCTTGTAATCAATCGATTCAGCGATAACTCGTTTGAGATGTTTGCTTGAAGTATCAAAAATATCAGTATTGCTTGAGTTGTCTGACTCAATTGATTCTGATTCTAGTTCTAGTGATCTGCTTCTAGTTTTCTGTAAAGCGACTGATGTTCTCATTTAATGATCGACTGATATTCTTGTTTGATGATCATTGATTTGATCATCAAAGCTTAGTATCAAAAGATCTTCATCATACTCTTCAACTTCAATGATTATCTTGTTTCATTGAACGTGACTAGATATTAGTATCTTCTTTTCGTTTCACAAGTGATACTGATTGACTTTCTCGTAGTTTAAGAACTGACATTTTAAGCTCTTGTCATTGAGCTTTTAATGAACTTTCTTCACATGATGATAGACTACACATTTGAACGTATGCAGATAGCTAAGATCAGACTTCTTGTCATATCATGTCTCATAGAGAGTTATTTTGTTCAACGCAGTGATAGAACTTTTGTTCTTCAGATAAATGACAATCATTATTATCTTTTCTCATAATCTTATTGACAGATTAACGCTAGATAGTATAGCGCGAATTCGTTCAAAAAGAGTGTGAAAACATCGTTCTGCAACTTCATTTTGACTTAAGTTATATGAAGTCATCGACTCTCATTTGACCTCATGCTTCTTGAGCAAATCAATGATGTGATGATCAACATACTTTTCTTCATTGTCTGAATGAAGTCAATGAATTGAAGTGTCTTGATTCTTCATTAAATTCAGATAGTTTCGAAGTACGTCTTTTAAATAAACTGATCATTGAATTAAGTTTTGAGTTGACATTTTGAACTCATGCAAGACATTGAAATTTGTCAAGCTGACAATGCTTGCAATTAAGAAAAAAAAAGAAACTTATGTAGCTTTGCTTTATCAGCTGCTATCTACATATGACTTATTGCAGAACGCAGATCATTAAGCTGCGAGATGCAATGCACTTCAAGCGAAAAAATCAGAAATACTCTCTGCTATTCAAGATCTTAAGAAAGTGTTTTCTGAGATTCTTTCTGATAGTCTGAACATGCATGATCAGATGAAACATTTCATTGATCTGATGAAGAACAAAATGTCTTGCATCGAGTCTATTTATAAAATGACACAAGATGAGTTCACTGTGATACGAGATTATTTAGACAGCGCGCTAGAAAAGAAATGAATTCATTCATTAAGTAGTTCTGCAAAAGCATATGTGTTGTTTGTAAAGAAATCAAACGAAAGTCTTCATTTATGCGTGAATTATTATGAATTCAATGAAATAACAGTAAAGAACAATTACTCATTGTCTCTACTGTCTGAAACGCTGAATCGCTTTGCTCATGCAAGACACTTTATCAAAATTGATATTTGCAACATCTATCATTGCATTTAAATTTGCAAAAGCGATGAATGAAAAATGACTTTTCATACATGCTACAATCAGTTTGAGTATCAAATGATGCTCTTTGAACTGATAAATGCTTCTGCAATCTTTCAGTTTTATGTAAATCACACACTTAAGTCATTCATGAATATTTGCTGCGTGATATATCTGAATGACATTTTAGTATACTCTGAGACGAAAGAGCAGCATTGAGAGCATGTGTGCAAGATTCTTTGCGCGCTACTGAAATATTGACTGTATGTCAAGCTGTTAAAATGCACTTTCAATCATAACAAAGTTATTTTTCTGAGATTCATGATAGAATAAAAAGATATTCAGATGAAACAGTTTTGTATTAACGTAATCACTAGCTGATCTGAGCTTAAGTCTGCAAAAAACATTTTTATATTCTTGAAATTTGCAAGATTTTATCAATGATTTATAAAAGAATTCTTTTAAATCGTCGCGCTCTTAACAGATTTAATCAAGAGTGCAAAGAAGAGAGCAATGCATTCACTCTTTGCAATGACATCGAAAGCAAGAAAAGCTTTTGAAAGATTGAAAGCAGTCTTTGTCAATGCTTTCATTTTAAAACACTACGATTGAAATGCAGATCTTTGCATGAAGATCAATGCATTAAATCATGAAGTCGAAGATGTGCTTAGTCAGAAGAGCAAGATTGATCAATGATATTTCATTGCATACTATAGTTATAAGTTTAAAGAAGCTGAAGTACAATGAGACATGCATGATAAAAAGCTGTATGCTATAGTTCTTGATTTTAAGAACTGACAATATTATCTTCAGAGTAACAAGCGACTCATATGTGTGATAACAGATCACAATAATCTTTGTTACTTTATGATGATGAAGAAGCTCAACGCATGACAGATGCATTAAGCTGAGAAATTAGCTGCGTTTGACTTTTATATAAAATATCACAGAGACAAATTAAACTCTGCGAATGCATCATCAAGAAGACTCAACATCATGAAATTGAATGATAGCAAGAAGAATAATGATTATTTTCTATCTACTTTGTGAAACAAACTTCGCAATCAGAAATGTCAATCTGAGCTGCTAGAAAATGAAGAAGTTTTGACAGTAATCAAACTCGCAGCATTAATGATGCAACTGAATGACATAGTCATTGCAGATACTTGAGTCATGTGTTTGAATAAGAAAGTACTCATCAGATCTTGCAGAATTTTAAACACTGCGTTGTTTCAACTTCTGATTCATCAGATTATGAAGTTGAAGCGATTTTATTTGAAGATGAGTGAATTAATGACTGCGTGACTGCTGAAGTTACAACAAAGAAACGTCTTTGTTGTGAATGAGAAGTGACGTCAACAATTCACATCTAGAAAGAATGAGCTTTTGAAATGAAGTATGAAGAATGATGAACTGCTATGTCGTGATTTCACAGTTTATATATTCAATGACTCTGCTACAAGAAATGAGATTCTGCGTATGAATCATGATGATCTTGAAGCAGATCATTTTGCATGCGCTTGTATTAAGACTGTGATAAGAAGAAAATATTACTGATTGAAAATGCTCAAAAAGATAACGAAATATGTTTGCATCTGTTCAGACTGTCAGCAAGTGCAAGTGCATCATCATAAACTTTATGAAAAGCTGACGTTTATATCATCAGAGAGCGTGAATTCATTTCACATGATGATCATGAATTTTATAATAAACATGCTTTTTGCGAAGAATTCATACATCGAAAAAACAAGTGATGTGATATTAATAATGATAGATAAGTTGATCAAGCATGCAATTTATATTTCGACGATCAAAGATTTGAACGTCAAGAAGCTTGCAAATCTGCTATGATGAAAATTCGTATTTCAGCATGAAATGATGTGAAGCATTATATTGAATCAAGATTCACTATTTATCAATCATTTTTGAATCATTCTATATTGACATCTTGAAGTGAAGCAAAAGCTAAGCATTGCATTTCATTTGCAAATCAATGATCAAACAGAAAGACAGAATCAGATGTTTGAGCACTATCTGCAAGTGTATTTCAATTACAAGATGAATAATTGATCAAAGCTTTTGTCAATGATGATGTTTGCATATAACAACAGCATACACGCTAGTATTAAAAAAACTTCACATGAGCTTTTAAAGAAATACATTGCGAGCTTTGCAGAAACATTTAAGAACAAAGCTTTAAAGAAAGAGACATTCTTGATTACGAAGTGAGCAGAATGATTACAAAGTATCAGAGAACATCTAATGAAACTATGAAAGCGAGTAGCAAAGCAACAAGCAAAGTATTATAATGTTCATCATAAAGTTGTAAACTTTCAAATGAAAGACAAAGTGCTTCTGCAAAGTATAAACATTCATACGCTTCGTTCAAAGAAAAAGATTGATCACAGACAACTGAAATTATTCAGAATATTGAAAAAGATCAACATGCAAGCGTATAAGCTTAAACTATCTGAAAGATATGATGCAATTTACTTGATTTTTCATGTCTCTTTATTGAAATTCTGACACTTGCGTGATGAGAATTCAAAGTCACAAATCATTCTCATAGAAGAAAAAGAGAAATGAGAGATAAAGAAGATACTTGATCAGTGAATCAAGAAAGAAAAGATTGAGTATTTAGTTTAATGAGCTGATTCATCTTTCTACAAAAACTTCTGAAAATCAATGAAAAATCTTAGCAATGCAAAGAAGATCATTGAGAATTATGAGACAGAAAGACAAGTACATCAGTTAACTGCAAAAAAGTTAAAAAAAAAAAGATAAATCATGTAAGAGTCACGATTGAAAGAGTATTAAAAGCGCAAAGATGCAAGTTTAAGAAGTTGATATTAAACTATAATTATAAAATCTCATGCAATATATATTTTTTAAAAAAGAAGACAATGAATGTTGCAGAAGAGCGAAGAAAAGAAGCGATCAACGATTGCAAGTGAGAACATCAAAGTGAAGAAGAAAGTTATTTATTCATTAGCAAATCTCGTCATGCATTACTTACTTCAATCAACACTTATAAGATGAAGATGAAGTGATGTGACAACGACAAGAAGTGATGAGAACGAGAAGAATGAGAATTTCTACTCAACTGTTAAATACAATCTCACATGATTGAGAGAAAAGTCACTCACTCTTTCATTATCAAAGATGAAGAACAAGACAAGTCTTAATGCAAGCTGTCATGATTCTAGTCTTGTCAGACTCAATCTTTTAGTCTTGTCAGATTTATTCTCACTTCGTCATCTTGACTAGTCTCTATTGAGTCTAGCGTCGACTGAGAAACACATATGTGTAGTCAGCTTCTTTTCTGTAGCTATCTTTCTTTCTTAGCATTTATCTATTAGTTAAATGACATCTCTATGACTTGCTCTAGATCGACTTCTAACATTAAATAAATGCTCATCATCTACTATTCTGCTATCGACGAATAGACGATATGAAACAATCTATTCAGTAAGAAAAATTTGCAAGAAATTCTTCAAATTTGCATCACTATTTTAGATTGCAAGAAATTCTTCGATTCTACACTCATTTTCACCAGTCTATTCGCAAGAAATTCTTCAAATAAAGCACTCAATTATTATCTGAAATTCACAAGAAATTCTTTGAATTTTCACTCATCAAAAAACATCAATTCAAAACATCAATTTCTCATCTATCTTTATCTCAACAACTTCTACCTTCTCTCATCATGACACGCGACGTCAAGTCAGTTGAGTCTCGAACAAATCGCCTGCTCAGAAGCACTGTTAATAGAAGAGTTTCACTTCTACTCATTGATGCTTCAGTCGAAGCTGAGAAAGCTGTCATCGCATGAAACATAAACATCGAAGAACAACTGTTTCATTGAGTCAGCAATCAACTCAACGAAGTCATCAATATGCTGAACGAGCTTCGAAGTCAGCGCGACTTGACTCTACAACTCAATGAACACTGACTTCTCGTACAAGAAGATCACAAAAAGAGAGCGAAACAACTAGAAGTCGCTTTTGATAAGAACGATGAGCTAGAGAAAAAGATTCATCAGCTACAAGGCGAGCGATTGAACTTCAGAGCGAAACAACGTCAAGCTGATCGATCTATGCCTCGTCAAGAGACTCAGTCAGTCGAGCATCGAGTCAATCAGAAAGAGACTTCATCGACTTCTGAAGTCGATCAACGTCTTCGAAGCTCATGAGAGTCATTCACTCTATTCGATAACGGAAATGATCATCACAAGTTCGTCAAGCTTCCGAATTCACTCATTTTCATCGAAACAGATGACTCTATCTGAGAGACATGAAACATCAAAATAGCTGACAAGCTCGATGTCAACGCGAATCATTACTCTACTGAAAAGATTCGTATTGTCTATGTGATTTTCAGACTAGAAGACGATGCTGATCAGCAAATCTATGCAAAGCGTCGTGTTGATGCTTTCTCACTCTATCAGTCACTATCAGAGCTACTGAAACATCTGAAAGAAATTTATGAAGATCAGAATCTGATTCGAAAGTGTCGTTGCAAATACGTCGCTCTGAAGCAGCTCAACAAGCTCTTCAGCTCTTTCTATTCAGAATTCACTAGAATATTCAGCTTTCTGAACTACGACGATATCACTCTGATGAACGACATTCAGAATAAAAT
>JAABUU010000934.1_pt1 | contig 56665 bp, 50 predicted proteins | sample 5559301 | NCBI WGS metagenome assembly JAABUU01 (sample SAMN10711884, study PRJNA513360) | rock metagenome | isolation source: Antarctica rocks | place: Antarctica: Victoria Land, Richard Nunatak white
CCAAAACCACTGACATGACGCAACCAATCGCGCCGGAGATCCAGGGCATCCTTGACGCCGTCTGCTACGCGCCATGATCGCGGTCGCGCCTGACCCAGCTCACCCCCAAATGGCCAAAGTCGAGACGGGCAGAATAGCACGGTAGGCGGGGCGAACCGGGAACATGGCTACCGCCGCACCCGACCCGGAGCGGACATCGGGATCCGATTGCCGGCGAACCGCCTTGTCCAACCATCCGCATACGGCTAAGTACCCGGGAACATCAAGAGTTGGGCGGACGCCCGGCGCCAACCTGCTTCCCGAGCAAGGTGGCTCCCTCAATGAGGGGATGTGGCCAGGCCGGCAACTATACGGGCTATGCCGCAGCGTCTGTTCTCCTCTGGAACGAGGGCGAACGCATGACCACAGATCTATCCCATGACGCCAGCGCAGGCGCCGATCACGCACCGATGGTTTCTACTCGCATCCTGCATGCGGATCGGATGGCGGACGTTGGCCATGGGGCCGTGCACGCCCCCATGCACACAAGCGTGCTCTATGGTTATGGATCTGCGCAGGAGCTTCAGGAGGTGTTTCAGGGCCACAAGCCCGGGTTCACCTATGCACGCCAGGGCAACCCTACCGGCGCGGCACTGGAAGCCAAGCTCAACCTGCTGGAAGAGACGCGCGCCACAATCTGTTTCGCGACGGGCATGGCGGCACTTTCGGCTACGTTCTTCGCCCTGTTGCGTGCCGGCGATCATGTGGTGAGCAGCCGTTATGTGTTCGGCAACACCGCGAGCGTGCTCCGGACGCTCGAGGGCTTTGGGTTGGAGGTCAGCTACGTCGACTCCACCGATGCCTCTCAGGTCGCGGCAGCGCTGCAACCCAATACCAGACTCGTATTTGTGGAGACGATCGCCAATCCGCGCACTCAGGTGGCGGACCTTGCCGCAATCGGCGATCTTTGCCGCCGAAAGGAAGTGGTCTTCATTGTCGACAACACGATGACTACGCCTGAACTATTCAAGCCACGGACGGCCGGTGCCAGCCTCGTGATCAACTTCCTCACCAAGGGCATAGCCGGGCATGCCGACGCCATGGGCGGGGCCGTGAGCGACACCGGACTGTTCGACTGGCGCGCGTTTCCCAATATTGATCCGCTCTACCGGACTGGTGATCCGACCAACTGGGGCGTAGTGCAGATACGAAGGAAGGGACTGCGAGACCTTGGCGGCGCGCTGCGACCGGAGGACGCTCATCGCATCGGACTGGGCGCGGAAACCCTCCGGCTGCGGATCAACCAGACCAACGCCAACGCCGTCGCCCTTGCGCATTGGCTGCAGGCCCAGCCGCAGGTGGCCAATGTCTATTATCCCGGCTTGGCTTCTCACCCTCAGCACAGGCGCGCCACCGAGTTATTCGGCGGTCGCTATGGTGCGCTGATCAGTTTCGACCTGACGGACGCAGACGACACCTTCAGGGTTCTTGACGCCTTTAGGATCGTCACGCTTTCAACTCACCTTTCGGACAACCGAACGCTGGCGATCCCGGTCGCGACCACGATTTTCTTCGAGCTGGGCGAGCCGGGTCGGGCAGAGATGGGCATAAGCCCGGGCCTCGTCCGCCTGTCTGTGGGTATCGAAGACATTCGGGACCTGATCGCCGATTTCGCACAGGCCTTAGGTCGGTCGGGCCCGCGGTAAGGCAATGTCAGGTTTCCACCCAACGCGGCTGTAGCCCTTCGCCCAAAGTACCCTGCCCCAATTGAACTACCCGCGCCGAGCAGACGGTAAGCTGCTGATCCTGAAAGGGGCTCTACCGTCGCAATCGATCTCTAGCTCAATTGGGACCGATTGGACCTGTGTTCCCGGTTCGCCCCGCCTACCGTGCTACCCTGCCCGTTCCATGGCGTGACCCCTTCCCGCCTGTCGCAGGCAGTTGGGCACGTCAGGCGTCATCACGGCGATCCAGCAGGGTCGCGAGGAAGAACGCCCTGCGGTGTTCGCTGCGCACGCTGAACCGGTGCGACCAGGCGAATGCGTCGTGGATGCGGCGCGAGCGGCGCGAGTCGGCGTCGGCAGCGAAGAAGAAGTGGTTGGCCAGCAGGCACAGGCCCCCGGGGGCCAGCAGGTCGGCGATCCGCGCGCTCAGGGCCTTGAGCAGGTCGTCGCCGAGCGGGGACAGGTAGTACAGCGTGTCCGCGACCACCACGAGGTCGAAGCGCCCGTCCAGCTCCGCCGGCAGGTGCAGCAGGTCGCCCTGCTCGAAGCCGAGGTTGAGGATGCCGGCGGCGCGGGTCCGGGCGTGGCAGAGGGCGGCGTCGGCGACGTCGATGCCGAGCACGGCGTCGCAGCGCCCCGCCAGGTGCTGCGACAGCAGGCCGAGGCCGCAGCCGAGGTCGAGGGCGCTGCGGAAGCGCTGCCGGTCCGGCAGCAGCGCCATGATCTGCTCGTATTTGCGCTGCTGATAGCGGTAGCGGGGCGTGGCGGATGCCCAGGGGTCGGAGGAGCGCGTGTAGGCGGCCTCGAACGCCGCCCTCGCGCCATGCGCCGCGCGGGTGCGCTCGATCGCGGCGTCGGTGCGCGCGCCCACCAGGAACAGCGTGAAGTCGCGCGGCAGGATCAGCGCCGGGTGGTCGAGGAGGCGGCGCATCATGCCGGGCCGGGGATCGCGCCCGGACGCTGGCGCCGAAGGCTGCGGGGAGCGACGCCCGACGACAAGCGGGACCGGGTGCGGCGCAGGGCCGATCTGGTCCTGGGTCATGGGGGCGTGTTCGCCTTGCGTGTGTGAGGCCTGTATCGGGCGCGACACAATCCGCGGCAAGGGTTCATTTCAGCACCGGCGGGCCGGTGCTGCGCCCTGTGTCGACGAGCCTGAGCCGAAGCCAAGACAGCAAGCAAGGCTGGGCTCTTCCTCCGCTGCCCATTCCAACAGCCCAAGCGGGCTGTCGGAACCTTTGGGCAGCTCCGCCCAGACCCGCCAAAGGCCAAGGCCTCTGGACACCGATTTACTGAAGTAATGGATTCCAAAGGCGAGCCTTTGGCGGAGTTTGAGGCAGAGCCTCAACCTTGCTTGCTGTCCCTGCGACTCCGGGCAGGCTGTCCGCCCTAGCCTCTCCAGTTGGAGAGCGCGGCGAACGGCCCGTCCGCCTGGCGGCTCGTCCTGGCCGGCGGCGGCGCCTCTGCCGGCCTGCGCTTCGGCGTCACCAGCATCGGCGGGCCGGGCGGGCCGTAGACCTCGCTCCCCGTGGCGGCCGGGATGACGCGCAAGCCCAGCGCGCGCAGCACCGGCGGCAGCAGCTCGGCCCGCACCGCGAGCCGCGAGGCCAGGTCGGCGGGCAACGCGGAGGCGTGTGTCCGGGTGGCCCAGGCCAGCTCCTGCGCCACGCGCTCGGCCACGTCGAGCCGCAGCCAGACCGGGCCCGCGGGCACCCAGCCCATCGCCTGCAGGAACGCCGCGTCGGCGTGCTCCGCGGCGCGCGCGGTCGCGGCGGGCAGGCAGATCATGCCGGGTGCCGGCAGCGCGGGCGGCGTCACGCCATGCTGCAGGCCCCACAGCGCGGCGCGGCACGCCATCGGGCGGGGCTTGAGCAGCGCCGGCATGAACAGGGCGAAGCGGCCGGCGCGCACGCCGAGCTGCTTGAGCCGGCCGCGCAGCGCCGCGGGCACCTCGGCCTCGGTGGCGCCTGGCACCAGTCCGCCGCACTCCTCCAGGCGGTGCAGCGGGCCGCGCAGCGCCGGGTCGGCGTCGGCGGCACGGATGGCGGCGAACAGCGGCGCCAGATCGCGGTGCAGCGCCTCGTCGACCCGGCGCTGCAGGCGCAGGCGGACGCGCTCGCGCTGCACTCCGTCGAGGAACTCGCTATCCAGCACCTCGACCACGGGACGCACCAGCCCGCGCCCGCCCACCATGTCGGCGCCGCGACCGGGACGCAGCCGGCCGACCGCGGCGCCGTCCCAGTGCAGGCGGTGGGCGTCGTCGAGCGCGATGGCCGCGTCGTCCGCGGTTTCCAGGCGGCCGACGCGGCGCGGCATCTCCTCGCGCAGGGCGCGGCGGGCGGCGCGTTGCACCAGGCGCTTCTCCGCGCCCTCGACCAGGGGGTCGGGCAGGAAGACGAAGCCGCCGACGTGGCCGACGGGATGGCCCTCGACCACCACCTCGCCGCGCGCGGTCACGGCGGAGAGCAGCTCCGTGGCCTCGGGGTCGTCGAGGCGGCGCATCAGCATCGCCGCGCGGCGGTCCACGAAGCGCGCGGTGAGCTTCTCGTGCAGGGCGTCGGACAGCAGGTCCTCGACCTCGCGCGCCCGGCCCTGCCAGGTGGCGGCGTCGCGCACCCAGTCGGGGCGGGCGGTGACGTAGGACCAGGTACGCACGCCGGACAGGCGCTGCATCAGGGTGTCGATGTCGCCCTCGGCGCGGGCGAGGGAGGCGATCTGCTGCTCGATCCAGTCGGTGGGCAGAGTGGCGCCGCCGGCCAGGTGGTCGAACACGCGGGCGCACAGCCGCAGGTGGCTGTCGTCGGCGAGCTTGCGGAAGTCGGGGATCTGGCAGGCGTCCCACAGCAGGCGGACCTGGCGGCGGGAGCGGGCGCGCTCGCGCACGCCGGACTCGCGGGCCAGGGCGGACAGGGTCTCCAGGTCGGTGGCGTCGCGGCCGCGCACCAGTCCCGGGCGCGGCGGGGGCGCGTTGAGGCTGTCGAGCAGGGAGTCGACGCTGGCGAGGTCGAGCTGGGCGTTGCGCCAGAACAGCTGCTCCAGGGGGTCGAAGTCGTGGCCCTCCACCGCCTCGATCATGGTGTCGTCGAGCGGGGCGCACAGGCCGGTGGTGCCGAAGGTGCCGTCCCTCATGCCGCGCCCGGCGCGGCCGGCGATCTGCGCGATCTCGGAGGGCAGCAGGCGGCGCGGGCGGTGGCCGTCGAACTTGGACAGGCGGGCGAAGGCGACGTGGTCGACGTCCATGTTCAGGCCCATGCCGATGGCGTCGGTGGCGACCAGGAAGTCGACCTCCTTGTCCTGGTACAGCGCCACCTGGGCGTTGCGGGTGCGCGGGCTGAGGCGGCCCATCACCACGGCGCAGCCGCCGCGCCGCCTGCGGATCAGCTCGGCGATGGCGTAGACCTCGCCGGCGCTGAACGCGACGACGGCGGAGCGCGGCGGCAGCTTGGTCAGTTTGGCCGGGCCGGCGTAGGTCAGGCTGGACAGGCGGGGGCGGGTCTCGATCTCTGCCTGGGGGACCAGGGCGCGCAGCAGCGGGCGGATGGTCTCTGCGCCGAGGAACATCGTCTCGACCAGGCCGCGGGCGTGCAGCAGGCGGTCGGTGAACACGTGGCCGCGGTCGGGGTCGGCGCAGAGCTGGATCTCGTCGACGGCGAGGAACTCGACGTGGCGGTCGAGCGGCATCGCCTCGACGGTGCAGGAGAACCAGCGCGCGTCGGGCGGAACGATCTTCTCCTCGCCGGTGATGAGCGCCACGAGCTTGGGGCCCTTGCGGGCGACCATGCGGTCGTAGTTCTCGCGGGCGAGCAAGCGCAGGGGGAAGCCGATGATGCCGGAGGTGTGGGCCAGCATCCGCTCGATCGCGAGGTGCGTCTTGCCGGTGTTGGTGGGGCCCAGGACGGCTTTGACGCGCGGGGCGAATCCGGACATGCGTGCATGATTCGGGCCGGGCGCGGCGGATTGCAAGGCTTGCCGGGCCAGGGCGTGTCTCGGTTCGAAATCCAGAGAGGAAGGGCAGGGGCTCTGCCCCCATGCCTGAAGACGGGGACCCCGCCAAAGGCTCGCCTTTGGAATCCAATACTTAAGTCATGCCGGTCCAGGGGCGGCTCGCCCCTGGCGGAGTTTGAGGCAGAGCCTCAACCTTGCTTTCTGCCTTCGCGGGCCTGACGGGATCACGAACCCGCGTCAATCGTTGCGGAACGACACGACGATCTTGCTCCGGGCGCCCGGGGCGTGCAGGAGTTGGTTGTTCACTCAAGGGTGCTGGATGACCGCACGCGACCTCGACTGCCTGGCGGAGCCTGGCGCCGCCTCGCGTCCGGTTCATGCCGTGCGGCCGGGCGGGCTCGACGCGCTGCTGGCGCGGCTGCCGGCGGCGCAGGCGGGGTTCCTGCGCGACTCGGGGGACGCGGCGGCGTTCGGGCGCGTCACCCTGCTGCCGGGCGGCGAGGGCGTGGCCGCCGCGGTGCTCGGGCTCGGCACGGAGGCGGGGTTCTGGGCCTACGGGGCGCTGCCGTTCGCGCTGCCGGAGGGCTTGGCCTGGCACCTGGAGGCGTCCGACGCGGCGGATATGCCGACGGTGGCGGACGCGGCGCTGGGCTTCTGCCTGGGGGCCTACCGATTTGCCGGCCTGCGCACGGCGACCGGGCGGGGTCCCGCCAGGCTGGCGATGCCCGAGGGCGCGGAGATGGCGGCGGTGCGCGAGGCGGCACGCTCCGTGGGGCTGGCGCGCGACCTGATCAACACGCCCGCCAACCTGCTCGGCCCGCACGAGTTGGCGGAGGCGGCGCGTGCCGTGGCGGAGGAGTTCGGCGCACGCTTCGCCCGCACCGAGGGCGAGGCGCTGGCTGCCGCGTACCCGGCCATCGCGGCCGTGGGCGCCGGCTCGGACCGCCCGCCCGTGGTGGCGCTGCTGGAATGGCGCGGCAGCGGTGCGGGCGACGCCTCGCCGCTGGTCAGCCTGTGCGGCAAGGGCGTGGTGTTCGACACCGGCGGGCTCGACCTCAAGCCGTCCGCCGGCATGTTGCGGATGAAGAAGGACATGGGCGGTGCGGCGATCCTGCTCGGGGTGGCGCGCATGGTGATGGCGGCCGACCTGCCGCTGCGCCTGGAGCTGCGGCTGGGCTGCGTGGAGAACAGCGTGTCGGGGCGGGCGATGCGCCCGCTCGACGTGCTGCGGACCCGCAAGGGGCTGAGCGTGGAGGTCGGCAACACCGACGCGGAGGGCCGGCTGGTGCTGTGCGACCTGCTGGCGGAGGCGTGCGAGGCGGCGCCGGACTGGCTGCTGGACGCGGCGACGCTCACCGGGGCGGCGCGGGTGGCGGTGGGGCCGGACCTGCCGGTGCTGTTCAGCAACGACGATGCCATGGCGGACGCGTTCCTGCGCGCCGGCGCGTCCTGCCACGACCCGATGTGGCGGCTGCCGCTGTGGCCCGGCTACGAGTCCTGGCTGGCGAGCCCCGTCGCGGATTTGTGCACCGTGTCGAGCAAACCGTTCGCCGGCGCGGTCACCGCCGCGCTGTTCCTACAGAGATTCGTGGCGGACGGCATCCGGTGGGTGCATCTGGACGTGTATGCGTGGAATGACGCCGCGCGACCCGGGCGTCCCGAGGGGGGCGAGGGACAGACGATGCGGGCGGCTTTCGCCGCGATCTTAAGGTTTGTTCACCACCCCGTCACGACCGGAACACCGGAGTAACGTCATTGGTACTGAAACCTGCCGGATTCAGTCACTTGGCGGGGTTACGTGACGCCGGGGGACACCGATATGGTCTACGGTGAAGTAACGTCGGTGTGGTGTCCCGCCATCCCGTCTGCAGACTGAAAGGATTTTCCATGGCCAATCCATCCTCCGACCTGCTCGTCGGCGTCCTGCGCGATACCATCGTCGCCCTGGTGCGCCGCGACGGGGCCGACCTGTCCGCGCGCCAGCTCGGCGTGTTCCTGACCTGCTACCTGCAGGACGGCGCCCACACCGTGCGCGGCCTGGCCGCGGAGCTGAACGTGTCCAAGCCGGCGATTACCCGCGCCCTGGACCGGCTCAGCGAGCTGGAACTGGCGCGGCGCAAGGTGGACCCGATGGACCGCCGCAGCGTGCTGGTGCAGCGCACCCTCAAGGGCGCCGCGTTCCTGCGCGACCTGCGCTCCACGATGAACGAGGCGTCGGCCGCACCGAAGAAGTCGGGCGCCGCGTCCGATGCGCCCCGGCGCGCCGCGAATAGCTGAGCCCGCAGGTGCGGCGCCGGCGGGCCGGCCGGTGTCGCGCCTGGACGATGCGTTCTGCCGTGTTGGACTTGCCTTGCCGGCGCCTATAACAAAACGTCGCCTGGCGTGTTGTAGCCGGCGTTTTGCACCCTTGAGGATTTCGCCATGCGTCTTTCACGACTGAGTGCCGCCTTCGCTCTCGGCACGATCGCTGTCGCCTCGCTGCCGCTTGCGGCGCAGGCCGCCGAGGGACCCGGACCCGTCGACGGCCGGGTCACCATCGTTGCCAAGGCGGCTGCCCTGGGCGTCGGCTATACCTGGGGCAACGGCACGCTGTACTATCGCCACCACAGCTACCATTTCACGGTGAAGGGCGTCACCGTGGCCGATGTCGGGTTCGCGCGCGTCGTCGGCCATGGCCGGGTCTACAAGCTGGCCCGCCTGAGCCAGTTCAGCGGTACCTATGCCGCCGCCACCGGCGAGGCCACGCTGGGCAGCGGCATCGGCGGGCAGTTTCTGACCAATGCCAATGGCGTGCAGATCCGGGTCGATGAAGTCAGCAAGGGTGCCCGACTGTCGGGCAGCGCCGACGGCATCCAGCTCACCCTGCGCTGATCCACGTGCCGGGACTGCCGCAGGCCGCCCGGGTTGGCGGGCTGTGGCAGGCCTGGCCGGGGCCCCTGCCTATCTACCGGGAATGATTTCTTGAAGGATGGGTTTCCAAAGGCCTCAGGCCTTTGGCGGGTCCGGGCAGAGCCCGGCCTTGCTTTCCTGACGCTTCTCCGCCGGCACATTGCCGATGCGGTTCATATGAGGCGGTACCGGCGCAACCGCCCGTAGCTGCGGCGTCAGCGGCAGGTGGATCTCTCTCGCCAGGAGCTGCAGCGGGCCGTCGCCGGCGCCATAGACCGGATCGCCCAGGATCGGGCACCCGAGAAGGGCGCAGTGCACGCGGACCTGGTGGGTCCGGCCGGTTGCCGGGCGCAGTTCCAGCCATGTCCAGTCGTCCCCACGCCTCATGACCCGCCATGCGGTGCGCGACGCGGCGCCTGCGGGGTCGGTGACCATCCGCCAGCCGGCCGGCGTGCTGCGTTTCAGCAGGCCGGCTTCCACCGTGCCCTGTTCGGCCGCAGGGCCGCCGGCGACTACCGCCCAGTATAGCTTGCCGGCTCGCCCCGTCGCGAAGCAGGCCTGCGCCTCCAGCAGCGCGGCCTTGCGCAGCGCCACCACCAGGCAGCCCGCCGTGTCCGCGTCCAGGCGGTGCGCCAGCCAGGGTCCGTCGCGGCGTCGGCTGAGCGCGGGGAACCAGTCCTCCACGCTCGGGCCGCCGCGCGGGCCGGGGTGCACGGCGAGGCCGGCGGGCTTGTCGAGGACGACGAAGCGCTGGTCCTGGAACAGGATGGTCGGCATGGGGCGCAGCATCGCACCGGGCGCGGCGCGAAGGGAACGGGCGTGGCGCCTGCGCAAGGAAGCAAGGCCAGGGGCTCTGCCCCTGGACCCCGCCAAGGCGAGCCGCCCTGGACCGGCTTTTCTTAAGTATTGGATTCCAAAGGCGAGCCTTTGGCGGAGTTTGAGGCAGAGCCTCAACCTTGCTCGCTTGCTTCATTTGACTTGGCGGGGCGGGCGGCGGACAGGAGCCCGATGGAGACAGAGACCATCTGCGGCTTGCGCGCCGCCGAGGCGGTGTTCGCGCGGCGCCCCGACGACGTGGTGCGGCTGTTCTACGCTGAGGCGCAGAAGGAGCACGCCGGCCCGCTCTGCGCCATGCTGGCGAAGCGGCGCGCGCCATACCGGATGCTACCCGACGACGAGCTGGCGCGCGCGGCCGGCACCGAGCGGCACGGCGGCGTCGTGGTGGTGGCCAAGCCCCGGCCGATCGGGCTGATCGACTTCGTGCGGCCGCCGAAGGTCGGGCTGCTGCTGGTGCTGGACAGCGTCGGCAACCCGCACAACCTCGGCGCCATCGCGCGCTCGGCGGCGTTCTTCGGGGTGGGCGCGATGCTGCTGCACGAGACGCCGCTGCAGGCGATGCCCTCGCCCGCCGCGCACCGCACCGCGGAGGGCGGCCTCGAGTGGCTCGACCTCTACCGCACCCGCAACCTGCGCAAGGCGCTGCTGGCGCTGGCGCCGCACTATCGCGTGGTGGCGGCGACGCTGGAGGGCGAGACCGTGGCGCCGGCGGAGCTGCCGCGCGACCGGCCGCTGGCGCTGGTGCTGGGCGGCGAGGAGCGCGGCGTGTCGCACGAGGCGCTGGAGGTGTGCCGCCGCCGGGTGCGCATCCCCGGCTCCGGGCACGTGCAGAGCCTCAACGTGGCGCAGGCGGCGGCGGTGCTGCTGGCGGCGCTGTCGTAGGGCGTGCTTGACCGCCCGCGTGTGCACGCCATGTCCGCACTCCTCGCTCCAGGAAACAGGGTGCCCGCATGGTCAGGCTTCTTCCCCGTCCGGCGCTACTGACCAGCGTGGTGGTCGCGGTCTCCGTGGCCAGCGGCGTGGCGTTCGGCGCGGCCGCCGTCGCCGCGGCGCTGGCGCTGCGGATGGCGACGCGGCCCGCGGGGGTAGGCCGCTCGTGACCCTGCTCTATCTGCCGTTCCTTGGGCTCATCCACTTCCTGTCCGGCAGCGCGCTCGGCAGCATGGCCGTGCTCTCGTTCAAGGCGCTCGCCGACATGCGGCGCAACGACCGGGCGGAGCGCGCCAGGACCTGAACCCTCGGCCGGGCGCTTTCTTGTAGCAGCGACCCCTGGCATTGACCTGGCAGGAAGCAAGGCCGGGCTCTGCCCAGACCCGCCAGGGGCGAGCCGCCCCTGGACCGGCGTGATTTAGGGAAGCCAGTCCAGGAAGTCTCCTCCTGGCGGATGAGGCAGAGCCTCAACCTTGCTTGCCTTGCCCGCCGGGTTCGTGGCGCCTTGCTCCCGGCGTGGCCGCGGTGCTACCGGCCCTCGATGACCGACGCGCCCACGCCCGATCACCGGCCCCTGCTTTCCGTCGTGGTCCCTGTGCGCAACGAGGCGCCCAACCTCCGCCCCCTGATCGTGGAGATCGGCGCCGCGCTGCACGCCGTGGCGCACGAGGTCGTCTACGTCGACGATGGCAGCACCGACGACACGCCGGCCGTGCTGCGTGCCCTGCGCGGCGAGCTGGCGGCGGCAGGGCACGCGCTCGTGCTGCGCCGCCACCGCGCGAGCTGCGGCCAGAGCGCCGCCGTGCTCACCGGCGTCCGCGCGGCGTCGGGCACCTGGATCGCCACGCTGGACGGCGACGGGCAGAACGACCCCGCCGACATCCCGGCGCTGCTCGGCCGCGCGCAGGCGCTGGAGGCGGCCGGCGGCAGGCTGCCGGTGCTGGTTGCCGGCCACCGCACCACGCGGCGCGACAGCCGCGTCAAGCGCCTGGCCTCGCGCGCCGCCAACGCCGTCCGCGCCGCGCTGCTGCGCGATGCCACGCCGGACACCGGCTGCGGCCTGAAGCTGGTGCGGCGCGAGGCGTTCCTGGCGCTGCCGCACTTCGACCACATGCACCGCTACCTCCCGGCGCTCGTGCTGCGCGCCGGCGGGCAGGTCGAGAGCGTGCCGGTCAACCACCGCCCGCGCACCCGCGGCGCCTCGAACTACGGCACCCTGGACCGGCTCTGGGTGGGCATCTTCGACCTCGCCGGCGTGGCTTGGCTGCAGCGCCGCTGGACGCGCCCGGTGCTGGAGGAGTGACCGCCTCCGCGTGCCCGGCGTGTCCGCTGCTTGACGTGGCGCAGCGAGCTACAGGTGCCGGCCCGGGGCGGGTCGCCCTGCCGGGTCCCCGCTTCCAGGACGTGGGGCAGGACCCCGGCCCTGCTTCGCCCGGCCCTGTCATCGAGGCGATGCCCTGATGACGGGCTCGGACGTCTCCCGCGTCGCGTTGCTGGCACGGCCGTTGCTGCTGCTTGCCGGTCTGGTGGCCGCGGGGCTCGCCTTGCGGCAGATGCCCGGACTCGCGCCGCAGGCGATGCTCGGGCGCTGGGTCACCGGGCAGGGTCCGCTTGGCGCCCTGGCGTTCGTGGCGGGCGGCGGGGCGCTGTGCGCCCTGGGGTTGCCGCGCCAGGCGGTGGCGTTCGCCGGCGGCTTCGCCCTCGGCGCCTGGACGGGCGGTGCGCTGGCGCTGCTGGCGATGCTGGTGGGCTGCGCGCTGGACTTCGCCTGGGCGCGCGGGGTGGCGCGGGACTGGGCACGGCGGCGGCTGCGCGGCCGGGGGGCGAGGCTCGACGCGTTCCTCGCCGCCAACCCGTTCACGGCGACCCTGACGCTACGGCTGCTCCCGGTCGGCAGCAACGTCGTGCTCAACCTGCTGGCCGGCGTGTCGGGCGTGGCGTTCGCGCCGTTCCTGGCGGCGACGGCGCTGGGCTACCTGCCGCAGGCCGCGGTGTTCGCCCTGCTCGGCTCGGGCACCCGGGTCGAGCGCGGCGCGCAGCTCTTGCTCGGCCTCGCGCTGTTTGCTGCGTCCGCGAGCCTCGGGCTCGTCCTGCTGCGGCGCAGGGAGTGACGCGGGCGGTGACATGGCGGTCAGGTAGCAAGCAAGGTTGAGGCTCTGCCTCAAACTCCGCCAAAGGCTCGCCTTTGGAATCCACTACTTAGAAAGCGCCGGTCCAGGGGCGGCTCGCCCCTGGCGGGTCTGGGCAGAGCCCAGCCTTGCTTGCTGCCCTGCCGTTCAGTCGAAGTAGCGCAGGCGCAGCGACACTGCTCTGCCCGCTGGGCCGAGCCTGATGGCCGCGTCGTCGAACGAGGGCGGCCCGAAGCGCATCGGCGCATCGTTGGAGAAGCCGATGCCTTCGGTCGGCAGGCCCAGCAGGCCGCGGTTGATCTTTCCGTCGTCGTTCTCGTCCAGGTAGGACTGCACCGCGTATACGCCGGGCGGCAGGCCGGGCACCGTCACGACGACGCTGCCGACGTGCGCCGGCGCGGCCGCGTGCCACGCGCAGTTCGGCTGCAGGAAGCTGGCGCGCGGGCACACCGCCACCCGGACGTGTCCGTGGTCGTTGCGCACGTTCGTGACCGTGACCTGCAGCGTGACGGGAGCCGTGTCCGCGCGGGGCGCCGGCTGGGCGGCGGCATCGCCCATGCCGACGGACCAGCCGAGCATGATCGCCATCGCGCCGCGTCGTGCCGCAAGGGCGCGGGAGCGCACGCCGGTGCCGCGGGTCACGGCGCGGCGGGGTAGGCGCGGCCACGCCACGTCGAGGGTCGGCCCCTCGCGGCCCGGAGCAAGGCGGCCCACTGCACCACCAGCAGCGCCGCCACGCCCACCGGGTGCAGCAGCGCGCCCAGCAGCGGTTGGCGGAACCGCGCCGCCAGCACCAGCCGCAGGCCGATCCCCGCCGCGGTGGCCGCGGCCGTCGCCGGGCCGGGGGAGAGGAGGAAGAGGATCGCGGGCAGCACCTGGCCGCCGCCCAGCACCGCGGTCCACACCGGCAGCGCCCGCGCGCTGGCCATGCCCTCGGTGGCGTTCTTGGTCAGGCCCTCCCAGACCTGGGCGGCGCTGCTGTACATCCGGCACGAGGCGAAGCTGCCGGCGTCGAACAGCCCGGTCATGGCGCCGGCGCGGCGGAACGCGCGGGGCAGGGTGATGCCGTCGTGCAGCGAGGCCCGGATCGCGCCGTGGCCGCCGGCGCGCCGGTAGTCGTCGCGGCGCACGATCACGAGCTGGCCGCACGCCGCGCCGAAGCCCGGGGCGGCGGAGCGGCGCATCGCGGCCATCGGCAGGTAGCCCAGCAGCAGGAAGTGGATCAGCGGCAGCAGCAGTTGCTCGGACCAGGTGATCGTCACCTGGCGCGGGAAGCCGCTGGCCATGCCGACGGCGTGGCGCTGCATGAACCCGGCCATGCGCGAGACGGCGTCGGGCGCAAGGCGGACGTCGGCGTCGACGAACACCATCAGCTCGTGGCGGGCGAGGCGCGACAGGGCCGCGCAGGCGTGCTGCTTGCCGGACCAGCCCGGCGGCAGGGGCGGGGCCTGGGCGACGCGCAGGCGCGGGTCGCCGATGGCGGCCAGGATCGCGGGGGTGGCGTCGGTCGAGGCGTCGTCGAGCACCACCAGCTCGATCTCGACGCCGCGGCTGGCGAGCACGCAGGCGACGGCGTCGGCGATGTTGGCGGCCTCGTTGCGCGCGGGGATCAGCACCGACACCGCGGGCGTCCCCGTGGCGGGCGCGGGGCGGCGGTAGAGCGCCAGGTTCCACAACGCGAGCGCCACCGGCCCGAAGGCCAGCACCAGCACCACGATCATGGTCGCGGGCTCGCAGGGTTCGCCGTGCGCGACGCTGCCCTGCCGTGTGGCGAGGCGGCGCCGGATTCATGCGAGGTGCCATGCGCGACGTCGTGGGCGGGGTCAAAGCTTCGGCCGGTGACTGCGGCGCGAACGCGGCGCCCCAGGTCGTATACGCCGCCGACGCCCGTGCTGCCCTCCAGCAGGGTGCGGAACGGCGCCGGATCGCGCGCCATGGCGTCGCGTGCCAGGGAGTCCATCGTCGTCGCCAACGCCGCCTCCAGGATCTGCGTGCCAGCCTGTGCCGACCGGCCGCCGAGCGCCGCGGCCTCGATCGGCGGTCCGAAGCGCAGCAGGGCTTCCGGCCGGCTCTCGTTCCAGAACGGATACTCCACCGCGAGCGGCAGCAGCAACGCCTGCGGAGCCAGGCGAGCCAGGTGGGCGAGGCCGGGGCGCAGCGTCACCGGCCGCTGCCGCGGGTCGGCGAAGCGGCCCTGCGCCGTGATCCATAGCGCGCCCGAGGGCTCGGCCAGCACCCGCCCGCCCAACCGCAGGAAGGTCGCGGCCCCCGCCCTCGTGTCTGCCTCGATGCCGAACATCCCCATGCGCCGCAGCACCCCGTAGCGCCCCAGCGCCTCGGCTTCCATGGGACCGTGCGCGACCCGGCCGCGCATCAGCGTGCAGTGCACCAGGATGAAGATGGCCGGGTCCCACCAGGAGGGGTGGTTGGTGAACACCACCAGCGGCCGGCTCGCGGGAAGCGCCGGCCAGTCCTGGCGCGCCAGCCGGACGGCGTGGAAGTGGCGCGGCAGGTACCAGAGCAGGTAGCGGTGGAACAGCGCGATCGTCAGCGGCGAGCGTGCCGCCAGGGGATCGGGGCCGTCGGCCTGCGCCAGCCGCGGCGCCCCGTCAGGCACAGCGGGAACGGGCGCAAGGGTCAACGGCGGGTGGAAGCAGGCAAGGCTGGGCGCTGCCCAGACCCGCAAAGGGCCTCGGCCCTTTGATCCCTTTACTTAAGTAATGGATTCCAAAGGCCTGCCTTTGGCGGAGTTTGAGGCAGAGCCTCAACCTTGCTTGCTTGCCTGGCCGTTCTCGCCCCGTGGAGTTCACGCCGCGCGGGCGCCTGCGCGGTCGCTGTCGAGCGAGTCCGCCGCGATCCAGCCGGACATCAGCACCATCGGCATTCCCGGCCCGGGGTGTGCCGCGCCGCCCGCGAGGTACAGGTCGCCCAGGTCGCGCGAGCGGTTGCCCGGCTTGAACGCCCCGAAGAACGAGCCGTGGCTCGCCAGGCCGTAGATGGCGCCGTCCAGCACCCGGTAGCGCTCGTGGATGTCCTGCGGCGTCAGCACGCGCTCGGTCACGATGCGACTCTCCAGGTCGCGGAGCCCGGCGGTGCGCGCCAGCTTGTCCAGGATCACGCGGCGGTAGGCCGGGAGCATCTGCGTCCAGTCGTGGTGCGGGCGCAGATAGGGGGTGTGCACCAGCACGTAGAGCGCCTCGCCGCCCGGCGGGGCCACGCTGGGCTCGGTGCGCGAGGGCGCCGCGATGTAGCAGGTCGGGTCGGGCGCGGGCTCGCCCTTCTTGTAGATGAAGTCGAACTCCTCCTCCGGGTCGCGGGAGAACACGAAGTCGTGGTGCGCCAGGTGCTCGTACGCGCGGTCGAGCCCCAGGTAGAGCACGACGCCGGAGCACGCCGCCTCGCGCTTCCAGCGCTTCGCGAAGCCGGCCGCAGGCGCGCCGCCGACCAGCTCGCGGTAGGTGCGCACGCTGTCCATGTTCGACACGACCGCGGAGAGCGGGATGCTCTCGCCGCGCTCGGTCACGACGCCGGTGGCCCGGCCGCCGGCGCTGGAGATGCGCGCGACGCCACAGCCCATGCGCACCTCCACGCCCAGCTCCACGGCGAGCGTCTGCAGCGCCAGCGGCACGGCACGCGTGCCGCCCATCGGATACCAGATGCCCTCGTCGACCTGCATGTGCCCGATCGAGCACAGCACCGCCGGCGAGCCGTAGGGCGAGGAGCCGACGTACTGCACGAAGTGGTCGAGCATCTGCGACACGCGGGGGTCGGAGACGTGCTTCCTGATCTGCTTGGCGACCGTGGAGCCCATCTTCAGGCTCAGCACGTCCTTCAGCGTGGCGAGGTCCATGCCCTTGCGGAAGTCTATCGTGTCGCGGATGTCCTCCACGGAGCGCCAGAAGAAGAACTTCTCGCTGACGCCGTGCAAGCCCTCCGACATCTTCATGAAGTCCTGGTAGCCGCGCTCGGTGCCCGGCGCGTATTGCGCCAGCGTGGCCGACATCCGCGCCACGTTCTCCTGCAGGTCGAGCTGCGTGCCGTCGTCGAAGAAGCAGCGCCACTGCGGGTCGAGGCGGCGCAGGTCGAGGCGGTCGGACATCCTCACGCCGGCCTCGGCGAAGATGCGCTCCAGCACCGAAGGCACCGTCAGGATGGTCGGGCCCATGTCGAAGCGGAAGCCGTCCTGCTCCCACTCGGCCGCCTTGCCGCCGAGCCAGTCGTTCTTCTCGAACAGCACCACTTTGTGGCCGCGCGCGGCCAGGACACAGGCCGCCGCGAGGCCGCCGAGGCCCGCGCCAATGACGCCGACGGGGAGGGTCTCAGCCATGATGGGGCCTTTTGCACAGGGGGAAGGAAGCAAGGCCAGGGCTCTGCCCTGGACCCGCCAGGGGGAGCCCCCCTGGACCGGCACTATGAAGCGAAGAAACCCTGCGTGAGGTGCCGCAACCTGCAGAGTGGTTTCCAAAGGCGAGCCTTTGGCGGGGTCCCCCGTCTTGAAGCAGGGAGGCAGGGCCCCTGGCCTTGCCTGCCTGCCTCATGCCGGCTCCGCCAGCGCCGGCTCGTAGTTCGGCAGCGCCATCTTCGACGGTGCGCTCCAGTGCGGGTCCATGCCCAGGTCCTCGGCCATCAGCCGCGCCGTGATCCGCGCGCTCTCGAAGATCACCGGCAGCCCGCTGCCCGGGTGCGTGCCGCCGCCCACCAGGTAGAGCCCGTCGAGGTCCTCGAACCGGTTGCGCGGCCGGCGGTGCAGCATCTGGTTCAGCGAGTGCGCCAGGTTGAAGGTGGCGCCGCGGTGGACGCTCATCTCGCGCTCCCAGCCCATGGGGGTGAGCATCTTCTCCGTGACGATGCGGCGCTCGACGTCGTGCAGCCCGACACGCTCCAGCCGCTTGAGCGTCATTGCCCGGTAGCGCGCCTGCTCGCCGGCCCAGTCCACGCCCTCGCCGTGGCGGTTGCCGACCGGGACCAGCACGTAGAGCGTCGAGCAGCCGCGCGGCGCCAGGTCGGGGTCGGTGACGCAGGCGTTCTGCACGTAGAAGGACGGGTCGGTCGGCGCCTCGCCCGCCTCGATCTCGGCGACGTTGCGGCGGTAGTCCTTGGACAGATAGATCGTGTGGTGCGCCAGGTCGTCGCTGGCGCCGTCCAGGCCGAGGTAGAGCATGAACGTCGAGCAGGAGAACTTCTTGGCCGCGATCCTGCGGTCGCTCCAGCGGCGGCGCAGTCGGTCGGGCACCAGCTTCGTCATCGCGTCGGCGAAGTCGGCGTTGACCACCATCGCGTCGTGGCGGATGTCGCCGCGCGCGGTGCGCACGCCCACCGCGCGCCTGCCCTCGAACAGCAGGGTCTCGACCGGCTCGTTCAGGCGGATCTTCACGCCGAGGTCGCTGGCCACGTCGGCCATCGCGGCCATCACCGCGCCGGTGCCGCCCCTGGGGTGGAACACGCCGAACTCGTATTCCATGAAGGAGAGGATGGTGAACAGGCTCGGGCAGCGGAATGGCGACATGCCCAGGTACTTGCTCTGGAACGAGAAGGCGAGGCGCACCCGCTCGTCGTCGAAGTGGCTGGCGAGGTCGGAGTCCACGGTGCGGTGCGGGCGCAGCAGCCTGAGGGAGCGCAGCACGTCGGGGCGCAGGTAGTCGCGCATCGAGTTGAACGCGTTCTCCAGCACCGGGCGGAAGGCGGCGAGCTTGGCACGGTTCTCCGCCATGAACCTCGGCAGGGCCAGCGCGTCGTGCGGGTTGAGGCGGGCGATCTCTGCGGCCATGCGCTCCAGGTCGGGGGTGGCGTGAATCTCGCCGCCGGCCTCGAAGATCAGGTGGTACTGCGGGTCGAGGCGCATCAGCTCGACCTCGTCCTCCAGGACGCGGCCGCAGGCGGCGAAAATGTCCTCCAGCACGCGGGGGTAGAGGAAGAAGGTCGGGCCCATGTCGAAGCGGAAGCGGCCGCGCTCGCTGTCCTGGGTCAGCGTGGCCGAGCGCCCGCCCAGGCGGTCCTTGCTTTCGTAGAGGGTGACGTCGGCGCCGGCCCGGGCCAGCAGCATGGCGGCGGCGAGCCCGCCGGGTCCCGCACCGACGATGCCGATGCTGCGTGTCTTGCTGTGAGGAGGCATCCGGCCGTTGGTATCCCTGTCTCAGGCGGCCGCGGCTCCTGCCGCACCTGCCCCGGCGTGAAATGGGAGGCCCCGCGCGCTTGTCAGGTCCCGGCGTCGCGACGTTCTCGGGATGTGGCCCGCGACGGCAGCGCCCCGCAGCAAGGCAAGCCGGCGCCGACCTCGTCAAGTCCCCGCGCCTCGTAACGTTCCCGCGCGCCCCGCCGGGCGCACCCACACGTGATGGCGGGGCGGTCCCGGCCGCGCTATGCCGGACGCCGACAGCGAGGGGCCGCAGGCATGGCAGCGTCAGGACCGGCGCCCGCGGCGATGGCGTGCACGAGCCCGCCCGGTCTGGGGCGCCCCTTTTTCCGGCCGGCCGGCCCCGTCCTGCGCTGCGCCGCGGTTCTCGCGCTCGGCGTGCTCACGCCATGGGCCGGCGTGGCGCAGGACCGCGCGCCCGGCGTCGTGTCGGGTCCGCCAGGCCAGGATGTCGCCGGCCTGCATATGGAGATCGAGCGGCTGCACGGCCGCGTGGACGAGCTTGGCATCGAGCTGCAGCGCCAGGAACGCATGCTCGGCGCGCTGGCGGCCCGGATGCCGGATGCGGCCGGCGCCCGGGCGCCGGATGGGCCGGGCGGCAGCGTGGCGTCCGGCGCGCCGGCGGCCGATGTCGCCAATCCCGCGCTGCGGCCGGTCCGACGTGACGCTGCGGCGGCGAAGCAGGCCTCCCCCGCCGTGCCGCCGGATTCGACCGCGTCGGCGCTGATCGTGATGGTCGGCAACGACGGCGCGCTCACCCTGGAAGGCCGGCCGGCCGCCCTGCCGACGCTCGGCTACGCGCTGCGCGCCGCGGCCGGCGGCGACGCCACCCGCCGCGTCGTGGTCGGCGCCGAGCCGAAGGCCAGCCCGGCCCAGGTCGGCGAGGTCGTCTCCGCCGTGTCGCAGTCCGGCTTCGGGCGCATCACCATCACCGGGCCATAGCGTGCGGGGCTCCGTCGGGCGGTGAGGCCGGCAGGCAAGGTTGAGGCTCCGCCTCAAACTCCGCCAAAGGCTCGCCTTTGGAATCCATTTGGTGGAGGAAGGGTTTTCGAAGGTTCCTGGCTGGCGGGTCCGGGCGAAGTTGCCCGAAGGATCCGATGACCCGCCTGGTCGTCGGTGATAGGCAACGCAGGAGAGGAGCCTTGCTTTCCGCTTGGCTTTGGGGCGCTGCCGTTCCGATATGCCGACCGAAGCCGGAGTCAGCCCCATGTCCCGACACGCCCAGCCCGCCCGCCTGACCGTGCCGGCCCTGCGCGCCCGCAAGGGGAGCGACAAGCTGGTGTGCCTCACCGCCTACACCGCGCCGATGGCCGCGCTCCTCGACCCGCACGTCGACGTGCTGCTGGTCGGCGACTCGCTCGGCATGGTGGTCTATGGCCTGCCCACCACCCTGGGCGTCACGCTGGACATGATGATCGCCCATGGCAAGGCGGTGATGCGCGGCGCCGAACGGGCGCTCGTGGTGATCGACCTGCCGTTCGGCAGCTACGAGGCCGGTCCCGCCCAGGCCCACGCCAGCGCCGCGCGCGTGCTGGCCGAGACCGGGGCGCAGGCGGTCAAGCTCGAGTCGTGCGACGGCATGGCGGAGACGATCGCCTTCCTCGTCGGCCGCGGCATCCCGGTGATGGGGCATGTCGGGCTGCGTCCGCAGGCGGCCAACGCGGATGGAGGCTTCCGCGCCAAGGGCCGCACGGAGGCGGAGCGGGCCCGCGCGCTGGCCGAGGCGCGCGGGGCGGCGGAGGCCGGCGCGTTCGCGGTCGTGGTCGAGGGGGTCAGCCGCGACCTGGCCGACGAGATCACCGCTGCCGTCGCGGTGCCCACCATCGGCATCGGCGCCTCGGCCGGGTGCGACGGGCAGATCCTGGTGAGTGACGACATGCTGGGCCTGTTTGAGTGGACGCCGCGCTTCGTGCGCCGCTACGCCGACGGGCGCGGCCTGGTCGCGCAGGCGGCGGCGGCCTACGCGGCGGACGTGCGGGCGGGGACGTTCCCGAGCGCGGAGGAGACATACGGGCTGCGCAAGGGCGGGTGAGGCGGGTCGCGGGCGAAGGCAGGAAGCAAGGCTGGGCTCTGCCCAGACCCGCCAGGGGCGAGCCGCCCCTGGACCGGCTTTACTTAAGTAAGGGATTCCAAAGGCGAGCCTTTGGCGGAGTTTGAGGCAGAGCCTCAACCTTGCTTGCTTCTGCCTCAGTCCCGTTCCTGCAGCCGGGCCAGCAGGAAGTCGCGGAACACCATCACCCGTTTCGAGCTGCGCAGCTCCTCGGGGTAGACGAAGTAGGCGTCCACCTTGGGGGCCTTGGTCTCGGGCAGCAGCCGCACCAGGCCGTCGAGGTCGGCGCCCATCCAGTCCGGCAGCGCGCCGATGCCGAGCCCGGCGCGGATCGCCGTGGCCATCGCCGCGAGGCTGTTGACCTCCAGCAGCGCGCGCCGCGGCTGCCCCGGGCGCCGTCCCGCCTCGGCGAGCCAGTTCATGTCGGCCACCGGCGCGTGGTAGTCGCCGAACAGGATCAGGCGGTGCTCGTCCAGCTCCTCGGCGCGGGTCGGCACGCCATGCGCCTTGCAGTACTCGGGCGCAGCACACACCAGCCAGCGGATCTCCATCAGGTGGCGCTGCACGAGGTCGGGCTGGCGCGGCGGGTGCATGCGGATCGCCACGTCGGCCTGGCGCATCGCGAGGTCGAGGTCGGCGTCGTCGAGCAGCAGGCTGACCGTGACGTCGGGGTAGGTCGCAAGGAATCCCGGAAGCTTCGGCGCCAGCCAGGAGCCGCCGAAGCCGACGGTGGTGGTGACGCGCAGCCGGCCGGCGGGCTTCTCCTTGCTCTCGGTGAGCAGCGCCTCGGTCATCGCCAGCTTGGCGAACACCTCGCGCACCGTGCGGTTGAGGCTCTCGCCCTGCTCGGTGAGGATCAGGCCGCGGGCGTGGCGGTGGAACAGCGGCACCGCCAGTGCCTCCTCCAGCGCCGAGATCTGGCGCGAGACGGCGGACTGGCTGAGGTTCAGCGTGTCGCCGGCATGGGTGAAGCTGCCGGCCTCGGCGACGGCGTGGAAGACGCGCAGCTTGTCCCAGTCCATCACCGCTCCTGGCCCGTGGCGGGCGCCTTGTCCGGGGCGCGCTCCGTGGCAGCCTGTTCCGCCCAATGCTCAATACGCGGCGGCTCAGTAGGCGGCGGCTCAGTACGCGGCAATGGAGGCGACCTGCCCGGCCACGATGTCGCCCTGGCCGGCGAGCCAGCGTTCCGCCTCCAGCGCGGCCATGCATCCGGTCCCCGCCGCGGTGACGGCCTGGCGGAACACACGGTCGGCCACGTCGCCGGCGGCGAACACGCCGTCGATGCTGGTGCGCGTGCTGCCCGGCTCGGTGACGACGTAGCCCTCCGGGTCCAGGGCGACCTGGCCGCCGAACACCGCGGTGTTGGGCGTGTGGCCGATCGCCACGAACACCCCGTCCACGCCGAGGCGGGACAGCGCGCCGGTGCGCCGGTTGCGCAGCGAGAGGCCGCACACCGTCTCCGGCTGCCCCTGGCCGAGCACCTCGTCGACCTCGCTGTCCCAGACCACCTCGATCTTGGGGTGGGCGAACAGCCGGTCCTGCAGGATGCGCTCGGCGCGCAGCGAGTCGCGGCGGTGGACCAGCGTCACCTTGGTCGCGTGGTGGGTGAGGTAGAGCGCCTCCTCGACCGCGGTGTTGCCGCCGCCGACCACGGCGACCTCCTTGCCGCGGAAGAAGAAGCCGTCGCAGGTCGCGCAGGCCGACACCCCGCCGGCGCGCAGCCGCGTCTCGGATTCGAGGCCGAGCCAGCGGGCGGAGGCGCCGGTGGCGATCACCACGGAGTCGGCGACGTAGGTGTCGCCGGAGTCGCCGGTGCAGCGGAACGGCGGGCGGCCGAGATCGGTCCCGGTGATGATGTCGTCGACGATGCGGGTGCCGACGTGCGCCGCCTGCGCCGCCATCTGCTCCATCAGCCACGGGCCCTGCACCGCCTCTGCGAAGCCGGGATAGTTCTCCACGTCGGTGGTGATGGTGAGCTGCCCGCCAGGCTGCAGGCCGGCGACCAGGATCGGCTGGAAGTTCGCGCGGGCCGCGTAGATCGCGGCGGTGTAGCCGGCCGGTCCCGCGCCGATCACGAGCAGGCGGGTGCGGTGGGTCTGCGGCATCGGCGATCCTGTCCCAGCAATGGGCCACGTTACCGGGCGGTTACGGCGCCGCGCAAGCAAGCGCCTGAAGCGCGCCAGGAGGGTAGTGGGTCAGTTTGAAATCGCCTTATAGCTCAAGTTTTCGTTGTCCCCCAGACGGCTCGCGGGCGGCCCGCTTGAACGCTGCTCCGGTGTCGGTCAGCGGAATGGCTGGTTTCACCCCAGCTAACGCCTGTTCAACGGTGATGATCTGCAAGCGGGGATACTGCCGCTCGCCCAGCGTGTAGAAGCCTGCGGAGGCGGCTTCCTTCTCCATGGGGCGCGTCGGCGGCTCAAGCGTCAGGAACACGCCTATAGGGGCCTTCTCCCGGTTCAGCACGCCCTTGAGGTCGCGCACCATGGGCACGCTGACACCACCGCCCTTGACGCTCACGATGGCCCGCTCCGTCGTCTTGGCGTCGGACCGGAAATAGATCAGGCCGTCTATGCCGCCGTCCGCGCCCTTCTTCTTGCCGCCGTAGGGCTGGGCTTCGATCAGCGATATTGCCCACCACTGAAACTGGTACTTGTCGCGCTGGGCAAGGTCACGGGCGCCGTCGAGGTCCTGCGGGGTGCCGTGGACATCAAACGCGATATCGGGGAATGCGTCCTTCAGACGCCGCTCTATGAGGCTGATGGCGAGATGCGTCACGTCTATTCCGACCCATGAGCGGCCGAGCTTCTGTGCGGCGTGGATCGTTGTGCCGCAGCCGCAGAACGGATCAAGCACTAAGTCACCAGCATCAGACGATGCAGCGACAATACGCTCTAAGAGCGTGACCGGCTTTTGCGTTGGGTACCCTAAACGCTCAGCGGCACGCATGTTAATTGGCGATATATCCTCCCATACGTCTCCAAGTGCGCGCCCTTTCGATTCGTCCTCAAACCGGATTCGTCTTGGCCATCCGCCATCCTCAGGAAGATATATGAGACCTTCAGTGTATAGCTCCTCTAGCTTCTCGACGGTAGTGGTCCAATGTCTGCCGATGCCAGTTACGTCAAAACCTTTCCAGGCCGCTCCGCTTCGGCCATTTCTTACACCCGGCCCGGTTAGTTCACCATGTTCGTAGCGGCGCCCTTCCTCGTCTTTCTTTCGATAATGAGACTCTAGGTGTTTTGCAGAATATGGAATGTATAGCCGGTTCCATTTATGCTTACCGTTCTCGACGGCATACACAAGAATAACATCATGCACTGGTCCCCACCGTTTAGCTGATGAGTGTGTTCCTGTACGCTTCCATATTACCTCACTTAAAAAGTTTGTTTTACCAAATATGGAGTCTAGTAGAAGCTTTAGGTAGTGGCTGGCAGAGGGATCGCAATGCAGGTAAAGCGTGCCTGTCTTCTTAAGGACTCTATGTAGCTCTAGAAGTCGTGCTGCCATCATGGCTAGATAGGCCATCATGTCATTGTCGCCAAGAAACCCGCGCACTGCGACAAGGAGGTCTGAAACGTGAGTATTTCCAGACCTAAGAACTATGTCGAAGGATGTCTCAGCCTCAGTGCTCCAATGCCAAGTGTCTTCAAACGCCTCTATCTGCGCCTGCGACCCAACACCGGCAGGTGACTTAAACAGCAGGTTGTATGTTGCTTGGGAGTTGAACGGCGGGTCCAGATACACTAGGTCCACGCTCTCGCTCGCGATGCTCTCGCGCAGCACGTCGAGGTTGTCGCCGTAGTAGAGCGCGTTCGGCATAGGGTCAGGCGTCCTTGGTTTCCTCCCAAGCCTCAAGCACCTTCACCATGTCCGCAAGCTCCCAAAGCGCCGTGCTGACGCCGGCAGCCATCGCCGGGGTGCAGCGGAGCGTCTGATGAATGCGGACGAAATTGTAGTGCATCAGGTGGATGGCGACAGAGTGTTCGTGGTTCACCACCTTCTTTGAAAAAGCGTTGGTGAGCCGGGTGAACCGGCGCGAGCCCATCCGCAAAGTCAGGTTGGCCCGCTCCGCGTAGCTCGTGCTGACATGCTTGGCATCCGGCTTGCCCTCGACGCGGGTCTTGATGGCACCCTTGCAGATGCCAGGGCTGTAGCGGCCCGCGCCGGCCGGATCGCCGCCGTAAATCTTGACCAGCATCGCATAATCGATATCGGCCCCGAAGGACTGCTCCACGGCTTCAAGGTAGGGCTTGTGGCCATCGCTGGTGAGCTGCACCCGGTTGGCTAGGCGCAGGGCCAGGTCGCCAATGAACAACTGCGCCGCCTCGGCGTCGCGTGCGCCGACGTAGAACGACGGGATGAGCTTGGTGTCGGCGTCGATCGCCATCCACGTCCAGCAATCGCCAGCGCCCTCAGGGGCGGCCTTGGCACCAGGGACGTTCTTGGCCTTGGCGTAGACGAATGCCCAAATCTCATCGACTTGCACGCGCTTGCAGGTGAGGTCGCGCATCACCCGGTCCTGATACTCCGAGAACGCTTCACCCGCGTCCGCCAGCAGCTTGACGATGGTGTTTTTGCTGGCGCCGGTCATACGGGAGATCGACCGCATGGACATGCCTTCAACCATCATTCCGAGGATTTGAGCGCGAGCTTCGCGAGAGAGCTTGTTCATGACCTCATACTGATCTTTTTTGCTTGGTTAATCAAGCATAAAAGGTCGGTTTGCGTCTATGCGCAGACTCGCTATAATCTGCATATGCTCGAAACCGATATGTCACTCCACAGAACGCCCGGACAGTTAATCAGCGCTCTCCTCGCCTATCGAGGGTGGTCTCAGCGCACCATGGCCATCGTGCTTGGAATGGATGAAACAGGGATCAATCGCCTTGTTTCGGATAAGAGGCCCGTCGATGCTGCTTTAGCCATTGTTCTCGAAGAGCTGTTTGAGGTGCCGGCTGAGAAGTTTTTAGGCCTTCAAGCCTCCTACGATTTGGCGAAAGCACGCATTTCGGCGCGGCCCGACCCTCAGAGGGCGATGCGAGCAATTCTTTACGGTGATCTTCCAATCGCAGAAATGATAAAGCGAGGTTGGATTGAGGCGGATGGTGTTCGCGACCTGAAGAAAGTTGAGTCGGAGCTAATGCGCTTTTTTGGGGTAAATCGCTTGGAGGACATCGAAATTCTCCCGCACTCTGCTAAGAAAACTGAAGTAAATTCTAGCGTATCACCGGCACAATTAGCCTGGCTTTACAGAGTAAAGCAAGTTGCGAGTGGAATACTGGTAGCACAATACTCACCCACAGCCATCAGTAAACTAATTATAAAACTTCGTGGCTTAATGATCTCATCGGAGGATATTAGCAAAGTTCCAAGATTGATGGCTGAGTGTGGAATTCGTTTTGTTATTGTTGAGTCTCTTTCATCGGCAAAAATTGATGGTGTTTGCTTTTGGTTAAACGATAGATCTCCTGTTATTGGAATGTCATTACGCTTTGATAGAATCGACAATTTCTGGTTTGTACTACGCCATGAAATCGAGCATGTGGTGCAGTTGCATGGTCAAAGCTTCGCTATGATGGACGTAGATTTGGAAGGTGACAAAGCGGGGGTTGGATCAAGCGTATCTGATGAAGAACGCATTGCAAACGCAGCTGCGCAAGAATTTTGTGTGCCACAGAAGATGTTAGAAGCATTCATTATCAGAAAGGACCCATTCTTTTCGGATAAGGATTTGATTGGCTTCTCGCGGCTTCTTAAGGTCCATCCTGGAATAGTTGCAGGTCAGATCCAACGACGAACTAAACGCTACGATCGGTTTCGAGAACATCTAGTCAAGGTTAGAGCTACTATTTCTTCAAACGCGTTCAAAGACGGCTGGGGCGATATTGCTCCAGTCGAGTTATAGAAAGGGCCCCCGAAATGGGTAAACGTTATGAGCGCCAAAAGTTCATCCGCTACTGGAAGGAACAGACTGGCGAGACTGAAATCGACATGAAGAAAGTTGCAGAGTTTGCCAAGGTAAAGGGCTGGAAAATGCCTGTACCGCCCTCTGACGTTGAAATGCTTGCAAAGCTTTTTGCTGATGACGCTCAGGCCGAAAGAAAAGTCGATAATCGCACAGGAAGGCCTTACCGCGTGTATCACGCACTGCCAGTCAGCGGGCAGACCAATCTATTTGTGTACTTTGATATTGATGAAGCAACCAGGAATCAGATGCTAAGATCGGCGGTCAATCGCCGTGAACAGATGGTAAGCGATGGCTACAACCTTACGCTTGATCTTGATCACTGGAATGACGTGAACCCTGACAAGGACCCGATTGCTCTGCCAATGGATCTGGCCCTTGATATCGATATTCGGAAAATGTCTGGTGATGACGATAGCGCAGAAGCTGCTTAGGACTTTTTCCATCTTGCTTGCGACGCAAGCTGTGCAATTTCTGCCCGCTGTCTAGGCGAGAGCGATGTCGCTCGTGCACTCGCCCCCTTATGACCTTTAGCTACCGCTGCCGCATCCTTCCCATCCTCCACCGCATCGGGCACAGCCCCTGTCACTATGTCCACCATCAGCTTGCCGAGCTGGACAGGATCGCGTGGTCTGGGGGTGCGCTTGAGTGCCATGCCGGGAATATGGCACCCCTGCGCCGGGGCCGCATCAGGGAACGTCGCGTGCGATCGTTACGAAAAACTCAAACTGACCCACTACCGCCAGGAGGGATGCCTTTCCATAGGTGGCGGGCCGGGCGCAGGAAGCAAGGTTGAGGCTCTGCCTCAAACTCCGCCAAAGGCTCGCCTTTGGAATCCAATACTTAAGTAAAGCCGGTCCAGGGGCGGCTCGCCCCTGGCGGGTCTGGGCAGAGCCCAGCCTTGCTTCCTGACGGGTCGGCGCCGGAGGCCGTTGTGATGGGTCCGGGAGGCAGAGCCCGGTTCGGCCTTGCGCCATCGTGTCCGCGGCCCGATCTTGCGGCGGCCGGGCGGCGTTCCTGCCCTCCGGCCTGACGCGCGGTGACATGGCCACCACCATCCAGGCCGAGCTTGACGGGATCGACCGGCGCATCCTCGACGAGCTGCAGCAGGACGGCCGCATGACCAACGTCGAGCTGGCGCGCCGCGCGGGGATCTCGGCGCCGCCCTGCCTGCGGCGCGTGCGCCGGCTGGAGGAGGCGGGGATCATCCGCGGCTACCACGCCGACACCGACCCGCAGGTGCTGGGCTGGGAGATCACCTTCTTCGCCATCGTCGGGCTGGACAGCCAGAAGGAGGCGGTGCTCTCGGCGTTCGAGGCGCTGGTGGCGCTCTGGCCGGAGGTGCGCGAGTGCCACATGATCCGCGGCGGCGGCGACTTCCTGCTGCGGCTGGTGGCGCGCGATACCGCGCACGAGAACCAGCTCACCCGCAGGCTCACCGGCACGCCGGGCGTGGCCAGGGTGCAGACCCTGCAGACTATCCGCACCAGCCGCAGCCTCGCCGGCGTGCCGCTCTAGCCTCCCGGCCGGGACGGGCAAGCATCTCCGCCCCGCCCCCATTGTGATGGCGTGTCGGGTTCCGCCCGCGGCGCTGGCCTCCTTGCTGGCGCTCACCCTGGTGCGGCTGCTGGTGGCCGGCCTGGTGCCGCTGTCCCCGGACGAGGCGTACTACTGGACCTGGTCGCGCGCGCTGGCGCCTGGGTATCTCGACCATCCGCCGATGGTGGCGCTGTGGATACGGGCCGGCACCGCGCTCGCCGGCGACACCCGGCTCGGGGTGCGGCTGCTGGCGCCGCTGGCGGCGGGGCTGGGCTCGGCGCTGCTGTGGCGTGCCGCCGAGGACATCCTGCCGGGACGCCGGGCCGGGGTGGCGGCGGCGGCGCTGCTCAACGCCACGCTGCTGCTCGGCGTGGGCGCGGTGACGATGACGCCGGACACGCCGCTGCTGTTCTTCTGGTGCGCGGCGCTGGCGGCGCTGGGGCGGCTGCTGCGCACCGGGCGCGGGGCGTGGTGGCTGGCGGTCGGGCTTGCGGCCGGCTGCGCGCTGGAGAGCAAGTACACCGCGCTGCTGCTCGGCATCGGCCTGGCGTTGTGGCTGCCGGCGGTGCCGGAGGGGCGGCGCTGGCTGCGCACGCCGTGGCCGTGGGCGGGCGGGGCGCTGGCGGCGCTGCTGTTCGCGCCGGACCTGCTGTGGAACGCGGCGCATGGCTGGGCCAGCGTCGTCAGGCAGGGCGGGCGCACCGCGGACTTCCGTCCCGTGCAGGCGCTGCGGTTCGAGGCGGAGCTGCTGGCCGGGCAGCTCGCGCTGGCGACGCCTCTGGTGCTCGCGGCCTGCGTGGCGGGGATGTGGCGCGCGGCCCGCGGCTGGCGCGATCCCGGGCTGGCGCTGCTGGCGGCGCTGACGCTGCCCGGGGCGGCGGTGTTCCTGGAGCACGCCGCCGGCGACCGGGTGCAGGCGAACTGGCCGGCGGTCCTCTATCCGGCGGCGGCGATCGCTGCGGGCGGCCTGGTGCGGCGCTGGCGTCCGGCGGCGGCGCTCGGCCTCGTGCTGGCGGTCCCGGTGTATCTGCAGGCCGCGGTGGCGCCGCTCCCGCTGCCGCGCTCGCTCGATCCTACGCTGGCCCGGCTCGGGGGCTGGGCGGGGCTTGCGCGCCAGGTTTCGGGCGACACGACACAGGGCGGTGCGTCGCCGCTGCCTCTGGCTGCCGACGAGTATGGTCTGGCGGCGGAGCTGGCGTGGCAGGGTGTGCCGATGGTGCTGGGGGTGGAGCCACGCTGGGCGGCGTTCGACCTGCCGCGGGTCGACCTGGGTGAGCGGGCCGTGCTGCTGCTCCGCAGCGAGCGGCGCCGGGAGGGTCCGGACGTCGCCCTCTGGGCCGAGGCGCGGCAGGTCGGCACCCTGGTCCGCGCGCGCGCCGGCCAGGTGGCCGAACGCTACCGCCTCTACCGGGTGGTCGGGCGCCCCGGATTGGTCGGCACCGCGCTTCCCGGGCCGCGGGTTGCAGCACCTCCCGCGTCGTGACCTTGCAGCAAGCAAGGCTGGGCTCTGCCCAGACCCGCCCCTGCTTCAAGGCGGGGGGCGAGCCGCCCCTAGACCTGCTTTACTTAAGTAATGGATCCCAAAGGCCTGCCTTTGGCGGAGTTTGAGGCAGAGCCTCAACCTTGCTTGCTTGCTTCGCCGCTCACTCCTGGAAGCCGTCGGTATTAGCGGCCGGTTAAACCCGATCGGCCATGATGCCCGCGACGGAAAAGGCGGTGCGGCTGATGGCGAAGAAGGACGGCAAGGCGACCATCGTCATCCGCAGGGAGGAGGTGGTCGAGGGCGGGCACCATGGCGGCGCGTGGAAGGTGGCCTACGCCGACTTCGTGACCGCGATGATGGCGTTCTTCCTGCTGATGTGGCTGCTCAACGCCACCACGGAGGCGCAGCGCCGCGGCATCGCCGACTATTTCAGCCCGGTGATCGGCAGCAGCCGGAGCCCGGCAGGGCAGGGCGGCCCGTTCGGTGGCCACACTCCCTACGATCACGGCCCGCTGCTGTCCGACCAGGGCGCGCTCGCCGTGATGAACGCCAAGGCGCCTCCCACCAACGTCGAGGACGACGACAGCGACACCCCCGCGCAGACCATGAACTGGCGCGAACCTGGCCGCAGCGAGGTGCCGCCCGACGCTGACGGCTCCGCCGCGCGTCCGGCCGCCGGCCCGGGCGGTCCCGGCTCCGGATCGCCCGCGGAGGCCTCGACCGACGGCGTGGCGCAGCGTCTGCTGACGGAGGCGCACACCCACGCCGACCCGGGCAAGACGGCCGACGCCCAGATCGCTGCCCGGAACGCGGCCCAGGCGGCAGCACAGGAGCGTGCCGCGTTCAAGGCCGCTGCGGTGGAGATCAGGCAGACCCTGGAGGCCGACCCCGCCTACGCGGAGCTGTCGCATCAGCTTTCGGTGGACATGACGCGCAACGGCCTGCGCGTGCAGATCCTCGACGAGGACGCGCACCCGATGTTCGCCACCGGCTCCGCCGCCGTCAACGACCGCGCCCGCCTGCTGCTGCGCAAGATCGCCCCGGTGCTGCTGCGCCTGCCCGAGCAGATCGCCATCACCGGCCACACCGATGCGGCACCCTACCGCGGCGGCGAGCGCTCCAACTGGGAGCTGTCGGCGGAGCGCGCCAACGCTACCCGCCGCGTGCTGGCCGAGGCGGGCCTGCCGGAGTCGCGCATCCGCAGCGTGACCGGCGACGCGGATCGTGACCTGCTGCTGCCGGCCACGCCGCTGGCCGCCGCGAACCGCCGCATCGCCATCACCGTGCTGCGCGAAGCGCCTGGCCGCGCCTCCGATCCTGCGGCCGCGCCAGGTCCGGTCCCGGCGATGGCCGCGGCCGTGGCAACGGCGGAAGTTGTACCCGGCTCGTCCTTCCAGCGGCCGGCGGCGATGCCGCCTGCCTCGCGCTGAGGCCGCCGCGATGCTTACTCTTGGCGGCCTCGGCTTCCTGTTCGCCTGCGTGTTCGGCAGCTTCCTGATGTCGGGCGGTGCCCTCGGGCCGCTGATCGAGGCGATGCCGTTCGAGCTGCTCACCATAGGGGGCGCCGCCCTCGGCACCTTCGTCATGGCCAACAGCATGCACGACGTGAAGCACACGATCGGCGCCTTCAAGAAGATCCTGAAGGGCTCCGGCTTCCACAAGGCCGAGTATATCGAGCTGCTGAGCCTGCTGTATTTCCTCACCCGCCTGGCCACGACGAAGGGCTCGATGGCGCTCGAGGCGCACATCGAGAAGCCTTCGGAAAGCCCGGCCTTCCAGAAATTCCCCAAGGTGCTGGCCGACCATCACGCGACCGCGATCATCTGCGACTACCTGCGCATGGTGGGGATGAACGCCGACGATCCCTATCAGATCGAGGATCTCATGAGCCGCGAGATCAAGAAGACGCTGCACGAGGAGATGCACCCGAGCCATGCGATCCAGACCATCGCCGACGCCCTGCCGGCGCTGGGCATCGTCGCGGCGGTGCTCGGCGTCATCAAGACGATGGGCCACATCAGCGAGCCGCCCGCGGTGCTGGGCGAGATGATCGGCGGCGCGCTGGTCGGCACCTTCCTCGGCGTGTTGCTGGCCTACGGCATGGCCGCGCCGTTCGCGACCCGGATCAAGGGCGTGGTCGAGGAGGACATCAAGTTCTACGAAGTGATCCGCGGCGTCCTCGTCGCCCACCTGCACGGCATGGCGCCGCAGGTCAGCGTGGAGACCGGGCGCAAGCTGGTGCCGACGCAGTACATGCCGGGCTTCGCGGAGCTGGAGGAGGCGGTGCAGGCGATCCAGATCGGCTGAGCGGCGGGAAGCAAGGCCAGGGCTCTGCCCTGGACCCGCCAGGGGCAGCGCCCCTGGACCGGCACACATAAGAAAAGGCGAGGGGTGCCCCTGATCCCAGTGTGGGTTTCCAAAGGCGAGCCTTTGGCGGAGTTTGAGGCAGAGCCTCAACCTTGCTTGCTTCAGGTCGGCTGCCCGTATGCCTTGCGTCGCAGCTCGTCGAGTCGGGCGTCGCCGCCTTCCGTCTTCGGGTCCAGCTCCAGCAGTTTCTTCCAGGCCGTGTAGGCGCCCTTCGCGTCGCCGTGCTGCTCGGCCATGTGCGAGAGGTCGTCGAACGCCACGAAGTCGCGCGGCTCGGTGTGCACCGCCTGTTCCAGATCGCGCACCGCGCCGGCGTAGTCGTTCCCCTGGAACCGGGCCAGTGCGCGCAGGCGATACAGCTCGGCCAGCTCCGGCTGCAGGTCGATGGCGGAGGAGAAGTCGGTGATCGCCTCGCCAGCCTGGCTGGCACTCAGCTCGCGGTTGCCGCGCTCCACCAGCAGCGACACGGCCGGCGTCGCCGTCTTGAGCAGGTAGACCCGCAGGTGCGCCTCGATGATGCTGGCCGCTGTGCTGTCCGTCGCCTGCTGCAGCGCCGTCATCATGTGCTCCGTGACCACCTGCGGGCTGGCCGTCTGCGCTGCGGCTGGTCGCGCGACCAGTGCCCCGCCACAGGCCAGCAGCGTCACCAGGCGCAAGGCTACGATCGGTCTTCCCGCCCCGGTATCGGTCTGCCCGGTGTTGTCCGCGCCGTCGCGTCGCCGTGCGATCCACGTCCTGTTCATCCGCCGTGCTCCCGACGCTGACGCCCTGCCGAGCCTGCGCGCCGCGTGGTTCGCGTCTCAGTGCCGGGGCACATGCGGCCGGCCGGCTTCCGCCGCCTTGATGGCCGCCGGCCCGCTCAGGCCCGCGTCGATGCCGTCCAATCCCGCCAAGTCCACGCCGTCCCGCCCGTCCATGCCGAGCTCCGTCCGCCGATCGCCGGTGTGCGGCCGTGTCGCGTCGTCGAACGAGTCCCGGCCCGGCGTCGCCGTCTGCCCGATCTCGTCCAGCGCCGCCGGCCGCGGGCCGCCCTGCATCCAGTCCAGCAGCTCCACCGTGTGCACCACGGGCAGCCCGCCGCCGCCAAGCTGCGTCAGGCAGCCGATGTTGCCGGCGGCCACCAGGTCGGGCTCGGTGGCGTGCAGGTTGGCCAGCTTGCGCTCGCGGAGCTGGCCCGCGATCTCCGGCTGCACGATGTTGTAGGTCCCGGCCGATCCGCAGCACAGATGCGGCTCGCGCGGCTCCACCACGACGAACCCCGCCTGCTTCAGCAGCGCCTTGGGCGCGGACGTCACCTTCTGGCCGTGCTGCAGCGAGCACGCGGAGTGGTAGGCCACGCGCAGCCCGGATGGCGCGCGCGTCGGCGTGTAGCCCAGCTTGGCCACGTACTCCGAGATGTCCATGGCCAGCGCCGAGACCCGCTCCGCCCGCGTGCGCCATGGCTCCGGCTCCTCGCGGAACATGTAGCCGTAGTCCTTCACCGTGGTGCCGCAGCCGGAGGTGTTGATGACGATGGCGTCGAGGCCTTCGCCGCCCTCCTCCACGGTCTCGCGTGCCCAGCCTGCCAGGGCGGCGCGCACCGTCTCCATCGCCTGCGCGTGGCGGCCCATGTGGTGGGTGAGCGCGCCGCAGCAGCCGACGCCGCGGGCCACCACCACCTCGATGCCGCGCCGGGTCAGCATCCGGATCGTCGCCTCGTTGATCGACGGCGCCAGCACGGTCTGCGCGCAGCCCACCAGCAGCGCCACGCGGCCGACCCGCTGCCCTTCGGCACGGTGCACCTGCGGCGCCTGCATCCCGCTCGCCGGAGGGATCCGCGCCGGCGCCAGCGACAGCATCGCGCGGATGCGCTGCGACGGCAGCCCCCGCCCCGGCACCAGCCCCGCCAGCGGCCGTGCCAGCCGCGCGCCGCGCAGTGCCCAGCGGAACACCGCCGGGTGGGGCAGCACGCGCGACAGCACCTCGCGCATGGCCCGCTCGTGCCAGGGGCGGCGGTAGGTGTTCTCGATGTAGGTTCGCGCGTGGTCGACCAGGTGCATGTAGTTCACGCCGGACGGGCAGGTGGTCATGCACGACAGGCAGGACAGGCAGCGGTCGACGTGCTGCACCACCTCGCGCGTCGCGGGGCGGCCGGACTCCAGCATGTCCTTGATGAGGTAGATGCGGCCCCTGGGGGAGTCCAGCTCGTCGCCCAGCAGCACGAAGGTCGGGCAGGTCGCGGTGCAGAAGCCGCAATGCACGCAGGTCCGCAGCACGCCGTTCGCGCTGGCGGTGTCGGGGTCGCGGAGCTGCTCGGCGGTGAAGCTGGTCTGCATGGCGGCAATCCCGGGTGGTGGCACGGGGAAACGGAGGGTCGCAGGAAGCAAGGCTGGGCTCTGCCCAGACCCGCCAAAGGGCGAGCCCTTTGGAAACCATTTACTTAAGGGATTGGATTCTCAAGGCCTGCCTTGAGCGGGGTCCAGAGGCAGAGCCTCTGGCCTTGCCTGCTCACAGCCCCGCCACCATCCGCCCCGGGTTGAGCACGCCCCCCGGGTCCATCGCCGCCTTCACCCTGCGGGTGATCGCCGCAAGCGCCGCGACCTCCGGCGGCAGCACGGCGACTGCGGCGCGCAGCCCGTCCGGCGCGCGCAGCAGCATCCAGGCGCCGCCCGACGCCAGCGCCGCCCGCGACACCGCCGCGTGCGCCACTTCGCTTGGCGGTCCCGCCAGCCATGCCAGCCCGCCGCCCCAGTCCAGGAACCCGCGCAATCCCGCCGCCTCGGCCGCGTCCAGCACCGCCGGCCCGCGCGACGGCCGCACCGACACCCGCCACACCGCGTCGCCCCGGTCCGCGCGCAGCGGCCGGGCGTCGCGGATCGCCGCCCACGCCGCGAGGCTGGCCTCGTGGTCGAGCCGCAGCGGGGTGGCGAAGCGCGCCATCTCCGCGGTCAGCCGCCCCAGCCGGTATTGCGTGCTGTGCGCCACGTCCTCGATGCGCAGGATCGCCAGCGGTCCCGGCGGCAGCCCCTCGACCCGTGCCGCGGCCTCCGACGGCAGCCAGGCCGCGCCGGACACCGCGTAGGGCGAGCCCAGGCCGGCCGACAGCGCCGCCACCCCGGCGCGCGAGTCCAGACCGGCCAGCACGACGGAGCCGGTGCGCTCTGGGCGCGGCAGCACCTTCATCGTGACCTCGGTGATCACGCCGAGCGTGCCGTGCGAGCCGGCGAGCAGCTTGCACAGGTCGAGGCCGGTCACGTTCTTCAGCACCCGGCCGCCGGAGCGCGTCACCTCGCCGGCGCCGTTGACCACGCGCACGCCCATGACGTGGTCGCGCATGGCGCCCCAGGCCACGCGCCGCGGCCCGGACAGGTTGGTCGCGACGACGCCGCCGAGGCTCTGCGGCACGGCCTCGCCGTCCGGCAGCAGCAGCGCGCCCAGATCCGGCGGCTCGGCGATCAGGTGCTGCCCGCCCTCGGCCAGCGCCGCCTCGACCTCGGCCAGGGCGGTGCCCGCCCTGGCCGACAGGATCAGCTCGTTGGGCGCGTACAGGCCGATGCCGGCGTGGTTGCGCGTGGACAGGGAGCCCGCCGCCTGCACCGGACGCAGCATTCCCAGCTTGCTGCCGCGTCCATGCACCAGCAACGGCTCGGCCCGTGCCCGCGCCGCGCGCACCACGTCCGCGATCCCCGCCTCGGTGTCGGGCGCGTAATCAGCCAAGGCGGGCGCTCGAACCGGTCAGGGCCGCATGGGCTCGCGTCGCGTCGATCCGCTCCGGGGTGAGGAGTGTCGGACAGTGCCGAGCTGGACGGCGGTTCGGCGCACCCGGCGTGGAGCCGGTTGGCCTTGCGGACCCGTGTGCGGCGGCGGCGATCATTCCGCCGCCTGGAGCGCCGCTGCCCGTGGTCCCGGCGCCGCCCATTCCCGGGAGAGCCGGTCCTGCACCGCCTGGTCCTGCAACGGGAACACCTTGGCGGTGTTGAGCAGCCAGCCCGGGTCGAACGCCGCCTTGATGCGGCGCTGCTGGTCCAGCTCGACCGGGGTGAACTGCACGTCCATCAGGTCGCGCTTCTCCACGCCCACGCCGTGCTCGCCGGTCAGGCAGCCGCCGACCTCGACGCAGAGCTTGAGGATGTCGGCGCCGAACGTCTCCGCGCGGTGGAAGCTGTCCTGGTCGTTGGCGTCGAACATGATCAGCGGGTGCAGGTTGCCGTCGCCGGCGTGGAAGATGTTGGCGACCTTGAGCCCGTAGCTGTCGCTCATCTCCTGCATCCGGCGCAGCACCTCGGGCAGGCGCGAGGTCGGGATGGTGCCGTCCATGCACAGGTAGTCGGGGCTGATGCGGCCCACCGCGCCGAACGCGCCCTTGCGGCCCTTCCAGATCGCAGCACTCTCCTCGGCGGAGGAGGACACCCTCAGGCTGATCGGATCGTGCTGCCGGCAGAGCGCGCTGATGCTGGCGAGCAGGTTGTCCTGCTCCTCGACGCAGCCCTCGACCTCGATGATCAGCATCGCCTCGGCGTCGAGCGGGTAGCCGGCGTGGGCGAAGGCCTCGCAGGCGTGGATCGCCGGGCGGTCCATGAACTCCAGCGCCACCGGGATGATGCCCGACGAGATGATGCTGTCCACGCAGGCGCCGGCCACCTCGTTGGAGGAGAACGCCGCCAGCATCGCGCGCTGGCCCTCGGGGGAGCGCAGGATGCGCACAGTGACCTCCGTGACCAGCACGAGCTGGCCCTCGCTGCCGGTCAGCAGGCCGAGCCAGTCGTAGCCCGGCGCGTCGAGGTGGCCGCCGCCGATGTCGAGGATCTCGCCGTCCACCGTGACTACGCGCAGGCCGAGCAGGTTGTTGGCCGTCACGCCGTAGCGCAGGCAGTGCGCGCCGCCGGAGTTCATGTTGACGTTGCCGCCGATCATGCAGGCGAGCTGGCTCGACGGATCGGGGGCGTAGAAGAACCCGTCCTGGGCGACGGCCTGGGTGATGCCGATGTTGGTGACGCCCGCCTGCACCACGGCGAGGCGGTCGTCGTAATCGACCTCCAGGATGGCGTTCATGCGCATCAGGCCGACCACCACGGCGTCGGCGAGCGGCAGCGCGCCGCCGGACAGGCTGGTGCCGGCGCCGCGCGGCACCACGCGGACGCCGTTGGCGTGCAGGTAGCGCATCACGGCCGCGACCTGCTCGGTGGTCTCGGGCAGCACCACGGCCATCGGCGGCTGGCGGTAGGCGGAGAGCCCGTCCGTCTCGTAGGGGCGCAGGCGTAGGGGGTCGGAGATCAGCCCGGAGGCGGGCACCAAACGCGACAGGCCCGTGACGATCTCGTCGCGGCGGTCCAGCACGTCCTGCTTCGGTTCCGGCAACTGGATCACGGCGCCCTCCACCCCTTGCGCCCGTTTGGCCGGGCTTGGATGCAAGACATGACGCACCGAAAGGAAGGCGGCAAGTTCCGCGTGAGTACCACGGCGCCAGATCGACATCCCTTGTCGGGAGCGGCCGGAACCGCCTGCGGCGCTGGACGTTGAAAGACTCTGCTTAAACCAGTGGTTTCCAAAGGCCTCGGGCTTTTGGCGGGTCTGGGCAGAGCCCGGCCTTGCTTGCTGACTGGCTACCGGCGCACTTGCGGGGAAAGTCCGCAGCTCAGCGTGTCGGCCGCGGCGGTCAGCCCTGGCGGGCCTTCATGCGGGGGTTCTTCTTGTTGATCACGTAGACCCGGCCGCGGCGGCGCACCACGCGGCAGTTCTTGTCGCGGACCTTGGCGGCGCGCAGGCTGTTGCGGATCTTCATGACGCGACCTCGGGCGAGTGCGGCGGGGCCGCAACCGGGAATGGCGCCTGTCGAACGGCCACCACGCGCGGCGGCCAGACACTGAGGCATGCCGGAAGGCGGGCGGAATACCGGCGGCCTCGCCCGCTGTCAACCATCCGCCCCGCTGGTGAGTGGTGGTTTGCTCTCTGGCCGTGAACCCGGACGGTCAGCAGGAAGTAAGGTTGAGGCTCTGCCTCAAACTCCGCCAAAGGCTCGCCTTTGGAATCCACTTGTTTGAGCAAGGCAAGATTTTCAAAGGCTCTCGGCTGGCGGGTCCGGGCAAGGCCAGGCACTGCCTGCTGTCTTGGCTGCCGGCCACGCTCCCGCAGAGGCCAGGTGCGGTGGTTGACGTCGGGGTAGGCAGGGCTGATGTCGCGGGGCACGGCCACATCGCGCCGCGGAGGGGCGGATCGTGGCGGACAGATCGAGACAAGGCGGCCTTGCGTGGACCGCGTTCCTGGCCATGGCGTTCGCCGTGGTGGCCATGACCGGCGTCGTCGCCACCTACGCCGCCCAGATCCCGCTGCAGCGCGCGCTGCTGCACGAGGCATTGCTCGACCGCGTGCTCCTGGCCGGCCAGGCGAGCGATCCCGCGCAGGCGCTGGGCACGCTCCGCCCCGAGGTCGCCGAGGTTCTGGGCGACCAGGCCACGCCCGTGCTCGACGGCTCCGGCTCGCTCGCCAGCCGCGTCGCCGACGCCCGCAGCCACCTGCAGGACAGCTTCCGGGCCGAGGCCGCCGACGTCGGCTTCCGCCTGCGCATCGTCATCTGCGTGTTCGCCGCCGTCGGAATGCTGTTCGGCGCGATGGTGCTGAGCGTGGTCCGCCGCTCGGTCTGACCGCAGCGGCTCCTGCCATTGACCTGCCAGCAAGCAAGGCTGGGCTCCGCCCAGACCCGCCAGGGGCGAGCCGCCCCTGGACCGGCATTACTTAAGCAATGGATTCCAAAGGCCTGCCTTTGGCGGAGTTTGAGGCAGAGCCTCAACCTTGCTGCCTGACCTCTTCCACCAGGACTCCGTTCGGTGGCGGGTTCACCCAGCCGGTTGCAGCGTCCGCAGGTAGGCGATGATCGCCTGCCGCTGGCCCACGTCGGGCACGCTCATCGGCATCGCGGCGCCCGGCACCATCGCGGCCGGGCCGGCGAGCCAGCGCGCCAGGTTCGCGTCGCTCCATACTAAGCCGGACTGGGTCAGCGCCGCCGAGTAGGGGTAGCCGGGCACGCCCGCCGCCGTGCGCCCGACCACCCCGGCCAGGGAGGGGCCCACCTTGCTGCGGTCCGCGGCGTGGCAGCCGCTGCATTGCGTGGCGAACAATTGTGCTCCCGCGGCGGCGTCCTCCCCGCCGAAGCGCGCCAGGTCGGTGGCGCCCTGCGGCCGCAGCGAAGGGAAGAACGTGTAGGACAGGGTGATCTCGCTCACGTCCTTCGTCTCCCGGTCGGTGGCGAAGCGAGGGTCGACGAAGAAGTCCACCGGCATCTGCACGCGGGCGTGGGCGGCGAGGCGCTCCTCGGTGAAGCAGAAGCACTGGATCTTCTTGAAGTAGGGGCCGGCCTGGTCGGGGGTGACGTTGAAGGTCGCGTGGCCGACGATGTCGTGGTCGGAGAGGTTCTCCGCCTCGAAGAACACCAGCGTGTCCTCGCCGAGATGCAGCCGCACGCGGCGCTGCATCGGGCGGAACCGCCACGGCAGGCTGGGCGCCACGCTGGTGTCGAAGCTCACCGAGACCGTGCGGCTCGACACCGCGGCGTCGTCCGCCGCCACGCGCTGCGTGGTGCCGCCGGCGCCGGTCGCCTCGCAGAACAGGCGGTAGAGAGTCACGGAGTAGGACGTCACGACCGTCATCGTCGCCAGCACGGTGAACAGGCCGGCCAGGGTGAGGGCGAGGCGGCGGCGGGCAGGGGTCATCATGGCGGTGATCTGGGCGCGGGGTGCGGGGGCGGCAAGGAAGGCCAGGGATACTGCCTCTGGGCGCGGCTACTGGTTCGCCTCCGGAAACCATGGCCTGCGCTTTTCTTATGTGTGCCGGTCCAGGGCGGCTCGCCCTGGCGGGTCCAGGGCAGAGCCCTGGCCTTGCTTCACCTGCGCACCAGCGACAGCACCGCGCGCGCCACCAGGTCCGGCGCCTCGCGCGGCATGAAGTGCCCGACGCCTGGCACGATCGCGCGGCGGTATGGCCCGGTGAAATGCCTGGCGTGCGGGTCCTGCTCGTGCGGCGGGTGCACGCCGTCGGTCCGGCCTTCCAGGACCACGGTGGGCACGGTGATTGCCGGCGTTGCGGCCAGCGCCTGTTCGATCGACTCCAGCGCCGGGTCGCCGGGTGTGGCCTGGTGGCGGTGGCGGTAGGATTGGATCACCACCGCCACGAAGTCCGGGTGGTCGAATGAGGCGGCGGTGCGCTCGAACTCCGCGTCGGAGAATGCCCAGCCGGGCGACCACATCCGCCACAGCGCGCGGCACAGGCGGCGGCGGTCGTCGCGGAGGGAGGCGACGCCGCGATCGGTGTGGAAGTACCACTGGTACCAGAGGCGGCGTTCCTGCTCGGGGTTGGAGGGCGCGCGGGCGGCGGCGATGTCCTGGAGGTTGTAGCCGCCGAGGCTGAGCAGGCCAGCGACGCGCTCCGGCCACAGCGCGGCTGTGATGCAGGCCGCGCGCCCGCCCCAGTCGTAGCCCGCGAGCACCGCCGGCCCGAGGCCGAGCGCGTCGAGCAGGTCGCGCAGGTCCGCGCCGAGCGCCGCCTGCTGCCCGGAGCGCGGGGTGGCGGCGTCGAGGAAGCGGGTCGGGCCATAGCCACGGAGCCACGGCACGATCACCCGGCAGCCCTCGGCTGCCAGCGGCGGCACCACGGCGTCGTAGGCCCGCGCGTCGTCGGGGAAGCCGTGCAGCAGCACCACGGGCGGGCCGTCGGGCGGGCCGTGCTCCTCGTAGCCGATCTCCAGCGTGGGGGTGCGGACCAGGCGAACCGCCGATTGCGGCGGGATGGGCGAGGGGTCGCGCGGTCGGGTCATGGTCGGCTCCGGGATGTCGAGCCCATGCGGGGCGGAGTGGTGTCTCAGTTTGAAATCCAGAAAGGAAGCCCAGGGGCTCTGCCCCTGGACCCCGCCAAAGGCTCGCCTTTGAAAACCAATACTTAAGTCAGGTCGGTCCAGGGGCGGCTCGCCCCTGGCGGGTCCCCGCTTTCAAGCAAAGGGGCAGAGCTCTGGCCTTTCAAACCGAGACACCACCCGGGGCGGAGGGCCGATGGCGACGCCGGGGCGGCTGCTCGGTCACGGCGGGCCTGCCGCAGCGCCCGTGATGCTCCGCGACTAGGTTCACCCGCCGTTCAGTTCGGGTGTGCATCCTTGGTCGCGGTGGCAACATCGCGCCATAATTGTATGGCGAAACTCGGAAATATGTTGCTCCTGTCGGGAGTGACAGGGACAACGGCGCTGGCGCGGATAGAAGCGCGGGACGCGAGGTGCGGCGTGCGGCGTTCGGGCGGGTGGAACGGGATCGTGCTGCGGGGGGCGCTGGCGGCGTGCCTGCTGCCGCTGCTGGCCGGGTGCGGCGGGGGCGGCGCGGGTCTCACCGCGCGGCAGTCGGCGCGCAACTACGCCGGGACCAGCCACCGCTATCCGCCTCCCGGCCCGCCCGAGGACCCGTGGGGTCCCTACATCCGCGAGGCGGCGCACCGCTTCCGCGTGCCGGAGCAGTGGGTGCGCGCGGTGATGCACCAGGAGTCGGGGGGGCACGCCTTTCTCGGCGGCGCGCCGATCACCTCGTCGGCGGGCGCCATGGGGCTGATGCAGGTGATGCCGGCGACCTACGACGAGCTGCGGGTGCAGAACAGCCTGGGCGACGACCCGTTCGACCCGCACAACTCGATCCTCGCGGGCACCGCCTACATCCGGCAGATGTACGATCGCTACGGCTCGCCCGGGTTCCTGGCCGCCTACAACGCCGGGCCGCAGCGCATGGACAACTACCTGGCGAGGTCGGGCTCGCTGCCCAACGAGACGGTGAACTACGTCGCCGCCATCGGGCCGCATCTCGGCGGCGCCATGCCGGGCGGCGGCTCGGCCCCGATGATGCTGGCCGCCGCTGCCCCGGCGCGATCCGCCTACGGCCGCCGGCGCGGGTCCGGCTGCGTGCGCGATCCGGACGCGGCCTACGACTCGCCGTGCGGCACGATCGCCCGGCCGCCCGACCCGGAGCCGGTCGAGGTCGCCGCAGCACCCGCGCCGCGCTGGGTCGCGCCGGCTGCCCAGGCGTTTGCGGGCGCGTCGGCCGGGTGCGTGCGCGACCCCGACGCGGCGTACGATTCTCCGTGCGGCAGTGCGCCGGCGCCGGTGGTGGTCGCCGCCGTGCAGCCGACGCCGCGCGGCTGCGTGCGCGATCCCGACGCCGCCTACGACTCGCCCTGCGGTACGCCGCGTCCAGCGCCGGTGCTGGTCGCGGCCTCGCAGCCGGTTGCCGCCGCGATCTATCGCGACGCGCCCCCGGCCTATGCCACGCGTCCCCCGCCGCAGCAGGTCGCCGATGCGCGCGTGCCGGTCCGCCCGACGTTCGCGCCGCCTGCAGGCTCCGGCGATGGTGCACGGGGCGAGTCGGGTCGATCGTATGCGATGCCGGCCCTGATGACGCACGCCGACGCGGCGCCGATCCATGCCGCGCGCGAGGCTGCGCCGGTGCGGTTCGGCGAGCCGGCGCTCCGGGCGGTGCCGGTGCTGGCGAGCGGGGGCGGCGGGCAGGGCTGGGGCATCCAGGTGGGGGCGTTCGCCACGCCGGAGCTGGCCCGCAGCACCGCCGAGGGCGCGCGCCGCGCGGCGCCGCAACTGCTCGGCGCCGCGCAGACCCGGGTGGGCACGACGACGCCGTTCGGGGGCGCGGTGCTGTATCGCGCGCGCCTGGTCGGGCTGGGGGCGCAGGAGGCCGCCGAGGCGTGCGCCCGCGTGCAGCGCCAGGGCACGCCGTGCCTGACGGTGGCGCCGGGAGCGTAGCTCAGCAAGCAAGGCTGGGCTCCGCCCAGACCCGCCAAAGGCCGGGCCTTTGGAATGCCTTCCTTAAGTAGTGGATTCCAAAGGCCTGCCTTTGGCGGAGTTTGAGGCAGAGCCTCAACCTTGCTTGCTTACCTGGCCGGTCAGCTCCGGCCCGGCGCGGTAGCCGCGCCACCCCGCCGCGCGCAGCTCGCAGGCCGGGCAGGTGCCGCAGCCGTAGCCCCAGTCGTGGCGGTGCGCGCGGTCGCCGAGGTAGCAGGAGTGCGTGTCCTCCACGAGCGTCGCCACCAGGCCCGCGCCGCCCAGCCGCTCCGCCAGCCGCCAGGTCTCGGCCTTGTCGCGCCACATCAGTGGGGTTTCCAGCACGAAGCGCCGCGCCAGGCCGAGGCTGACCGCGAGCTGCATCGCCTTGATGGTGTCGTCGCGGCAGTCGGGGTAGCCGGAGTAGTCGGTCTCGCACATGCCGGCCACGATCCGGCGCAGGCCGCGCCGCCAGCCGAGCGCCGCGGCCGACGCCAGGAACAGCAGGTTGCGGCCGGGCACGAAGGTCGTCGGCAGGCCGTCGCGCCCGGTCTCGATCGCGACGTCGGCGGTGAGCGCGGTCTCGCCCAGGCCGGCGATCAGGCTGCGCAGGTCGAGCATGTGGTCGGCGCCAAGCCGGCCGGGCCACAGCGCGGAGAGGGCGTCGCGCAGGGGCGGGCGGCAGGCCAGCTCGACGGCGTGGCGCTGGCCGTAGTCGAAGCCGACCGTCTCGACGTGAGGGTAGCGGTCCAGCGCCCAGGCCAAGCAGGTCGCGCTGTCCTGGCCGCCGGAGAACAGCACCAGGGCGTGGTCGTCGGAGGTCGCGGGCATTGGGGGTTCTTCCGGCCGAGGGAGAAGCAAGGCTGGGCTCTGCCCAGACCCGCCAGGGGCGAGCCGCCCCTGGACCGGCGTGATTTAAGCACAGCCAGGCGAAGCGCCCCATGTGCGCCGGGGTCCGGGGGGCGGCTCGCCTCCCGGCCTTCGCTTTCTTGTCCACCGTCCCGTGCGGCCGGGGGCACGGGCCACCACATCCGCGCCATGGACCTCGATTTCAGCGAAGACGAAATCAGCCGCTACTCCCGCCACATCCTGCTGGCCGAGATCGGCGGCACCGGGCAGGCGCGGCTGCGCGCGGCGCGGGTGCTGGTCGTGGGCGCGGGCGGGCTGGGCTGCCCGCTCGCGTTGTACCTGGCGGCGGCCGGCGTCGGCACGATCGGCCTGGTCGACGACGACCGCGTCGAGCTGTCCAACCTCCAGCGCCAGATCGCCCACGGCGTGGCCTCGCTTGGGCGGCTCAAGGTGGAGTCCGCGGCCGACGCCATCCGCGCCCTCAATCCGGCCGTCATGATCCACGCCCACGAGGTCCGGCTCGACGCGGGCAACGTCCTCGCGCTGGTCGAGGGTTATGACGTGGTCTGCGACGGCACCGACAACTTCGCCACGCGGTTCCTGCTCGCCGACGCGTGCGTGCTGGCGCGGCGTACCCTGGTCTCGGCGGCGGTGCTGCGCTTCGAGGGGCAGCTCTCCACGTTCAAGCCGCACGCCGACCCGCAGGGGCCATGCTATCGCTGCCTACATCCCGCGCCGCCGCCGCCGGGCCTGGTGCCGGCCTGCTCCGAGGCGGGGGTGATGGGCGCGGTGACCGGGGTGATGGGCACGCTGCAGGCGACCGAGGTGGTCAAGGAGATCGTCGGCATCGGCGAGGGCCTGTCGGGACGGCTGCTGGTCTGGGACGCGCTCGCGGTGCGGTTCCGCACGGTGCGGCTGCGGCGCGATCCGGACTGCGCGCTGTGCGGCCCGAACGCCACGATCCGCAGCCTCTCGGCCCATGCTGGGCACGATCGTGGCGGGGCCATGCTCGCCTGCGATGTGCCGGGCGCCGGGCCTGCGTCCGGGTCGGATGATCCGGGTCTGCGCGGGAGGGCGGGCGGTGCCGGCTGACCCGCTGGCCCTGCTCCTGCTGTCCGGCAGCCAGGAGCGGGCGCATTACGGCTTCGTGCTGGCGGCGGGCGGGGCCGCGCTGGGGCGGCGTGTCGTGCTGTTCGCGACCAACCGCGGGTGCCTCGCGCTGTGCCGTGACTGGTCCGCGCTCGACGGCGCCGAACGCGACGCGGCGATCCAGGCGCGGGGCGTGGCCGGCCTTGCGGAACTGCGTGAGGCTGCCGTCGCTCTCGGGGTGAGGCTGATCGCCTGCGAGGCCGGGATGCTCGCGGAGGGCGTGGCGCGCGAGGACCTGCTGCCGGAGGTCGAGGTGGCCGGTGTCGCCACCTTTCTCGAGGCGGCCGGTCGGGGCCAGATTGTTTCGTTGTAATGTCGGTCTCCGCACGCCCTGGCAGGCCTCGTCCGGACGTGCGGCGGGATGCGCCATGGCCGAGGGTGCCCACCACACGGCTGCTCCCGTTCCGCGTTCTGCGCCTGGGTGGCAGGGGGTGGCACGGCGTGGAGTGCTGGCGCTTGACCGGCTCCATGCAGGCTTGGCACGCAGGGGAATGCGTCACGTTCTCTCCGGCCTCTCTCCGCTGATCCTGCTCGTCCTGCTGTTCCCGGCAGGCCCGGGTGCCAGGGCCGCCGATCCCGCTTCTCCCGCGCAGCACGATGCCGTCCCGGTCACGGGCGCGCATCCGGCCGTCAGCCCTGCCGTGCATGGTGCATCGCCGTCGCCCGTCGCCCATCCCGCATCGCCGGGTGCGGCACATCCCGTCGCCACGAAGCCCGTGCCCGTAGCGGCCGCGTCCGGGCCAGCGCGTCCCGGCCACGCGCCTGCGAACGGGGCGCATCCGGGACCACGCGGTCCGATTCAGTCCGGCTCCGTACATTCCGGCCTGACACATCCCGGTCTGGCGCATTTGGGTCCGGCGCGTCGGCCCATTGCTCCGCCGCCCGTAGTGGAGCCTGCCCCGCCACCGGCGGAGCCCGACAAGGGCAGCAACACCGGGCTGCCGCTGCCGCGCTGGTCGGCGCTGCGCACGGAGGAGGTGAACCTGCGCACCGGGCCGGGCACGCGCTATCCGATCGACTGGGTGTACAAGCGTCGCGACCTGCCGGTGAAGGTGGAGCGCGAGTTCGACGTGTGGCGCCTGGTGGCGCTGCCCGACGGCACCAAGGGGTGGGTCAGCGGCGCCACCCTGGTCACGCACCGCACCTTCAGCGTGGTCGGAGCGGCCGCGGCGCCGGAGCGGGCGATGCGCGCCGAGGCCAGCGAGGAGGCCGCCGTGGTGGCGCGGCTCAAGCCAGGGGTGATCGGGCGCATCCGGGCGTGCGAGGTGGGGGCCGCGTGGTGCCAGGTGCAGGTCGGCGAGTACCGCGGCTGGCTGCGGCGCGACGCGTTCTGGGGGACCGACCCGGGCGAGGCGGTGCAGTGATGCCGGCGGCTCCTGACGCTGACGTGTCAGGAAGAAAGCAAGGCTGGGCTCTGCCCAGACCCGCCAGGGGGGAAGCCCCCCCTGGACCGGCTTTCTTTAAGTAATGGATTCCAAAGGCCTGCCTTTGGCGGAGTTTGAGGCAGAGCCTCAACCTTTCTCGCTTCAGCGCTCCGCGAGGTCGAGCAGCGCCGCAAACCCCGTCTCGCTGCCCAGCGCCAGCATCGCGCCGTCCCCGCTCCAGGCCAGCGCGGAGATCGCGCCTCGCCCCGACGCCAGCAGCGGCAGCACGCGCGCCGTGGGGATGTCCACCGCGACCACCGTGCCGTCGGAGAAGCCGGCCGCGACCAGGTCGCGCTCGGGGTGGCAGGCGACGCGGGTGCAGATGATCCCGTCCGGCGCGGTGGCCAGCTCGGTCGGCGCCTTGCCCATCGGGCCGCCGCCGTGGAACGGCCACAGCACGATGCTCTCCGCGCCGGAACTGGCCAGCCACTTCCCGGTGCGGCTGAAGGAGAGGGACTCGGTCTTGGTGGGGTAGCCGCTCATGCGCATGTGCTGGCCGTCGGCGAGCCGCCAGCCGTGCAGGGAGTTCTCCTGCATGGTCGTCACCACCGCCTCGCCGGCGGGGTGGATGACGAGGCCGGTGTGGCTGCCCTTCCAGTCGAGCGGGCGGGCGCTGTCGGTCTTGGCCGCCACGAACCAGAGCGAGGCGCCGTTGTAGTGCGAGGCGGCCACGCGCTTGCCCTTCGCGTCGAACGCCAGGCCGGTGACGGTGCTCGGGTGGTCCAGCACCTTCAGCGTGCCGCCGTTCGCATCGAACACGTGCGCCCGCTTGCCGACCGAACAGGCCAGCAGCCCGGACTTCGGGTCCCCAGTCTTCGGATCAACGTGACTCGCGACCTGCTCCACCCACTTCATGCCGAACGCGGCAATCTCGGTGGTCTCGCCGGCGGCATCGGTGCGCCGGAAGCCGCCGTCGTCGCCGCCGGTGAGGAAGCCGTCGCGCGTGGTATCGGGCGCCAGCGCCAGCAGGCCGCCGTCATGCGCCTGCACCGCGCGCCACGGGCCGGAGCGCGGCGCCAGGTGCAGCGTGCCGTCGGCAGTCGCGAACGCGCAGGTGGCGCCGTCGCGGGAGAAGCAGGCGGCAATGACATGGGCGTCGAGCGGGTGGTGGGTGCCGCGCTCGGCGAGGAGATGGTCGGGGGCGAGGGTGTTGCCCATCGAGGGGTCCTGTTCGAGGGAAGGCCCGGATGGCCCGGAAGGCCTATGAGGGGCGGCCGAGCAGGACGCGGACGGACACATCCTCGTCCACGTTCGGCCAGTGGATGCCGTGGCCGCGTCCGATCAGTTCCCAGTGGCGGCGCTCGTCCGGCGTGGCGTCGCGCAGGCGAGGGAACCAGGCGAGCGGTGCTGCCAGCTCGCGGCCGTCGGTCAGCACGATGCGCAGCAGCGTGTCGGAGACCTCGACATCGACGGCGGCGGGGTCCGGGTCAATCCTCACCGATCTGGCCGCTGAAGTGCTCATCCCATGACTCCTGGAACAGGACGCGATGCTCGACGACCAGCGCCCGGACCCGGGAGAGTTCGTGGGCCCGGAAGCGTTCGGAACTGGCTAGTTCCACCGGAACCAGCCAGTACTTGGCAAGTTTGTCGCCTTGCGCGACGTGGATGTGAGGCGGCTCCCCACGATCCAGGCTGAAGAAGTAGAAGCGGAAGCCCTGAACGCGCAGGACGGTCGGCGTCGATATCCTGTTCTGACCGGACTGTCATGGCCGCGGGATTGTCCCGCCGCACGTGCTGCCTGTCGCGACCCATGACGAGGCGAGAGGCAGCGAGTGCTCCCCCTCTCGGCTGGCTCGCGCTACGCCGCGACCTGGCACGCCTCGAAGCCGCGGCGCAACTGCGGGCGGTTGAGGTTGCGGCCGATGAACACCAGCCGCGACACCCGGTCCTCGCCCGGCTTCCAGGGGGCCACGTAGTCGCCGTCGGCCATCATGTGCACGGCCTGGAACGCGAAGCGCCGGTCCTCGCCCGCGTAGCCGAGGATGCCCTTGGTGCGCAGCAGGTCGCCGCCCTTCTCCGCCAGGAGCTGGCTCATCCAGGCGTTGAATTTCTCCCCGTCGATCGGGCGCCTGGCCTCGAACGACACGCTGGCGATGTCGGCGTCATGGCTGTGCTCATCGCCGTGGGCGAGGAAGTCCGGGTCGAACGCCAGGATGCGGTCCAGCTCGAAGGCGCCCTGGTCGAGGATCTCGGCGACCGGCACGGCGGAGCGGGTCGCGCGGTGGATGCGTGCCAGGTGGTTGATGGCGCGGATGCTGGCCTCGACCGCGAGCAGCCCGGCCTCGTCGACCAGGTCGGTCTTGTTGAGCACGATCACGTCGGCGAACGCGATCTGCGCTGCGGCCTCCTCGGAATCCCTGAGGCGGTCGGGCAGGGTCAGGGCGTCGACCACGGTGACGATCGCGTCGAGGCGGCACTTCGCGCGCACCGTCTCGTCGACAAAGAAGGTCTGCGCCACCGGGGCGGGGTTGGCCAGCCCGGTGGTCTCGACGATGATGCCGTCGAACTTCGTGCGCCGCTTCATCAGCGCGGCCAGGATGCGGATCAGGTCGCCGCGCACGGTGCAGCAGACGCAGCCGTTGTTCATCTCGAACACCTCCTCGTCGGTGTCCACCACGAGGTCGTTGTCCACGCCCAGCTCGCCGAACTCGTTGATCACCACGGCGTACTTGCGGCCGTGGTTCTCGGTGAGGATGCGGTTGAGCAGCGTGGTCTTGCCGGCGCCCAGGTAGCCGGTCAGCACCGTGACCGGCACCTTGGCCTGCTCCGCGGCGGCGTCACGGGGCGCGGAGGCTGCGGTCGCGGCCTGGTCCGGCGGCGCGGCGGCGCGGTCCTGGGCGGGGGCGTCCTGGCGGGGGGTGTCCTGGTGGGGGGCGGGGGGCACGGTGGTGTCGCTCATGGGGGGTCTCCGCTGTCTCCGGTGGCCGACATATAGGCGCGCGTCTCGGCAAGCCCCAATCCCAGCAGCAGGAAGAACCAGCCGGACAGCGGCATCGAGGTGAAGCTCGACGCGGAGGCGATGGGCCACTCCTGGATCAGCGCCGCCACGAACAGGCCGACGCGCAGAGCGTGCCGGCTGGCCTTCGCTCCGTCCGCGTCCGCCTGGTCGCGGCGCCCCCGGGCCTGCCACAGACCCCGCGACAGGGCGCGCAGCCAGGCCGCGACCAGCAGCCCGAACAGCAGCAGGCCCGGCACTCCCGCGTCGGTCAGCGCCTGGAGGTAGTGGTTGTGCGGGTGCTGCACGCAGACGTCCGGTGCGTCGCCGCCGCCGTCGCCGCGTCCGTCTCCGGCCGTGTTGTCCAGCGTGTGGAAGGTGGAAGGGTCCGGGCAGCCGGTGCGGTAGCCGTCGAAGCCGCGGCCGGTCCAGGGGTTGGCGCGCGCGATCACCAGGGCGCGCACGGCGATGCGGCCGTAGTCGCTGTCGGGGAAGTGGCGCATCTGCTGGCCGAAGCGGGTGACCAGGTGGCCGAAGGTCGGCGGCGAGAGGATCGCGGTGGCCGGCACCAGGAGGGCGGCGGCGAGCAGGCAGGCCAGCACCACGCGGCGCAGGCGCGGCAGCAGCAGGCCGCTGACCGTCAGGCCGAGCCCGGTGAGCAGCAGCGGCATGCGCTGGCCGATCAGCACCACCGTGACCACGCCGGCGAGCGCCAGCGCCAGCGCCGCCCATGCCTGCCCGCGTACCATCCGGCGCGCGGCGGTCGGCAGCATCGCGGGGAACAGCAGCCGCGACATCGGCGGGCCGGCGCGCGGCGCGCGGTAGGGGCCGGTGAGCGAGCCGTCGGCCCAGCGCGGCCAGCCCCACAGGTTGCGCCCGGTCAGCGCCTGCAGCCAGCATTGCAGCGCGACGTAGAGCCCGGCCAGCGCCACCAGCCGCGCCAGCCAGCGCCGGGTCGCGGCCCAGTGCGCCTCCGCCTCGCACCGGCGTGCCCGGGGGTCGGCGTGGCGGTCCGGGCGGATCGTGCCCGCCAGCACCCAGTGTTCCAGTGCGGCGGCGAACAGCAGGACGCGCACCAGCACCACGGCCTGCACGAGCGAGCGCCCGCCGCCCTGGCCGAGGCCCGCCACGGGGAGCGAGCACGCCACCAGCCACAGCCACCATGCGGTCGCCACGCGCACCCAGGTCGTGCGCAGCCAGCGCCAGTCGCGCTGCCGGGCCGAGTGCAGCAGGAACAGCCCGGCGACCGCGGCGATCAAGGCTTCGGCGAGGCCGCGGCCGTGCAGCAGCACCGGCGGCAGCACCAGCACGAGCGCGCGCACCGCGCGGGGCGCCACCTCGGGCGGAGCGGCCCGCGTCGTGGAAGTGGAGGACGTGATCGTGGGGGCGCGCAGGCGGCGCAATCCCAGGGCCGCCATGTGCCGCAGCCGAGGCAGAGTCATGCGGCGGGTTCCGGGCCGGCGTGGCCAAGGATCTCGCCGGGTTGGTCGACCGAGCGTGCGCCGCGCAGCCAGGCGACGCGGTGCTCGGCTAGGCGGCGTTGGGCGGCGGGTCGGTCGAACCCGCGTGCCCGCGCCAGGCCCGCCGCCGACAATGCCGCGCGCGCCGAGGGCTCCGCCGTCAGGTGCAGCATCGCCGCCGCGAGCGAGCGGGTGTCCGGGCCGGCCAGCAGCGCCGCCTCGCCCACCAGCTCGGGCAGGCCGCCGCGTGGCGAGGCGATCAGGGCGGCGCCGCTGGCCATCGCCTCCAGCGCCGCGAGCCCGAACGGCTCCTCCCAAGCCGACGGCACCACCACGATCGCGGCGCGCGCCATCGCGGACAGCACCGCGGGATGCGGCAGGTGGCCGAGGAGGCGGACCCCGGCCGCCGCAGCGCGCGGGCGGAGCGCGGCCAGGAACGGCGTGTCCGCGGTGTCGGGCGAGAACCGGTCGGCGCCGATCATCTCGGCCCGCCAGCCCGGGCGCTGCGGCAGCACGGCGGCGCAGGCCTCGACGAAGGCATCGGCGCCCTTGGTCGCGGTGAGCCGGCCCGCGAACAGCAGCACGGCGTCGCGTGCGCCGGGCGGGGGCGGGGGCGGCAGGGCGGACAGGTCCAGGCAGTTCGGCAGCACCGCCGGGCCTGGCGTTGCGTCCGGCAGGCCCGCCATGAAGCGGCGGCGCAGGTGCTCGGAGACGCAGACCACGTCGAGGTGCCTCAGCAGCGCCAGCCGGGCCCGCGGCGTGCGCGCGCCGCGCATCTCCTGCGGGTCGTTGTGCAGCACCACGCCGAGCCTCGCGTGCGGCAGGTGGCGGTTCAGGAGCAGCGCCACGGCTGGGCGGTTGTGCACCTCGACCAGGGCGGGCTGGCGCGGCCGCAGCACGCGCGCCACGCCTGCGGCGTAGCGCGAGAGGCGCCCCAGCGGCGGCCAGGCCGGCAGGGGCGCGGGCAGGAACTCGACGCCGGGGAACGGCGCGGGTTGCGGCGCGCCCACCACGACGTCGCCGGGAAGCGCGAGCCGGTGCACCAGGAGGCCCACGGCGCCGACCGCGCCCGGCGAGAACCCCTCGCGCGGCGGCAGGACAATGGCGGCGCAAGGAGCGGGCATGGCCGGCGTTCTAGACCGCGCGCCTGGGTCTCGCCAGGACGCCAGGCGCAAGGAAGCAAGGTTGAGGCTCTGCCTCAAACTCCGCCAAAGGCAGGCCTTTGGAATCCACTACTAAGTAAAGGCCGGTCCAGGGGCGGCTCGCCCCTGGCGGGTCTGGGCAGAGCCCAGCCTTGCTTTCTGCCTCGCCTGTCTCCTGCGGGCCTAGGCGTCGACGCCGCACGCCTCGGCGACGCTCGCGAGGCCATCGGCGCGGAGTGCCTCGGACAGCTCGCCGGCGAGGCGGGGGAGCAGCGACGGGCCGGCGTAGGAGAACGCCGTGTAGATCTGGACGAGGTGCGCGCCGGCGCGCACGCGGTCGAGGATGTCGCGCCCGGAGCTGATGCCGCCGCAGCCGATCAGGACGATCCTGCCCTGCGTGAGCCGCCGCGTCGCCCTGAGCATCTGCATGGCGCGCTCGCGCAGCGGCCTGCCCGACAGGCCGCCGGCCTGCGCGCCGCCGCGGCCTTGCAGGTCGGGCGGGCGGGACAGGGTCGTGTTGGACATGATCAGGCCGTCGACGCCGCCGTCCAGGGCGGCCGCCACGGCGTCCTGCAGCTCCGCGTCCGAGAGGTCGGGGGAGAGCTTGATCAGCAGTTTCGGGCGGGATGGGCAGGACTGCGCGATCGCGGCGAGGATGGCGCGGATGCGCCCGCCGGACTGGAGGCTGCGCAGGCCCGGGGTGTTGGGCGAGGAGATGTTGAGGGCGACGTAGTCGGCGTGGGGAGCGACGCGCGAGACGAGGAACGGGTAGTCGGCTTCCGGGTCGGCGTTGTCCTTGTTGATGCCGATGTTGATGCCGAACGGGGCGGGCAGTTTTCCGTGGCGGGCGGCGCGGGCGATCAGGGCCTCGACGCCGTCGTTGTTGAACCCGAACCGGTTGACCACGCCCTGGTCCGCCTCCAGACGGAACAGCCTCGGCCTGGGATTGCCCGGCTGCGGCAGGGGCGTGACGGTCCCGGCCTCGACGAAGCCGAAGCCGAGCCGCATCAGGGGTGCGACCGCAACGCCGTTCTTGTCGAAGCCGGCCGCGAGGCCGATCGGCGTGCGGAAGCGGCAGCCCAGCGCGCTGACCTCCAGGGCAGGGTCCGCGGGGAGCGCCGCGGTGCCGGCGAGACCCAGCCGGAGCGCCAGGAGGGCGCAGTCGTGGGCACGCTCGGGGTCGAGCCTGCGCATCAGAGGCATTGCGAGATCGGCGACGGACACGCTCGTTATCCTCGGGGTGATGGGGGTGTCGCGCCAGCAACGAGACACAGGAAGCAAGGCTGGGCTTTGCCCAGACCCACCAAAGGCCCCTCTTTCAAGCATGGAGCCTTTGGAAACCCGTCCCTGAAGGAAGGCAGGTCCAGGGGCGCTGTCCCTGGCGGAGTCCAGAGGCAGAGCCTTTGGCCTTGTTGGCTTCCTGCGTCTCATAGTCGCACGGGCCAGGGTCATGCCCAGGTGACCCTTCCGGGAAGCGGGTGTAAGGGGTCGGGCTTTCGGGAGCCTGCGCGATGTGGAACGAGCCGTATCTGGAGACGTGCTGCCGTTCGGCCCTGCACCGTCTGTGCGTGTGTGACGCGGCAGGCCGCCCGCCCGGCCTCAAGGACGGCAACTGCCTGGAGCGCCTGGCCGCCATGGGCCTTGCGACACAGCGGCAGGACGAGCGGTTCGACGTCACCGAGGACGGCAGGATTCGACACGACTCCGAGATCATGAGGAACGGGGTGCCGGCCCGCTAGATCCACCTGCGGCCGGGTGTCCGGTCATGACCCGTGGCGGTGCTGCAGATCGGGCGGTTGTGTCGATGTGTCGTGGTCCAGCCGCGAGGGATCATCGCCTTACCCCAGCGAGAGGCTTGCGGCTTCCGGCCCCTTTGCGCCCTGGATGACCTGCATTCGCACGCTCTGCCCGTCGGTGAGCTGGGCGAGGCCGGCGCGCTCCAGGGTCGAGGCGTGCACGAACACGTCCTTGCCGCCGCCGCCCGGTGTGATGAAGCCGAAGCCCTTGCGCGGGTTGTACCACTTGACCGTGCCGGCCGTCTCGACGCCGGGACCGGACTCCGCAGCGTCGCCGGTCGGGGCGGGGAGCCTGGCGCGGAGCAGGGGAGGAGGGGCTGCCGGCGGGGCGGGCGGAAGGTTGGATACGCCGGTCAGCAGGTAGCAGGGAGCCTGGGCGGCACGGCTGCTGTCGGCGTCCGACTCGATGGCGTTCTGCACGGCGCGGCGCCGCACCCGCAGCACCGTCACCGCGGCCGGACCGTCGAGGATGTCGTCGACGTCCTCGGCCAGCACGGACATCCAATAGGGAATCCCGCCGCGCTCGGTCAGGATGATCGGGTCGTCGAAGCTGCAGGGCAGGCCCGACTGCAACAGCAGCTTTGCCTCGTTCGGCGAGGTGAGGTGATAGAGGTAGCCGTCCGGCCGGTCGTTGGCCCGGATCGGGTGCGGATTGACGATGGCCAGCGCCGCGTCCGAGGCGCTGATCGTCAGCGGCTTGCCCGGCTCCGCGCCGGCCCTCGGCGCAGGCACGACCGGAGCCGACGCGACCGGAGTGGGAGGAGTGTCGCGGACCTCCCGGGGTTGGTCCGCCTCCGGCAGGGCGGCGGGAGCGGCGACAGCCTGGCCGGCGGACGCCGCGTCCGCATCCACAATCGCGCCTTCGGCCGGGTCGGCGGCGGCCACGATGGATGGGGTCGGCGTCTGTGGGCTGGGAGCCGGCGTCTGCGATGCGGATGGGTTCGCCATCTCGACGGGATCGGGCTGCATCTCCGGGCCGTCCTGGCTCACGGATGGCGCAGACGCGGCTTTGGCGGGTTTGCGCCTTGGAGGGCTGCGCGGTCGCGCGGGAGGGACCTGCTGGATGTCGGAGGGCGCTGAAGGAGCGGATGTGTCGAACAGGCCCGCCGTGTCGGCCGCGTCGCCGCCGTCGGACTTCTTGCGCCGGGCCGGTTTCGGCCTGGACGGGAGTGGGTCGGGGCCGTTCGCCACCTGATCCTGTGGTGCGAGGCTGTCGTGGACGAGATCCTGGTGCGGACTGGTCTGCGCAGGGGAAGGTTCGTGGGACGCGACGTCGCGGGCGTCCGAGTCGGGATTCGGCATCGATAGCCTCGTTGGTGGTGTCGGCCGGCGTGCCACGGTCGGCATCCGGGGTCGAGATGTCAGCCCTTGCCAGGAAACCGGAGCCTGCGCGACCGGCAGGCGCTGGTGCCAAACGGCGGTGTCGTTCGTGACTCGGCATCTTGATGACCCGGCCCGTGTCCGGGTTCCAGGCAGATGCCGCGCCGTATGAGATGCGCATCCCGGCCTGTGCCGTGGCTTGCGCCACGAAGTATGCACGGCGAGCGACCCGATTGCGCCCTGATGGTATTGCCAAAGGGAGCGACGCCGTCAAGTCGACGCCGACGAACGCTGTCGGCGCGTACTGGAGCCAGTCGCCGCGCACCCTGTGCAGGGGGCAGCGCATGGCTGCGGCCTGACTGGGGCAGACGTTGCTGTGCCATAACGACTGCCGAGAATGGCTGCATTCCCATCAATGCTGGCGACAGGGAGGGATGAGTCGTCGAGTGTCGTTTCCGGGCAGGAAGGCGTCCGAGGTTGATCCGGGCGCCTGTCTGCCGGAACGGGTCGTGCCGTCACGCGATCAGCGCGACCAGGAGCGCATCCAGGCGCAGGCGTCCTTCCGGGGTCGCCCGCAGGGTGGCGTTCCGGCGCTCCACGTAGCCGGCCGAGACCGCCTGGTCGAGCACGTCCAGCTCGATCGCCTCGTCCAGCGCCATGCCGGTGCGGGTCGCGAACCGCGCCTCGTCGATGCCTTCGTCGAGACGCAGGCCCATCAGCAGCATCTCGCGGGCCCGTTCGCGCGGCGAGACCGCGACCTCGCCCTGGCTGCCGTGCCCGGTGCGCTCGACTCGCTCGGCCCAGATCTCCGGCGCGCGGTGACGCCGCGTGGCCAGCAGCGCGCCGTCGGCCAGGCTGATCCGGCCGTGGGCGCCAGGCCCGATGCCGGCGTAGTCGCTGTAGCGCCAGTAGGCGAGGTTGTGCCGGCTTTCCGCGCCGGGACGGGCGTAGTTCGACACCTCGTAGGGGAGGAGGCCGAAGCGGGCGGCTTCCTCTGCGGTGGCCTCGTAGAGCGCCGCGGCGTCGTCGCCGTCGGGCAGGACCAGCTCGCCGCGGCGGTGCAGCGCCTCGAACGCGGTGCCGGGCTCGACCGTGAGCTGGTAGAGCGAGAGGTGGTCGGCGACGAGGGCGAGCGCCTCGCGCAGCTCCGCCCGCCAGGCGGCGAGCGTCTGGCCCGGGCGGGCGTAGATCAGGTCGAACGAGAGGCGGGGGAAGATGCCGCGGGCGATCTCCAGCGCGGCCACGGCATCGCGCGCGGAGTGCCTGCGCCCGAGCGAGGCCAGCGCCGCGTCGGACAGGCTCTGCACGCCCAGGGAGGCGCGGTTCACGCCGGCCTCGCGGAAGCCGGCAAGGCGGCCGGCCTCGACGCTGGTGGGGTTGGCCTCCAGCGTGACCTCCAGGTCGGGCAGCGGGTCGAACAGCGCACAGGCGTCGGCGATCAGCGCGGCCACCGTCTCCGGGGCCATCAGGCTCGGGGTGCCGCCGCCGAAGAAGATCGAGCCGAGCGGGCGCCGGCCGAGGCGGGCGGCCTCCCAGGCCAGCTCGCGGCGCAGCGCGGAGGCGAAGCGCGCCTGCGGGAGGACGTCGCGGACGTGGCTGTTGAAGTCGCAGTACGGGCACTTGGCCAGGCAGAACGGCCAGTGGATATAGAGGGCGAGGAGCTCCATGGCCGCTAGGTGGGGTCGAGGTACGCCCGGAGGAACGGGAGCGGTCCGGCAGCCAGGCAGGGCTGTTCAACGCTGCTGGATGGGCGGCACTGAGGCCGCCCCGCCGCATACAAGGGCCAAAGTAGGCGGCTGATCGCAAGGGGGTTCCCGAGCCGGTCAATATCTGACTTCTGCGGCGGCAA
>JAABUU010000935.1_pt1 | contig 56614 bp, 57 predicted proteins | sample 5559301 | NCBI WGS metagenome assembly JAABUU01 (sample SAMN10711884, study PRJNA513360) | rock metagenome | isolation source: Antarctica rocks | place: Antarctica: Victoria Land, Richard Nunatak white
TGCCATCGTTTTGCTGATATGTTGAAGAATTACACGTTGGTAGCAATAAAATATGAAATGTGAATTTTCAGCCCTATAGGGCTGTCCCACTGCTAGGTTTAGCCCAGTGCTAGGTGAACCCTTCTATCTATTGAGCTGAGCTTGAACTCTAAAGATGTATCGAAGTTCTTGAGTATCATAAGTGCGAGGCTGACTTACATTTTACTGAAAAGCGACGAGCCTTGTATTGTTGCACTCGCTTGGCTTTGGGTGGCAAAGACAACGAATCTCTTTCAGCCTCCTGTTGAGAAGACCGTGTCTCCATCCACCCGTGTACAAATCGCCATATACTGATTATACTGGCTGGTTGGAGCAACAACGCAACACCTCGCGCAACTTGCACTCCGCTTGTGCCAACGCCACCCTAAAGTGCAGGACTAAACCTTGGTGTCTCCAGGAAACAGCCCTGCAAGGCCGCAAGCACGGAAAACCCAAGGCCTTGAAAAATAGCACCCAAGCAAGTCCACGAGGTCATCGATTTGGCGCTGTTTCCACGCTCACCAAAGAAAAGAAAAGCTCATTGCTTTGGTTGGTGACCGTCATACTCAACTCTCGACATTCCAATGGTTTTTTTCGGGACACCTTTTGTTCACTGGCGAATAGAAGAATCGCAACCAGCAGATGCTTCAACCGATATTAAAAATAAATCCTGATATCCTGCTACTACCTGATGCTTATTCTTAACCCACCATGTGCTTGTGAATATTGAATGTAAGCATCGCATTCGAAAACCTCCCGCTACTCGACCACCCTGAACCTCATCTCCCCTCCACTCTTAAATTTGATCCCCTCCGTCCTCCCCAATCCCATCCCCCCCCTCTCCCCCGCATACTTCATAACCTCATCGATCGTATCCTCACTCCACCATTCCCACATCTCTCCCAAATGCCGCAATACATACTCCTGCCCCACCCGCATCCCCTGGCCCCCAAACTCCGTCAGGCGCTTCGCATCCAATGTTCTCGTCTCTGTGTAGGTCCCGTCGATCCTCAAGAACTCCTCCCCCTGCCACGGTCCATCTAAATTATCCTCGATCTGCTCAGGTCCGATACGCGCTCCTGTTTCGGCGTCTAGGATCTCTATGTCGGAGTCATTGCGAGCGACGCGGGGACGTTCTGCTAGGACTGTTATTGCAGCTTGGGGGTCGGTGGAGAAGGTGAGGGTGAATGTAAAGGGAGGGTTGTTTAAGAGCGAAAAGGTTGAGGGGGCTGAGAGCGTGGCGGTAATTTTGGGGGGTGCTGAGGGGGAGGTAAGGGTCGTGAAGGTAACATCGTTATCGCCAACCAGTGTCCAGATGATTTTGGTTGGTGATGGCGTAGGGATATCTACTGCAGACCATTCGGGGCCGGGGGATAGGGCGTCCAATGACTCTTCACTTGCTGACGGCCAGTGCGTGATAGAGTCTGTCTGATTGAAGCGGAGTCTATAATGGTGGTCTGGAAGGAGCGACGAGGTGTCGAATACAAGTTCATATGGCTTGGGGGAGTCGCAAGTTGTGAAGGTCACGTATCCACCTCGGTTGGGCTCAAGTCTTAAATATGAAGGCTTCGGGCCCTGACACAAGATTTGCAGCTGCTCACCCGTGTCATTGTCGATGCATTGCACGATCTGGTCCGAATTGATGGACTGGAATTGCTTGATATCCTGCAAACCATTCTTGAGAAATAGGACAGGCTCCTTGCCGTTACGGAGAGTGAGCAGGACTACGAAATCGAACCGAGGTTTGCCAGATAAGTAACAAATCCTCGTTGCTCTCATTTGAACCTCGACTCGGGGTCCGGTCTCAAGCGCCATCTCGCTTGCCTCCGGAGTAGATATCGGGGTCAATATTTCTTCTTCTGGCGTTGTTTTCGTTAACTGAGAATGGGTGTTCCTCGCTTCCAAGACCGGTTTTACGACACTCAACAGAGCCACGGAAGAGGCCAAACGGGCTCGAAAACCTACTTGACAAAAGGCAGCCGTTGCCAATGTCGATTCTCGATCATCGACAGAGGAACTTGGCATCAGTCAATGACATAAGACTAACGACTGCCCGTACTGTTTCAGGACCTACCCGCCTCACTGATCACGTTCGCAAAAATCGGCTCATGATGCGTTCACGGCAGCCCGAAAGCCAAGCGGCGTAGCCGCGTAGGGTACCTTAGCATCTTTCGCAATGCTGTTGAAGCCGAGCCACGCCACGTCATCATAGTGTTTCAAGTGCCTCATGCGAAATGCTCAATTTTGATCCTGTCAGATGGAATCCCGAATCTGACAGCCGTTTCAGCGTAAAATCTATGACTCGCACCATGTCAAAATTAGGTTAGATTATCTTGTTTTACTTTAGCCCTGAGAGGCTGAGCCTCAACCTTACCGGCAACCCCTTTACCTTAATTTAGTGTAAGGCTAAAGGCATAAATAAGGCACGAGCCGCACGACCGGCAATTTTGAATATAGAACCTCTGTACCTTATGCATCTGAATGGAGAGATCCATACCGATCTCCCTGAGGATGAAACGTTAAGCTGCTATGGTGGCTTGAAGATGATGCTGTTCGTATACATGGAGCAAACACTTCAGCGACGTGATGACTACTGCGCCCGACACGATGCGTCACCGCATGCCAATGGTCCGGATCGAGGTTTCTGTCCACCACTCGCGTCCAATTATTCTAACAATAGAAGTATGCCGCTCGCTGTAACTGATGTTCCCTTTCATGCGATGATGCCTCGATAAAACTTTTTGATTGGTTCAAAGTCTAGTAATTCTGCTTCTATGTCCTGGTCTGCCAGCCGCGGTATTCCTTTCATGAACAATATTATTATAGAGACACTGAAACAATGACTGGAATTAAAGTCCGATGATCGATCGATGAAATCAATCTTCAATGGAAAGGAAGCGAGTCCGGAGACATTCTTTGAGGTCACGTTCAGACGCTTGCTAGGGGCTAAACATAGCTGTCGTCACTGTGAGCCCCCTGTCCACCATCGTGAATTTATTCATGTATCGAGACATTCGAGAGAGTAGGTCCGTTAACGGACTTGTTAGTGGAGTGGCGCATGACTGTTTCAATCAATGCAAGAGATGACATCAGATTCTGGTCCTCCTGCAAGGCGTTCAGCTGCACACACCGCGCCTCTTCTATGTCGTACCTCTCCAAGGCATGCAACTTTCACATTGCAATCATCAACCATATACGCCACTGTGTATCATGTGCCCCTGCCCAGGTATTGCTATGGTCAGGGTCTTGTAACAACAAGGTAGGTCACATGCGTCCAACATGTCTATGTCAGGTAACAAGCCCAACTTATCACTTCTCTTGAGCGTGTTTCGTGATGGTTGCCAGGTCTCACCTTCACGGCGTGGTCAGTCCTACTCTCCGAAAATGTTTATAAAAGACCGTCCTTGCTCTCGTGGACAGGAAGTCTTGATCGAAACAGCAAAGTGCTCTACCACCTCAGCCCTTTAAGGATCCCAGTTTCTTCATCATCACAGTCTCGACTTTTCTATCATGTATCATTCCAAGTGGACTGTCTTTTTGTGCCAGCTCTTGGCCTCGGCCTCGCTCACAAACGCCAATCCAATTGCCGAGTGAGTCTACTTTTCAGGGCTCTTCGAACCACCTCTAACGTTCGTCAGTGCTCCGTCACTCACCGCTCGCTCTAATTCAGCTATCGTAGAACGAGCACCAGGGGCCCAACCCTCAGATTACCCTTATGGCACCGCAATAGTGAACGAGCCTCAATACCTTAATTGGGACCCTAACGACAATGGACAACAGAAGGCCGACGCGGGTAAAATTCACAACGGCTATGATGACATGATAAACATGGTCTACTTTGCCTGGGTAGAAGCCGATAGCAAAAGTGATACATTCAAGCGCTGGTTTAACGAAGGCGATGCCGACAACGTTAAAAAAGTCCTCGAAAAAATAATAGATCCAAAAGGCGTCGGCCAAGCCAATCCATTGATGACACAATGGGTATGCCAGCAAGACGATGAATTCAACAGGTGTACTGGCACAAGCAACGCATGGTCGGCATGGCAACGAGGGGTTTTTCACATGTGTCCCAAAGGGCTTCAACTGCCGAATATCAGAGATCTCAAGTGTAGCGATCTGGACGGCTATGCCTCTCAGAAGATGGCAAGCGTCGCCTTCACAATGATGCACGAGGCAACGTAAGTGCACGACCAACGCTCTCGCCGCTCATCGGCGAAAGAAGCCAAATCTGAGCACGCTGACATGCTTTCATCTCAACAGGCACTGGACCAAAATAGGCGACGATGCTCTCGGCAAACACATCAAGGACGTACGGCCCGGTGGCGCCGGCGCGTACGATTGCACCCAGCTATCAGCTGCAGACAAACTCGTTAACGCGCAGAATTACGCCTTCCTAGGAGCCGTAAGCCCCTGTTCCGGCTTTCCCCCCCTTGTTTCCCCCTCACCCTATCTACAATTTAACTAACATCGTCCTCAGGAAGCCTATTTCCTGCGAAAACAATGCACCTTCACTAATCCACCGCCCGGCACCGTCGGCACCAACGACGGCGGCGACGAAGTCGACGGTACCTCCGACCCACAACCCCAACCGACACAAGTCGCGCCTGCTCCCCCACCCTACAACACAGGAACCTGCTGCTTCCACCTCGAAGAAACAGAGATCCCCTGCCTCGGCGACGACAAGAATCTGCTCGCGTACGTTAAAATGGTGGACGATAAGAAGCTCCCGATCGGGGAAACGCAGGTCTCCAACGGCGAAGCAGGCGTACATATCGATGTTGGGAATTCCTATTCTTTTAAGTCGAAATTGATGAATCCGCTCGTAATCACGGGGGAGCATCAGAATGATTACGTGCAGTTTACTATTGGTGGATTGAGCTGGCAGAGCAAGACGCCGAATGGGGGGGCGAGTTGTACGGTTGGGGGGTGGGATCCAAGGGACGGGCCGATCTGTGCGCACTTTGGGACACAGCCGGCAAAAAATGATATGGATTGTTGCTTCCCATGTGATGGGAAGACTTAGGTTGTGATGGAGGTTGTGGAAGTGGAGGAATGAAACTATGGCGCATGGTTGGAAGCATTGGATGTAATTATATCTGCGTAACAGTACTTGGGTTATCAGCGGCGTTGGATTAGCTTGAACAGGTATCAAGTATCTGACGGCTAGCTATGTCCGTGCAGTTGAGGGAAGTAGGGAAGGGAATGATCAGTGCACATGAAAGATGTTCTACTTCAATCCGTGGACCCCGATTGCTTATTCAAGAGATGATTCGTGTATGCGGCCCAGCTTCGAAAACAGGAGCCGTCTCCTTCCTTGGCCATTTTCTGGATGTCCACTAGAAAGCGCCGCTACCATAAGGTTATGGAGTTCACATAGATTAGCCACGAAGCCAACAACCGACATGATCGATCACGCAAGTATCAAGGAGGCTGATGTGTACCGATGTAGTGATAGCCAGCCTCCCTCTAAGCCCGTGACACCGAGCATTCCGGAAGTTCCAGCATCAAGATCCATGAGAATTGTGCGACGATTGTTCTCACCTCTCATGACTCAAAAGTGGTCGAAGATAAAATCTAATATCACAAGCTAAGATAAATGCTATCTCACGGCGAAGAGTCTTGTCCGCTGTGTAAAGCACGCTGCGAATTTCAGTGCGGACACTCTAAATGCCACTCTAAATGCCAAGAGCCCTGTGCACCGTGCGCTCAAGATTGCTCATGGTCGTGCCCGCACCGTGGACGCTGTCAGATGCCCTGCGCCGTCCCCTGCAGTATATTTCCATGTTCCGAAAGATGTGGAGAAACGCTCAGCTGCGGCTATTAGTGTCCATCGGTATACGGTGAAAAGTGTCCTCCCCCTAAATATTGTCAGATCTGCGCTTCCAAAGATATCAAAGGTGTTATGGTGGATTACATCCTACAAAATACGTATGGTAACACCGACCTTGACGAAGATCCCGTCATTATGCCGTTATATCGCCATCTAATGGCACTTTCGAACATAGATAGGCCCATGGGAATGTTTGATTACTATGAGCTATCCCCAAGCTCTTCCGTTAACGCCCTTAAACCGCTGCCAGAAGCGTTCTCGACCGAGAATATAAAGAAATGTCCCATGTGCCGGGGTCCTCTTCCTGATATTAACCAGTACAATCGCATAGTTCGCCAAGGCCGGATCGAAGAAGCCACCAAAAAATTTATTCCTGGGCCAATCAACAGTATCTCCCACTCGAGCAACGCTTGTACGAGGAATAGAAGCGGCTCCAACAGAGCGCCGACGCGGGAGAAATCGTCCCTCAACAGCCATCTGGCGCGCAAATCACGGAGAGTCCATCAGCAGTAAACGATATTAGATTGGGAAAATCCCCAGCCCATCAGATTGACCGGATTAGAAAATTTCCCGCCTTAAAAGCTCGCTACAAACCCTGCACCGGGTCGAGATTACAAAACTTTTGACAAGTCAGCGAAGCAGAGCAGCCTTTTGGCCGCATCTTCGATATGATTCAGAATATTCGAAGAAGGCGTGGCATTACGACCGACTTCGCCGTCGACCGAAATGTTCTCAATACGCGTAATCGGATGCTCACTAGCTTGCTGTCTATCCGTTGTAATCTGGCCATCTTATCTGACTTTTTTGTCCTTCGCCAGAAGCGTCAGGAACCCGCCAATCAGCACAACTGGATCAAAGCAGAGCTTCACCTCGACTTTGCCAAAAATCGACAGACTTGTGAGAGCCTCGTCACAGAGACAATCGTCCGAGATCAACCTATGCATGAAGTGGAAGCCAGAATCTTTTTTGTTCGCTAGTCAATACTTGAACGTTCTTACAAATCTTCAAGCCTTAAACGGTCCGAGACGTTACTCTCAGAGGCAAAGTAATACGTGGCTTTGGCACAGAGAACATGCAAAAGATACCCGGGCTAAACTTAAGGTATGCTTAGAGATGTCTCGAACTTCGATACGATACTAAAGGACACGCCTTTCTATATATCGGTCGATAATGAGGAGAAACGGCAGGTGTACGCGGCAATGGCGCGGGAGTTTACCGGTACGGGTCATTGGTATACCTGTCTTAATGGTCATCCTTTTACAGTTGGAGAGTGTGGCATACCAATGCAGACGTCGGCATGCCCACAATACGCCGCTCCCGTAGGGGGGGCAGAGCCATCAACCAGCGGCCGGGGTAACACATACCCGAGACTTTAAGGAACGCTTTAGGGCGATGGCTCTTGGATGAATTGAGCCTCATAGCCCATAATGGAATTAGGGGGCAGATTGGCAAACAACGAGGGTGGAACAGGATCCGGATAAGAAGACGGGCTTATTGATGTTATGGCCAAGGCCGTTTACGCTATACTTTGCTAATAGCTTAATCATCATTGAAAATGCCATCTTGAAATGAGATTAACTGAGCAGCAATCACCGATTGCGGTGATTTGGCGGAGAAAAGTGACCGTGCATATGGCTATATAAAAGCATTTCATGGGCACAAGATGAAGCCAAGAGCCGGCGAAGCTGTAGGAGTCTAGGCAGCAACAGCAGGCTGAGCCAGGCAACAACTGTTGGGAAAATAACAGGAGCAAGCTGTAGCCGGGTGGTAGGGTGCAGCCAAACCAGGCTCTCTTGAGGAGCCAGAACCCTTGCTCTTTTGCTGCGCCCCAGTGCGTGCTCCCCCGTGCTCCCCCGTGCTCCCTCGATGCTCCCTCGTGCTCCCTCGATGCTCCCCCTTGCTCCCTCGCTGCTCCCTCTAAAGCGGCCCTGCTCCCTTTCCCGATCGAAAAGGGTAATCTCAGATCCTAAGCTCGGGGTGTATATGTATATATATATATATATCCGGGCCGAGTGCGGGACGTCACTATATAGTCTCTTGGGCCTGGGCCACTTCATTGAGGGGAAGGGGAAGATTATTGGGTGGCGGGGACGGGGGATACCATTTTTCTTGGGTATGTGGTCTTTGGCATTGGGATCGATATTTTCTTACTCTTTGGTCGAGAACGCGGTATATGTAAGGTTTGGTAGGGTGCTCAAGTTATATACACATGCCCCACCAAGGGCCGCCATCAAATCTTCCAATTCCAAGCATGCTCCTCCCTCCCGCCCTGAATCCCCTCCACCCACCCCAAAATCCTCCTCGCCACCTCTCCCGCCTCTACCCCCTCCGCTAGCCCACACTCCACCATCCTTCCCCTCCAGCTGATCCTCCGCACTGGACTCACCACCGCCGCCGTGCCCGCCCCAAACGCCTCGAGCAAGCGCCCCTCGTCGGCTGCGTTGGCGAGCTCCGCCATGGTGAACTTGCGCTCCAGCACCTCCCAGCCCTCGGGGGCGAGGCGTTCGCGCGCAAGTGCCAGGATGGAGTCGCGCGTCACGCCGTCGAGGATCGTGCCGTCGAGCGGGGCGGTCCAGAGCTGCTTCGTCCCGGACTCGCGATCCTTCACCGCGGCGAAGAAGTTCATCGTGCCGACCTCGGTGACGAACTCCTCCTCGCCGAAGAGCCACAGGTTCTGCTGGAAGCCGCGCTTGGCGGCCTCGAGCTGGGGCACGATGCAGGGGGCGTAATTGGCGCCGAGTTTGCGGTCGCCGACACCGCCGGGCCACGCGCGCACGGCGGAGGTAGTGGCTTCGAGGGAGACGGCGCGGAAGCCGGAGGGGAAGTAGGGGCCTACGGGGGAGGCGATGAGGTAGAGGAGGGCGGAGCCGGGGGGGCCGATGCCGAGGGTGCGTTGGGTGCCGATTAGGGTGGGGCGGAGGTAGAGGGAGTAGCCGCGTGCTCTGGGGGGGGGTGTTGTTAGTTGGGAGGTGGGAGGGAGGGGGAGGAAGGGGCAGGTACGTGGGAATGAAGCGTTCTTCTAAAGAGACAAATTTGGAGATTAGAGAGATAAGGGCTTCAGGTTCGACGGTTGGGAGGGCGATGCGCGAGGCGGATTTATTCAGGCGTGCCATGTTTTTGTCTGGTCTGAAGAGGCTGATTTGGCCTTGAGGGGTTTTGTACGCTTTCATGCCCTCGAAGCATTCAAAAGCGTAGTGGAAGACGCAGGTTGCGGGGTCGAGAGAGAGATTTTGGTAGGGCGTTATCCGTGGGGGCAGCCAGCCTTGTGAAGCGGTCCATTCTATGGAAAGCATGTGGTCTATACTTTCCTACGTCTTAGCTTTTCGCTGGGGCTTATGGCGGGGGAATGGGGAGCTTGCCGGTGAATGTGCGGCCAAAGACGAGCTCGTTGGGGGGTACGAGTTCTTTAGGCGTAGTGGTTTTCATGACTGAGAGGGCGGAGGGATCTATGCCGGGGAGCTTGGCGATTGCGTCTTCTTGCGATTGTATGCTGTACCGTCGCTGGTGTTGCCATTGCGCTGTGGGTTTGGAAGGAATCTCTGCTCGAAATGCGTAGAGGCATGATCGCGTTGCGAGGGCGAGACGGTGCCTAGCCATGGCGGTGAGGAAATTTCGGATTGGACAATCGAGGATTGTCTATGTCTGACTTCGGATTCTAAGGAATCTGATAGCGAAGGAGTTTGATGCCGATATCGGAAGCGAGGCCATGGGCGGAAAACAGCGGCGCCTTGGAAGGCTGATGTTTCGCCGTTAGCGCGCGGGTGTGCTGTTGTTTGCCGAGAGTACTAGGTTCGATTCCTAATGGCGCTGGTACAATGGTGTTGTGGTTTTGTTCTTTTCTGCTGTGCGTTTTCGATTCACTACCTACTTTAAGTCCTTGTAGGAGCTCTATCGTTTTCACGTTATGAACCACATCACCTTTCCTGAAGGGGCATTTACTTCTAAATCGAAGAAGCGTGTGTATACCGCGACACTCCAGCCAGGAGCCGCATGATTGGAGTAATCGGGTCGAGATAATCAGTAGCTCCTCCTTTCGATCTGGTGAAAGCAGTAGCACTTCTTCCGAAGCACAGACTTTATTCAAAGAGTATCAACGCTTCATGAAGCTTTCAGGGATCGGTACCAATTGGCCCTAGCCCATTTTCTCTTCTGTTTGATACGTGGAACTCTTCGCCAGCTCAGCTTGTTTTATGGTGCGTTGCGTGCGGTAGCGAACAGTATGATTCGTCCCACACCGCCTTATCGCTTTGGCTAGAGTAACCTCGCTTGGTCTGCTCGGCTTGCGGGACTAATGCTTACGTTGAGGCTTGGATAGATCTTGTAAATAGGGACTCCAACTCGGCTTCTCGTCAATGGGTAAACCGTTGAATCAACAACTAGTAGATGCACGGGGCACTACTTTTGCTTCCAACGATAGTCATGGCTCCATTCAAGCTAATCGTGGCCCAGCCCAAGCTCCAATTCGGATGTTGTAGCGCTGCAACAACGCGAAAGGCAAGACAAACTCTAGGTCCTCGATTGAGCTGCTACTGGGGATCCTTCGCCTTCTATCTCAATGGGGTGCTTCACCGATTCCCGTCTTATCATTTCAGGAATCTAGTAGCGAAATACTTCATACCAGATCGAATTGCAAAGTCTGGTAAAGCGTTATCAGAGTCTCTGCAGTAGAGCCGAGGAGTTCCCAAGACGGAGGCTTACTATTACTAGGGCGTAATCCACAATGAAATAGACTTGACCTACCAACACAGCGATTGCCATATCTGAGAATCCTTATTCTGATGAGCTCTTTTCAGAGTTTCTGATGTTATTGAACTTTAGTCGTTGAAGGTATTGCTATAACCGAGTCGCTTGCGTTACTTGCCACACCAACCTAATTGGCTTTACCTTTTTGGATATTGGCAAAGGTGATAGGAATCTACAGTCCTCATATCCTGCAAAGCCACCTGGCTGTAAACCCTACAGTACACCGCGATACCAAGGAACAAGGTTGGTACTCTGATGAGTGACTAGAGGCCTATGATGGACTTAAGCTTATGGATGCAGTGATCTCTCCAATGCCCGGAGTGTGACGGGTAGAGCGTTATATGCTTTTAAAAGCGAGTAGTGAATTCCCGAAACATTAACTGCCATCAGTACGATCGGCGGTCAGAGAGAAAGAATGCATGAGTCGACCCGCAGATCGACGATGAGCGGTTCATCGCAAATCCCTGGGTTTCTTCCTCATGGCTTCACATGGACCAGATCCGCAATAACCGTTGGAAGCATCTCGGTCATGATGTCGTGATGGTGATTGATCAGCCGTTATCGTTAGGACTTAAAAGTAAGCCGGTCTACAGCTTTTCTTGTTCATGTCTCTACTTGCCTCCTATCAAGCTTGCCTTCTACATTCCAAGATGGCCAAGGAAATACAGAATGGAGTTGTGTTTGCGGCCGACGAGAGCGCTTCATACGGAGAGAACGAGCAGAAGGCGCCGAATGGCGGAACTCAAGCTTGGCTTGTTGTTTTGGGCGCATTCATCTCCATGTTCTGCACCCAGGGTTACATCGGCTCATTCGGGTAATTCCTGGTTGTGATGTACAATACACACGCTAATCCCAAATGTCGTTGTCACAGTATATTCCAGTCTTACTATACTACGCACTTCCTACAACATGAATCTCCTAGCAACATCTCATGGATCGGATCGTTACAAGTCTTTCTCATCTTCTTTGGCGGCGTGTTCGCTGGCCCCTTGGCAGATTGCTTTGGTTCGAAGGTACCCTCTCTGTCTGTTACGTGCGCACTCTGTCACAAGCAGCCGCATCTCCCACGAGCTTCGAGTTGAACCTGAACATCTACAGGCTGTTTTAATCCCTGCGTCCTTGATACTGGTTCTTTCGGTCATGCTGACAAGTTTCTGCAACCGATACTATCACTTTATCCTGGCTCAAGGCATTCTCCCCGGTTTGGCGTGCGGAATGATTCTCACACCTGTGCTATCTGCTGCGGGCCAGTATTTTACCACCAGACGGGCCTGGGCAATGGGGATCATAGTAAGTGGAGCATCTGTGGGGGGCGTGGTGTTTCCACTTGCGCTTGATCGTCTTTTGAATAGATCGAGCCTGGGCTTCGGGTGGACGATCCGCTTGATGGGATTCATTATCCTCGCGCTACTGTCCTCCGCTTGCCTGCTCGTCAAGGAGCACGCCCCGCGCCGCCTTGAGCACCGGCTTTCTCTGGAAGTGTTGAAGAACAAACCATATGTTTTTGCCAACGTTGGGTTTTTTCTGACTTTACTGGGATTGTGGACGCCCGTCTTCTACATAATCGACTACGCCGTGGCTCAGGGCATGAGCCTCGAGATGGCATTTTACGAGGTTTCTATCCTCAACGCTGCCTCCATTCTTGGCCGCACCCTTCCATGCTACGTGGGCGATCGAATGGGTAGATACAACATGATGGTCTTCATGAATGCTAGCTCTGGCGTTTTGCTCCTTTGCTGGACTTTAGCCCAATCGACTATGAGCATCACAGTCTTCATCTGGCTCTATGGATTCTTCTCAGGAGCGGTCAACTCGTTGTACGCCCCTTGCATCGCTCAAAGTAAGTACGCCAACCTTCACCAAGCTCCTTTCATCAGATCATCCCGGTGATCTGATGCTCACCTTTCTTCGTTCAGTCTGTCCAAAGTCAAGCGATATCGGAACCTACCTCGGTATGGGGTTTTGTTTCTGTAGCTTTGCTGGCTTAGCCGGAACCCCGATCTGTGGTGCACTCGTCAAGAAATCGGGATACTATCTCTATGCCTCGATCTTCAGTGGTTCAATGGTATTGGCCGGCGCTGGGTCGAACTTGGTGGCCCGCCTTTACCTTTCTCGAGAGTTCCGAGTGGTGATCTAGTATCAGGGTTTCATTGGGATGATGATACGTCTCGACTTCTAGTTGTATTTGGCTTCGTATGCTCTTAGGGTTCTACTTTAAAAGTCAATCTTCATGGCTATCAATGCGTCGGCCAATTTGCTAACCATCTAAATATCCAACTCGTCCTTCTCTCACCAACTACTTCCTTGACTTATTCAAATGACGAATGTTCCAGTGGACCATCCTCCAACTCAACCGTTTTTCATCAACCATTCCTGTGACTCTGAGTATTCCACATGCCAAAGACAATCCTGATTGACGAATAAGGCAAATTAAACTGTATGGATAATAGAGAAGGCAAGTAAGACGGACGAAATGAACCTCACGAGCCTACGAAGTTAAGAAGCTAGCACAGACATATTTTTTACAAACGCACCAGACCAACAGTCACGGAAAAGCGTTGATGTCTGTATATCTATTAGTTAACAAGAGAGCTGCTTGGATCTGGCCTTACGGTAAGGCTAGCGTAAAGGTTGTTGAAGATCCTACGACACCAACTCTGGTATAAATTAATCGTTTCGGACGCATTACCGTCACGCCTGTTCTATAATCCTCAACTATCACCTCGCTCATTCACTGGCGCCCCTTTCCGATGTTCAAGAACCCGCTTTCTCCGATTTCTTCAATCAAAGAATATTTCTATTAGCAGGAAAGTCAAGTATCGACAAATCATGCAACATTACAACTTGGAGAACCAAGCAAAGCCCACGGGGGAGTATTGAAGAGTCCTCGTCCGTTTGTAGCCTTGAGGAGAGGAGATTCCTCTAGTCTCAGGGTCTACAATGCTGATCGCCGGATAAATGACACGGACAAGAGGAAAGACAAAACGGTGAATTGAACAATCATTCCATGTTACGAAACGAAGAAGGGAGGATAGGCACAGCTTCTACAACTATAACGCACCAACACTTTCACTCGCTAATCCTTTCTGTCAAGCCCCTTTATCTCCGTTTCTCATAAATTCCCACCGCCACCTTGCTCAACCCCCGATCCCCTTTCCCATTTCCCACACCCTGATCTCCTGATCCCTCCAGTTAGCCAAAATTCCGATGAACAGACGCTTGAAACATCGACGAATCATCTGGGGGAGTGTCCCTGAGGTCGTCAGCCCGATTGTTCCAACCTGGGTGCAGTAGCAGAATGGGACCTCCCCTGTTATAGCAATCTATGGAGAGCTAAGATCTCTAAAACCAACGATGATGGAAGAAGTTAAAAAGGCCTAGCGTTTGAGCAATCAACTCACCGCAACCGTTAAGCGCAAGTCCAACGAAATCCGCTCAAGTACGCATCCCAACTCCCAAGCCCTCAAGCCGGCTGCTGAGGGTCCCAGTCTCAACAAGCTGGGGTCGAGGACAATACGGATCTCGAAAGGACACACACAAAAGGCTGGCCCAGTATACGGCCTCCTTGCCTAATGAGCCTATAAGATCGGCTGATACTGGCCACTCAGAAAATCAAGTAAAGTCCACGGTGGGGGAGTGAAGTATGTTCGCCTAGAGGTTAAATGGGTACTACACTGCTTGCTACACGCAAACCAATTATTTGCACAAAAGAGAGGGGAAGATTGACGAACATAACATTCGCTCCTTTCTAATGAAACTAAGATGGTAGCATAAAAACATCTTCCTACCACTAGAAGAAGTCAACTCCCCTTACCTATCCTTTCTACGCATCTCTCCTACATCCGTTCCCTAGGGATCGCTACCACCGTACCAGTCAACTCCCTTCCTCTCCCCAAAAGTTTCCCCTATTTTCTCCAAATGGAGAACCTGTCAATCGGCAGATGTTTTCGATCGACGGATTACAATTACTCAAACAAGATACAAAGGTAGAATGGTCTAATAGAGCAATCACTCCTAGCATATATCAATCTGGGAGGTAGCAAACACGCATGTTCCACATCCCAATACGTCACCTCTCCCAATTCCAACCCTTCCTCTTCACCCCTTCCACCCATTTTTCTATTACCTCTAACACTACATTGCTCAGCTCCTTCGTCTTCCCCTTCCCGAGTCTTCTTACCACAGAATGGCAAGACAGACATATAGAATAACTCCTATTTTACGAAATGAAGAACATAGGATAGGACCTTTTCAATTACCCCTTACACCACATCGCTCAACATCTTCCTGTCTCTAGAATCTACCTACTTGCCTTCTCCATATGATGAATCTCTTACTTGGCAAACGAGTTCAGATAGAGAATAATGCAGATCAATTCACAATCACAAGAGACGAACGGAAATCGGACGAATGATTTAATCTGTCCTAGCCTATCTATATAGACGGCCGTACAGGCATAGCTTCCACAATCACAACAAGACAATTCTCCCCACCATTCAACATTTCCCCTGCACCTCCCTCACTCCACTTTTCCATTACCTCTTACATCACGTTGATAAATGGTTTCCCTTTTCACAATGTCACAACTCAGGCTTCTCCAGACGACGATTTTCTTAACAGACAGGCGGGTTTAATCAACAGATCAGGAAAATCAGAAGACATAAATAAGTGACAGAAGGAAGCCAGACTGATGGATTGATCTCTTCTAGCCCATCAATATGGGAGGCGCAGAACGCGGATCCTCCACAGCCTCATCAAGCCAATTCTCCCCATTTCTCAACCCTTCCCCTTCACCCCCTTCCCACCCCTTTTCCAGTGCCTCTTACACCACCTTACTCAACCCCTTTCTGCTTCTGACATTTCACCAGTTCCTAACTTCTCCAGATGACGAATGTCTTAAGCGACCAACGGATTCGATTAACGCATCAGGCAAATCAAATTGGATGAACATAAAAAAAAAAAAAAGAGAAGCGAATCGATTAACTTCTTTTTAAACATCAACCTAGAAGGCACAGCACACGGATTCTCCACAACCTCAACAAGCCTATTCTCCCCTTCACACTCCTTTTCCTCTACCCCTTTACCCTCCTTTTCCATTACCTCTTACATCACATCGCTCAACTTCTCTTTTCTGCTTGCGTTTCATCTCCTGGTTCCTCCAGTTAACGAACGTCGTACTAGACAGGCGGGTTTAATTTACGAATCACACGAATCACATGAATCAGCTCATATGAAGAAGGATCAAAAGGAAGGCAAACGAATCGATTTACTTCTCCTAGAACACCGCCTTAGGAGGCACAGCACGCGAATCCTCCACAACCCCACCAAGCCAATTCCGGCCCCCCAACCCCCAACTCGCTCACTTCTTCCACCACGCAAAGAACTTCCTCCACCCCTTCCTCTCTACATTCGGGGTCTCCCCCGGGATCCTCCTCCACTGCCGAAGTTCGAACCCGCCGCGTCCAGTGTACGCGTCATCCGGCCATGCCCTATGCATGGGCTGTGGGTGATCCTTGCGATCTAACCAACAGCCCAACAAGATCGCAAGAACTATAAACACCGGAAGACCGACGCCCAGAGCGATTTGAACGGTTTTGAAGTCGTGGTCACTGAGTTGCGGCGTCTCGTCTCCAAACGTGGAGAGGCCCGTGGTGGCGGCCGCGGCGGGGAGCGTCGTGGTCGTGGTCGTTGGCAACGTGGTAAACAAGGAAGCCATTGACGATAAGATGGGGTCCAGAGCAGCACGCACGACAAGAGGTTTGGCGGTGTTGGTGGCGGCGAGATTGGTACTACCGGTGCCAGAGCTCACGTAGTTGCTATCAGATTTGGCGGAAGCACCCGTGGCGAGCGGCGCGGAGACATAAGCGAAACCGGCTATTGGAACGTCAGAAAACCTCACGATCACCAGCTTTAACAACTTGCACTTACCGGACTGGAGGCTGGTAGCCGCGGTGCCGGTACTGACGTCGTAGCCATCGAAAGTGACAGAAGCGTGCATAGTAGACGGTGCGGAAACATACGCCACACCAGCTATTGGAAAGGTCAGCAAATACCACGATCACCCGCTTTCGACAATTTTCACTTACAAGACGACGAGGAGGCAAGACGACCAGCAGCGGACCCAATAGTGACATTGGCGGCAGCACGCTCACCAAGCTCGACAACACCGGCACCGCCAGCCGCGACGACACCACCAGCAACAACGTCCAAAGCGAGGACGAAAAGCCCAAGAGCGAGCATAAGGAACGACGACCAACCAGCAACTTTTAGCGCCATTTTGGAGCTAAAGTGAGGATTTTGGAGTCGGGTGTGATAAAAAAAAAGAGGTAGGTAACGAACAAAGACCCCTGAAGAGGCTGAATAGATAGACAGTTGTCTAGGAAGAGAGAGCTGGAACAAGGATAGGCGTCCGAGCAACGAAGATATGTTGGAACGAAAAGCGGTGCAAAAAGTTTTGCGGTGTTTTTCGTTGGAAGATACGTTCGTGCAGGAAGGAAAGTCTCACTTAGGACGAAGGGGTTATAAAGTTGTTCAGACGCGATTTCCGGGGCCGGAAGAACACATGCGCCGGTTGTGTTGTCCATGGGGTTGGGTTTGGAACGTTAAGATAGCGATTAGATCTTGGGGTGCTGGGGGTGTGATGTGCTTGGAGGAGGGGAGTATTAGCCCGGAGTTGGAGGGACAATGATTGTGCTTGGATAGGGGGAAGGAGCTGCAAAGAAGGAGATGGGTATGAAGATAGGCAGGTAATTGGTATGCAGAGCGAGAGCGCTCAGCAGTAGTCTATTGGGAAATCCGGAGGGTTTGGGAAAGAAAAAGCTCTATGGTGAAAGACACAATGGTATACATACGCCGTACCATGCAACATAACCGCTTACCAAGACTCTGCCGTCACATTACTGGTCCTTGAAGATCTTTGGCAAAGACTGTTAACACGTTAGCACGTCCGGCGTATCTATCTCATCCGTCCTGAGCACTCGCCTTCGCATACTTCGGCTCCACAAACAACCCCTCCGCCTCCACCAGAACCTCCCCCATCTCCGTCCCCTCCCCCAACAACGAAATATTCCCCTTAACCCACGCCTTCCGCCCTTCAACCTTCACCAGCTCCGCCCTCAGCACCATAAACCGCCCCGCCGGCGCCGGCTTCCGGTAGTTCACCGTCAGCTGCGCCGTCACCCCAATCTTATTCGGCAGCGCCATAAAACTGCACCTCGCCAGCCCCTCGTCCAGAAGCGTCGCTAACATCCCACCATGGATAATCCCCACATGCCCGCACAGGTCAGTGCCCAGATACGAGATCGACACCAGCTCCTTCCCATCATGCGAGAACATCAGCGGCGGCACGGGCATCTTGCCATGCCCCATCAACGTCCCCGCCGTGAGGCTGTGTTTCCGATGCGGCTCCACAATGCGGAGATGCGGTCTCGATTCTCTGAAATTGGGATTCGCGCGCAGGGCTTTGGTCAGGGGGTGGTTCTGGATGTAGGCGTCTACTTCGGCGGCGTGCGCGTCGGCGGGGAGGAATTTGCTGAGGGAGTCGTGGTCTGTGGGGGCGTTGGCGAGGGCTGTAAAGGCGGCGATGGCGGGGGCGGTTGCGAGGAGGAAGCCGAGGGATGTGAAGGCGATGGAGAGGGCGGAGAGGGTTATGAGGCGGCGGAGACGGGAGGGTGGGAGGTGGGTTTGGGGGGCTACAGGGTTGAGTGAGTGTTAGTATGGTTGAGAGGCTACAATGAATGTTTGGGAGGGTTTGTTGACCTGTTTGCTCGCTATATAACCGCCATTGCCGAGTACGAGGAGGTGACCGGAGGTTCGGCGTAAGAGTTCTCTGTGCTTTTCGCTGTGAGAAGCGCAGCCCTGGCCAGGCCAATTGCCGCGTCGTGAATGAGGAACAGCCACGCCGAAGGAAAGGCATGTGGGTTCCTAAGAAGGTGCTGTGAGAATAATCTGAAGTCAAAAAGTATTCACGCCGGCTGCGGCGGAGAGTTGTGCCTCGGCTCGCGCTTATATCCGGAGTTAAGATGAGCTTTACTGACCTACAAGAAGAAGGGAAATTGTGGGCGAATGGGTTCTTTAGAGAACGCTTGGGAAAATTAATCAATAGTCGCTTGGATAATTCAATATATACTAGTCGTAACTGGGCTCTATAGCTGGACATATCTATCCAGCTCATCTTCTTCATCATCATCATCATCATCATCCAACATCTTAGCGTAGTCATCTGCTGAAGCGAACGTTGGCAGATTCTTGAGCCTGCGCCGCTTCTTGCTCCGTGTTTCCTCGTCGGCTTTCAGCGGAAGCTGCTCCTTGCTGAATTGCACTTCATCCTTGAACATCTTGTCAAAGTCACTTGGAGCCTCATCATCACTGCTCAGAAGTGCCTCTTCCTCCTCTCCTAGATCTAAAACGTCAAGACCGGCATCCCCTTCATTCTCTTCGTCTTCTGCTTGGTCCTCGTCGGCTGCTGAGCCAGTCTCTCCTTCGTCACTATCCCCCATTGCCGATTCCAAGTCATCCATATCGCCATCACTCTGATCGCTTCCCTCCAGCTCAGGTCTTGAATCCACAAGTGCCTTCCAGATTTCATCCTCATCCTCTTCCGCCCCACTACTGTCGTCTGCACCGGCCTTACGCTCTGCTTTTTTCTTGTTGACTTTGTCCTTGCCTTTGCCCATTGTGCTGAAGTACTTGTGGAAGAAAACCTCGTCCGCGTCCACCTTGCCGCCTTCCATTCTCCAGAACGAGTCCGAGTTGACAGGATCTCTACCTGCATTCTTGGAACGCGCAGATACAAGGATGCCACTGGCATCCCCTCCAGCCATCGGCTGCATGATGGAGTTACCTCGTGGTCCACCCGTGGTTTTCGCGTTTTTGTATACGAAGCGGTCAAGAAAATGGATAAGGGTGTGTGACGACAGGTCAGGTTTCGGTGGCATGGTTTCATGGCATAGAAGCTTTGAGGCGAATAACGCTACTGAGGGATGAAAGTGCATGAGGAACATAGTCTGTAGGACCGATTAGTAGATCTTCGCCCAAATGGTTTTTTGGCCTAACTTACCAGTTCCCAAAGACAACTGCTCTCGGCATTGCTGTGCTCAGGATCTCGCTTCCTCCCATCGTATGTCCTCCTGGCGGCGTATCTTGCAGGTTTATCCATTTCTATATCTTCTTGAGCTTGTGCCCTTGGATCATCACCATCCTCTTGCAAGTCTTGGAAGTTTTCCTCTTCGTCGCTGTCCCCTTCCTCAGCTTGGTCTATAAACGCATGGAGATTGGCAAAGACGCCTTCAAGTTCCCTAAGTAGGTACAAAGCTCCACAGGCAAACACTGGCTGGTGCATGGTGACTACCTGTAGCAGTCGCTTTGCGAACGCTTTAACTCGTTTCACATTAAGATCGGCTCTCAGAGCCCTGAAGAGAAGATTGAGGTACAGTGCTTGCTTCGAAGATGTCAATAGCCTGGAATCAAGTAATGATTCGTACAGCGTCCGATAGAATCTGTCAGCTGAACCCTGATGTGAGCCATTGAGTTGTTGTATTAGCATCAACGCTTGAATACTTGTGTTGAAGTTCGACGAATGTGTCACTCGGAAAAGCGTGTCTAAGTGCTTCTCAAACCTATGTATAATTAGTATATTAAACCGCCATTTACTGGAGAGGCTTACGATTCATCATCGGTGGCGATAAATGGTATTGCACGATTCACGCCGGTCAGAACCGCTGACAGCATTTTCTCCCGCAAATCGTCACCAACATTGGCAGACTTCTGCAGCAGAGCCTGCTTCTTTATGGCCTTCTTCCCGGGAGCGCTTCCGCCTCTTTGCACCTCCCCTTTTTTGTTGATGACTACCGAATTTGCCCCCGAAGGAGCTGAAGCAGGCTCCACGGCTTCCGGATGTTCCAAAAGCTTGAGGAACAAGCTGAAATAGATGTCTAATAGTTTTCGCGCGACATTCCCTTCTTTCGTGCTCAACACTGTCTGGTTCAACGTTATGATCGCGTAGTACTGTGCATGTAAATTCTGACCAGGACGGAAAAGCAAATCCGATTCAACGGACGCAACAATAGTCGGCTTCATCAGGGGATGAGTGGTTTGAAGTTGAAGAATGCTATACGATGTCCTTGATGCAATCTTCTTGTCGGAGTCACCAAGTTTATTGACAAGTAAGCGTAGAAGATTTGCTTCCTGTTCAGGTTTTTCTTTGAGAAGTTGGCACACATAGTCTACGGCTTTGACCCTGGCAAACACAACCTCGTCGTTGCACCAAGTCTCGATAATCCTCAGAATTTCAAAGTATGTTGATTTAAGCCAATCCTCATATGCCCATAAAATCAAGTGAACTTCTTTAAGTAGTTTCGGAAGTGGATCATTTGGCTTCCAGTGTGGTTTCGCCTCGCTGAATGCTGCAACTAGTGCTGGCTGGCTGGCGAAGACTCGTAGCTTCCGATCCGATGGTAACAAAGCTCCTGGACCGAAAAGATCTTTCAAAGCTCCAAGTACTTCAACTGCTTGACCTCTACTACGCTTTCTAGCCAAGCCAACTAGGCTCTCCAAGGCTTTCATATTGTGGACTGGAGACTCTTGCACTGACAGTGTCAAAGCAGAAATTTTGTCCGAGAGCGTGCCTGATGACATTATAGTAGAGTAAAAATGGTGGGCTGACGATGCTGAACCATTCCGAGAGGCATACTTAGTGTTTTCATTTTCGAGAAGTGACATAGCAAACTGATGAACTCGATTGGACAGATCCTGCGGCAGTGCGGAGTTTTTGGGTGACTGTGATGTTTCAGGAAGCGCAACTGCGTGCCATTCTGACTGAGGGTAAAAATGCTGGAGAAAAGTTAATTACTGGGTAAATGGGCTGCATTATCTGCAAACCGGGATATTGTGCAGACGAAGCTTACCAGATGCGGTGAGCTTTTCCCTGTAGTCTTCGTCGACTGGACTGTCGATTCCCCACCGTTTTGAAGAATTGGTGGAGGTCCTTTATCGAAGGTGGTGACAAGATTGCTGTCTATAGATTCTGCGTCTACCTCAGAGTCAGAGTACCCTTCCATCTCTTTAAAATGTGCCTTCTCTACACCAAGCTCCTTGACAAGGAAAGCTAAGTCCTTCTGCAAATCACCCCGCAACGCCTTCGTTTGATCTAGCTCATGGCCTTCTATTTCCGAGTCCGAGAGAGCTTCCGCGACAAGTTCGTAGTCCTCTTTGGTACCCCCGAGGGCGAGAATTTCCTCTTCTATATTGAAGCTTTCTGTGGAAGCTTTGTTTGCCTTGGCGCCGAGCTTGACGCTGTTGACATCACTCCTACTATTCGATAGCCCTTTAACTTTTCCATCGTGGAGTCTCTTCTTTCCCTGCTGCGGCTTAGGCACAAGAACGGACTTCTTCCCCACCAACTTGGCGTTGCCATTACTTTGACCCTCTACAACTGTAGGCGGATTGGCTGATTTGGCTGACGGCTCCATGACTTGTAAAGATCGAGGCGCTTGTATATGTCCATTGTTGGTCTTGATCACTGGAGCCTTTCGTTTTTTTTCGTTGGGTACCTTCTTGAGATTGTTCTGGATCTTTTCCGTCAAGCTCAGTACTGAATCTGGATTCAGGTCTGGAAGATCGATTTCCTGGGTATGGGCATTCGAAGCTTCGAGCCACTTCTTCAACCTCGCAGGCATGCTGGGCTTTCAAGTGCTCTCCACCGAACAGATGCGTCTCAAATTTGTTGTCGAAGGCTTACCACCGACAGCCCTATGCCTTGTGAGAAGAATAATAAGCGAGGATTGGGCCCTACGCACCCAAAATTACCCGGCTTTCGTCTGGCGTACATATTTACGCTCTCCTCCACCCCTCTTTTCTCTCTTTAGCTCTCTTTGCCTTTTGGCTTAGGTACGTTTTTACCACCACCGATCAGTATTCTGCAGTCTACTAATTAGCCGACAGATCAAGTGTAGTATCTGTTCTTTTCAGTTTAATCTCTGAAATTCTTCTACGGAAGAAATCAATGATTAAATTTATTTTTGTACTTAGCGATGGGTCCTCTGGGCTTGCTCATGATCCATTGCACCGTGTCATCGGCCTTACACTGCCGCCGATTGACGCGAACTCACTTTTCATCAAAAGCTGCAGCTTGTCTGAGGCCTTGAAGAAGAACATCTGGATAGTTTGTTGCGCTGCTGTGTAAATATCATGCAATACTCAGATTAGACGCTGACTTGATGGATATTCTATGTGCGCTCGAACGTCCCTAGAGCCCACAGCGCATAGCAGTAGAGAAACTTTGAAGCTGTCGACTGTGATAACTATGTAATGTGGTAACGGTTAGTAGACGGTAGAGCAACTTCCTGAATACAAGTAGTCTGTTTCATCAAGCTGCTCTCGACTACACCCAAAGCTCTCGATCTGGCACCATTCCTTCGTCGTTGAGCGTCTTACACATATCCGGCTGGTGTGATACATCTATTTTGAATTGCACCATGTCCAAAGCGCCCAGGTATCTACTCGTATCGCTGCCGACATCCATAAATCCTAGCCATGACCACGATGAAGCCCTCACTAGCCTACGATCTGCTGTTACAACGGACAATGGCACAGTCTACCCCTTTCTAATACCCGAGTTCAAAGTCGGGACTCTCGATGCACTTGTACAGCAGGCGGATGAGCTGGGCAAGCTCGAAGCGGGATGCGAAGCCGTGGTGGGGAAAGTGGGAGACTCGTTAAAGACTATATTGGAAGGAGACGAGGAGAAGATCGCTCAGCAGAAAACGGTGAACGATAGTAAGTGGCACCTCTGGCCTGATAGGTTCTAGGGGCTGATGGTGGAGTAGAGCCGGCGGAGCAATACCTCAGAACGTTTCATTGGAACAAGGTCAAATACAGGGCAGACAAACCCATATCTGAGATGATAGATACACTACAGAAGGTAAGGCATGCCCTTTGTTAATGTAACGTGTAGTGCCGTACTGATAGAGCACCTTCCAGGAAGTTTCCAGCATTGACAATGATGTCAAAAACAAGTACAACCAATACAACCAAATCAAAACCACCCTAACCACACTCCAGCGGCGGCAAAAGTACACCTTCCTTCCTTTGCCCTCCCCACAGTTGCACAGCTAACGCCTCTCTTCCCCACAACAGCGGCAACCTCTCCAACAAATCCCTTACAACCGTCGTTCCCCCATCACTCCTGATCCGTGATTCCGATTACCTCGAAACCCACCTCATCGCCGTCCCTAATGCCCTTACCAAGGACTTCCTAAAAACCTACGAAAGCCTCTCCCCCATGACCGTCCCGCGCTCAGCCACCCAGATTGCTGAAGACGATGAATTCACACTCTACGCCGTCACCACTTTCAAAAAGCATAGCCAGGAGTTCATCCGTAAATGCAGGGAAGCGAAATGGACGCCTAGGGATTTCAAGTATCAGGAGGGTGGAAAGGAGGAAGAACAAAAAGAATTGGAGAGGGCGGGGAAAGAGGAGAGGAAGGTGTGGGGGGAGGCTTTGAGACTAGGTAGGACTGCGTGGGGCGAGGCCGTGATGGCTTGGGTGCACGTATTGGCATTGAGGGTGTTTGTGGAGACCGTATTGAGGTATGGATTGCCGTTGGATTTTGTGTGTGGGCTTGTAAGGGTATGTTAATTCCTTCCTATCCAAAGCCCTCTTTAGGACCCTGTTGTGCAGGGTACTGGCTAATGAATGTGAAAAACGACAGACGACACCCAAGCTCATGAAAAGAGTCCGAAACTCCTTGGATGCTTCGTACTCGTACCTTGCGGGAAATGCATTTGGGCGAGACAAGAAAGGTAGAATTACAAAGGACGACTCCTCGACATCGGCAGATATGCAGGCAGCTGGACATATGGGGGATGGCGGGGATTACTCGGCATACGTGTGCTATGAATTTGAGATTAAGTAAATTGTAGTATGGTAGGATTACCATTGACGAAACTGTATTCCTATTCTCAGAATCGAGGTAGTACTCTAGAATCTCTGTGGATATTCGTCATACAGCCCCTCGACGTCCCACCACCTCCTACGTCGCTTTCGCCTTGCCTATCAAACCTTTCTCCTCAAGTGCTTCAATAATCTGTTTAACCGCTTCCTCCACCCCCAGTTCTCCATTCTTCACCACCACCTCCGCATTCTCCGGCTCCTCATAGGGCGCGCTGATCCCCGTAAAATCTTTAATCTCCCCAGTCCTCGCCTTCTTATACAGCCCTTTGGGATCGCGCTTTTCGGCAACCTCTAGAGGAACATGGATGTAGATTTCTATAAAGGGGATGTTGCGGTCTTCATGGAGCTTGCGGGCGAGCGCGCGATCGGATCGATAAGGGGAGATAAAGGACGTCAAGGTGGCGGTGCAGGAGTCGGAGAAAAGGAGTGCAACCTATTGCAAAAAGGCGGCCGTTAGCGCATGGGTCAACGAAGCTGGGAAGCATCTACTGTTTACTTCAGCGATCCTTCTGATGTTCTCCCCTCGATCTTTCTCGCTAAACCCCAGATCCTTGTTCAGGCCGAAGCGCACATTGTCCCCATCGAGGCGGTAGGCGGCAAGCCCTAGGTGAAGCAGGTGCTGCTCGAGGGCTATGGCGATGGTGGATTTACCGCTAGCGGAGAGACCGGTAAACCAGAGGGTGAAGCCCTTCTGGCCGCGCAGGGCACTGCGTTCGTCGTGGGTGAGGCCGTGGTGCCATGTGATGTTTCTAATGGGGAAAGAGTTCAGCTTCTTATAGCCACCTGGAACGGAGGAGCGAGCGGCGCACCTACGTGGCCATTACTCTCTACAGTTTTATGAGCCTTTGGAATACAAAGACCCCGATAGATCAAACGTTGGAGATTTGGTGGGGACTACTGTACTTACTGTAGAAGCGCGGAAATGACGGGACGAAGCGGGATTCCGTGCAGTGGCTTGGTGCATCTGCCACTGCCCTTCAACGTCAGGTCTTCAGCCAGATTGCGTTCCAGCAACAGTCCCCATCTTGAAGCCTGCAACGGCAAGCTCCATCTACAGACTATATCCTCGGGCATGGTGGGGCCTGGTGTACTCAGATTCCGGAGATCTCATCTGTATGACCCGAGCATGACTGAATCCAAGATGATGAGGGGTTCCGTAAGTGAAGGAAACGTGCTAAAGGTACATTCTGATATCACATAATGGTGAACATTCTTATAAGTTTAGTCAAGGATGCCGCTATCGATTATAATTCGACTCTACTATTCCTCTTTATGTTCTTTCTACTTCTTAATCTTATAAGTCTTTCCTTTAGTACATTCGGATTGGAGATTTGTCAATTTCGTCTGCTCAGGGTTTTTCCCTTGGCACTGGGAAAAGCATGCAACCCAAGGGCGAAGTGCAGTGATATGCTCATTCCCTAATATGTTAAGAACGTGTGAACTTGCAAGAAGTGTTCATGATACATTTATGTGCTTCTTCTGCTATTGAATCTATTGATATAGGAAGTGATGACCAGTTTCCTTCAAACTTACCATTCTGCGAGTGTTATGTGGTCAAAGTCTTGCGCATTTGGACACTTGTGTTGGTGTGCGAGCCAATGTGTTCATACCTTGGGGCGAAAACGTGTGTTTTTGTACATGCTGGCTTCCACCGCTCGACTTCACATTTCATCACCCATCTCAAAATCGCGAAGTGTCGAATAAGACAAGGTCATTAGTGACACTATAAACTGCACAGCTTTTATATATCATTTATATAAAGCATCGTGAACCCCTTCGAGGTCAAGAGACGGAAATTAGCTTGCCAGTATGGCCTGGACCACCTGGACTGAGTGGTGGGTCGAAAAAATTGCAGGACGAGGTAAGAGCAACCCACACCTTGAGCCCCACAGTATGCTAACCCATAAAAGCTCTATCGAATAAGTATAGAGAGAAATCCTTTGATAGAGAATTCCAGAGACAAATGAGACGAAAATTACTGTCTCGAGATCAAGCTGAGATTTCAATTGGATGTGATGGCCTGGCTGCATTGCACCGATCGAGATATGCGTCTTCAGCATACTGCAGCTCCACCATCTCGACGCGGCCAACTCCATCTTTCAACAGTGGCTCTATGCTCCTAACACATCTAAGCACCTCATCTAGCTCTCGCTCTGGGATCTTGACGAGTCCAAGCACATCATCTAGCTCTAGCTCCCAGACCTCGACATGTCCAAGCACAGCAGCTAGCACCAAGTCCAGCGCGTCATCCGCCACATCTTCAGGCTCGTCAATCAATATTAACACGTCCCTTGCAAGCGTAGCGCTTAAGAGAGTCCATACTCCCAAGCCGTCTATTTCACCATTCCTAGTATCGCTTAGACAGCTTATCTCTTCAAAAAAACCCCCTACTACGCAAGTAACTCAAACTCGATCTTTGCAGGTCCCTGTGAACAGCTTATCCCGAATGGTGGCTGATACAAGCCCCGTGGTAATTTGCCACATATCTAAGCTGTGGCCGGCAACGAGATTTACCTGTACGAGGTGCTGGCTACGAACCTTCTGCAAGCTACCTTAGCGGACTAACACCAAAGCTTTTCACGGTTTGAGATCGACCCAGCAGTGGAACACGTCAAGCAGTCAAAACAACTGTGAATAAATCATAAAAAAAAACGCTTAAACTCGTAATCAAACGGTAATTCTACGAGTTCAACTGTTCATGATAGTGGATTGATCTTAAACCGTTAAAACCTACTACCTTGGTCTGCTAAGGTAGGTATGCTTTTCAGAAGAGCTGAACAATCTAATCGACAGAGCAGTAACAGCGCTTTACCCACGCGTTGAGCTTATACACAATCGAAAAGCGAAGCAATAACAACGCACCCCCTTCGCGTTGAAGCTCGCACATACACAGAGTAACAGCAACGTCTTTGCGCACGCGTTGCAGCTCATATACACTGCGAAGGCACGACACAGCTTTTGCGCACATACACGCACATGTGACGCAGTAAACAAGCCGGTTTTTCGCATTTTCAGGCCGGTTTAACACGCGTCGCAATCACACATACTGCGAAGGCACGACACAGTCTTTGCGCACACACACACATCGACTGCAACGACACGAGCGAGCAGCTGTTTGTCGTATTTTCATGCATTCGAAACAGCTTCGACAGGCGTTGCACACACATACTGCGAAGGCACGACATAGCTTTCGCTTCAACTTCGTACAAGTAGGAAGGTTTTATGCATTTTACGTATTTTATGCATTCGCAAAAGCTTATGCAAATATGATAGGATTTTTGCCTTTTGATTTTTGGTATTTTTGACATTTTTCGCAATTCGCAAATTGCACGCGCTCGTATGCGCATTTTAACGGGGTGACTGCACAATGGAAAGATATTCAGCATTGATTTTGGTCAAATTACATGTAATTTAGCATACACACAGCGCCTAGATACCTTAGTGCCATAGCCATAGGCTGCATGCACTTAATGAAGAAATAAAAATAATAATGATAAAATCCCGTCAGCTGTTGCCTCGCTGCATCAACCGAATGGGACTGGAATGAGAACAATGGCGAGAGGGCGGCGCCTCATGGTTCCCGTCCACGGCCCGAATCCTCTCTTTGCCCGGACAATTGGGGTTTTGCAACGGATGCTGAGGGGTTCCGTAAGTAATTTATCTCAAGGGATTCCAAGGTGGGAGTTTTACCTCTAGAGACATCTGAGCTGGGGATCGGCTGCGAGTGCCTCATTAACATCGCTTACGCCACTCTGGACGCTAGATGCAGAAGATTGTCGGATCGAGCGCACCCGCTGGTGATTTGCCATTTTCTCCGAGTGTCGCTATTCTTTCGCATGTTGCCGCTCCTTTTTCTTTATACTTTCCTCTGTGAGTTCTAGCGCGCGGTTTGCAGGAACCCACGTCTCCGGATCGTCGTCCTTATTAACTGCAAGGTAGCGATCTCTAACGGTTTCTATTGCCTTGATCCAGGATGGTAGTTCAGCCAACCGAGTAAGAGGGATAGCGCTGGGCATATCATGCAGATCCGCATTTATGCGTTTGGCGAGTTTAGTCCATTGCATATTCTCTATGAATTCCCCTACATCGTTATGGCAATGTCCATTCCTTTCTGCGTAGGCCTGAATTGCCCACATAGTCTGGTCGTAGTCGAGCGGTATCTTCATGCATGCAGCATAAACGGCGGCCTTTACGCCGACTTCAGCTGACGAATTGGCTTGAATTTGTACAGTCAATCTTTCAGCAATCGTAGTCCAATTGCTGCGCGCCGAGAGTTGTTCGTAGTATGGGGTTTTCAGCTCCCGTGAGCGGTGACGAAGCTCCGAAGTATTGGCACCTAAATAATCTCCATAGCTTGCTAAAAATTCGAGTTCTCGTAATCGTTGTAGCTCATGAACTAGCCCCATCTCCGAATTGCTGAACTCCCTTTGTAGGAACGTTTTGGAGTGGAGTTTCTCGTCGTACGCAAACACAGCCCCAATGTTTCTCTCAGTTGCCGACTCTAGTGCGTGTTCATATGCATCATGATATTTTTTCATGAATGCATGGGTGACCGGCGATATCTTCCGGGTCAGTCGTGCCTCTGAATACTGAAGGCCCTGTTGAAGGCGATATTGAGTATAGTGATTGACGTCCTCTTCCGGCTGTGGAGGTATTAGATCTGCCATGGTGTCTGAAATTAGGCAGAAAAGGTTATGCAGGATAAGTAGCAGTGTAGACTTGGTGATTAGGGTGAATATAGTTTTACGTTCAGTAGATTGGTTCTACGGGGCTCTTCCCGACGCTAAGAGTTACGGCAGGCCATTTGGACAAGTCCAAGCACTTCATTTACAAGCCCACAGAAGAAATAACGCCCGACGGTACACACATCGTATGTGGATTCAAGATACCTGCAGAACCAAAGAGTTCGGAGAGGGCCCAGGACCATGAATCTCTCTCCCAACCCTCATACAACACCACTGACACAGCCTTCCGCGAAGACCACCTCGCTATGAAATTCACCTCCGACGAGCTCGACGTCACAAACCTTCCCCAACCTCACTCATACGGCAATCTATGCCAGGACAAGGGCAAAGGCAAAGAATCCCAAGAACAGTCCCAGGCCAAGTAAGCCAAAGCCGTACCGAGAAAACTCACTCCCTTGGAGTCCCTTCCACCTGGAGGCCCACCACCTCACCAGCGCATCGCTATAAAGCGCCGCGCTATCCGACAAAGCAAGCGTGGGGAAGATCTGGACGCGGCACCCAAGGCCAGCAAGCGGGTCCGGTGGAGCGACGAGTTGGAGGAGAAGACTCCTCGACAAGGGCGCCGGAGGGGGAAATTGGGTCGAAGGGTTGATACGGTGGTGCATCTACCCAGTCGAGCTACTTCGCGGCCGACGGTTCCCGTTAAGGGTGGCGAGGTTTTCTAGTTGAGTGAAAAGAAGTTCCGGTTTGTTGGTCTGGGGGAAGCGGGTGTCTGGGCGACGTTGGGGAATTGAGAGGGTGTTTGGTGGGTTTCTTGTTTAATTGATGGCTATATATATCTAGACCAATTCAGATCAAAATTCTAGATTGCTTTTGAGCGGTTTTGGGTGGAGTTGGTTTTGGGTGGAGTTCTTGCCGCGTAGAAGACGACGAAAACCGCTGCAAAGTCCAGGGCATGGAGTCGAGATCCATACTCGATGTCCACGGATCCAGCTAACGAATCGCCCGTATGTTAACGTAAGCCGGATGGTGGGAAGATGATGTAGAAAACGACGGAATGTGTACTCGTAGTTTGGCTTTTGTGTTTATAAAAACATGAAATCCTTATATCAAGTCATAGTTTAGAAGATCCGAGATATGGTGATAATAAATGCCGATATACTCTCAAACTTATCTATACCACCAGAATCGCCAAATCACTAAAACGCCAATCTTCCTAACCCCCTTGAACCGCCGAACGGCCACCCACTATCCAACCAATCATCGACCTACCAAAACCCCCATATCACCCCAAAACCCATCAAAGCAAGCTCTCAAAAGCATCCAAGCCCTTCTTCTGCTGTTGCGGTTGTTGTGGCCGAGCCATAGTGGCACTGGTGCTTCGTCCAAGACCTGCGCCGTAATGTGGTTGTTGTGACGTCGCGGATGGCGGGGGCGCGATGGAGAAGGTGGGGAAGGCAGTGTGGGTTGGGGGGTGATGGTGGGGCTGGAGGGAGGGGAATTGAGTGGATTGTGATTGAGGGGGGTTGAACGTCCAGGACGAAGTTGTGGCGCTGACTGGTTGCATTGGTTGCATAGAAGGGAAGGAGCTCATGGCATTCGTAGGTTGCATAGGAGCAAAAGAGCTCAAGCCATTGGCCGTTGCGTTGGTGGTGCCAGGAGGAGCTGGTTTCAGCGCAGTAAAGGCGCTGAGGGTCTGGTCGGGGGTAATGGCTCGGGAGGAAGGTTGTGTGGAAAAGACGCCGTTGCTGGATAAGGCAGGCGTGTTGCGTTGATTTGGGTTTGGGCTTAGGCTTGGTGTCGACCAAGAGAACACCGTTGTGGGGGTTGTTGTGGATTGGGCTCGCTGTGGCTGAGGCCTGAGGGTATCGCTAAGCATGTCGCTGCCGTTACTGGTTCCTTTGCCGAGCACAAGACGTTCGAAAGTGTTCTCGCCCACGTCGTCGCCCCCACTACTTGATCCTATGCCGTTGCTGGAGCCCATATTCATGAGATCGTTGGACCGAGCATTTTCCATGCTGCTGCTGGAATTAGACGCCAGGTCTCGCAACTTTCGGGTCTGCTCCTGCTCGATCTTCGCTGATAAGGCCTTGATCAGTGTCATGAATTCTTGGAATTGCTGAAGATTGAGCAGTGGACCCAGACTGAAGGTCCAGAGTATGGGAAGAACGTCCATTGCTAAGAACTCGGAATCTGCAATTTTGCCAACTTGCTTGAACACGGCAAGTGCCGCCATCATTACTGCGGGCTCTTTCGTCTTCATTGCTTTTAGCAATGGAACAACCTTTTCCTGTACCGTATACTTGTCTAGGATCGCGCTGCTGTTTGACCTTTGGGTTTTTGAGTCATTTGCTGCACCGCTCAGACCGTCGCCATCCTCGCTACTATCGGACGGAGACCCTCCACAGAGTATGACGAATGCCTCTAATCCTCGAATCTTGATGCCTAAACTACTAGTCTTACTGAAAACAGCAGCCACCACCGGAAAGAGCTCGTTCTTGATGGTAGAGAAATCCAGGGTAGCAAGGACTGTGGGGAGGCACCCCAACGATTTGTCAACTATGGAATGAGTCGGAGATTCAAGGCCAAGCTGTAGAATTGGTAGGATGTCTGCTTCAAGTAAGCATCCTGCTCTTGACCTTTGAATTCATATACGCACCATTCTTGAATTCCTTTCCAGAACAACTCTCTGCAATGAGTGCCATGTTCTCAAGGACAACTACAAGCCCAGCCTCCTTCGCAGTATCTCGCTCGCCTGTACCAGCTTTTCCGCCGCTTGTAAGGAAAGTATCACGCAACTGAGGGATAACCTTCTCGATAAATGCTCGCCTGCCGGATGGGAGTATCTTGATAATTTTGAAGATATTTTGCAATATCAAGAACAGTAATTCTTTGTCTTTCGTTTCCTCGAGCAGTGCTGGCAATACTTTCTTTTCTAAAACCGATGTTGGGAATTGCTCTAGAATTCTAGGCAATCCACGCATGAATTGCGACTTCTCAAGCGGCGTTTTTGCAGGCAAGGAATCCAAGAATCTGATTGATGACACAAGTACGTTGTCAAAAAACTGCGACTGTTGGAACTCACGAGCATTCATTCGTTGCCCTGGTCTTCTGGTAATCAAACGAGGGAGAACCCCCGACAAGAGGTCTTTCGGTAAAGGTCTGGAGCAAAGAAAGTTGTTGTTTGACGATGGAACCGAGGATGAGGAGCTGAATATCTTTTTATAAGTTGAAAGATTTTGATTAGTCTTGAGCGGTGATGTGTGAGGCGAATTGTAAAGAGCTAGCATTATAAGACCCAAAGAGAACATATCCGCAGCCGCGGAAACATTGCTATCCAGGACGAAGTCGGGAGAGGTGTAATCTAGGTTGAGCTGCACAGAACTTGGTAAACGAGGATCATGGTAAAGTAGTTCTGAAAGGGATATAGGGGCCAATGTGCTTTGCGAGTTGGACGTATCAGGCGGGCCTGCGAATCCCAGACCAGCAATCTTCCAATCCGACTAAGAAAGCATAATTGTCAGTCTCAAAATACAACAAGCACTGCTATCGCAAGATAGGAAAGAGTCAGGATCTATGTCTAGAGTGAGAAGCAATATTGTAGCAGAAGTCGAGTATTCCGGAAATTGTGAGATAGGCACGCATTTCACGAGAGTAAGTTCCCGAGAGGCTGACAAAATGTTTTAAATAGAAATGTGCGTTATCCAAGGAAGGGTGAACCGTTTTCACATACTTTAGCGTTGATATATATACCCTCTGGTGTCAGGTTGCCATGTACCAGGCCCGCAGATTCATGGAGAAAATCAAGCCCTTGTGCCACTTGCAGTAATCCCTTTTGTATTTCTAGCTCATCAATTTCTAGTTCTCTTCTCCTTTTCTGTCCGTCGGCCTCTTCAACAACGAATCTGCTCGGTCTGCCCCCAACACCTCCGGCTCTTTCCTGATCGTCTTTCTCTTGTAGAAGTCCAGCCAAAGACGCCGTGACCGGCTCTGTCGCAAACATCAAACCTCCATTACGCGTCTCTTCGATGGGTTCCGCAAGCTCAAGGATACTTGGATGTCGTAGTCTTGCTAATGCATTGGATTCCTTCTTAACCCTCGCAATAACCTCATCATGCAGCTTCCTTAAGGCGGAGCCGCCAGATCTGCCACCTAGCCCTCCAGATTGCGGATCCAGCGATTTCCGCTCGAACACGAAGACTGAGACCGGTTTACCAGTAGTCTTCTTCTTCGCGTCGTAAACCTTCCATGCCCCAGAAGTTGATGAAGGGGTCGATGAGATGACATAGTTTGCGGATATGTTTGACGTAAAGGACTTCAATGCGTTGGTGAACATCGTAGCTACGGCTCGCTGTGACCCGAGCTACGTGCCGGCTCAGCTTAGATGTAAGATCGTTCAATTGAATTGACCATCGTCGACTGTCGCGAATGTTGACGTGTGCTTTGTCAAAGGACCGTGACCGTAACTTATTCCATTCGAGGTGCACAGATAGCCCTTGTGCTCTGCCATGATTATTTTGGACCACCACGCCTCAGGACCTCAGAGGTTTGGGGCTAAGCCTCTTCAGGTTAGCGCTTTGCTTACTACGGACGCTGGTGCTGCACTGAGCTCGCGAAGTAGAATAAGGTAAGCAGAGCTAACCCGAAGGGGCTAAGCAATTATGGTTAGCCTGAAGGGGCTTAGCCCTACACGTCTAAGGTTCCTGAGAGGCTGAGGCAAGGCAATTCAATTGTTCTGTCAAATCGGTTCAGGAGGCAAACGGGCCATCGCTATTGCCCTGGACGTTGCACAGACTCGGAGGGACTTGCTGGCATTCAAGTCTTTCCAGTCCATTGCGTGCTTGTTGGTTTGAACCTCCTCTTTACACTACTATCTTTCTTTTTAACCAACGCGGAGAACGTTACCATTTGTTGTGATTAGGGATCAAGGCAATAAGGCAAACAAGGCAACTACAACGACATTTACCTATTGGTCGACGCATTGGGTACGGTGGCGAAGCCACTGGAGCCTTAGAATCATACGGCTGTAAAGTACTTATGGATATCGGGTCCTTTGATAAAATGTGGTTTCACTATTTGTTCCTGTGGTCATCCATGCTTATCTATTGATTTCTTACATCCGAAATTGATTACCAGCGTTGAAAGAGATTAGTTCAAGAAGATTTATCCAGAATATAATCGTTTGGAAGGCATCTGTTCGACGTTATTAGTATCCCTCTCCAACGGCACGTGGGGAACACTCGTCTGCGATTATCTATACAAGGGAAGAAAACGAACGATAGACAGCAAAAGCCCGTTTCGCCAGAGGCAGGCGAGGTGAAACAACCTCCGAGGCCAGATATAGAGCCTGGTATCAATGGAGCCTTGGCCGATCAGATACAGAGGGAATTAAAGTTCAGGTTACAGAGGGCACCAGAGAATATAGTGACAAAAGTTGGGCTCGTCAAGATTATACGTAAGTCACATTACTGCAAACAATGGACGGCTAGTGAACGCTGGAATTAGTTATACTTTTGCAAGTTTTGCTACTCATCCACAATAATTACGGTACGTGGATCTCGGATCAGCACTACGATGGATCTTCTGCTGACAAAAAACGGTCAGGAGCACTTGGGTATTGGCCTTTCTTCTTGGATCTTTCTGTGTATTGTCAAGAGGCTCTCAAAGGGACTCATCTTGCTCATGCTGCAAGATTGGATTCTCCTTCATTGGATGCTTATAATCTATGGCGTGGCGTTGTGGTGCCTGGTTTTCTCTCAGTAACAACCTACATCGTGTGAGCTTTCTTAATAGCCGGTCGTTCACATTTGTTGACTGCATACCAGAGTATCGTTGCTCTCATTACGTCACGAGCTATACCATTGGAAACCACACTTACTTCAAGAATATCTTGAATCGGCAAAGGATTCTTTTGTTGGCCGGTTTCTTCCTAATTCTTGGCTGGATTATGCATTCCACATTTATGAGACTAAACACAAGTTGGTGCTTCCTTTGATAGTCGTCCAATTGACCGATCTTCAATCAACCATTATTCGTCTATGAGTGACTACTTATCAATAATATACTAGGGATTATATCAGTCACAAGCTACAAAAGCCATCATATCGCGCTCTTGATGATGCCAAGCAGTTCATACAAATTTTAAAGACCGTGGGCTTCAATTTGGTATGCCATTGGTCTTGCTTTGCGTTCGTAATGAGCTAATGTCTACCCCAGTTGATATCCCTCGGCGTACTCCTTGGTCTGTGGATGTTACTTCTTCAGACAAAGCTTGATACACATGATGTACTAGTCCTACCGAGATCATATGTTCCATCTGTTCAGGTATTTCGATAGCCTTCTGAGATATATTGCTCTCACGACTCTGACAATCCAAAGTTTACCGCCTGGTATGCATGCAACGACTTCTTCTACTTCTACCCACACTGGATAGCCCACACCAAGAAGTCTCGCAAGGGTATTCACTACAAGTTCCTGCCTGCTCCGATCGCAGACGCTATACAGAAAAGCCTCCAGGGAGTTCATAAAGCCCATCACAAATCTAAAGCTCAGCTAGGAGTAGCCGCGTGGTACTGTTCACCCTGGGAACAAATTTTTCTCAACTTAGGTCCTGTAGGTCGTCCAAAACCTGATTCATCCCTTCCAAAAGCTAAACCTCTGTTTCGTCCCAGGCGTTCATCGGCCCACTCCTAACTCAGCTGCTTTCCGAGGCTGTGGGAGTGGACCACATCTGGGGTACTCACCTCCTGATTCTATACATCTGGCTCATGGCCGCCACCGCCAGCTCTGTCCTCTCGCACACGGGCTATCGTTCGCGCTGGAACGACCCAGGCAAACACGGTCAGTCTAGCAATCCCTTCCAACAGAATACCTACTAAACTTCCCGAACGCCAGACCTCCATCATGAGCGCGCCTTTGACCCAATTAAAGCCGTCAATTTCGGAACAATGGGCCTCTTCGATTGGCTCCACGGAACCGCAAGCTCCATACCAAAAGGCGATGCCCTGGCATGGCGCGCGCAAAGAGACCGCCACGCGGCGCTTGTCACGGCTAGCAGACGTACTGGTATTGCGCTGACGCGAGAGCAGACTGAGGTGGTTAAGCAACCTGACCATAGCGGTGAATGGCTTGATAAGCGAGCAGACGAGTAGCCAGTACTGACCTTCTGGGAAATCCATTTTCCTGGTCTTGGAGCGAGTGCGTTGAGAGTGAAGGGTAAGGTCGAAGTTGATTGAAAACGAACTTCTTCTAACTGGACCGTGAACATGTTCAAGCCAGACTCGTAGGCAAATCATTCTCGGCAACAACTAGCAAACTGCCCGCGCTGTATTTTACCACTCTTGGGTTCTCATTCAATCTTCTAGTCGTCTGCTCACTAAAGCCGCAACCCCACCCAAAACACCAACGTTGACCAAATGGAGCAACCGTTTAATAAAAACGTCACATTCTTAGCTGCGACCGTCCACCAATCAACCAACAGTGATCCCCTATCTCCTTCCTTTGCGCCACACGCCAGGCTACCACAAACATCTAAATCACACAGCGAGTCACCTTCACGGTTCCAAGCCCTTTCTCTTTCCACAAGCATCCTCAAGGCCAGTCTACTACCTACCTCTCTCGTTGTAAAGATGTCGTAACGGAACCTTTCCTCATCTTCTGTCACCCCAACAAGCTCGGTCTCCGTCTCTTTCAGTGAAAAATTATTAGGAGAGTTTCGATTTATGCAAGCGTTTCGTGCGATAGATGACATAATCTATCGTCCGCTCTATCACACCCCTTACATTCAGTCCAGAGATAGAACAATAGATCTATTCTGCTATGATTTGGGGATAGCATATCATCTTCCCGAAAATATTGAATGAGAAGTCTCGCCATCTCCTACCGCCTTCCCATCCTCTCTACCCTTTTTCCTCATCTTTCAACTACCCCCTCTCACTTCCCTCATCATATACATAACGGTGACCTTCTTAAGAAGCCGAAGGCGGGCCTCAGGGGTCTTATAGCGAGGCCAGGCCGAGAGTCTCGGAGGAAGTGGGTCAGGAGGATTTCCGGACCAATCGAAAGCAGTCTCTCGAAGGGTCCGACCTTCCCCCCCCCTTTCCAATAAAATCCCTCATACGTGTACTAGTCAGCGATAACAACAATCTTTAACAAAAAGGCGAAATCGAACTATATGTTTTAGCATTGAATAGGTTGGCTAGAGGTATTGGCGGAATATGGTGCGGTTGATGGGGTTGTTTGTGGTTTTAGGGTCTTTGATAGTTGCATGTGGTTTGCGGGAACATAGTAGTGGTTGGATCCAAGTTTGAAGAGGAGGTGTTGGAGGTGGTTGTTGGCTGGCTGTGGGGGGTGGGGTATAAGATATATAAGTAAGTATTTGTCGGGATGTCGAGACTGTTGTTTGTTAACTTTTCGTTTCCTTGTTGGTGAAGTGAACGATTACGGAGGGAATCTTGTATTTTTCTTGAGCCTCGTCTAGTTATTCGGTTCTTTCTCATCTCGTTCCTCCTGATGGTTTTCGCTTTATAGTGAGTGTTCTTGTTCAGGTCGTTGTGGTTACGCTAGGGCGCGAGGGAGAATGAATAGGAATGAACAGGGCATGATGCGAGTAAGATTTGTCGACTCCTGGTTATGCTATGCCGTTATATATAAATTACCATCTTGACTAGACTGATAAAATCACCATTCAGACAGCAATCTAACGTCCCGGCGGCCGTTCAATACCTTATCGCAGGTAATTCCGCGCCCGTTGCCTCGCCCAGCTGAACATTACTTTCCGCCATTTCGCTTGGTGCAACCGTCGCCGAATAAAACGATTGTGGTGGTCCAGCTCGCGACTTGTCTTCTCCAGGCTGGCCTTGACTACCTGCAAGCTCATTCAAAAGTTGCTGGTTTCGCTTGTTTCGCCTTGTGAGGTAGACAATGCAAATCAGGGCGCCGACGAGAGCAATTCCGGCCGGGATCCCAACGCAAGCACCTACTAGGTTGCTGGACGGTGGTGTGCCACTATTTACTTGGCCGGACGTCGTACTAGTTTGTCTGGATCCACTTTGCGTGGCGGTAGTACTGTTTGCGCTGGAAGATGAGGGGTTATTAGGAGGCGACGATGATGATGATGATGACTGTGATATTATAGATGCAGACGTTTGGGTCGAGACCGTCGTTGAAGAGGTGACAGGCGCAGCTCCCACTTGGGTCACAATCTTTCCGGCACCAATGTTGAGGAAGTTGCTTGGATTTGAGCAACAACCTCCATAGACAAGACCTGAGTCGCAGCACCAATTGTCGGCGTAAGTACAGTTGTAAACAATTGCACCACGATTTACTACAAGAACGTCAGTATGTCTAACCGCAACTAAACAACGCATTCAAGCTAACCCAACAAGCAGAATTGAGGACATGCGGGCGAGTTCCAACTCTTGTCAGTACAGGAATGCCTTCCATAATTCATGCCGCCCGTGCTATTGGTCAAACCACAAACACCATTCGATAAACATGTCCAGTTCCGTTGACAGCAGGCACTGACGGTACCGGAGGGGTTGCACGCGAGATCATCGGTCAGATTGCCATTAGGATAGTAGCAAAGGGTCGAAGCTTGTGAAAATAACAGAAAGAGCAAGGCTACGGACAAAAGCATGGAAGACTCCAAAGTGGTTGCCAGTGCCATTACGAGCCTCATTGAAATACAGGGCATGCTGGAGGTAGGAATTGAAGAGGGCGAAAAGACCCAAGAAAAAAGTCTGGCTATCAGGGGCATTGCAACGAATATTCTTGTCTAGAGAACAATCACGTTCAAGGCTATTCCGGCGTAGCAGAGCAGCCTTGCAGGATCGCCGTTGACTGTCAGTGATTGGCTCACCTCTACATTACGACGCTTGAATTGTTTCACGGCTGCAGCTGAATGCAGCAGCTTGCTTTGCATTCAGTGTTGGTCCGTAGTGCATTTGGTCTATGGAAAAGCAGCGCTGGTAGAGCCTCATGATAGTACGTTCCACACGGTTTGATGAGAGTAGCTGGGAGTAGGGTGACTGTGCCTAATGAGGAGCATGCCATGTTCAAACATCTTTGATTTTCCGGTGTTCTACGGGATTAATAAAACTTCCCCAACCACACCCGCGAGGCTTTCCATTTGCCGAGCCTGCCATAAGTGGATATGCAGGCGCTCTGGATCCAGTGCCGCTTTTATTTTGCATGTACCTTGCTGTGCCTGCATCCCCTTCTGAGCATTGGAGGATCGACAAAGTCCTCGAGGCTGCCAGCCTCGTTGGCGCAAACGCTGATATGCATTTCCTTCGTTTCTCATTCGCTTCCATGCCTAGATATTATCCAAGATAATCCCCACTTTCATTCAGTCTTGAAAGTCCCTTTGAGGGAGTACCCCGAACCACTTGATCGAACTCGATGCGCGTTCTAGGAAGACGCTGGTCGTCGGCCTTGTCCATTGCAGCCTGCCTTATCATCTCCTATTATCTGTTCGATAAATGGTTCCCTTTAACTCTAAATCCTGGTTCAAAGGCCAGCAGCCCACCTACAGACACCGGCTCGTTACCCGAACCGACTTCAAGCCCCACAGAACAGCGATTCCGGTGGGATGAAGTACCTCACAGGTATCCCGTGACCTCGGTGATTCCTCTTCCAACGGGCAAACCTGTAAAGATTCCACGGATACAGCACCAATTTAGGGCGGACGATACGTCAAGAGAGGGAGATCTTATAAGAAAAACGAGGCTCCGAGCGGTTCAGGAAACCTTGGAACACGTATGGGAAGGATATAGACAACATGCGTGGCTAAAGGACGAGGTGTCGCCTACATCCAAAGGAAATCGGAATACATTCGGAGGTTGGGCAGCAACTCTTGTCGATACATTGGATACGCTATGGATCATGGGCTTGCATAAAGAGTTTGATGAGGCCGTATCTGCCATTGTCGACATTAATTTTACCAAATCCTCGGAAGACGAGATCAACGTTTTCGAGACCACTATCAGGTACCTCGGAGGGTTTCTCAGCGCGTATGATTTAAGCGGCAATTCGGTCCTTCTGCACAAAGCAATCGAACTCGGGGAAATGCTCTATGTTGCTTTCGACACGCCAAATAGGATGCCAATAACGCGCTGGAAGTGGGAATCGTAAGCTTACAGGTATCCAGTATTCAGACTTGGTTACTGATACTCCTCAGGGCAGCCCAAGGACAATCTCAGGAGGCCCATGAATGGGTTCTTCTTGCTGAGATCGGATCTCTTTCCCTCGAGTTCACCCGGCTCTCCCAACTATCGAAAGATCCAAAGTATTTCGACGCTATTCAACGGATTTCAGACCAGCTTGATCTACAGCAAAATCTTACCAAACTGCCCGGAATGTGGCCACTCTCCGTCAATGCCAAAGACTTGTCATTTGTCGGTGACAACACCTTTTCAATTGGCGCCATGTCAGACTCGACCTACGAGTACCTTCCAAAACAGTACATGATGCTTGGGGGGCTTGAAAATCAATACCGCAAGATGTACGAGGATTCAATTGATGTAGTAAAGAAAAAACTCATGATCCGTCCTTTAAATCAACATAACCTAGACATTCTCTTACCCGTCAATGGAAGAATAAATGATGGCAGCTTTGATTTGGATCCCCAAGGTCAACACCTTGTCTGCTTCGCGGGGGGCATGGTAGGCATAGGTGCCAAAATATTCGAGCGAGACGAGCTGGATCTCGCTCGGAAGCTGGTTGATGGCTGCATATGGGCGTACGAAGCAATGCCAACGGGAATAATGCCTGAAACGTTCCACATGATACCAAGCGCCATGGGTCATGAATGGAACGAGACGGAATGGCACGAAGGGATTTTACGCCGCCAAGGCGTTTCCCAAGGCGGTTCCCAAGGTGTCGCGCAAGACTACATTTCCAGCAAGCGATTGCAACCTGGGTTTACAGACATTGGTGACCGACGTTATATCCTAAGGTAGGCCTGATACGAATCACATGGTCACTTTGGTCGCACTTACCAATACTAACAATCACAAAAGACCAGAAGCCATTGAATCAATATTTATTCTCTATCGCATCACGGGTGATACATCTCTGCAAGATAAGGCTTGGAGAATGTTTGAGGCTATCGAAAAGTACACGCGGACTGAGATTGCCAACGCAGCGCTCGACGATGTGACTACTGAGGATCCTCCCAAATCCGACCGGATGGAGAGTTTCTGGACTGCAGAGACCCTCAAGTACTTTTACTTGATTTTTAGCACGCCAGATGTCATCAGCTTGGATGAATACGTGTTGTAAGTACTTGGACTAGGTTGATAAGCGAAACAGTTAACTGATGACACCTATAGCAATACCGAAGCTCATCCTCTCAAAAGACCTTAGCAACATGGGTTCTGGAATTGGTGATCCTTGTCCTGAGACACTCTGCCTCACGGTGTGATCACATTTCAAACACGCGTGTATGAATGGAATTGTTACTCAATGCCTTACAGGTAAGCGCAACAATCTCCAAAACAACAATCTCATGAGCATAGGAAATCGATAGGTTCCTCGGTACTTTCACCATCAAACTTGTCGCTTTGAAGCCCAGCACAAATGAGATTCTCAGCATTGCCAGCCAATCAATCCACCGTTGTTTACGGATTATCTTTTCTTAAAAGCGGCGGCGGTGGCGGACAATTGTAACTGCGCTTTCGCTTAAGATGCCAGTTTCCGGGGGGGCGCGGAACCGGATCTCCGGGCGCCTCGACGCGGGAACATGCCAATTTCCTCGTTTGGCTGGTCGGTGCTTAGCCCTGCTCGGGGTATGCTTAGGCTCGGCTTAGGTTAGAGCGGCGCCTGCTTAGCTTGGTAGCTAGAAGTGGAAGGGGAAGAAGATTTTTGTAGTCCTCTATATTGTTGTATACTTTCACCCAAGCAGCCTCACGTTCAGTTCTTGTGAATCGATTCGTGCATCTCAACGCATGAATGTATCAAGTCATGAATGATTTGCTCTCTTTGAAACGTAGAGCCTAAAAAACGAAGGGATTTCTATAGTGACCGAACATCTTTGACCGTCAATGACGAGATTAAGCGCCCACTTCCTCATTCGGCTCACATCTGAAGCAGACGGGACGCTTTGGACTTGCATTTTGTGATACGTTTTTGGCTGCGCCTTATTTGGGGGAAGGGATGTACAAGGTACGTGTAGCCAATGTGTGTCGTCCGTAGGCTGCAGCATATCTCTTCTTCATTGGTTGACAAAAATGGATGTTTCAGATCCTGCAATTGAGCTTCTCATAGGCTGGCGACAATGCCTACAGTTGATGGCATTGAAGTGGTTGCGCAAACAGCGCCAATGATAAATAATTGTCTCTGTGCCATGGTTCTCGGGGCTTTATTCAGCGTCTTGCTTTGCTTGTATCGAAAATTACAGTACCCTGATCTGTTCTCCTACGCTGCCGTGCCTGCTACTGCTTTCTAACTGTAATATGCCTTTTCGGCCGATGTCTAAATTTGCAATTCTGTACATCCATCTCATCATTTCGACACAGAGCGTGATCGCGCTCGATTCCAATACTACGGTCTCAGGGAAGAGCAATACCCAAAATGCGAATCTCAAGCAAGGATGGACCTCTCAACCGGATGGAAGGGGAACATTGGATATCCTTTGGAGCTGCGGCATTACCATGTTCTTGTGCTCCTGGTCCATGCTGTGTATGAACATGCCTGGGCCGAAGGAGTCTAGAATGCAAATACTGTGGCGCAAATCGTCCCTGACCGCCCTGGGCATCCTGTGCCCCGAATTGATCTTTGAGATTGCGTTTAGCCAGTGGCTATCAGCTCGCCAGTCTATACAAGACTTCAATTCGTCCGGCTTCGGAAACAGACCAGCCAAGGACAGATGGTACAAGTTCAAATTGATCGGGAATCAGTCTACCGAGGGAACATCAATAGGGAACAGCTGTGCCGAGGAGAGATGGACCATGAAAGAGGCATTCTTCGCGGACATGGGTGGTTTCATACTCCACACAAGAGATCAACTGCCATTCCCTATAGACGCCAAACAGCTCCACTATCTGGTCTCTAGACGGTATCTGAAGCTGCCCATACTTGACCATCGAGTGATTGAGGACAAGAACAAAGTCGACGGTCTTCTTCGAACTATCACCCTCTGCCAGATAACATGGTTTCTCATCAGTGTCATCGGTCGGTGGGCACAGCAGCTGGTGGTGACCACCGCGGAATTGACGACGGTGTCATTCATTCTGTGCAGTCTTGGGACTGCTTTCTGTTGGTGGCACAAGCCTGCCGACGCTGTATTAGCGGAAGTCCTCGAGAGTGACATCAGTATCAACGACATACTACAAGCTGAAGGCCAAACGTCTGATGGATGGAAGAGCACTCCACTAGACTTTGTCAGTCGCAACGAATGGTGGTGGTCCAGGTGCTGGGCAAATTTCGTTAACATCCTCCGAAATATGCGTCTTACTTTTGGCTCGGACGTAAAACCTATCGATCGCATTGCGGACTCTCTACAGAAAGAGATATCAAAAAAATCGCTGTATATATGCATGACTCTTACAAGCGGCTATTTTTCTGTGCTCTTCGTGGGCTGGAACTACAGCTTTCCCACCCGGACGGAGCAACTGCTTTGGCGTGGGGCATGCGTAACAATGATGGCAACACTTTTCATCCTTACGATCTTTGCCGGGCTAGGGGGCACCTACCCTGCGTTATGGCAAAGATTTCGACAATATTCCACGTCAAAGATCTCTCGGATCAAATGCCAAGAGAGCGGTTTTCGGCCCGAAAATTCGACGAGGAGCAGACACATGGGAAAGAGACTGAACGGTGTGCTTGATTGCGTCAGAAACAACTCAGTCGGGAAGGACCCTCTGCTTTACGTTCCCTTGAAAATCATAATACCCATGTACCTTGTCGGGTTTTTCTATTGTCATGCCCGCACATATATCCTTATTGCAGATATCATCGAGCTGAGGTCACTGCCTGCGAGTGCATATGCGACGGTGAACTGGCAAGGGTTTTTGCCCCATCTTGGCTAGTATGTCTCGTAATGTGGCCTTTATACAGAGGATGGGAAAGCCCATTCCGATTGGATATGGTCGTTCCTGTGAGGCGAGGCGAGGCAAAGATTATTTGGGCTTCGTCTCCGTGGGGTTATGTATTCAGGATTTGGGGCAGATTGATGCAGAGTTTCATCGTCCGTACACGAGACTGGGAATTCTATATAACCGGGATAATGTAGGGACCGACGCAGCAGCAGCATTCCTCGCATTATGCACGGTGGTAGGGGATGCAAGATTCGCAACACCCTCTATTACGGCTGCTTGAGGGTGTGAGTGCTCAGACGCAGTGATGTTCAAGGGAGGACAAAGAAGTCAAGAGAAAAAGGATGTCAATTAGGCGATGCTTGTGTGGACGACGGAGACCAAGGTGGAGGATGCGGCGACGAGAAGGACGTAGCTGAGAGGGGCAGGGAAGGGTAAGTAATCGGGAAATGTTGGGGGTTGTCTGCAGATGATGCTTTGATTTACCCGTAGTTGTCTGCAAGGGAGAATGTGAGAGAGGCATTGTGGACGATTGATTTGGTCTGGGATTGGGATGAGAGGCTTAGGACGCCGAAGCGGGAAAGGGTGGAGGACGCGGTTCTTGAGGGATGGGGATGCTTTTATATGTAGGCCGGCCGTATGCGTAGTCTGTCGGTGAGACCACTGGCTGGACATGCATGTGGCTCCTTGAGCCGTCACGTGCCATTTTCGTAATTGAGATGTAGACAGACCCACTTTACCGTATTAATCAGTAATTCTCACGCCCATTCGGCATGGCTGCCTACTAGGTAGACAACATTTATAGCCCCGCCGCCCCTCGTGCCATCATGGTACAAGTTTTCTCAATTTTGTCGAGCATCGTTGGAAATAAACGTTCTGGCACAGAGGACTAAAGCAGACTTTAGCAGAAGGCTTTTTTAGAGAGGCATATAGATGGCGACAATGAGGTGGAAATGATGAACTTGAGGGCTTGGGCGACATTTCGGATCGAATTTTCAGTCACCGGCTCGGTCTGGACTACTTACTGTAGCACCAATGTAACGTATTTACTGAGTCTTCTGCTCGGAATCCCAAGTATGCGAAACCAATAGCTTGTATGTGTTCCACATGTTTGGTTTCCATGTGTAAGATGCGAAAAAGGTTCCATCATTCATTCCGAGGCAATACATCTGATGAAGCCTGAATGCACAAGCCTGATTGCTAGGATTCTGCAAACTTCTTGCGATTAGTTTCTACGCAACCATCGCAAAGGCTCATGAAACCGTGTATTGATGCTATTTTCTAGCGACCAACATGGCCAAGCAGGTTGGAGCTATACCAGGAGTCACTCCTATGTGCCATGTTTGCCGCATGGCGCTCGGCCGCACTAGTCACATTCTCTTCCTAGGCCATAGAACATGCCATATATACGGGACAAGGCTTTTCCAACTTCTTATCCAAATCTCCTTTCGCGAGGCCCGCTGTTGCTCGGGACTCGGTTCGAAGGCTTTGTGGCCGTTACAGCAACGTATCTCCAGAGACCCCTTTTAAGAACACGGTAGCCCTGTACCCCTGCCTGAGTATTCACGAACCAAGCTTGAAGTCCCAAAAGACATATAATGAGGTACGGTATGTATCCCACAAGAAAGAACAGCCGCATCATGGGTTTGATGTTTTCCGACAGATCTTTTACAACGACATTTTGAAAGCCTTGTTTTTCGAGCATGCGCTGCAGAGCCCCATATAAGAAACACTCATTCGCTGGCATCGATGCTTCTCTATTGATCTGCTTCATTGACTCATAAAGATCTTTTGGAAAGTCTTTGGGAAGATTGTCAAAGTCTGGATGATCGTATTCGTACAAGGCGATTGAACCCCCCGGCTTGATCACGCGAAAGAATTCTCCCAATGCTTTTTCGGGATCTGTTGCATGAACCAAAGTCTCCATTGTATAGACACCGTCAAAAGATTCGTCGGCCAAGCCGTTCAGGTCATGGTAATCCATCAAACTGACAGTGACAGCCTTTTCAAGTTCATGCGCCTGAATCTCTTGCCGTGCCCACTTGATGTGTTTGGTCACAACATCAATACCGTGGACGTGCAAACCCTTGCGAGCCAAGTACATAGCGACATGACCAACACCACATCCAGCGTCTAGCACCTCAGCGTGAGGCTGAAGCTTGAGAGAGTCGAACAGATGATCTTCCATCCTTCTGAGTGCGCCATTGATAGGGAAAGGCCACTTTGTACCCGGCTGATAGTACCCAAAGTGCCTTGTGCCGCCCAAAAATAGTCGATAGCCAATCCTCGACTCAAAGCTAGCGTAATATCTTTGGAGAGAAGGGTTGGTTTCAAGGAGAGGCTCTTCCTCCGTATTCATCACGAAAGGGATCAATGTGAATCGTTGAAGTTTGTCAGGACAGTACAGTGGGCGTTCAAGGCGCGGACGGTAAATACTACTGAAAATCGTCAGCCTTGTCTGCTAATTCTCGCATACTAGAAGACCTCATACCCTAGATAGCGGCTATATAGAGGTATATGTATGTACCTTCAGGCGTGATCTTGTTCAGGTTTGTCAGATAATCGAACAGCAGCTACTTGAGATCTGCGTGAATCCAAGGTAAATCTGCTCCAATTATGCTAGGCTACTGACAGTGGGTCAGGAAAAAACCGTTTATTCTACAATAAACGTGTTTAATACCTCTTAGCGGTTTTTTCATGTTTGTTTATTGGTTTTATATTATATAAGCAAGCTAAACCCAGCTGGTTTAGCTCAGGGGGTTTGATCTAGCGTGCCTAGCTGTCGCCAGCATTTACCTAGGTATGCTAATTGTCAATAGATAGACCTTCATCTGATCTATCTTCCTATTACTAGTCATGCCTCCTCAACTCTCGAAGCTTTCCATACGGGTCAACAGGATACCTGGTAACAGTGTTTTAGCGAAACATGACTGGTCTATCATGAGCCTCATAAAGAAGAAGACTAGGAATCAGCTGAGCAACATTAACATCGATAAGTTAATGTATATCTATATAAACGAGCGCACGCTTAATCGACCACGGGATTTAAAAAAGAAGCTTCGCTATACACAGGGCATTGAAATCGATGAGGAGGAGCTTTTGAATATGGAAGATAGACTGCTGCAGGAGGAAGTTGCTATGGCTAGGCTAAATCCTTCAAACGATGAGGTGCTGGAGGAGTTTCTGAATAGCATCGTCGACGGTGAGGTGTATAAATAGCATCAAATAATTGATGCTATTTATATATACCCCTGTGTTTAATACATGCTTCAATAAACGTGTTTAAAACACGTTTATTGACTATCCTAATCAGCCTACTGTACGAGTACCTACTCCGTAGATTTGGTAGGGCCCATATAATCGCTCCATAACCTCTTTGCTGCTGTCCCCCTTGCTGTCCATGCCCCTGCCCCTGCTGCTGCTGCTGTTGCGCAGGCCCAACATAATAGCTTATATAATAAATATCTATAACGGATAAGCTCTATATTACGGAACGGAGGAGCCGATTTGCCACCTCCGTTATAGGCAGCTTTGACTGTATTGTAGCCGCTATGCTGATGTTTGACGACGAGGGATTCCGGTTTTGGAAAGGCCACTTTGCGCCTAGAAAGGGCGGGCGTTAAGTCGACGAATACATGTGCTTACAGCAGGTTGCATAACAAGTCACGCGGTACCCACCCTCTGGCAAGAACATTTCAAGATTAGTCTTCAGCATCTTGTACGCTAGACCTGATTGATGCTGTACCCGGATTTGTTAAGTAGAATATTGTGAGCGAAACCGAGTTAAGAGGATTACTTGTATAGCAAGACCAACGATATCAGCATTTCCCGTACCGTTTAAACCCTTCAGAATGCCATTGGAAGACTCTAGATGTGAGGAATAGGGACCTAGTAGATTGATAGGCCGAGCAGAGCGAGAATCGAGCACGCTCGCAATTACAGTAGTAGCTCGACTTCTGTATTCTGTCCGAAAACATTGCTTGGAATGGTAGGGAGCCAACGAGAATAACACAAGAAGAGGCTGGAAAAGGAAACGAGGAAAGCGGAAAGCGGATTAGCTGGGTATAATATCGGATATAGATATCAAGACGGGGTTCATTTGGCAGTGCCAGGGAGACACGAAGTTTGAATTCTGATTACAACCACGATGGCCCGGTCCAGCTGCAGGTCGATATCCATGCAGGGCCATCAAGAGTGCACAGGGTAAGGCAGATTATTCCGGCACTGATGGTCGTATTCCAAGAGTGGGGAAATGAGCGGTCAAAGTAAGCATGTCGAGAAGACCATGTCGTAATCATACCACAACTGCTCAATTCCCAGGACCTGGTCTGGACCCACAGCTTGAAGAAATCTCTTGCTCCACGGTGTGTTGCTCGGTCCAAGGATTTTCGATGACCATGGGTGTGTTGCCACTCCTAGGCTGACGTGAGAGGCCAACGGCAGTTTACGAGATACAAAACACCAAGTGTAATATATGGGTCGGAAGACCAGTGGCGAATGCCTGGGAGCCCCAACGTCTCATGCCAGGTCCCGAGAGGGTCCAGATCTGTATGTGAGATGTTGACGGGACCCACCGGCGCGGAGTGTCGCAACTCTGATGCTGGCAGCCACGCGACATCAAGGCTGGAAAGTGCAGTGGTACTGTATCAAGGAATCCCGACTTTGACATAAGACACGAGGCCCGTGGGATGAGATCATGGTAGACACAGTAGGAGCACCAGAAGCACGGCAATCGGCAGTTGTAACATTAAATTTGGGTAGCAATGTCGGCTGGTATTCTCTCGAAATTCTAGTTCCCGAATCACCGATTGGATATCATTGTTCGCACCCAATCGAACCGGGTAAAAGGTGCACATATGGAAAATCAAGGTTGGAGCTGCTGCACCCCGCGTCTGGGCGTAAAATAGCCGGATATTTAGCTTGAGATATGGAAAGTGAAGGGTCGGCGGATCTCGTGCCGGAAGGCGTTTGTGTTGGAGACCAGCTTGGCTTGAGAAGTTGAGAGGCACCACAACCTGCAAAAGTAAGTAAGTAAGTAAAGTACTATGTACGTGTTGTGTAATCGTTCGCATCACGAGTTCAAGGTCTCCGAGGTTATACACGGCGCGGCAACAGCCAATCCAGGCCTCGGGATACTCTATGACTTGCCGCTTCCATGTATTCGATTCGAAACAGGGTCATGGTCACGGTCACGGTCACGGTCACGGTCACGGTCACGGTCACGGTCATGGTCACGGGACTACCTCAGCCTTCGAATTCAAGCTAATTTACTTTAGGCATAACTCACAACGCATGTTACAGGTAGATACCTCGGTTTGGAAGAGCTTGCCTGATTCGGGAAGAGCCGATGTTCCCCAGAAAATCCAATGGCGGCGCATGCGGCGAAAATGGCAAGAATGCGCGTGACTTTGACTTTTACGGAATGCATTGGAAGGTACGGATACCTTACCTCCCTAACGAAAACACTCCGTTCGCAGACCAATGCTCGAGTTGTTCTCGATGTCTGTCATGCGACATAGTGATATAGCGATATAGCGATAAGACTGGATGGTTATATACAGTATTCCCGGATCAGTGCAGACACTTTGACTTCGCTTCGGCGATTTGGCCTACCGAACCCATACAAATGTCTCCGGCTTGGTGGGTCAGGGGCAACCGCCTCAGGGATCCCCGCCGGCCATGTGGTCTTGCTGAGAGACAAGGGCGGCAAAGTTACCTGGGAAATGGAGTCCGATGTTGAGGATCGAATGGATTATGGTAATGGAGGACGTTGGGGCTAGACTCTACGGAGGGAAGGTGGATTGATTGGGATACAGTGTTCGCTACCTAGTAGGTAGGGGTTCTTCTAGGTGCATACGGAGGGAGGGGCCCCGGTGGTGTGGCCTGAGAATTGTGGTCAATCTCTGCCGAGAATGCAACCCAAACCGCTTCACACGAAAATGTAACCCCGTTTAACCAGGGATAGGTAGCTGCGGCGCAACATTGACCTATGATTTGCTTACTGGTCAAAGAAATTGCTAGAGTAGGGAAGAGAGGAAGGTAGGCTGACCATCATTAACACTTACGACGTACTGCGGTGCTGCAGCAGGAGGTGTGTGTTGTTACGAGGAGGTTATTGGAAGTTTTCAAAGTGAATGCTGTTGTGCGACCCCGGATTACTCGAGAACGGCATCGAGATCTTCACCTGTCATCACCACCTCGGTCGCAGCGTCAACCAGCCAATCGCAACGACCCCGCTACTGCGCCTGCCGGGATCCTCTGGGCCGCAATTGGTGCGGAGAGGGACAGAGTAGCCGCATGCGGACATGCCCCGCACTCAGCTGCTGTGTCACAGACTCCTTGTCTGTGTAAAGTACGGAGTAGGTGTTGCACTGGTGACCACCCCCCCCCCCACCCCCCCCTGGGACCCCCGGTCCCCCGCCGTACAATTTACCCCGAGGGGGTTGATGGGGTCATGTTTGTTTTCGGCACAACACTACTACTAACCCACTGCAAGGTAACATCCAAACGCAGTGAATCGATGCTTATTGAATCCACTCACTCTCTGCTATAAGATTCCCTGCCCCCCATTCTCTCTTTCCACCTTTCTTCTTACCTCTCATCCTTGATCCACCGGAACTAATCTCTGCCATCTCCGCGAGTGTCTCCGGAGTGCATCTCGACCCCTTTAGCTTCCTCCCTCTTCAACTAACCACATAACAACAACAACCACCGCCGCCGCCATGCCTGGAGGAGCTGTTGTGATCACGGGGACGGCCGATACCTCGCGTATCGAGGCCCCCGTCACGGTCAAGGCTTACCTGATGTGCGCCTTTGCTGCCTTTGGGGGGATTTTCTTCGGTTATGACACTGGATGGATGGGAGGTGTCCTCGGGATGCCGTACTTCATTCGCCAGTACACCGGTATGGCTTATCCCAACGTCGTCCACCCCGACACTGGTTCAGACGCCTACAAAGCCTACAAGAAGACCTTCCACTTGACCGCCCGCGACCAGTCTTTGACTACCTCCATTCTGTCTGCCGGTACCTTCTTTGGGGCAATCATTGCTGGTGATGTTGCCGACTTCATTGGTCGTCGCTTGACCATTATCATGGGCTGCTTCATCTTCTCCATTGGCTGTATCCTCGAGACGGCCTCCACTGGACTTGCTCTGATGACCGTTGGTCGCCTCATCGCTGGTGGTGGTGTTGGTTTCATCTCCGCCATCATCATTCTCTACATGTCAGAAATTGCGCCCAAGAAGGTCCGTGGAGCACTCGTGGCTGGCTACCAATTTTGCATCACCATTGGTATCCTACTCGCCAACTGCGTCGTCTACGCCACTCAGAACCGTGACGATACTGGCTCCTACCGTATTCCCGTCGCCATTCAATTCCTATGGGCTATCATCTTGGGTACCGGTCTCTTCATCCTTCCCGAATCACCTCGTTACTTTGTCAAGAAGGGCAAGCTCGAGAAGGCCGCCAAGGCTCTTGCCAACGTGCGCGGACAGCCAATCGACTCCGAATACATCCAAGATGAGTTGGCCGAAATCATTGCCAACCACGAGTACGAAATGTCGGTTATTCCACAGACCAACTACATTGGCGGCTGGACCAATTGCTTCAAGGGATCCCTCACCAACGGCAGCAGCAACGTCCGTCGTTCAATCCTCGGTATACTCATGCAAATGATGCAACAGTTGACCGGTATTAACTTCATCTTCTACTTCGGAACGGTGTTCTTCCAATCACTCGGTACAATCTCGAACCCGTTCCTAATCTCTCTCGTCACCACCCTTGTTAACGTCTGCTCCACACCTATATCGTTCTACATCATTGAGAGGCTGGGTCGGCGCACGATTCTTATCTTCGGTGCCATGGGTATGATCGTCAGTCAGTTCATCGTCGGTATTATTGGTGTCACCGCCGGCAAGCCCGAGAAGAACAACCACCCTGCCGTCTCCGCTATGATCGCATTTATTTGTATCAACATCTTCTTCTTCGCTACCACCTGGGGTCCTGCCGCATGGGTTATCGTTGGCGAGGTTTTCCCCCTTCCCATCCGCTCGCGTGGTGTTGGTCTCTCCACCGCTTCCAATTGGTTCTGGAACTGCGTAAGTTCTTTCTTCCGATTGATTATTACACCGCATTGTATTAACTGGTTCTATCAGATCATTGCTGTCATCACTCCCTACCTCGTCGGAGTCGAGAAGCACGATGCCAACCTCGGTGCCAAAGTCTTCTTCATGTGGGGCGCACTCTGCTGCATCTCCTTGACCTTTGCCTACTTCCTTGTTCCAGAGACCAAGGGTCTCTCGCTCGAACAGATCGACAAGATGTTGGAGGAGAGCACACCGCGCACATCCGCCAGATGGGTACCCCACTCAACCTTCGCCGAAGACATGGGTCTTACGCACAAGGGTGTGGACTTGACGCACGGCCACATTGGGTCTACGCCACCGGCTGAAGAGGTCAGCCATTCGATTAATGAGAAATCTGCGGTTTAAACAGCTTGCTTTTGTGGAATACCCCCGGGATGTTCAAGGAATTGGTTGAGCTTTGCACATTAGGGATAACATAGCATAATTAAGCAATCCCGTTTTATTCACGATACTTTCTTCTTGCAGTGTGACCCAAACCGCCGTTACCGATGCGATGGAGTTGACCTGCAACGTAGCTTCATCGCAGCGCGTCTCTTCTGGTGTCCCGTAGTTCATGATTACTAACACTATTCTACACCAAGGGTCGTCTCTGAGGTCGATCACCGAGCCAATATTTGCGTTTGTTTGCATCCACAAAAACATTAGTATATTAATCTCCACCAAATCGGCACCACAGTCTCGGATTGCATCTGTCGGGGCTTGCTACACGCGACTTATATAGGGCCAAAGCTGTCATGTGAAGATCTAGAACCTTGGAGTCCTGGCAGGTAGTACAACTACACCGCGCCGGAGGAATGGACGATGGAGAGTCAAAGCGGTAGCATCTGCAAGCACACGGTGCTAAAACTGGAATCCTCGTCCAATGCCGCCCAAGTAGGCTACCGCAGACCTACAGAGGAACAGCGAGCAGCTGCTACCACGCGTCAAGGGACAATTGCAAGTCTGCAAGGGAAGAGAAAGAGAGATGCCGACTTGAATGCGGCTACCCCCCCACCAGCGTCCTTTCCCGCCCTCCTCGTCCTGCCTGGCGACGACCTCTCGTTGGATCCGAGTTACCCCCCTCAGAGTTTACGCTCGTGGGTACGCGAGAAGGAACGCAATAAAGTGACGTCCGAGAGGAACACTGTTTATGTGGCTGCCCCTCCAGACGTGACGCCTGATGTGGAACACCTCTGCAAGTTGAGCCGTCCGAAGGAGGAGAGTTGTGGAAATTTCAAGGCACAATCTCGATTACCTCCCGCACTTCAAGGAACTCCAGGTTCTAGGAAGAATTTTGAGAAAATCCAATCAGTCGGAGTGCCATGCGTAGAAGATGTCAAAGATTATTTAGCAGCCTTTTACCACGGAATGCCTGTCAAGCTGCTGCCACCTCCAAAGCTTTCGTTCACTGCATGGAATAACGGTAAGTTCAAGTCATCCAAAGCAAAGAAAAGTTTAGCAGAACCCCGCTTCATTGGCCTCAATGCCTTCTCAAATTATACCCGCATACGCATACGTCCCACTGCGAACGCTGCATTTCCTTGCCAGCTTAATCTGGACGATCTCCTTGATGCCGCGATTAGTATGCTCCCAGATGACGCATACGCACTTCTTCTGCTTGTGAACCATGACCTGTACGAGGATGACGAGGATGAGTTTGTGTGTGGTCGCGCATATGGAGGTAGCCGCGTGGCGGTTATCTCTACTGCCAGATACGATCCTGAGCTGGATGAGAAACACAATGTGGAGCGGGAGCACTCTTGGCCTGCGTCACACTGCAATGCATATATGCAGTCATGCTGTGACGAGGAATCTGCATCAACTGCGAGGCCAAGGACGAAAGCCAAAGCACAGAATTCTGATTGCAATCAGCCATCCTTACTGTCCTCTTTCACAACAAACCTTCCTCTCCAACTCTCCCTTTCCCCCTACCAAGCCGCCCTATCCGCTCATAACACTCTCCCCGCACCATCCTCCTCATCTCCATCCCTTTGGCTAAGCCGCGTCTGCCGCACCGCATCCCACGAGCTAGGCCACTGCTTCGGCATAGACCACTGCGTCTACTACGCCTGCTCCATGCAGGGCAGCGGCTCGCTTGCAGAAGACGCAAGGCAACCTCCGTATCTGTGCCCGGTAGATTTGGCTAAGGTACTTCAAGCTACAGACGGAGATGCGAGGGGGCGGTATGGGGAGCTTCTCGCTTTTTGCGAGAGGCATGCAGATGGCCACTTGTTTTCTGCTTTTGCGGCGTGGATTCGGACGAGGCTGGTGGAAATGAAGACGCTGATCTGAAACCACTTGATTCCATTCAGGACATTCGACTCCTCGCAGACAATGATGACTCTCCCCATTGATCGCACGGCATACACAAACTTGCGCCATGTTAGTCTGATGATGCTCGGCCTACCTCGCTGCCGTGTGGCTAAAGAAAACAACATCCTCGGAAAGGCTTTCAATGTCTACTATCTATCTATACTATTATTTCCTCGGCCTACATCTATTGCGCCTAGGGCGTAATATACATCAGTCGAAGTTTTTAATCAACAGCAAAACATTAGTCAGCTTCTGCTTGTTATAATTCATGAAAGTCGCTGCCACGGAGGTCGAAGCTATCATAACGATTACAATTCAAGCGAAAGCGACTACTGTCACGACTTTCAGTGGCCACAGCTCCGAGTGAATGCCTAGTCTTGCAGACCAAGCCGATCAGTCTTTTTGCTTTCAACTACCTCATTGTCAGTTCAGGGCAGTCGATAAGTCAACGGCATATAGAGTATGATTTTGCGACACAGCGACGAGCTCAGACGTCACTTCGATTTGACCAAAACGACAGCAAGATGAGACCGATGGATATGATCGAAGGCTACAAGTTGATGTTATTTAACCCCCAATTATGATCGATTAAATACTTGACTACTTGCTACACTACCAGTCAAACGGTCTTGCTACGAATAAGGAGTTGGGGCACCTTATACAGACTGACTGAAAACGAAATTCTTTCTCAGACATACTACAATGTGGCAAGCTCAACTAACCAATGAAACCACCATTTGAATTGGCGTAATCAAGCCTTGGTAGGGTAGGGTTGGCTTCAACAACGGTTAATGATTAAGTGTTAAAAACCGTACGTCTCAGGTGAAAAACCCTTCGAAGCCCTCTCAGATTGACAGTTAGAACCCTCGTCACAACATTACTTCATCTACCATTTCAGACCCACACAAACCACCCCAAACCCTCTCAGCTATCCCCCTTCCTTCAATTTTCCGTTCTCCATAACCCTAACCCTCAGTCTTCTCCCTCTAAAAATCCCCACAAATCCCAAATCCCCTACGTCGACGTCCCTTCCGCCAATCAAGCCATATAAAGTTCACCCCTCAACCGGCACAAACACAGTCAAAATGAATTCAGATCGAAGTGAAAGAATTTCAAACTGGAAAATCGTCAAGTGAGTGTTTTCGCTCTAGAAAGTGGAGTTGGGGTTGAGGATTACAGCATTGAGACAGTGAAAGATGGAAGGAGGCAATATACGGGACTGAACGATTTGCAACTACCCCGAAGAAGGAGACTAAAGAAAGTAAAGACCATGCAATAATGACTTGAACGAGAAAAAAAAAGGAATATCGTACGTATCAAGAGAAGTAAAATAAACACGACGTTTGACAATTCACACAATGTCCCACATCTCAAGCCTTCGTTATCATCTTCGAAAGACGTACATAGGTAGTAGCTCTGAAAGTTTTGATTTCATTTAGGTTGGGAATAATCCTTTCCGTTTTTAGCATATTATAAAAATTCAAGTTAAGCTTTTAATAGAAAGAATTCCATCATTTCCACCCCTTCCCACCCAACCAGCAACATCCCCCCACATTCTCCCACACTCCCCCACATTCAACCCCTTCTTTCCCACTCACCCCCTCTCTCATCCTATCCCATTCACATCGCAATTTCCACCCCCCTCATTCCTCCCCTTCCCCCCCCCTTTTCCCTTCCCATTTCCCCCCTCCCCATTCCCCCCCCTAACTTTCACACAACCCCCCCCCCCCCCCACAAAAACCCTCACATCAAAGAAAACCTCACCTAGCTATATTTTGAAATTGAAATATATATCCGGCGTTTTCTGGCTGGTGGAGCGGACGGGGGAAGGGGGAAGGGGAAGGGGAAGGGGAAGGGGGAAGGGGGAAGGGGGGGGGAAGGGGGAAGGGGGGATTGCTGAGTGCGATACGGAGGTT
>JAABUU010000936.1_pt1 | contig 56573 bp, 51 predicted proteins | sample 5559301 | NCBI WGS metagenome assembly JAABUU01 (sample SAMN10711884, study PRJNA513360) | rock metagenome | isolation source: Antarctica rocks | place: Antarctica: Victoria Land, Richard Nunatak white
ACTAGAGCAGAGCGAAGACTGGCTTACTGAGCGATGCTACATGAGTGAAGCATCCATGCAACTTGTAAAGAACGGGCAAATCAAGTAGAGTAGTACGGTAGAGAACGGCTCGGTATTTTACACCAGATTCTGGACACTCTCCCGGACATCGCAGCGTCGCGACCGGATATATCATCGCGGGTGACGATGACGGCTACTTCGTTTGGATCCAGAATGAGGAGCCGTAATCAGCCGCTTGGGGAGGGGCAAAGCGCTTCCAGAATGGCGCAAGAACTTTTCCAAACTCGGGATCGCGCACGACGAAGTGGTTTGGTAACATCACATCGAAAAACTGGCTTCCACCAAGCATCAACGCCGCGACGACGTATTGCTCAGAGTAGAAGCGGTGACTCCAATCCGGTGGATAATCGTAAGGCAAAAAGATGTCATGAAAGTGTACAAATATTCCCTTTGGAAGCTTCGGTAATATTTCGAGAAAGAAGACCGTGACATCGGAATTAGTGAAACAGTAATGAGACCCGTCAAAGAAGACGACGTCGCCTTCCCCGACTTGTTCGAAGATGCGTAGGTCGGCGTCCTGAAGCCCGGTCCGCACAACCTTATCGCTGATCAAATCGATATCTGCGCGCGGACGTGGGTCCAAAGAGGTCACTTTCGTCTGCAGCTGATGATCCGTAATGGCGCGGCGCACGAATCTTGTCGAATGTCCGGACCCGATTTCTAGATACTGCTTCGGATTAAGCTGAGACGTCAGCACGTAGAGAGCCGCAGCATCTAATCCCTGAAAGTAACGGTTGTTCCATACCAAGTCTCCAGACGCTTTGCTGTGCTCAAGCGGGATACGTGCAAAATACGGTTCGAAGTCAGAGATGCTTCGAACGTATCGCTCGTACGTCTGCCGGTTCTTATCCAATATCGCCCGGAGCATCTCGTGCGGCGGCTGGCTGTAACCGTAGCGGGAAGTTGGATCAACGGGGTATTGAAGCGCAAGCAGGGTGCCGGTCTGAAAATTGCTATCGTTTAAGTTTCTGAGTCGACCACGCTTTGCTGCATTCATCAGCAATCTGCTCAAAAGCACTGCCTTCTTTACTTTATTCGCGAATGTCCCGAGCCTCACCATGAAATACTATTCCATCCTCAAAGCATGTCCCCGGCACCGTTTAGTACCAGGATTAGAGATGTGCCTCGTCGCGCTGCGAGAAAATCATGTCGGTCAATTCCGTAACCGGGGCCCGCTGACGCTGGGGACGTGCGAGACGCAATGGCGGAAGATACGAGCGCGCTGTGTAGTCGTTCTTGATCGTGTAGGCATGGTACCCGGCACTGGTCAGTGCCCCAATGAGATCCTCCGCTCGCCGTCCCAAGCCGGCCAGGGAACGTGGGCTAACCTCCAGTGCTAGCTCTAGGTCCGGACGCGCCGCTTTTAGGCAGGGCACGAGTCCCGTGATCACCGACCACTCGGCTCCCTCAACGTCGATCTTAATAATGCGCGCCATTGATATCTCCGACCGTGTTAGTATCTCGCAAAGCGGTGCGGCTGGAACCTCGCATTCATACGTGAACCCTTCCGCCGCGATAACGCTCTTGTGCCCCGGGTCCCCCGTCCACGCTCTGTAGAGCGGCAGCGTACCAACCACATCAGATGCTGCCGCTTGCACCATTCGGACGTTTTGGGTGCGATTCAGAGCGAGGTTGCGGTCGAGTTGCGCGACGTTCGTCGGCGATGCCTCGATCGCGATTACTTTTCCGGTGTCGCCAACGAGCTTCGATGCCAAGAGGGAGTAATAGCCGATATTTGCGCCGACGTCCACGAACGTGTCGCCGGGTCCAAGGTTTTCACAAATCCAATGTGTGATGTTGGGCTCCCAAACGCCAAAAAGGAAGAGCCTCCGCGGGACCTGATCACCCGTGTTGCCGGTAACCCTGCTTCCGAAGAACGTCGAAGCAACGAAGTCGTGGTGCCCACCAGACATGCGATTCTTTCTAAAATTAACAATGATTCGTAAATACGTGAGCGCAACTCTTATCGCGGAAAAGGGCAGCGATTTAACATTAAGGCACAACCCGGAGTTCGTAAGGCGCACTCGTTGCGTTTATGCATCGGAGGGCTTTTGCCTTGAACTTCGCGACGTATCAATCGTGCTGGGAGTGATGCGGCGGTATGGACGTCATTGTCACGCGCGCTATCGCTGATGCGAACTGCGCTCCAAGAGAGCGTCACGACCAACGCTCCGCCGACGGCTGCTCCGCAGCGTGAGTTGTGCACTACGTTCGCGTCACTTAGTGCGCCGTGACATTGCCGTGACATTAGTTAAGGCGCCGTCTAAGTCGACCGCCTACTTGTCGCCTAGTTGCTATTAAGCGACCGGCTGGTGGCGCTGCGGAGACTTCCCCCTTAGAAACAATCACCCTGATCGCGGGGGGTGCGACGGCGACTTTAGTTGTATGTGACCACGGCAAGAGCGACTACTATTCGCTCGCGACTTTGAGCCACAGCAACAAGCTGAACGCTTGAGCATCGAAGTCACTCGCTGCACCCCTCGCAACGACAAACTCGGACGCAAATCTCGATGTCGCTCGCTGAGGAACGACGGCCCGTAGTGGGCTGCGGTTCTTACAGCATCGCCGCCGTAGCAATCCGCCAGTGCGGTTCTTCGGTCGAGTGGGGTTACCGTATGTTTTCCAGACCGCTTCGGCATAGCTGGCAAATCGCTGCCATCTTGGCTGTAATCGTAATACTCTTGAGCCCGGACGGCAGTTCCGCGCAACAGTACCTACCGACGCCATACGATGCTGCAGCTTCGCACGCGACGATGGTAAGTGAGGTCCCATCGCCGGCAAATTCGTTCGTTGGTTCCATTGGGGTCAATACACATTTCACGCAATGGCCATACATCGGGCGAAATGAGCCACCCGTCCTTAACTTGCTCATCGCTTCCGGAATTCGGCACATTCGGGACGGAATGGTCGGCAGCCTGATCCCAGCGGTCCGTCACCTTGCCGCTAACGGTGTTCGGACAACGTTCGCAATTGACATCAACGTAACCGATGCAACAATCAAATCGTGGCCCGGCACTGTAGGGTACGCATTCGAAGCGTACGAGGGTCCGAACGAGCCGAACTATTTGCCCGGCGACTGGGTCTCTCGAACCCGCGCCTTCATGCGACGCCTCTACGCTGATGTCAAGGGCAACCGGGCTCTGGCCGGTTATCCGATCCTAGCGCCGGCTCTTAGCAAGGGACAAGAGCAGTTGGGGGATCTAAGCGCATTGGTCGACTACGGCAACATGCACGATTATTTTGATACGTACAACCCGGGAACACCGGGTTGGGGGAACCAACATCCACCGTTCGGCACTTACGGTAGCCTATCGTACAACATGAAGCTAGCGGGCGTGAATTCCGGCTCGAAACGGGTCATGTCTACCGAGACCGGCTATGGATCCACCCCCACCGGGACGTCCACTTATCTGGACGATGCCACGGCCGCAAAGTACATGATGCGGATATATTTCGTACATTACAACGCAGGCGTGCCGCGTACGTTTATGTACGAATTTTTAGACCAGGATTCGACGGGACGTCCGTTCACAAATAACGGCCTTGTCTACCTTAATTTGCAGCCGAAGCCTTCGTACAAAGCCCTACATGCGATCATTTCGTTCCTCGCAGATCATCCCGGTGCATCATTCGCCCCCACGGCCCTTACCTATCAAGTGACCGGGAATCTCGCCAACGTTCGGCACACGCTGCTCCAGAAGTCAGATGGAACATACTATCTCGCACTTTGGATCGAAGTGCCGAGCTGGTCTAAGGGCCACGCGTATGCTATACCGTCGCAACAAGTCAACATCGTAACGCATAACAAGATGAGATCCGCCTCGGTCATGCAGCTCGACGATGCCGGAAACGCTAGAATCGTGCAGCTCGCCGGCATGCCTGGATACAGGACCGGATTACCCGTAACAGATCGCATCTCAATCGTTAAGCTGACTCCGTAAACTAAGGCGAGCTGCAACAGGTTGTGCCGAGCGAGCGGCGCGATGCGAGGCATCGTGCGTGAAGCGGAAGAAGCCGCTGAAACCCATGAACGACGACAATCCGGCACATAGCAGACCATTTGCAGGAACGATACGTCGATACCGCCGTGCGCTCGGGCGCCGCTTTAATGCACGGTTGAGACCCTATCGATTCCTCATCTACGCCGGAGGGCGAAGCGGGAGCAATTCTCTCGTAAAAATCCTCAACTGTTATGCGGGCATAGACTGTGCGGACGAGCCGTTCAATGCGGACCACCACGGCAATGTGCGGGATCGGGTTACCGATCTACCATCATTGAGGCGCGAAATTGCTCGCTTGTGGCGGCTTTATAACGGCTTCAAACACGTGTGGCACGTTAGTGGATGGCCCTTCGACGGTCAGCCGCTACTCAACGATTACATCGTAACCCAAGCGGCCGCTACCGTGATCCTCTTGCATCGCAAGAATTTACTGCAGCGCATAGTCTCCGGCGATATCGGCTACCAAAGCCAGGTCTGGCACGTCGAAGATGATGGAGACCGTTCGAAACTCTTGAACCATCCCTTCAGACCGCTTGACAGGACAACGATTCGGGAGCGTCTCGGTGAAGAACGTCGAGCATTCACCGATGTGCAGAGACGGCTAGATCAATTACGAGTTCCGTACAAGACCGTTTCGTACGAGGAGCTCTTTAGCGGGGCGTCCGAAAAGCAAAAACTGTCCATCATAGGCGAGTTGATTGCTTTCATTACGAAGGTGCCCTTTCAACGCCAGCGCCTCGGAGATCGGGCACTGCAAGTTATGGATCCAGCACACACCAGGCTAAATTCAGCCCAAACATACGAACTCGTGCCACAGATACATGAGGTCGAAGAAGAGTTCGGCTGTGAGGAAACAGGCTATCTCTTTCGGTAGGGAACCATCCGCACCGCCCTTCGCGTCACGCGATATCGCCATGCGACGGGTCGCAATTTATGCCGCCGTCGCCTGAGGCCGCGTTCCCCCTCTACCGCGGAGCGCCGCAATCGCGTAACGGACGTCGGCAGGTTGGAGGATCAGGTTCGGCGGCCGACGCTTGAGGAAAATGGGATAGCTTCCAAGCAGAAGACCTAAGCGAACGACCGACGAGCAGAGTGCGGCATACGCTGCACCTTCAAACCCGAAGTGCGGAATCAGTATCACCGTGAACGGAAGCGTCGTTGCCAAACCGATGCCTTGGAGGATGGTGAGCGACGCGGGCTTCCCCGTTGCCAAAAATGCATTAGCGAGCACGCTGGTAGAGCTAATCGTCATCTGAACGCAGAGAATCTGCGTGATAACCACCGCCAGCGCATATTTATGACCATACAGCAGCGGCAGTACCGTAGGCACCATGAATGCCATGATGAGGTTGGTTACGGCCGTTGCGGTTATAGTAAGTCGCGCGACCCGCGCGATTAGGGCAACGGCCGCGTCCGGCTCCAACGCCGAAGCGCGCGGGAGCAACACGACCATAATCGATGACGCCAATAAGCCTGGGAGCCTCGCAACAGTGTAGGCGACCCCATACGCTCCGAACTCGGCGGGAGTAAGAAATTTGACTTGCAAAGCCTGGAAAATTTGCGGCCCCAGCATCGAGAGGACGTCGATACCGTAGGCGCCGATGCCATACGAAAACAGCCGTTTTGTCGCGTTTTTAAAGCCCCTAGGCGGAAGATGAATGTGCCGCCGCAATCCGATGCAACGCCAGATGGACAGGAACACCGAGGGAACACCATAGGCTAGTGCACTCGTGTACGGGGTCAGGTGGTGCGCCGCCAGGAGTGCCAGCAACATCACGAGCGTCCCCACTGGAGGGATATACACGATGAAGTTGGACTGCTTGAAGTCACCTCGAGCTTCCAAGAACGCTTGCAGCATCCATGCGATCGTAGTCGCAGGCGCCAGGAGCATCAGCCATTGTGCAAACCGGATCGTTTGAGGATCGTATCGCGAGAGCCAGTGGGGGATCCCAACCACTCCGACCGCGACACCGACAACACCGAGGAGCGCAGCATAGATCAGCGCAATGCTGAAGAGGTCGTCGCTGTGCTCACGATCTCTCGATACGTAATAACGCAGCGCGGCCGGCACCCCAAGAGTCAGCAGCCCGCAGATCACACCGGGCCAGAGCGCCATAGCTCCCTGCTCGCCACGACCTTTGGGCTCGAGTGCACGAGCAACGATGAGGCCGGTTGCGAGGTTGACTCCCATAACGCCGAAGCGCGCGACCAGCGTGTGTGCGACGGCCGCCGCAGAAGAGCGCGCCTCTACCAGCCACATGACTCGGCGGCGTAACCTGCCCGCCCCAAGCTGATTAGACATCTAGCGCCTCCCGCTCGGTGCGACGCGTACGTTCGGCCTCATGTTCGGCGTAGCGCCGCCTTAACGCATTGCAAACGAAGGTAGCGGCGTGCGCTGCTGCGTGATGTGCTCGATCACGTACTGCAATAGTGCGGATACACATGCATCGAGCGATGACCGCTCGGTATCGATAACCAGCTCGGGATTGAGAGGCTCTTCGTATTTGCCGGTCACGCCGGTGAATCCCGGAATATCGCCGGCGCGCGCCTGCGCATAGTGACCCTTGGGGTCGCGCGCCTCACAGACTGAAACGTCGGCCTTCACAAAAACCTCGTGAAACAAGTCGCCGCCGGCATGGCGCGCAATCTCCCGGTCGGCCCAGCTTGGCGAGATAAACGCCGCGATCGCCACGACGCCCGCGTCCGCGAAAAGCGTCGCAACTTCGCTGACCCGCCGGATGTTCTCGCTGCGGTCGCGGTCGGAAAATCCGAGGTCGCGGCACAGGCCCGTGCGGAGATTATCGCCGTCGAGCACGTAGCTCTGAACGCCGCGCTCATGCAGTCTTCGCTCAAGCTGCATCGCGATCGTCGACTTACCCGCCGCGGGTAGACCGGTCATCCAGATGACGGCACCACGATGGCCGTTACGCGCAGCGCGCGCCTCTCGATTCAACAAGTGACCGACGGGGACGATGTGGCCGGCACTCTCTTCGGCGAAGGTCGCAAGGATCGTCCCGCCCGCGACAACGTCGAGCCCGTCGATTAAAATGAAACGGCCGAGCCCCGTGTGCCGGTCGATCGTATCGAGCGCGAGCGTTTCGCGACTGCGAAACACGACCTCGGCAACGTCATTTTTGTCAGCGCTTCGCGCGTCGTCGTGCTGCAAGGTCGCAACGTCCACAATACGCTCGAACGTGTCGACCGCAACGTGTACGAGGCGCGTTCCGACGCGCATCCGTAAACGATCGCCGACCTCAAGCGAACGCCGACCGAGCCAAAGCAATCTTGCGCGAAACAGGGTTGTCGACGCCGGGATCGAGGACGAGTCGCTGACGATGTCACCGCGCTCGATGAACAGCGGCAGATCGAGCGTGAATCCGATTGACTCGCCGGCATGCGCTTGAGACCTGCCGTCGTCGGGCCACACCTCAAGCGACTTTACCCGCGCTTGTCGAACGCCAGGTGATAGCACGACCTCATCACCGACCCCGATAGACCCCGATTCGATGCGACCCACGACGATTCGCTCCGTACCGCGGCGCACGACGCCTTGAACGGCCATGCGCAATTCCGCACCTTCATGGCGCCGAATCGGCTCCAATGCGCTCATCGCCCCAACGATCGTTGGACCGTCATACCACGGCATGTGCGTCGACTCTGTCGCGACGTTGTCGCCGTCAAGCGCCACAACTGGAACAGTTGCTGACGGTTCGATGCCGATACGTGCCAGGAGAGGGCCCAATTCCGAGCGTACCGCTTCGTAGGCGCTGCTATTGTAATTAACGCGATCCATTTTGTTAATCACGACGATGACTTGCCGGATGCCGATGAGCTCGAGCAACAGCGCGTGACGTCGCGTCTGCTCGCTGACGCCTTCGGCTGCGTCTACGACGAGTAACGCTGCATCGGCATCGGAGGCCCCAGTCACCATATTGCGTAGAAACTCTTCGTGACCCGGTGCATCGATCAGCACGATCTCGCGCGCGCCGAGATGCATCCAAATGCGGGTCGTGTCGATCGTAATTGCTTGATCACGTTCGCTCTGCAAGGCGTCAAGCACGAAGGACCATTCGAAGGGCATACCCCGCCTCTCGCTGATGGCGCGCAGTTCGTCGGCCTTTCCATCGAGCAGATTGCCGGTATCGTGAAGCAGCCGTCCGATCAAGGTCGACTTTCCATGATCGACGTGACCGACCGTGACGACGCTCAATTGCGGTGTTGCCATTACATGTACCCGGCGGTGCGCAACCGTTCGAATGCGTCTTCGCTCTCGTGATCCATGACGCGGCCAGCGCGCTCGGGAGCCTTCGTCGTCACGAGCTCCGCGATAATTTCGTCAATGGAAGCCGCATCCGAGGCGATGGGAACGGTGATGTTCTTCTCACCGAGCGATCGGTAACGCAAGCCGTTGCGTGCTAAGTAGAGCGGGACGATCGGAATGTTCTCGCGCTGCGTGTAGCGCCAGATGTCGACCTCCGTCCAATGCAGCAGCGGATGGATGCGCAGATGCGCACCATCGGGGATATCGGTGTGATAAACGTCCCACAACTCGGGCGGCTGCCGCACCACGTCCCACGACCCGTCCGACGCTCGAGGACTGAAAACGCGTTCTTTCGCGCGCGTTGCTTGTTCGTCGCGCCGAATACCGGCGATCACGCCACGGTAGCGCGATCGCTCGACGAGCGCGCGTAATCCGGCCGTCTTACGCGCTGCCGCGCGCGTCGCAGGCGGCAACGTCGGATCGATCTCCGACTCAGGAGGGCAGTCCTCGTTGCAGAGCTCGAGGTTCCACTCGCGCGCGATGCGGTCTCGAAACTCGTACACTTCAGGCAATTCCATCCCGGTGTCGAGCAAAACCACCGGGAAAGGGACGCTGCCAAGGAAAGCCTTGCGGGCCAGCCACAGGAGCGCCGTGCTGTCCTTTCCCATCGACCATAACATGCACAGCGGCGCGACGCGAAAGTAGGCTTCGCGAAGAATCGCAACCGAGCGGGCCTCCAGTTCATCGAGCAGTTCCATCGTCGTCGTTCGTCTTTCGTAACGCGGTCGGGCTGGGACCCGTTTCCAGCCACCGTAGAGTATTCGGCTTCGCCGAATCCATCGCGTTTGCGGCGAACGCCCTCGTCGGCCTCCGGCAAACGGCGGCAGCCTATCAGGCTCATCGGTTCGAACCGGCCTCGACCTGACGCTCGAATCGGCCGGCTCCGGCCAACCACGTCTCCGCATCGTACACAAAGCGCCGCCGGGAGCGGTACTAGGAAAGCCGGAAAAGTGCTCCTGGCTTCGCTAGGACGCAGAGACCAAGTGTGCTAGCATCCCCTAGACGCGAACACCTCGATCGGGGAGGCATCCACCGGCCATGACCCGACCGGTGAGACACGGGTAGGCATGGGACTTCGGCCCGTATCGGCGCATGTGACGATCGAGTAGCATGAGCGAGCCATGTTGTCGGGAAGCATTCACTCATGCTCAATGTAAGTTCAACGGGTCCATCGACCGCACCCGACTACACGGGAAAACGCGGTTTCGACGAACTGATGTCCGACCGGCGCGGTCTGCTGGAACGTCCCCATTATGAGGCACAAGTAGGGCGGATCGTCGCCGCGATGGTGCGAGCCTTCCGCGACGGGCACAAGGTCCTCTGGTTCGGCAACGGCGGTAGTGCAGCGGATGCGCAGCATCTCGCGGCGGAATTCAGTGGACGTTTTCTGCGCGAGCGACCTGGTCTCGCCTCGGAGGCGCTGACGACCAACACGTCGGCCGTTACCGCGATCGGCAACGACTTCGGGTATGACCTCGTGTTTTCGCGGATGGTCGAAGCGCTCGCGCGCGAGGGTGACGTCGTCGTCGGGATTACGACCAGTGGGAAGTCGCCCAACGTCGTCAACGGACTCGAAAAGGCAAAGCGTATGGGCGCAACGACGGTCGCATTTACCGGCAATGGTGGTGGGCGCGTTTCCGAAGTCGCCGATATGTCGCTGATCGGGCCCGACGGCTACAGCGCGATCATCCAAGAAGTGCATATCACGATGGGCCACGTCATCTGCGATCTCGTCGAGCAGGAGCTGTTGTTCAGCTAAGGGAGCAGTCTCTTCGTGAACACGTGCTTCGGAAAATGACCGTGACTGTAAGGACCGCCGACGACGCTCTATTGACGCCGCTACGCTGGATCGGCGCTGCAGCGCAGCTCGATCGCTGCTTGTTTCTGGACCGTGACGGCGTCATCAACGAACGGATCGTCGGGGGTTATGTCACCGCGTGGAGTGAGTTCACATGGCGCGAGGGCGCGATCGAGGCGCTGAAGCACTTCGTTGACGCGGTGCCTCTGCCGCTTGTCATCGTAACCAATCAACGCTGCGTCGGGCGCGGACTCGTTTCCGTCGAAACCGTCCTCGATATTCAAGAGCGCATGCGCGTCGCCTTGCATGCCGCCGGCGTGCCGCTCGCCGCCTGGTACTGCTGCCCGCACCGGTCGGAAGATGGTTGCCTGTGCCGCAAACCATTGCCGGGAATGCTCGAAGCGTGCCGGTGCGACCTCGGCGTCGCTCTGGACCGCTCGTATCTAATCGGCGATTCCGGCAGCGACGTCGAAGCGGGTAGGACCGTCGGGTGCGCTACCTGGCGGATCGAGACGCCGCGTCAGTTTAGTGACGCACTCAATGATATCATCGTGCGCGAACGAGCGCGGAAAGACTAGTTTATGGTAACGGCGACAGCGACCCGATCCGCGATCGGCCTCGATTCCACAACGCGCGATGTCATTCGTTGCCGTGCTCCGCTGCGAATCAGCTTCTGCGGCGGAGGCACCGACGTGCCACCGTACCCCGAGCGGTTCGGGGGATGTGTCCTGTCGTGCACCATCGACAAGTACGCCTACGTGTCGGCGCGCCCGCGCCAAGAAGGCTCGCCGACGCGGGTTCACTCAACGGATCTGCGACGCATCGTCGAATTCTCGGCGAGCGGCCCGGGTGAGCTGACGACGGAAAACCGGCTTGCCGAAGCCGTTATTCGCCGGTTCCGCTCATCGGCGATCGACTGTTTCATGCACTGCGACGCACCGCCGGGGAGTGGTCTCGGATCATCATCTGCGATGCTCGTCGCGTTTGCGGCCGTACTTGCTCGGTATACCCGCATGGAGCTTTCAGCAGACGATCTTGCCCGCGTCGCGTTGCTCATCGAACGCGAGGACCTCGGCATTGTCGGCGGCATGCAAGATCAATACGCCGCATCGCACGGCGGCTTCAACTTCATCGAGTTCACGGCGGATGGGGTTCTGGTGCACCCGCTGCGGCTCAAAGCCGACACGCTCGACGAGCTGCACTACCATTTGATGCTTTGCTATACCGGTGGTACTCGTTTCTCATCCACGATCTTACAGGAGCAGACGCGCAACGTCGCCGACAGCGAAGGGCTCGTCCTCGAATCGCTTTCCGAACTTAAAGCGATGACGTACGAAATGCGGAAGAGTCTGCTACAAGGGCGAATTCGCGAGTTCGGCGACCTGCTCGATGCGGCGTGGGCGCTCAAACGCCGCTTGGCATCGGGTATCTCCAACGCCGGTATCGATGAACTCTACGATTCCGCTAAACGTGCAGGCGCGCTTGGCGGCAAAATCCTCGGAGCGGGTGGCGGCGGGTTTCTACTCGTGTTCACGCCGTTCATCCGGCGTCAGGCAGTACGCGAAGAGTTGGAGCGCGCAGGCGGCCAGATCGTCGATTTCCAGTTCGATCCCCTCGGTCAGCGCACATGGGTTGCGCACGACGACACCTGGATCGATTGATAGGAGCACTTCGGAAAACGGGCCGGTCCGCGGTGAGGCTTGCCGTAAGATCGGGAATCCGAAAGGCGAAGGCCTATGCCGAAAGCGTTCTGATCCCGCGGTCGAACGAGGATTTGGCAATCTCGGCGGCACTTGCTGAATCCCATGTCATTTCCGAGTTAAACTATCCCGCTTCATATGTCGACTTTTTGCGTCAGTGCATTCAACGCCAGCACCATGTGGTCAAGCACCTCAAGAGTGAGGCCGGGTCTGGTGAAGCCGCGAAACGCTTCGCAACCTTATTGGACGTTTTGCGGACCGATGTACCGGCGGTACCATTGGCGATTGCTCATGACATCGGTCGCGTCGCCGACGGTTTCCGATCGATGGCGGAGACCAAGGCGTTTGCCGATTGGATCGGAGACGTCGGCCTGCATTTCGCCATATCATCATCATTCGGGAGAAAGGGACGCCTTCTCTCGACCATTATACGCTACATGCGGGCAGAACGGTGCTTAGAAGTTGGGACCGCGTACGGTATGTCGGCGCTGTTTATGCTTTCCGTGCTGGCAGCGAAGGGAAGGTCGGGCCACTTAACAACCGTCGAAGGCGGCAGAGATCAATTTGAACTCGCTTCCACCATGCTGAAGGAACGATATGGTGAAAACGTATCGTGTCGCTTCGGCTCGAGTTCGGATGAGCTGCGGAGTCTGGCCGACACGCCGCAGGCGATTGATTTTTTCTTCCATGACGCCGGTCACTCCCGAGAAATGTACCTGAAGGATTTCGGAGCCGCGCTGCCTATGCTGGCGCCGGGCTCGACGATATTGATCGACGACATCTATTGGGACGACCCGAGGTTCTACAAAACGCCCCCACGGGCTCACGACGGTTGGCTAGAAATCGTAGGCCACTCGCGTGTGCTGCAGGCAGTCGAGGTTGATCATGCTGTCGGGCTCGCATTGTTGGCATGATCGCCGGCTCTCTTTATCGAGCCGCCAGCAGTTCGTCTAGTTCGGCGCGCATCCGCGCATCCATCGCGTCCATGCTATGGTCGCGCTGAACGAACGCGAATCCATGTTGCGCAAGTGTCTGCGCGCGCACAGGGTCTTCCCAAAGTTCTTTGATGCCTGCGACAAAATCCGACACGCCGTCGCGAATGAGCAGTTCTTTGCCGTCCTGGACAGGGATGCCCTCCGCGCCTTTCGTCGTGCTTACAACCGGAAGACCGCTCGCGAAGGCCTCAATGATTTTCGTGCGCATACCGCCGCCGATGAGTAGCGGTACGACTGAAATATCCGCCTGCGCGAGGTACGGCCGAATATCGTCGACTTTTCCCGTCACAGTGATATGGTCGTCAGCACGTGCAGCCGCTTCCATTTCAGGCTTAGGACTGGGTCCTATGAGAAGGAGGTGCGTACCGGGATACGACGCGCGCAGAGCGGGATAGACGTCGTTGATCAACATCATCGCGGCATCGACGTTTGGGGTCCACGTATAACCCCCGGCATAGACGATCGTAGGGCCACTCGCGGTGCGCTGCCGCGGCGTCGCCATGGTCTTTTGCCGCACCGGTTCATAGAAGTCAATCTCAGTAACGGCCGGAAGCGTTCGGATCTCGGATGTTAGGCCTGTCAAGCCTTGAATCCCGCGCTTATCTACATCACTGACGGCCCACGTGCGGTCGGCGGCTCGATACAAGCGCCGCTCAACCCAACGGAAATAATAGAGCTCCATGGTTCTCCTCAACCGCCAGAAAAGCGGCCCGGTCGAGCCTTTCAAATCCCATTGAAGCTGCCATTCTACGTCGTGAGAGGCGATGATCAGCGGGAAATCTCGGTTGAGCAGCGGAGACGGAACCATTGCGTTCAACCAATGATCAATCACCGCCACCGTCGGCTGAAACTCAGCGATCAGCTGCCGGAGCTCGCGGTTCGCCTGCTTCTCCAATTGAAGGTGAAAGTCGGGATATTGCGCCGGAAAGAAGAGCCGTGAAATGCGCTCGTACACTTTCCTGAGAGTTGATCGGCTATCACGCTTGGGCTTGTCAACGTGATGCCACCGTTCCACGCCAGGCAACGTCGTCCATGGACATTCGTTGTAACGAACCGAGAACACGGCGACCGGCCCGAATTTGGAAAGAGCGACCATATTGCGCCAGACGCCGAGCGGAGTACCGGTCTTCGGCGGAAACTCGCAATCCATCATTAAGAACAGCGTGCGTATAGGCGGCATTCAGTATTCCTTCGTCGCCATCCGTTCGTTCAACTCCGCGCGTACACGCATCTCCATGGCTTCCATGCTGTCGTCACGGCGGACGAACTCAAAGCTGCGTTCAGTCAGCTCGCGTGCAAGCTGGCGCATCCCACAGCTTCTTGATCCCCGCGACAAACGCGGGGCACCGTCGCGCACGAGTAGTTCTCTTCTCGACGTTGCGGCCGATGCCCGTCGGCGGACTCTTCTTCTGCGGCGGGCTCGTCAGGTCGACGTACTGCGCGAGCTCGTCGAGTGAGTACGGCGCCTCGCGCCCGACCTTCGTGACATACGCTGCGGAAAGCGGATTGTGGTGGAAGCGGCCGGGACATGATCTGCGCCGAGCGCCTCGGTTTATGCGCGCTCGATCGCGGCCGCGTAGCGGATCACTTTATAGGCGGCGAGGGTCGCCGAAAATCGGTCTGCACCCACGCGCCGAGCAAGTAGATCAAGTGCGCGTGGCCGTTGCATGGATTCACGATGACGAGATTGGGCGCCGGCAACTCCGCCTCGATCCAGGCGGCGCATCCGCCTTCGGTGTCGATGTCGAAGCGCAGCGCCGTCAGCCAGCCTGGCGGGTCCGGTGCGATCTCGGCCATCGAGCGCGCGACCTCACGCCGCTCGTGATAGGCGCCGTGAGGGACGAGCCCCTGGGAAGGCCGACTGTTGCCCGCCTCACCGGCGCACCGCAACGTGAGTACACGGTCCTGTACGGCTCCGACTCGGTCGATACGCGTATTATCGAGATCGCGCTGCCTTGGAATCTGCATCCCGACGCGTCGTTTGTGCAGCGAACCCAGAGCCCTGAACGAGATACTGACTTCGGAGTTACAACAGGCGGAGCTCGATGACGCTAATCGCGATCGCGAAATCGCGATGAAGCCGACGCAGATGCCCGCAGACCTGTACGACAAAGCAAAGGTCTACGTAACGCTAGCCGAGCCGATCATCGTTCTCGGTCTGGACGACATCAGCATTCGGGGCCTCACCGTACTTTGGCCCCCGTCTATCTAACTTGTGAGATTCACGACTGTGACGCTCCAAGGCGACAGTGTCAGGCTGAAAGTTGGCGATATGGCCTTCGAGGTCGTCGTGACGGGAGCGCTCCAGACGTTGTTCTTCGATGCATCGTAAAGGCTCTTGTCGTAGACCGTCTCTTGGACGTTATAGCTTGAACCGGTTGCATGCGCGATCGTCACTGTCACGTTAGCGGCGTTCGCCTGGTCGAGGTTGAAGAGCAATACGCTGTAGCCTCCGGAGCGCGTCGCGCCGTAAGCGCGCACTAGCGGTAATGACTGTGAGACGGCCGAGGCGAGCATCGTGCCGCCGTCGCTGCCGAAGTTCGCGAGCACCTTGTAGACGCTCGCCGTTGGCAGGAGCGTCCCGCGCGGAATCGTCGGCACGTTGGTGTTACATTTTCCGGGAGGACCGTATTCGGGGATACCGTCGGAGAAAATCATGAAGCCGCCGAAGTTTTGCCAACCGTATAGGCTCGAGGAGAAGTTGCCGTCCTGTTCGCATCCGGGATTGCCGTCCCACCAAGTCGCCCGCTGCACGCCGATAGTCATCAGATTGGCGATCAACTGCCCGGCGTACAGCGCTTGCGTGATCGATGTCGACTGCTTGCCCGGGGCGGTCGACACCGACCCCAGTTCGCCGACAAAGATCGGCACGCTCGCTGGTACATTGTACGAAGTCATCTCTTTGCGCAACGAAGCGACGGAGTTTGCAACGTCAGTCGCTGCCTGCTGGACGAGATACTGGTCGCTCTCGTTACCGCGGCCTTGAGGATAACAGTGGAACTCGACAAAGTCGTACTTTGCGTGCTTCAGCACGGTCGGATCCCACCCTGGAAAGTAGTAGCAGGGGCCCCCGGTGCCCGCTACGACGACGCCGACCTGCGCCGTCGGATCAACCGCCTTGATCTGAGAATAATAACCGCCGGAACCGGCAACGGCATTCGCATACGTTGTCGGATCATGCTGGATGGAATGTAGGTCTGTCTCCCAAGGGGCGAACGACTCGTTCCCGACGGTCCAGTATTTCACGCCATAGTGCTTAGTGATGTTCGCATATTTGACCCAGGCGGCAGCTTCCGATGGGTCGCCTCCGGCAGTGCATGTGGCGTTCGTACCGTAGTTAAGCGTCACCCAAGGGCTGAGGCCCGCCGGTATCGCGAAGTCGTTCATAAAGTTGTCAAATGTCGAATTCGGGTTTACGTAATTGTGTTCCGGGTAGCAGGCCGAATTCGTCGCCCAGTGGTATTTGTCCGAACCGGAGCCGCCGGGCCAGCGCGTGCTTGCGAGCCCAGCCGTCTCGAACTCTTGAACGAGGCCGGATTGCGTGATGTCGAACCACATTGCCTCGTTAGCACCGCGAACATTACGCGAGATCGTTGCCCCTGGTGACGACGCGTTGATCGTCACTGTCCCGGAAGCGGCGTCTGTAAGGTCGCGGCGCTGTCCCGGACGCTGGAAGCCTGAGGTCGGCGCGCGTACCCCGGCCGCTGGGCGGCTGTTGTTGGGCGCCGCCTCTACAGGAAGCACACTGGTGCTGACCAGTGCAGCTAAGATGGCTAAACCGGCAAGCTGGCGAAGGAATAGCTTTTCCATAAGGAGGGCCTCCTTGGGCAGTTGCCTTCCATATCAGCCTGCGCATACCCCTGAAGCGCCGACGCTTCCCCGGGATACCGGCTGCAAAAGCCGCGAGTATCTTACTACGCATGCCGCCCCCAATAAGCAGAGGAACGGCGACCCCATCGGACTGAGCTAAATATGGTCGAACGCCGTCGACCTTGCCGGTTACGACGACGTTTGCGGTCCGCGGCCGCGGCCGCGTTCATACCGTCGTGGGTCTGTCGCCGATGAGTAGGAAGACGAGCGCCGGGACATGTCGCGCGGAGGATGGGATATATCTCTTCCGTTAAGGTGTGAGCGGCATCGGCATTTGGTCGCCACCAGTAAGCACCGGCGTAAAAAACCGTCGGCCCGCGTCTTGGGCGGCGTTGCAGTGGAACCATTACTTCTCGTCTGACGGGTCCATAGTAGTCAACATCGGTTACGATCGGAAGCGCGCGCACTTCCGACGTTAGCCCCGTGAAGCGTTGGATCGCGCGGCAATCCAATCTCGGTGACGGCTGGAAGCGTACGTATTTCGGATGATAGGCCCGTCAAGCGTTGGATCGCATCGCGGTCCACATCGCTGACGACCCACGTGCGGTCGGCGGCTCGATACAAGCGTCGCTCTACCCAGCGAAAGTACATCATTCCACGCTTCTCTTCAACCGCCGGTGAAGTGGCGCGGTCGTGCTTTTCAAATCCCATTGGAGTTGCCACTCTACGTCGTGCGAGGCGATGATCAACGGGAAACTGCGTTTGAGAAACGGCGACGGCGCAATTGCGTTCAACCAATGATCGATCACTGCCACCGTCGGCCGAAAATCGGCGATCAACTGGCGGAGTTCGCGGTTCGCGAGCTTTTCGAGTTGAAGATGAAAGTCTGGATACTGAGCCGGAAAAAAAAGCCGCGAGATTCGCTCGTAAACTTTCCTGAGAGTCGATCGGCTGTCAGTTTTGGGCTTCTCGACGTGATGCCACTGTTCCACGCCGGGCAACGTCGCCCATGGACATTCATTGTAGCGCACGGAAAACACGGCGACCGGCCCGAATTTGGAAAGAGCGACCATATTGCGCCAGACGCCGAGCGGAGTACCGGTCGTCGGCGGAAACTCGCAATCCATCATCAAGAACAGCGTGCGTATAGGCGGCATTCAGTATTCCTTCGTCGCCATCAGTTCGTTCAACTCCGCGCGTACACGCATCTCCATGGCTTCCATACTGTAGTCACGGCGGACGAACTCAAAGCTGCGTTCAGCCAGCTCGCGTGCAAGCTGTGGCTCATCCCACAGCTTCTTGATCCCCGCGACGAACGCGGGGACACCGTCGCGCACGAGTAGCTCTCTTCCATCGACGACATCGATGCCCTCAGCGCCTTTGGTCGTACTTACAACGGGGACGCCGGCCGCGAAGGCCTCGATGATCTTACTGCGCATGCCACCTCCGATCAGCAAGGGTACGGCGACCACGTCCGACTCAGAAAGGTACGGCCGGATATCATCGACCTCACCCGTGACAACGATATTTTCGTTCGTACGTTGGGCGGCTTCCATCTGCGCCGTAGGCTTGCGTCCAACGAGGATAAGCCGCGTGCCCGGGAACTGCGTCCGCAGAAGCGGATACATGTCGGCAATGAGCGTGTGCGCCGCGTCGGCGTTGGGCTCCCACCAATATCCACCGGCATAAAAGATAACCGGACCGGGCCTCGACCGATTCCGCGGCCACGCCATCGTCTTGCGCCGCACTGGTTCAAAGTAGTCGATCTCGGTGACGATTGGAAGCGCGCGCACCCGAGAGTTCGGGCCAGTGAAGCGCTCAATCGCGCGGCGGTCACGTTCGCTGACCGTCCAGGTACGGTCGGCGCCGCGATACAAGCGCGCTTCCAACCATCGAAAATACCGTATCCGCGCTTTCGTTGCCATCTGCGAAAAACGCGACGCGGCCGGGACGATCATATCGCGCAGCAGTTGCCATTCCACATCATGCGAAGCGACGATGAGCGGAAAATTCCGTTTGCGCAGCGGAGAAGGGATGACGGCCTTGAGCCAGTGATCGAGCACGGCGACCGTCGGCTCAAAGTCGGTGATGAATTGACGGAGCTCGTTGTTAGCCTGTTTTTCCTGACCAAAATCGAAGCCCATGTACTGAGCGGGAAAGACCAGGCGCACGAGCTTTTCTAGCATATTTCCGCGCCACCGTCGATCCACATGATGCCACCGCTCGACGCCGGGCAGAAGCGAACCGGTGCAAGTGCTGTAACCGACGGAAAATACCGCAACGGGACCCAGCTTCGAAAGCACGCTGACCATTCGCCAGATGCGCTGCGGAGTGGCACTCCTCGGCGGAAAGTCGCAATCCAACATAACGTACAGCGTTCGGATAGGCGGAATCTGCGTCGCTTCAACGCCCTCGTTCATTGTCTCCGATTTTCGCGGCCGCTAACTCCTCAAGCTCTCGCCGGACCCGGGCCTCCATCGCTTCCATACTGTAATCGCGACGGACGAACGATAAGCCGCGCTCGACGATCTGACGCGCATGCCCAGGATCGTCCCATAGTTCCTGTATGCCGGCTGCAAAGTCCGCCGCCCCGTCGCGAACCAGCAGCTCCCTGCCGTCAGCGACGTCGATGCCCTCGGCTCCTTTCGTCGTGCTGACCACCGGGATACCGGCTGCAAAAGCCTCGAGTATCTTACTACGCATGCCGCCCCCAATAAGCAGAGGAACGGCGACCACATCGGACTGAGCTAAATATGGCCGAACGTCGTCGACCTTGCCGGTTACGACGACGTTGCGGTCCGCGGCCGCGGCCGCGTTCATTACCGTCGTGGGTCTGTCGCCGATGAGTAGGAGACGAGCGCCGGGATATGTCGCGCGGAGGATGGGATATATCTCTTCCGTTAACATGTGAGCGGCATCGGCATTTGGTTGCCACCAGTAAGCACCGGCGTAAAAAACCGTCGGCCCGCGTCTTGGGCGGCGTTGCAGTGGAACCATCACTTCTCGTCTGACGGGTTCATAGTAATCAACATCGGTTACGATCGGAAGCGCGCGCACTTCCGACGTTAGCCCCGTGAAGCATTGGATCGCGCGGCGATCCAGATCGCTGACGGCCCACGTTCGGTCGGCGCTGCGATACAATAGTGCCTCAAGGCGGCGAAAATACGATACCTTGGCGTTCGCACGCAGCCGAGAAAGAAGCGACGCCGTCCGGCCGCTCAAGTCACGAAGAAGCTGCCATTCGACGTTGTGGGAGGCGGCGATGAGCGGGAAATGACGGCTCTTTAACGGAGTGGGAGCAACGGCAAAACGCCAATGATCCAGAACGACGACCGTTGGTTGAAATTCGGAAATGAATTGCCTTAGCTGATGGTTCGTCCGCCTCTCGGCGGCGAGGTCCAGGCCACGATACTGAGGCGGAAACAGAAGGCGTATAAGGCGGTCGACGGCTCGCCGAGCGCGAGAATTGTTTACTGGCTTGCGCTCGTCGACATGACGCCACCGGTCCACGCCAGGCAACGCCGACTCTGGACACTCGTTGTAATCCACCGAGAAAACCGCCGTCGGACCAAACCTCGAAAGCACGCTGATGTTTCGCCACATGCGTTGTGCAGCACCGGCTTTTGGCGGAAAATCGCAGTACGGAATCACGAAGAGCGTGCGGACCGGCGGCATGCTACCGAAAAAGAAACCCCGTCTCGGCGCAGCCAAGCTCGTTCTCAATTTCATGGATATTCGGCACGGCTTCGTACGTGGTGCCGGAGTTTACGTTCATTTGAGCGTTCGCCGGGTCGATGATCGTTAGAGCGCGCGGCCTCAGCAACGCCGGTACGAAAGGACGCCCAGTAATAAACGCGATCACGTCGCCAAGCGTGTTACGCTTTAGATTATCTGGGTCGGCGCGAAAAAGGTCCTCGTACCACAGCCATTTGCAGGGAACCCCCGCTTCATCAAGTCGACGTTCAAGCGTCGCGATCACCTCGCGCTCGCGGACGATTTGTTCTCTGATGACGTTTATGTCCAGCGGCTGAAAATGATGCTTGAGACGTTTTACGCGATCCTCATCTTTCCACAAGTGAAATACGCCCGCCTGATGAGCGATGTGGTCCGATGCGATGCGTCGGAGCAAGTTCCGTCGATTCAGCAAAATTACGCGATCAGTCGCCTGCGTTATGAAGATAGTCGTTGAATTCCGGTTGTCCCTTGAACGGAAAACCGTTTGGGTGCCATACGTGTTTAAAGCCGTTGTGGCAGCGCCACAACCGCCGCACTTCCCGTTTCAGGGACGGCAGGTCCGATACGCGTTCACGAACATTCCCAGGCCAGTCCGGATTGAATGGTTCCATGGCGCATTGGATGCCGAGATAATTGTTCAGGGCCTGGCCTAATGAACTGCTCCCCGTTCTTGCGGACGCATAGATAAGAAATCGGTAATTGCGATGACGGCGCAACCGTCTATACCGCTCGCCGACGCGCCCGCGTGCGACTCTCTCCAAGTGCGCCATAAATTGTCGCGCGCTGAGACGCCCGGCAGTAATGCTGGCTGCCTCGTTCAAACGTTCGATAGGTGCGTCAGGCATGCCGGCTTCTTTCATACCGCGGATCTCTTAGGACGTTTTCGGACGGCTTCCAAAGTGGCTTTGCGATGGCGTGCACAGGCAAATACGTTGACGTCAACTTCGGTAGATTCTGCCAGGACTGATTACCGCCGGACCGAAGGCTCAGAAAAGCCGACATGCCCATCCTCATCTCCAGTGACTTCCCGCCGTTGCGCGGCGGCATTCAGCGCTACATGGCGAAAGTTGCGGAGCTTTTATCATCGGCAGCCAAAACCGTCGTGGTCGTGACTGGTGCTGCCGATGGTGATCGAGCTTACGATCGGCTCCAGGACTTCAAAGTAGTTCGCTACGGTGGGCGAGCGCGCCTCTGGTCCTTCTTAGCAATGGTAATTGCTTCTTTGCGCGCGACGGCATACGTACCACGAACCTACACTCTCGCCTCGATCTGGTTTCCATCGGGTCTAGCCGCGGCGATTATCCCGCGTCGCATGCGGGGGCCGCTCGGTGTTTTCGTGCACGGAGCAGAAGTGGCGCCCGGCCGGGGCGGGCTACGCCGCTCACTCATGTTGTTCGTTTTCGCACGAGCGGACGTTCTGTTTGTGGATAGCCGATTTAGCGCCTCGCTCGCACGGCGCGCCGGCTTCAAAGGCGGCAACATGGTTGTCGTTCCATGCGGCTCGGAGGCGCGCGAAGTAATCCGAAATCCCAGTCCGATACCGACGGTACTTTCAGTAGGGCGCCTGGTGGCACGTAAGGGCTTTGATAGGCTGATCGAAGCGTTGCCGCTCATTCGATTGGATTTTCCGACCGTTCAGTGCGAAATCGTAGGCTCCGGCCCGCAAGGGTCGAGCCTTCGTACATTGGCGGAAAGCCTCGACGTGAGTGATTGCGTCCATTTTTTGGGTGAGATCGATGACCGTGAGCTCGACGCAGCGTACGGGCGCGCATGGTGTTTCGCCATGCCGGTACGCTCCGTCGGCGACGACGTCGAAGGATTTGGGATCGTGTACTTGGAGGCCGCCGTCGCCGGCCTTCCTGCAATTGGGGGATGCGACTCCGGTGCCACCGATGCGATCGTCGACGGTGAAACGGGAATCCTCGTGGATGGCAATGATCGTACAGCGATCGCTAACGCGGTATGCTCGCTTCTAGCGTCTCCGGAGCGCACAGCCGCGATGGGAGAACGGGCGCGTCAGCGTGCGCTAACGGACTATACGTGGCAGCGCACCGTGTCGACGATCGATGCGCTCATGACTCAATCCATAAAGCCATAATCCACGTCGGCGTTTTGGTTAGGAATAGCGACGTAGCCGCTCCACTGCAGGCGACAGAATGAGCGCGAAATGATAGAGTCCTCTTCTGGTGAGGCGGCGGCTCATCGGATACGAGTCGGAAAAGAAGATTCGAAGCGCTCGTAATCGGCGGCCCGATAGCGCGTAACCTTTTACCGCCTTCCCTGCCAGACGACGCAGCAAGACCTTGCGCGCCGATTCCAATGAGCGCGGAAGCGCCAAGCTCTCTGCCTTCTCGTACATCACCACGGAGGCGCGAGGATGCTCATACCGGTGTGCGACGATGCTGCCGGAAATCGAGTCCTCGGAAAGCCGATACTGCGAAACGAATGAATCGATGAATACGGCCCGTCCCCATTGTCCCGTCGCGGTCAGCCGGAGATTGAAGTCGAGATCGCAATAGACCCCCACATCCGACTCGTGGCGGTACCCCGTTGCTTGTGCAGCCACGGTTTTAACCATAAATCCGTCGTTTGGTATCCGCTGCAAGAGGGCGCTCTCGAGAGCGGCGGATTGCACATGAGCATCACGCGGCATACGGTAGTATGTGTCATTGAGAATCGACGTCTCGTCAGGCAAAAGCATGCCGTCGGCGCTGATCATTTGCTGTGTCCCGAAGGCAATCACCGTATCCTGCGTCCAAGCCTCGTTCAATCGTTGGAGTGCGTCCGGCAGCAGCACATCGTCATCGTGCAGCAGGACAAGCCGATCGCCGCGGGCCATCCCGAACAACCGATTGACGTTGTCGACCTGTCCAAGTGGTGGATCGTTCTTGACGTATTCAACGCGGCGTGGGCGCTGCGCGAGCAGAGGCGCCACGCGGTCCAGAGACTCCGTGTCTGGAGAGTCATCGCCGATGATCACTTCGACATCGGGGTACGTCTGGCGCAACGCCGACTCCACCGCGATCTCCAAGAATTTCGGCCGGCGATACGTCGGAATGCATATCGATATCAAGGTGTTCACGGATGCACCGTGCCGACGGTTTTCATCGGACCGGCATTTCGTTTCGCCAGGTCAAGGCAGGGGCGCGCCCGATTTCGGCCCGCATGATCTGCACATCGAAATACGCGGCGACCAGCAGTTCGATTTCGCTCGGCCGGGATTTGTCGATCATCGCAATTTGGAAGCGAGTGCGTCGCGATAGGCAAGCAGCGTCGCGCGGCCGACTCGGCTCCAATCGTATTCGCGCGCGCTCCGCTGGGCAGCCCGACGAAGCCTCAGAAGGCGCTCACGATCGCTCGAAAGTTCCTTGATGGCCGCCGCGACCTGCGCGCCCGCGTCGACTTGCACGAAATATCCGTTCTCCTCCGGGCGTATGGCCGCGGGGGCCACTCCGACGGGAGTTGCAACCGGAGCCAGTCCGCACGCCATGGCCTCAATCAACGTTAGCCCGAACCCTTCGGCGCGGCTTAGGAAGAGCACTATCTCGCGATCCGCGAGCAAAGCCGGCAGCGCTGAATTCTCATATTGCGGTCGAACTTCAATTCTAGGGCGAGCCGCTGCCGAAAAACAGGGCAGGAGTTTTTCTGGGCCGAGCCCCGTGCCCGCGAGCAGCAACTGGAAATCGATCCCGTCGCGTACGAGTGAATCGACGGCCTCGACCAAAGCAGCGTTGCCCTTCCGCTCGGTCCAGCCTCCCACGAAAGCCAGCCTTACCGGTCCCGCGAGACCGTCCAGAACGTCCGCGACCCTCAGAAACGAGGGCGCGATTCCGTTCGCAATCACGCGTACGCGTCGCTCATCGAGATGGAAAGACTCAACGGCAAATGCGGCATCTTCATCGTTGACGAAGATGCTCATATCGGCCAATTGAAAGGAGCGGCGAACCTCCCACAGTCGAAATCCTCCGTGATATAGCCGATATCTGCGCCGTAACCGGGATGCTCCCCGACGTGCGCTATCGCGCAACAGCCGATCGACGGCATGTTCTAACCCATGCGACCGCGTAATGAGAGCCAGCTGCTTAGTAGCGCCGGGTCGCGCTAGCGTCGCCCAAAGCCACGCATCCCCCGACGATGCGTCGATCACATTGAAATCTTTTGCGATTCTCGCCAAGCGTGATGCGACGGACCATGGATAGCGAAGGGGCTCCGCGGCCGTGTAGCGATGCGCAGGGAACACGCGATCGAATGAAAGGAATTCGACCTTGCAACCAAGTTCGCACAGCGAATCACCAAGAGCCAGCGTAGCGCCCTGGGCTCCGGCGTTCCGGTTCAGCGGGTGATGTACGCTCAGCAGGACGCGCATCGTGCTGTCGCGTTAGCAAGCCCGTTATGAAGACCCTGTTCATCGCTTCGGGAGGACCCTATCCGCCGCGTGGCGGGGCAGCCCAACGCTGGTGGCAAAACATTAACGTTTTGGCGACGCGCGGGCCGGTTCATGTGTTGTCGGTCGGTGGTCGGGAGCCGGGCGAATACACGATGCCGGTAGTGGCCGAGTGGGTCCACATCGACAACGCCGATTTTCCCGCGAAACGCGGCCTGCGCTCGTTTCTTGCTCGTCTGTTCACGCCACGGCAGTACTCCTTGCCTGACGTGCTCGCGACCTCCGTGGTCAACGAGCGGCTGTGCGCCATGATCGAGCGCGTGGACCCGGATGTCATCGTTCTCTCGCACTGGAAGAACGACTATCCAGCGCCCCTCAAGGGGCATCGCAACGTCATCTTAGACATGCATAATATAGAGTCGCTGCTCGGGACAGACGTCAAACACGTCAAGTTCGCACTGCTGCGAACGCTCCTTTTGTGGCGCTGGCGCGCCCGTGAACGAGCGCTGGTGCGGCGCGCGCGCCGCACATGGGTGCCCGGCTCGAACGACGCGACCGAACTGAAGAGATTGGGCCCGCGGCTGCCGACTCCGATCATCTGGCCGAATGCCGTCAGTCTTGACCTGTATCAGGACGTTCGCGAGGGCAAGACCGTTTTGCCGGTCGGCTTGAAACGCAACGGAAGTACCATCATTTTCGTCGGCATATATAGTTACGAACCAAATCGGCTCGCGGCGACGGAACTGCTCGAAAAAGTAATCCCCGTCACACTGTCCAGAATGCCGGAGGCACGCTTCATTTTTGTGGGCGCCTCGCCGACCGCCGAAATGGTCGAGGCAGCACAAAAGGATTCACGCATCGTCGTCACCGGTAAAGTGGATGACGTCAGGCCGTACCTTGCGCTCGCCGACGTGTGCATCGTTCCGATTCGGACAGGAGGAGGCACGCGGGCCAAGATTCTCGAGTGTTTCGCGGCCAAGATTCCCGTCGTAAGCACGGCAAAAGGCGCTGAAGGAATCGAGGCGATAGCGGGTCGCGAAATCCGTATCGCAGAAAGCGCGGAAGACCTCGCCGACAACGCGCTTGACCTGCTAAGAAATCCCGAAACGAGATTCAGACAGGCCGAAGCGGCGTATGAACTCGTGCGCAGAGCCTATTCTTGGAGCAGCCTCGCGGAGAGGCTCGACGCCGCGCTGCCCCCGCGCCGCCGATAGTTCTAGTCCGGTAGAGCAAGCCCCGTAATCTGTGAATTGCTAAGTCGGAATCCCGCTCTTCGATTGTTCTTACTAAATGCATGACGGTCCACATAGAAAAAGCTGAAAACTGTCTGTGATGCCAAACAGTAGTCCCGCTCAACCATGAATGAGCGCATCGGGCTTCGTTCCGAACGGCGCGCGCTTTCGAAAAACTCGTCCATGTCTTCAAGAATCACAACGGTAGGTCGGTAGCGGCTCCAGTCAAGGCTCTCGAGAACCTCCATATCGTGGCCTTCACAGTCGATCGACAGGAGGTCTACTCGTTGTTCTGGGCAGTGCTCGTCGAGGATGTCGGACAGCGTGGCGCACGCGATCGGTATTCTATCTACAATTTTAATACCACTTGCTTGTTGCCAATCTGGTACGAAGCTATTTATAGTGGGCGCAGTAAACCTGTGATAGGTGAGCGTTGTCGCTGATTTTGACACCCCGACGGCCAAATGGGTATCGCGAGGCCTGACCTTCTTGAAAGACGTAGCCACATCCGGGTTCGGCTCGATTGTGATCCCTCGCCAACCCCTTAGGTAGAGCTTATAGGTGTTCGAAGCCCGCCTCGGCTGAAAGGCTCCCACTTCCACGTAGAAGCCCCGCCTTTGCGGGTGCAAGTGAAATAGAATATGGTCTTCCCCATACCCTGAAAATGAGACGCCCATATACTTAACGACCATAGGGTCGCGCATATAATCCATGACAGCACGGGCGCGACGGCGCCATCCCACCACACGGTCCCAGTTCATCTCACGGCATTCTCAAGCGCTATTTTGCGATCCTTCGGTTTCTCTTCGTCACGAACCAACGTTGGAGTCTTCCGCAGATGCTTAACGAGAAGTAGTCCCTATACATCTCGAATCTTAATCGAGCATGCCACAGCCGCTTTATGCGCCGGGTTCAAACAGCCGACCTTCCAGCAGCGCCCCAAGCCTGGGCTCGGCCTTGTATGCAAACAATGAACCTCTTGAGGGCCAACATTCGTAGCACCGGAAAAAAACGAACAGCTTGAACGAAGCCTGGCAGCACGCTTGTCCCGATGACAGCCGCCCACAGAAAATAAAGAAGGCGCTCCGCTGTTCCAACGTCTTCAAACCGAAGCAAGGCTTCGTTGAAGGCCATATTTCGTAATGCAAGCTCGTTGAAACTGTTACGTTGATCCTCGTCAAAGCGCGGAGCCAAGAAATGGTCGACCGCAACCAAAGGATCATAGAGAAGCTTCCAACGGCGCCGCTTCAGAGCCAGTCCAAGGCTGATTTCCCAGTGTACCTGCGCACCGGTTCCACGCAGTCGCTCATCAAACCCGACGTCCCGGATCGCGGAGACACGATAGGAACCGTTGACTCCTTTCAGCACGTCGACCTCGCGAGGGTAGCCATAACCGAGATGATGGTGCCCAACATGGCTTCGAAAGCGCGGGATGATGCCCACGACCTTTTTTCGCCCCTCGATGAGGCGCCCTCCGACATGGAGATAATCGCGTCCGCCGATACCGGCCACATCCGGCCGCGCGGTTAAGTGAGCGACAATTCGTTCAAGCCAATCTGCGTGCGGAGCGGCATCGTCGTCCGTGATGGCCATGATGTCGCTTTTTATTGATTGCAAACCGGCGTTCAAGGCCTGAACCTGTCCCGGGACGGTCACGGCGACCGTACGGATTGCGAGCGACGACGCGTCATGCGCACGAAGCATGTCCAATGTTTCTACGTCGCTATCGCGGACGACCACAATGACTTCATCGGGCGCCCGATGCTGCTCTGCGAGAGCGAGAAGGCAACGCTTCAGATCGTTAGGGCGCCGGAACGTCGGCACCACCACACCGACGGTTGCAACTCCGCTCAAGGAACGAGCTTGATGATCGATACGCTATCCGTCACTCGAAGCGGAATGCCGTGCGCACTGTCATGGCTGAGCAGGGACGTCGACGGGTTGCCGTCGTCGCCGAGCCGCAAAACCGATATCGCGGACATGGGCTTTTTGGTAACAAGGCGGACCGTTTGGGGGCCCACTGCGATCGGCGCCCCATTTTTCCAACTTGGCACTTCCAGCCAGAGGGCGAGGTAATACGAGCCGTCCGATTTTTGAAGAAGCGTATGTTGCACGTGCCTATAGTCTCCGGCAATCTCATACGTCAGCGGCGTGGCGGCAAACGACGTACTTGCGTCAGCCAAATCTGCAATTACCGCCTTAACGGCGTTGTACGCTGGTTTCGGCTTGAGATCCGCGTCGATTAAGCCGAAGTTCCGGTAAAGTCTTCCGCTCTTATCGGGATCAAGGAATTCGTATACGAACGTTCTGACGATTCCTGCGTTGTACTGAACGAAATAGAGTCGGGGAATGTACTTGCCGTCAGTGACGTAGTCAAGCAGTTGAGGAGTGCCACTGGGCGTCGAGCCGTACCCTGTTTCGGTCGATTCGATCGGCTTCGAGCCCGAAATGACGCGCGCCAAATTCATGTTGTAGGAGAGGCTACCGTAGATACCGGCGGGGTGCCGGTTTCCCCACCCTCGGGTGCCGGGATTGTACGTTGAGAAGTAATCGTGCGTGTTCCCGTAGTCAACATACGCATTGATATCGCCAAGGAGTTCGTGCGAACTGGTCACGGCGGGAGCCACAATGGGATAGTGAGCGACGGCGGCATCACTCTTAACATCGTCATGGAGCCGCTGCATAAAAGCACGTATGGTGGCGGGCCAACTTGGATCCTTACCGCGGTCGGGCTCGTTCGGTCCTTCGTACGCTTCCATGGAGTTGGGGATCATGCTGGGGTACGATTGGATCAAAGCATCCTTAAGATCCGGGCGGGTAACGATCGTCGTGCGTATTCCACTCTGCGCTAAGTAAGTGAGTCTCGCGATGTACTGAGATTGCGTGTTCGTTCCGTCGCGAATATGCTTGATTCCAGAGTTCACCAGGAGCTTCGCGATAGCCGGAAACTCCGGGCCATCATACGGCGTCTGATGATCGAAATGGGTGTTGACCCCGATTGAGTCGATGAGCGACGCGGCCCTCGTGGGCGTTTCAGCGCCCATCGCACCGAAGACGCTCCCGGAGCTCAATTGCGCGCTAGCCGGCATCGAGGCCAGCGCTGCAAGTGCCGCTACGGCAACGGCCTCCAGCGCTCGTTGCTCACCCTTCATGTTCTGTTCCCCCTTGGTCGGGACTGCGCATGCCAACCCTGTGCCTCCATCAACGTAAGGACTGCTTCAAAGGTCTCGCTGCGACGCACCGCCGCGCGCCTTCCAAGCACCGCAGTTCGTCGCCGCCTGCGTCTTGCGCACGTCATACGCGGCCCCCCACGACGTCGTCTATGGCTTGGCGGAGCTGCTCTTCGAAGCGCGTAAACGAGAACGTGCGCGCATGTTCGACGATGCGCCCAGGATCAAAGGAGAGCCCTTCAAAGCGCAGGATCGCTTCCACGAATGCATCGACGGTTTGCTCGTGCGCCAACACGCCGGTCACGCCGTCAACAATCGTCTCCAGGGCACCTCCCGCTCCGAAGGCAATCACCGGGCGTCCACATGCCATGACCTCGACCGGTGCCATTCCGAAGTCCTCAAGACCCGGAAATATTAGGGCACGTGCGTAACGCATCAGCTCGAGCAGTTTCTGGTCCGAAACGTGACCGAGATACTCAACGTGTCGTTCGCCGTTCTTACGATTTGGGCTCTCCCCCGTAACGATGAGCCTGCGGCCGAGGCGCCCCGTCGCCTTAATAGCGAGGTCAACTCGCTTGTAAGGAACCTGTCGCGATGCGACGAGATAATAGTCTCCCGGTCTGGCTGAACCGCTCTCCGGCGGCGTGAACCGGACCGCGTTTACCGGCGAGTACACAAGCCGGCTTTCACGGCCATAGTGGCGCTTGATACGTTCGGCTGTCGTCGAGCTATTTGCGAGGAATAAATCGACGCGAGCGGCGGTCACATAGTCCCACTCGCGCAACCGCGAAAACTGCTGTGCGGCGAGAGGCCGCACGAGCCGGGGGAGTTCGGCAAGTTCCTCGAGCGGTCGCTCCCAAAGTGCCCGCATGGGCGTGTGGCAGTAACAGATGTGCCGCTGGTCGGCACGTCGGAGCACACCTTTCGCCGCAGTATGGTGCGACGAGATAATGACATCGTACGCGCGTATATCCATGCTTTCGACGGCCGCGGGGTAAAGCGGTAGCAACCAGCGATGACGCCGTGTTGCACCGGGAATTTTCTGAAGAAACGTCGGGACGATGCGGTCGGCAATGTCCTTTGGCCCAGTCTTCGCCGAATACAGCAAGGCGTAGATCGGCGCGTCGGGAAAAATGCGCCCGAGTACGTCGGCAACAAACTTTTCTGCGCCGCCGCGCTGAACGAGCGGGTCGGATACGATCGCGATGCGCGGTTGGCGTCTCATGCGTCGTTGCTACAAGACAAGAAAGATATACAGGCGCATATGAGTATGTCGTACACACGTAAGCGCGTTGAACGCGGGGTTATTTCTGAATCCAGATTGGTAAGTGCTGCTGTCCTAAGCTGGTGAGCGTTGTACATGCTAACGTATACAATACCGTCGGCGGCCAGCCGCGTCCTTGGCGCCGACGCGGCATTGAACTGCCCCCTGCATTTCGGAAGACTTTACGCCATCACCGACCCAAGCCAAAGCACCGAGCAATATGCTCGGTGCTTTGAGCCCGCAAACGGAGGCGAACTAGCCGGAGCGGACCGCTACGGCGTGAGCTGCAGGATCGATATGCGATCCGTCACCGGTAACGACACGGAACGCCCGGGCATTCCGGCGAGCGAGGTGACGGCAGCGTTGCCAGAATCATCGAGTTTCATCAACGAGGCCGACGTCATCCCATTCTTTGTGGTAACGGTGACGGTTTGCGGCGCCGCGGAAAGTGCTTGCGTCCCGCTCCAGCTTGGAACCTCTAACCAGAGCGCGAGATAGTACGTGCCGTTCGCTTTCTGTAGCAGGGTGTGCCGAACATTCGCGAGATTGCCGCTCATCTGATAGACCAAGGGTGCCGGCGCAAAGGATGACCCAGCATCCGACAGATCGGCGATTATGGCGTGCAGCGCCTTATACGAGGGTTTCGGCTGCAAGCTGGGGTCGACAAGACCGTCGTTCGTAAAGAGCTTGCCGCTGCTGTTTTGATCGAGGAACTCGTAGACGAACGTCCGCGCTACCCCGGCGTTGTAGTGCACGAAATAGGTTCGCGTTATGTACTTCGCCGCGGTGGCGTTGTCGAGGTACCCGTTACCGCCGGAGGTCGTAGAGCCGTAGCCTGTCTCGGTCGCCACGATCGGTTTCGAGCCCGAAATGAGTCCTGCCATATTCATATTGTACGTCAGGCTGCCGTAAACGCCGGCACGTTGAACGCTTCCCCAGCCCATCGTTCCCGGATTAAAGGTAGCGAAATAGTCGTGCATGTTACCGTAATCGACGTAGGCGCTCAGGTCGCCCATCTGTGCCTGACCTGAACTTACCGCCGGTGCGATGACCGGGAAGCCTTGGAGAGCGGGGGTTCCTCGGACGTCGCCGCTAAGACGTTGCATGAACGCCCGCGTTAGGGCGACCCAGTTAGTGCCGAGATAATTGGGCTCGTTGGGCCCCTCATACGCTTCGAATGCGCTCGGGATGTAACTCGGCCACGACTTAAGCTCAGCGTCGGTCGCATTGATCGACGGTACGATCTCCGCTCTGACGCCCGAGGCGGCCAAACGGTTGACGCTCGCTATCGTGCTTCCGACCATACCTTCGCGGATGTGTCGAATGCCGGATGCCGCAAGCAAAGCCTCGGTGGTCGATTGGTTTGATCCAATGTACGGCCACTGGCTAAAGTGCGTGTTCACGCCGATCGAATTCACGAAGGCGTCGGCCGCTGCGGGCTTTTCGGCGACCATCGGAGTGCTCGCGCCGGCGACGTAATGGCTCTTGACTTGCGCCGCGGAGAGCGCGTAACCGTACACTGCAACGTCGCCGACGGTACCGTTGAAAGCCGGCGCCTGAGAACCGATGGAGCCGCCGATTGAAAAGCCGTTGTTGCGATAGACGAACTGGCCGTAAGTATGCTTGGTAACGAGGAGCTCCCCATCGAGATACAAGCACACGTTGCTGCCGTCATACGTACCAACCGCGTGGTGCGTGACACCCGCCTGCAATAACGGCCCGTAAACGTTCATGCCGCCATTTCGCGGGTGCACGTCGAACTCGATCGTATTTCCACTGATATGCAGGCCATAAGGCTGCCATCCCGTAGCATTCGAGCCGTACGCTGCGAGGCCGATGTATTGGCGCGATTGCAAGGCGGGTTCGGAAAACCAGGCCTCGACGGAAACAGCGTTCACCACCTGCAATCCCGTTGCCGGCGTAGCGATGGCTTCCGAGTTCGGCAAGGCAGGACCGCCCCCAAAGATTGCTGTTGAGCCATTGTCGGACGTGAGGCTCACGCCGCCCAAGCGTACGCTCGAGCCATAGGTGCCGGCACTGAGCCCCGTTACGCTGTCTACGAGCTGGCTTCCCGAATCGTTAAGCCGGAAAAATGCAAGCGCTTTGTCGTTGAGTACCGCGGCATCGTATGCCGCTACGCTGGGCTGACTCGGAGTCGCGCTCGGCGCCGGGGTCGGTCCTGAAACGACCGCATTTCCACTGGTGTAGTGGTTGCTTACCTGTGAAGCCGTCAAAGCATGGTCGTAAACTGAGACATCGCTGACATCACCGTCGAAGGTGTTGAATGGGCTATTCTGCGCCGCTCCGATCGCTAAGCCGTATAACGATGAATAGTAGATCGCACCACGTGCGCCGCCGGACGAATCGAGTTTTCCGTTGATGTAAATCGAAGCTGTTTGTCCGTCATATGTCGCGGCGATCTGGTAGCCTCGCTTCGGCGCCAGTTGCGTCGCCGACTGCACCCTGAATCTCCCCTGGCTCGTGCGGATGTAGAGAAACGGCCGATTGGAAGGGTTGACTTGAAGCGCGTAGCCGAGGTCGTGGCCGTAACCGACGATCGTATTGTACTGGTTCGTATTGTTCGCAACGGGTTGTTTAACCCAGGCCTCTATGCTGAGGCCGTTACTAGGTTGTAGCAGTTGGTTCTTTGCCACCGTCGCGAAATCGTTGACATTATAGCTTCCGCCTGGGAACGTTTCCCCGACTGCGCTGCCACGTACCGGAGTCGTGGAGGGTTTGACGCCTGAACCGTAGCTCCCATTAAGCGCGTTTGCCGTGCTGTCGGTCAATGTGCCGTTTGCATCCTTCAAACGGTAGTACGCCAACGGCCGGTCACCTAGTACTGCTTGCCCGTAAGGATCGGGCGAGGACTGATTTGCCGAAAGCGTATGAAGCGCCGCCGACTGTGAGAACGCGGCTCGCGGCCCACTGAAGGGTCCGGCGCCGGTGGGCTGGTTCGCTTCGAGCGAACTGGGGAACGAGCTCCCGGCGCCGCTACAGGCGCTCAGACAGAGAAGGAGCGAGGCAACGGCGGCTTTGCGGCAAGCGTACCGTTGCGGCAAACTACGGAACATAAAAAGATCTCCTGGCGAAGAGGACCGTGCGATTTTCACGTCTTCCTATGCTCGGCAGGCGGCGGCCCAGACTGATGTTGTCGGCGTTACAGTGGCCTCCGTCGCTATCGTCTGCGGCCGACCCGCTACGACGCGCGTGAGCCGCTCAGTCCAGCGACATAGCGTCAGCCTTTATTCGCGTGACGGCCATCACGTGCCGTTTAGGCGAACCGCAATCGAGGCCATGACATATCGTATCGGCAACGGGTTTTACCGTAACGGTGCCTTCGAACGTTCGTAGCGGGGCTTTGAAGCGTCTCAAAGAACAGGCCGCATAAGCGTGCGCACTATAACACTTCGAGGCGTCGGTATCGGCACGAGTGCCCTCGGCTTCGGCACCGCTTCATTGATGGGGCGCCTGGGCAAACGTGCATCCCTACGTTTGTTAGCTCGGGCGTACGACGAAGGAATCCGTTATTTCGATACCGCGCCGCTGTACGGTTATGGCGAGTCGGAAGCAATCCTCGGTATTTTTGCGCGCCATCGAACGGACATTGCAATCGGTACTAAATTCGGGCTTGCGCCGCGACATCGCCCGCCTGGATTTATCTCGATCGCCAAGGGTGTTGCGAGGCCGCTCTTGGCGCTTGCGCCGGGCATAAGCAGGCGGGTACGAAGGATTGCCGATACCGCTCTAGCACCGGTAGCGCAGTTTGACCTATCATCAGCGCGCTCCAGCGTATCAAACAGCTTGCGGCAACTGAGGCGAACCCCTATCGATGTCTTATTGCTGCATGATTGCAAGATCGCTGATCTCGCGAACGATGCGCTGCTGGAGTTTCTCCGAGACACTCGGCGCCGAGGAGACGTGAGGAGCTTCGGAATCGCCACAAACGAAACCACGATACGCTATGCGATCGAGTATGCTCCGGGATATGCAGACGTCGTACAACTCGCAAACAATCTGCGTGAACGCTCCCTGGAGCGAGAACCATCGATCAGCGCGCACCGGGCCTGCATCACGCATAGCCCATTCGGCGGCTGGGGAAAGCCGATCGAAGGCGGTTCACCGGATCCGCTTCGGTACGCACTCGAGATGAACCACGACGGCATCGTCCTATTCAGCACTCAAAACGAGGCGCATATCGCAACGAACGTACGCGCCGTGACCGAATCAATTTATCCGTGATCTGTGATCTGCGATCTGCAGCGGAGACGGAACTTGTAGCCGACATCTGCGTCATCGGAGCCGGTGCGGCCGGGATCGCGCTGGCCCGCGAATTTTTACACACGTCCTATTCAGTCATTTTGCTCGACACGGGAGGGCTGACCTTTGATCAGGAGGCGCACTCATTGGGAGCGGGCGAAAGTGTCGGCGTCCCGTTTAGCGGCTTACAGCTGGGACGATATCGCGGTTTTGGCGGCACGACCCGAACGTGGGGCGGCCAATGCGTGATGATGGACGACACCGACTTTGCGGCGCGCACGTGGGTTCCCGACAGCGGTTGGCCCATTGGGCTTGCCGAAATGGAACCCTATTATCGACGGGCCGAAGTAGTCCTGAACGTGCAGGGTCAGGCATACGATGAGAAGATATGGCGACGATTTCGGCTTACCGTTCCTGAGTTCGACCGAGCCGAAATAGTCCCACGCTTTACCGTCTACTCTCCGCACCCTGATTTTGGTAGCGTCTATCTGCGCGCGTTGAGAGAGGCGCCTAACGTAAATATCTGCCTGTACGCGCATGCGCTTCGCCTCCAATCGTCCGAAGGACGCCGACTAACATCCGGCCTTGTGGTCGGTGTCGTGGGAGCGACCAAGGTGTGCCGGGTGCGCGCTCGCGTCTACGTCATTTGCTGTGGTGGGATTGAAAGCGCACGGCTGCTATTGCTCTCCGATCAGCCGCATTCAGACGGCTTGGGTAACGAGCACGGCAATGTCGGCCGGTATTACCAAGATCATCCCAATGGCTACGTCGGCACCGTGGAAACTCGGGATGCTCGCTTTCTGCAAGATCGCTTCGGCCTTTTATATCGCGGGCGAGTGCGCTATTTCCCCAAGCTGCGTTTAGCCGCAGCGAAGCAGCGGCACGACGGTGTTTTGAACGCCGTGGCGCATTTGGTTTTCGAGTATGATGACAAAGCTTCGCTCGCGTTGCGTGCCTTCGCACATGCTGTACGCCATCGCCGGATGCCTGAGCGCTTTGTTCAGCGGCTGAGAGACATCATCATGGGTGCACCGCACTCGGCCGAGATCCTTATTCGACGTTACGGACTCGGGCGCTCACCGGCTTTGGTGCCGCGACGAATACATCTACAGGCTCATACCGAGCAAGCGCCCAACCGCGACAGCAGAATATCGCTCGGCGATGCGCGCGACGCGTTCGGACAACGCTGCGTGCGCGTCGACTGGCGCCTCGGCGATTTGGAAAGGCGAACCTTTGATACGGTGGCTAAGACGACTGCAGCTGAATTTTCACGGTTGCGCCTGGGAACCGTAAGACTGAAGCAGTGGATGGACGGTTCGACCGCAGCTTGGATGGCAAACGTGTCGGATGCGTACCACCATATCGGCGCAACCCGTATGTCGCATCATCCGAAGGATGGTGTCGTTGATCCCAATCTTCGCGTTCATTCTCTCGATAATCTCTACATTTGCAGCAGTTCCGTCTTCCCGACCTCGGGATATGCGAATCCGACTCTTACGATCGTAGCACTGGCGTTACGACTCGCCGACACACTAAAGAGTCGTTTAACCATGATGGAACAACCGGGGGCGACAGGGACCGGGTCTACGGCCGGCTGACTTCCTCCCGCGACGAACCGAAGCTCTCGGTTACCGCTGCGAGCAACGCAAGACCGTAGCGTAGATCGATTCCAGGCGCTCGATGACGACGGGCCACGAGAACTGCTGCAGCACCAGTACCCGGTTATACGTGCCACACCGCCGCCGCAGCTCCCGATCACGCAGAAGTTCAACCAGGGCCGTCGCGAAGGCTGTAGCGCTTCCCTCAGGTACTTTTTTCCCGCCTTCCTCGGGCACGAGATACGCAAGCCCGCCGCTATCCGATGCGACGACCGGTAATCCAGACGCCATGGCTTCGAGCGCCGCCATACCATACGGTTCTTGGTATGACGGCATTGCAAAAACGGAACTGCGGCGGAGCAAGTCCGGCAGTTCCTGGCGTGAAACAGCCCCGATGAATTCGACACGGTTTGCGGCTGATCCAAGCCGCCTACGCGCCTGCTCGATTTCACTTTCGGTCACCGCGCCGCCGATCGTGAGTGAAGCCTCGGGTACGGCGGACGCTACGGCTTTGAAGGCTTCCAAAAGTACGTCGGCCCCTTTGCGGTGTCCCAGGCCGCAAAGCGATACGATTGTAAGTCCGTCGCCATCGGAGTCTGCCGGCGCGAACGAAGCGGCGTCGATTCCGTTCGGCAGCATAAAAGTCTTTCGCGCTGCCGAAGCTCCACCGCTGATACGTTCCCTCGCAGCCGGCGTCGTGAGCAACAGGGCGGAGGCATACCGCTGCTGCAGTGCTGCTACCGCACGCTTCACGGTTTCCGCCATCCGCCAGTGTATCGCACTCCAAAAGGAGCCATCGGGAGCCGAAGGCCAGTACGGGATATAGGTGCCGAGGACGATCGGTGTCCGCGTTCCGATGAGCGCGAGGCTCAATCCAGCGAACACGGGATTGAGCTGATGCACCAGGTCGAAGCGCTCCGCGCGGTTGAGACGATTAAAAAGACGGCGCATCCGATACATGAACAGCGGACGTGGCGTTGGTGCGTCGCTGTCGCCGATGTGGTGAAGCACGACGTTATCGGGAAGTCGTCCAGCGATATCCGACCGTTCGACCGCTACAAGAAGCCGGTGTCCACGTTCGGCCAGATGTTGGATGAACCCGAAAGCGAGCAGACCGTCACCGTTGGGTCGGCAGTCCGTCAGCAATCCGGAAGGATGGGCGACGAAGATATTTAATTTGCGGTCGATGCCGGGCGTCGTCAAGCCTTGCCCGTGGGCGCCCAACTCGTCAAACGCACACGCAGGCTCGACGGAAGCGGAACCGCGAAGCGCTCGGCCGCGCCCTTAAGCGCTAAGCCAACCATGAACCAGAAGAAAACGCCCGCCAACTCATTGTGAAAGTCACCGCCTACTTCACTTCCGATAAATGCAACTTGAACTGCGATCGACGTAGCGATGAGATCTATTTCAGGCGCTGCGTTACCGTTCCGCCGCGCGCGGGCCCAGCGCCGCACGGTGAAGAAAAGCGCGCCAAAGACGGCGATGAGGTAGGCGGGAAAGCCGACGATTCCCATTTCGAGCCAGCGGGATAAGTAGCCGTTGTCCAAAACGGCGGTTGCTCCGCCAGTAAGCTTCGCGGAAGTACCGACGACGCCCAACCCCTGCCCGAGCGGTTCCTCAAACGCTTGATGGAGCGCAGTCGCGGTCTGGCTTTCACGGCTTACCGCGGAGGGGTCGCTTTGGACGTTTTGCAGCGAAGTCAGTCGACTCGTCAGATGTTCAGTTGCTCCTGAATCGCTTCCGAATACCACCGGAAGGGCCAGGCCGGCAGCGAAGACGAGCGCCGCAAAAACACTCCCTATTCCAATGAGTTGCCGACGTTGCGTGCAGCATAGCGCGTACACGATGGTCCCAAGCGCCACAGCGAGATAACCGGTTCGGACGAGCGAAAAGGCGAGTGCGAGCGTGCATAAAAGCAGCGGGAACAGCAGCCACCTTCTCGTTGTAACGCGATGCAGGGACGCTATGATCGTAAATACCAGAAACGTCGATAACACCGCAGGCGAGTTGAGCGTGCTGAAGATGCGCAGCTGAAACGGCGCGGCGGTCCCAATGGACACCAAGCCCGCGTTTTGGACCCATAGCGCGTCCCATGCAGGCGGGCTAGCGTACTGAAATAAGCCGTACAAGCTTACAACCGTCCCAATTGCCAGTGAGGCAGTGGTTAAAGACTCGAACAACTTGCGCCGATCGAGCGACGCGTTGATCGACCACAATCCGACGAGCGCCGGGACGCTGAATTGCGCCAAATCGTAGAAAGCATTGAACAAAGCGCCGGAAGCAAGCGCGACGAACAGCGCGTAAGCAAACGCAAGCATCCACGCCGCGAGCACCAAGTTCATCTCTCGCCCATATTGCCTTCTCTTCAGCGCCTGCCAGAAAAGTGGCAGCATCAGAAGCAACGGGATCAGGTTGATCGCGGGTAACGAACCCGATCCCACGATCCAGTCCACGATGCGGCGCAGTTCAGGCACGAACGCCCACGCGGCGATGATGATCCAAATATACAGCGTCTCGCGCTTCGCAGCGCCGGAGAGACTATCTGAATGCGCGGGGGACTTGGCAACTGTGCCCAAGCCGTTTCGGAGCGCCGGAGAAGCGGTCATGCGAACTGCATCCGCTCCCCAGCGAACCAGTCCAACGTCTTGCGCAGTCCAGCGTCAAGCGGAGTGCTCGGCATCCAGCCCAAATTGCGCGCCACCGTCAGGTCCGGGCGGCGACGTTGGGGATCTCCCTCACGCGCGGGCAGATGCACGACGTCGAGACTCTTCCCGCTAACCCGTGCCACTGCACTCGCGATTTCTCCGACGCTGCGTTCATCGTCACTACCGATGTTCACCGGTTGGAGGACGGGTAGATCGGCCTTAGCGACGACCATCAGCAAGCCGATCGCGTCATCGACGTAGGTCATGGAACGGGTTTGCGCTCCGGTGCCCTGAACCGGCAGCGGACGATCCTCCATCACGGCTTGCATAAGGGCAGGGATGAGCCGCCCGTCTCCGAGCTCCATGCGCGGACCGTAGCAATTGAAGAAACGCGCGAGACGGGCATCCAATCCGCGGGCCCGCACCGCCGCGGCAACCGCCGCTTCGCCAAAGCGCTTGCCCTCGTCATAGCACGACCGTGGCCCGATCGGATCGACGTTGCCGAAATAGCTTTCCGGCTGCGGATGCATGAGCGGGTCGCCGTAGATTTCGGATGTCGAGGAGTAAATGAAGCGCGCCCCGTGTTCAAGCGCGAGATCAATCATCGCCATGGTGCCGATGCTGTTGACGGCCAGCGTTTCCCATGGATGGGCACCGTACGCTTCCGGACTCGCCGGGGAGGCGAGATGGAAAATGCGCCCGATCATCCTCCCGTCGATAGCTTTCGAAATCGGCTCGTGAAGCGACTCCAGAGGTCGCGCGACATTCAGGTAGAGGAAAGCGGCCTTGCCGCTTTCCGTTGCCGACTGAACATTGCGTAACGCGCCCGTGGAGAGATCATCGATGATGACGACCTCATCGTCGAGTTTCAATAAAGCGTCGACCAAATGGCTGCCAAGAAACCCAGCACCGCCGGTAACTACGTTCAGCACGGATAACTCCAGGTGCGTGAGATTGGCGAAGCTTAGCTGGGAACGTGTGCGCGCGATCCGCGTACACGCCCATCATCATACGGTACACGAACCTGCGAAAAGGCACCTAAGCCGTGTTCTTTTGCTGCAGTTCTAAAGTCGCGAATTGCCCGGCTATCCGCGGTGACGGCGCCGAGGAAATTTGCTCCAGCTGTGCGCAGTAAGTTTGAAGTGTCTTTATCTGCGCTTGTAATCGAACGGCCGTCGCGTATCGAGACGATGACGCCGTCCGCAACGGCCGCAAACAAGAGCGATAAACTGCTTGAGCTAAGCACCGATGTGTCGACGACCGTGTACTCGTATCGTTCTCGGAAGCGATCGAACGTTGCGCGCACGGCGTCGATCGAACCCGACGCCGCGACGCCGGAGCCGCCTAGATCGATGCTGTCCGGCGTTGCGCCCTGACCGGGCGCAACATAGGCACACACGTCAAAGTCGGGATGATCGGATAATCTGGGAGCGGAGTTTACCGCGCCATGAACACCTTCCTGATTCGCGTTGACGAACAGGGTTTTGTAGTTTGCTTCAACGAGACTGCTTGCGAGTCCGTACGATACAAGGCTCTTGCCATCTTTTTTGCGCGCGGACGTGACGATCAAGATGGCGGGGCGCGTGATTCCGGCCTCGATGCGAGCGCGCAGGAGGCTGAGCTTTGAGGCGAACTCGACCAAGTCCATTCTATCCGATTCTTTCAGTACGCCGACGGTTTAGTGAACCGATCCGATGTGCGATGCGCCGTAGACATTCTCCACGTCGGTCGCGGTACGGATACGGGGGTCCAAGGCCTCGGCTGCGTAGGCACTGCCGACCGCTGCTCCCACGATGATGAGCGACAGGATGAGTGCGAGTGCGAATGCCGGAATGCGGGGATACGATGCGAGAGCGCGGTCCAGAACGAAGAGCGAACTCAAGCTAGACGCTTCGGCCTCACTCGCGATCGACGTCTGTAACTTTGCGAACAGCTGCTGGTACGCGACCGACGCGGCATCGCGCTGTAGTCTAAGCGCATCGGCGGACACGCCGGCAGTCGACAGTGCGGCTAGGCCGCCTTGCGCCTGCTGAAGCTGCCCGTCTACCGCGCTCAACCGCGCTTGATCGGCGGCTACGAGAGTTTCCGCGTGCCGTTTGTCCATCAAGACCTGCGTGAGTACCGGACTCGCACCCGCATGCTTCGCTTCAGCTTGCCGCTGAGCGTTGCCCACTGCCGACGTCTCGATCGAAACCTTCTCCCGAAGGCCGGAGAGACCGGGGAACTGGTCGGTGTATCCCGCCTTTTCGAATTGATATTCGGAAGCGTCCTTCGCTTGACCGGTACGGAGCGCTTCATAATACGGATCGCTGGCGGCGGCTTGTTCGTTGATGGCCGGCTGCAATTCCCCGGCACCCTGTGCCTTGCTTGCGGCGGCGCGATCGGCCAGAAGCGTTGCATAAACGGCGCCACGCTGCGACTGGAGCGCATCAATACCCGATGCTATCGTGTCCATCGCCTTGTCCGATGCCGCAGACGAATTCCCCTCAACCGCCTTCGCCACACGCGCGTCGAGCGAGCGTACCTTTTGCGATTGGTCGGCGAGTTGGACGCGCAGCGACGCGTTGAGATCGCGATATTGGCGTGTCGCTAGGTACCGGTAATAGTCGACGAGCGCATCAGCAATGGCGTTCGGCACTTTGAGTGCCCGCTCGGGGTTTTTGTCGCGAAAATTGATCGGGATGACATTCGACTTCATGTCCGGTTTGACGGAGAGATGGGCCCGCATCGTGTCGATCGGTTGTGAAAGCTTCAGCTCCTCTTTGACGCGTGAGAGCACCTCCACACTCGTCGCGACGGCAGGAAGGTCCGCCGCGGCCAGGACGGGCGCACGGCCACTGTCGTCCTGAATCAGCGCCACGCGCGCTTCCGCTTGGTAGGTGGGCTTCAAAAGCGTCAGGATGATTGGACTGAGTAGCAAGGTGAAGGCCAAAACGGCCGCTACGACCCAGCGCCTTCTCCATAGAGTCTCGGCAATGTTCTGCACGATGGTTCTCCTTTGTGCCTATCCGGCTTCGGCGAGGGTGATGGATTCAGAGTTCCGCCGACGTCCGACCCCGCGGTAGCGGATTCCGGCTGCGCTCAGCGCGTCGATATCAAGCACGTTGCGTCCGTCCACCACGATCTTTTGGCGCAGGCGATGTGCCAATGCCCAGGGATCGATGGCTCGGAATTCCGGCCACTCCGTCAGGACCAGAAGAGCATCTGCTTCGGCAGCCTCGAGCGCCGAACCCGCGAATGCGCAGGGAAGATCGATTGACGAACCGTCGATGGCCGGATCGTACGCGACGACGTCGGCACCCTGCTCGGCCAGTTCTTCGACGATCCGCAGCGCGAGCGAGTCACGAACGTCATCCGTCCCCGCCTTGAACGCTAGGCCCCAGACCCCTATTCGGGCGCCATCGATACTGCCGCCGAGTTCCTCGACCAGGGTACGGACGATCCGTAAGGGCTGGCGATTGTTGACGTGGAGAGTGGCACTCAATAGGTGAGAGTCGGAATTGGCGCCCTTTGAGACGGAAATGAGGCTCTTGAGGTCCTTTTCGAAGCAAGGCCCACCGAAGCCGATCCCAGGTTGCAGGAACATGCGGCCGATCCGTTTGTCGTAGCCGACAGCTTCAAGCACGTCCAGGGCGTCCGCGTCGAGGTCGTCGCAGAGATTAGCGACTTCGTTCGCAAAACTGATCTTCATCGCAAGAAAGGCGTTGGACATGCCCTTCGCGAGTTCGGCATTGCGAAGCGGCATCACGAGCACAGGCTTGCCGAGGTGCTCAAAGAGGTCGCCGTAGCGCATCCCGATCGTCCGAGACTCGGCGCCGACTACAACGCGGTCGGGATTGAGGAAATCGTGGACGGCGCTGCCTTCACGCAAGAACTCGGGCGCAAAAACGACGTTCGCATTACCGCGGAGCTCATCGGCGATCCATTCGGACGTACCGGGCGGTACCGTGGAGCGGACGACAACCGTGGCGCCGTGCAGCTGACTCTGCGAGAGAAGCCCGACGACCGTTTCGATGGCGGAGATGTCTGCAGACCCGTCGCTATGCGACGGTGTTCCGACTGCGACAATGATGAAGTCTGCACCCGTAATGGCGGACGTCAACTCGTCAACGAACGAAATATGGCCCCTTAGCAGATGCGAAAGGAGCGACTCGCTGATGCCGGCTTCACGGTACGGGGTGATGCCCGCCTGGAGCGCGCGGATGCGTTCGGGCAGAATATCGTAACCGACGACCTGATGTCCGAATTCGGCGAAGCCGATGCAGCACGCCATGCCGACGTACCCGGTACCGATGATCGCTATCCTCTTGGACTTTTTCGCTTGGGCCATGAGTCAGTACGCTCCCTGGGAGGAAAGCAGCGCGCGAATCGTTCCGCAGACGATCGAAGCGTCCGTAACCGTTGATGCTCGTTCGATGTATTCCACGTCGTGGACCGTTGCGGCCGGCAAGTGCAGCGGTATCTGTGAACGGCAGCGGATCTGCCACAGGCACGTGATGCCTGGTTTGACGAGGTGACGCAGTTGCTGCCACGGCGCGTCGTATGTTCGCACTAGAAAGGGCTGTTCAGGGCGCGGTCCCACAAGCGCCATATCGCCCCGGATGACGTTGAAAAACTGCGGAAGCTCGTCGATGGACGTCCGACGCAAGAATGCACCGATCCGCGTAATCCTGGCGTCGCCGCTAGCTGTCGGCGACGGAGCATCCCCGCAAGCTTCGATTTTCATCGTACGGAGCTTGTAGACATCGAAGAGACGACCGAAGCGGCCGACGCGACGTTGCACAAAAAACACGGGGCCGCCGTCTTCAAGTTTGATCGCCAGCGCCGCCGCGGCCAGTATGGGGACTGCAAACACCATGGCGAGTGCGGTGAAGCCAATGTCGATAACGCGTCGCAAACGTCGGTAACTAACGTTCTCGCGGTATACTAGGTAGTTCGGCCCGGCGGGCCGTTCGAGACATGCGGCGTTCATCACAAGTATCGCAGATACGTCAGCGGAATTAAGTTTCGGAAGATTGACGCAAAGTCGATCTTGTGGCCCTCGGGGACGAACACCGTATCGCCGTCCGCTAGCTCGGGATTTTCCGAAGGCGACCCGTGCGTTAGCTTAGTGACGTCGTATTGCTGCTCTCTGCCATCGTGCAAGACGCCCACGTGTTTGATATCTCCGTACGACGTGGGACCGCCAGCGTAATAAATCGCGCTTAAGAGCGAACTGTCGCCGTGAAGCATCACGTCGCCAGGCCGGTAGACTTGGCCCACCACGCCGACGCGCGACGCGTGAGCAACATAGATCGAGTCACCCGGTTGTGCCGGGGCGCGATACTCAGGACTCGAAGCGGTGACAACTTGTTCGGAACCATTGCGCGTCAAAAGAAAACCCGTTCGCGCATTGACTGCATCGGCGCCGCCGACCTGAAGGAGAGCGTTGGACAGCGGCTCCGTGGCATCTAGGTGAGCCACGCCCGGGTCTTTGACCTCACCCTTCACGGCGACGGCGATCGGTTTGTCTACGAGCTTGATGGTGTCGTCAGGCTGCAGCGCCGGCCCGGGATTCCCTTGGGCAATCAAGGCTGCCGCATCGATCACCGGCAAGCTTCGTCCGTCTCGCTTGATGACGACGTGATGGAGGTCGACGCTGCCGTAACTGCCGGTCTGAAGATTGTGCGCTGCGCTCAACGTCGGGTCCGTCGAGGCCCCCGGCGTCTGGGCGGGTCCCCCTTGCTGAATTTGCGTCAACGCAGCCGTCAACGTCTCACCGGGCGCGTACGTCAACACGCCGCCGGGACCACCGACGACGAAAATGTTTTGTCCTTGCGAGACGAGTTGCACGTCGACGGCCACTTGGCGCACGTACGGCGAAAGCTTCGTTGCGATATTGTGCCCGAGTTGCCGGGGAGACAAGTTTTCTGCGTTCACGAGACCGGCGAGTGGAACCGATATCCGTCCGGTGGAATCGACCGTAGGCGCCGCTGTCAATTCTGGATGGTTGTAGACCGTAACGGAAACTTTGTCGCCCGGGTGAAGCGTCGTCGCAGCCGCCATACCGCCACACAAAACGATAAGCGCTGCCGCCGTTGTTCCGATAGCAGGCGCGCGTCTAGCATTTCGCATGGAGAGTTGTGAAAGTTTAATATCCATTTAAGCTCACGGTACGAGGTTGTTGCACTAAGAACACCATAGGTACTAACCTCCCTGCAAGGGTCGAATGTCGCAGGTCGCAGGCGAAAGGCCCTCCTCGACGTCGGCCCCTCTGAACGGGGGGTGTCAAAATGTGATCTGCGCCAATGAGTAACGGAGCGTTCATCGGTGCGGTTCCAAGAGGCCGGTCGCTCCCTCGGGGCTCAATTGACGCATTGCGACTAAGCGCTCGAACGCCGGTGCGAAACACTAGGTAATGCAGGACGCGCCATTGTAGATCAAATGCGTTCCATGCCCGCGGAGGGCTGACGCCCTGCACCGTCTTTGCGAAACACAAAGCAAACGCGCTACGCGTTCGATTGACTGCAGTGAACATATATCCAGGATACAGGAGAAGGGGGCACGTTATGTACCTCCTCAGCCCTTACGTTTCCTCTTAGGGCAAGCGCTCAGTTGCCGTTCATGGTGGCCATTCGCCGGGCGCGCCCGTGTCAGCGCGACACTTCAGGGAGCGCCTTAAACCGCCCCAGCCGATTGCCGTAGGCGCTCCTTCACGCTTAGAAAGGGCCTTTCGACGAACCGATGCCCGAGGAACGCGATCAGAAGTAGCGACGGTACGAAGAAGAGCATGAGCGTGGCGCCGAAAGCGGGGGATCTATCCGGGAAGAGATGGAGGCGCGTTACCACGCCAACCGAGATGAACTCCACCGGAACATGAAACAAATAAAGGCCGTACGCGAGGGTCGCCAAGCCCGCTACAAACGGGAGATGCACAAGACGCGTTACCAGCTGCCATTGCGACTCGCCGACTCCATACAGGATCAAAGCGGCGCCGCTTGCGCCGATGAGGTCATACGTCACGGCCACCGGAAGAACCGGATTCGTTTCGGTCCCCGAGACTAGGGCTGCGCCGATCGCGGCAACGCCGAGAACCGCTGCCGCGGCGGCTTGTTTTCCTGGTCTGCCTCGTAAAAGGTTCGCGAGTGCGACCGTGATGCCAAGCGCAAAGGCGCTTCCCATTCCGACAACGTTGCGCGCGTATGCCGCTGACAGCGAAAAGTAGCGGGGCTCCATCGCCTGCGGAATTTTCGCATACACGATCACGCGCAGCGCAAGGCTCACGATCGTGATGACCAGCAGGACACAGGCGACAACACCGCTGCTCCGCGATCGCGACATCCTTGCGCAAGAGCGGTAGATCAACCACGCTCCGAGCGGCAGTAAAGCGTAAAACTGCGCGTCGACGGCCATTGTCCAAAGCGGTCCGTTGAACGTTCCGCCGGCATACGCCGGAAAGAATCCGTGCAGCATGAATACATGCGCCAGCACGTCGACCGTACCCGGCCGATGGCTATGAACCATGAATCGATGCAGCGCGAAGAACGTGACCACGCTGAACGCTATCGAAGCAGCGTAAAGTGGCCATATACGCAAGAAGCGGCGCGCCCAAAATTTAAGGATCGACGGGAACGGCTTACCGTCGAGGATCGCGCGCAGAAATGGGGGCGCGAGCAAAAAGCCGCTGAGCACGAAGAAGCAATCAACGCCGATCGAACCGAGACGTGTCCAATCTATGCCGAAATGGAACGCGGTGTGTGCCGCTATGACGGTCACGATCGCTACGGCGCGGAACGCGTCGGCGAACGGCATCCGACGCGCTACTGCATCCGGGGTACGGCCAACGGGCGCTGACCGGTAGAGTTGGACGCGGGTCGACTCTTCGCTGACCATGCCGCGATGCTATCATCTTCTCGTGACGACACGACATGCCTTATGGCCTAATTCCTGCGGCGGCAACCTCTTTGAACAAAACCCGAAGCCGTTCGAGATGCACTTTTACATCGAAAAGCCGCCGGGCACGCGCCCGCCCGTTATCGCCTAACCTGCGTCGAAGCTGCGGGTCGTCGAGCAGCTGCTCAATGCGATCGGCCAACGCATGCGGGTCGTTCGGTTCGACGAGAAAGCCGGCGTTTTCCGTAACGATTTCGGGAACTGCGCTGATGCGGGAGCCGATAACCGGAAGCCCCGCCGCCATCGCTTCGATGTAGGCAATGCCGAAAGCTTCCCTCAGTGTCGGCAAGACGAAGATATCGGCTTGCGAATACAGCTCGTACCACGCTGCGGAAAACGGCGCAACATTACGGTGTACAATGACGCTACCACAGGAGGTGACGCTCGAGTCATTGGTCATGAGGTGCAGCTCGACGTCCCGATGCTCAAATTTTTCGCGGAAGACGTCGACGAGTAACGGTCCACCCTTGCGATGAAAGTCGCCGCCGACGAATAGCAGACGCTTCTTATCGGGCGAGCCGGCTTGGCGCGTTTCCAAGTGTTTGAAGCCGTCGAGTTCGACGCCGACCGGAATGATGTGCACACGTTGCGGTGGTAGGCCGTAGTCGTTGATGAACGAGTCGGCCGCCCATTGCGAGAAGACGACGATGGCGCTCGCGGCGTGAACCGCGCGACGCTCGAGCGCGATGCTCGGCGCGTGGCTCCAGCGCGTCCAAGGTGGGTACTCGAGCGCGATCTGGGCGTTGGTTTGGTCGGTGGTAATGATCGTCGGAATGCGCGCGGAATGCGCGTGCGATAACCATGCCGCATTCTGTGTGTGAAAATGCAATACGTCGATCTTGTGCCTTTTCAAAGCACGCTCGACGAGTCGCCGGCTCAAGAGTGAGATACCGAGGTCCGAGCGGAACCGCTTGATATCGAGATTTCGCTGAGAGATCGCTCGAATAGGGACCCTTTGCCATAGGATGCGATTCAGGGCACTCTCGGGAAACCGTCGCTCGGCAGTGGTCCAGCGGGCGTCGAAATCAATGTCGGGCGAGTCCGCGAAGCCCCTGCGCAAAAGCGTTCCGTAGGTCTTGTGTCCGAGCGTCGGCATCTGCACGGAAAAAACGTCGAGCTTCGTGGCCACTGTCTCCTCGTGCCGGGCAGCAATCACTGGGTTACGCGAACCGGAGCCAGAGCCTGTATGTGGCGCAGGCGTCTCTCGTTCGCCCTGCATGGCAAAAACCTGGCACCTTCGCGGACCGTCGCGGCGCGGATGCCCGCGGCAGCGCCAGTAGGGTTTTGACTTAGCCCGTCGCAGTGCGCCCGAGATGCACATACTCGTTGCCGAAGACGAACGAAACATCGCGGCGTTCATCAAGCGTGGGCTCGAGGAAGAAGGCTACGCCGTTGAAACGGTCGGCGATGGTGCCGACGCTCTCGAACATGCATCCTCGGATGCGTACGACGCGATCGTACTCGACCTCATGTTGCCGACCCGCGATGGGCTCAGTGTGTGCCGCGGTCTCCGCGAGCGCGGATCCGAGGCGCCGGTTTTGATGCTGACGGCGCGCGATGCGCTGGACGACAAGATCGCGGGGTTCAACTGCGGTGCCGACGATTATCTGACCAAACCGTTTGCCTTCGAGGAATTGGTCGCACGACTTTCGGCCCTGCTGCGGCGGCCAAAAAAGCTTGCCGCTGCGGTCTTGCGCGTCGCCGATCTGACGCTCGACGCTTCCTCTCGTAGCGTGACCCGCGCCGGTCGAAACATCGAGCTGACCAATCGCGAATTTCAGCTGCTCCATTTCCTCATGCAACGCGCGGGGACGGTGCAAACTCGCGCCACCATTCTGCAACGCGTCTGGGGCTACCGCTTCGACGGTACGACGAATGTGTTAGAAGTGTTCATTCGTCTGCTTCGCCAAAAGATCGATCGGGGACACTCGCGTCCGCTCGTGCGAACCGTGCGCGGAGTGGGCTACGTCATCGCGGAGTAGAGCGTGACGATCCGCGGACGGCTGACGCTCGCCTTCGCGGCGCTTCTGCTCGTGACACTCGGGATTTGCAGCGTAAGCGTGTACGTTTTGATGGTGGGCGAGCTGCAAAAGGAAGCGCGAGGGTCGGTCGAGGCGCTCGTAGTCCAAGCGGAACAGCTCGCCGCAGCAGGGGGCGAGGGCGAGCACGAAGGCATCGGCATCGACCTCACCGACCCGTCCCTGGCCGACACGCTGGCGCGCGGCGATCGCTATCTGGAAGTTCGCGATCCACACGGACGGATCGTCAGCCAATCGGCATCACTGCACGGCCGACTGCTCCCGGCATTGTCGAGCCGGACGACGCAACGGCAACACCTCATCGAAACGCGCATCATTCGCGGTCTTGGACCCGTCGTCATCGATGAGGTGCCGATCTTTGGGCACGGCAGGTTGAGCGGCGTCATCATCGGCGGCCTTTCGCTGCTCCAGCCGTATCGCACCGCAGCCTGGTTGCGCGATATTCTCGCCGTCGTGAGCTTCGGCGCAATAGCCGTGGCGGCGCTCGGCAGCTGGTGGGTGGCGGGCGCGGCATTGCGGCCGGTGGACCGCATCACGAGCGCGGCCCGCTCTATCTCCGCGGGCGCGCTTTCACGGCGCTTGGCGCTGCGCGGTCCCGACGACGAGCTTCACCGCTTAGGCGCCGCATTCGACGACATGATCGACCGTCTGCGGCACGCATTTGAACGCGAACGACAGTTCACGGCCGACGCGGCCCACGAGCTTCGCACTCCACTGACGGTCCTGCAAGGCGAAATCGAAGTTGCGCTTCGCAAACCCCGCACGGCTCAGGAGTATCGCGAGAGTTTCGTCGCGCTACGCATCGAGGTGCTGCGACTCTCGCGGCTCGTCGGCGACCTGCTGTTGCTCGCGCGCGCCGATGCCGGTGGCGAGGCGTTGCCCACGGACGCAGTCGATTTGTGTTCCTTGCTCGCGCAAGTCGCCGACCGTTGCACCGACGCGGCGGCGACTCAGGGTACCGCAATACGGCTGGAGGGCCCCGACCGTGCGATTATCCCCGCCAATAGCGACGGCCTGAGCCGAGCGCTGACGAACATGATCGACAATGCCCTCCGGCACACGAAAGCCGGAGACACCATCGAGCTGGGCTGGAGGCTTGCGGACGACGGCGCGATCATCGAGGTGACGGATACGGGCTCCGGTATTGCGCCGGAGCACGTGCCGTACATCTTCGGCCGGTTTTATCGAGCCGATAACCATCGCGCGCGCGGCGACGGCGGCAGCGGGCTCGGTCTTGCTATCGCGAAGACGATCGTCGAAGTCCACGGTGGCACGCTCTCCGTCGAAAGCCGGCCGCAGGAACGGACCACCTTTCGAATGTGGCTGCCGGCGGCACGCGCCGACTGAACGCTTAGACGATCTTCTCGACCCGTCGACCATTTTCAGCAAACGTTCAGGTCAGGTTCATCCCAGATTCAGGTTTGCCGTCTACACTGACAAGTACAACGCTTACCTGTCGGTAACATTGATCGCGCATCTGAAACGACTCCTGGTCGGCACTCCGCTCGAAGGCACAGCACGGCGGGTCTATCGCCTTGTCCGGCGGCGATCCAGGGCGGGCCCGCACGACGAGCAGACCTTCGCCATCATGCGGCGTACGCTACGCGTCGACTCGAACTGCGTTGACGTCGGGGCTCACGTCGGCTCGATACTGCTCGAGATGCTACGCTACGCCCCAAAGGGAACGCACTATGCATTCGAGCCGCTACCTGCGCTTTATCGCCGGCTCGTCTCCTCCTATCCCGGCGTTCGCGTTTACGAACTGGCGCTAAGCGATAGAGCCGGCGAAAAGACGTTTCAGCATGTCGTCACAAACCCCGCCTACAGCGGTTTCGTAAGGCGCCAATATCCTCGGGCCAATGAGACAATCGAGCAGTTAACCGTTCGAACGGAGCTGCTCGACAACATAATCCCCGAGTCACTTCCCGTCGATTTCATCAAAATTGACGTGGAAGGTGCCGTCCTTGAGGTGCTACGAGGCGGCCTCCAGACGATCCGGCGAAACCGCCCCACGATTGTTTTCGAATACGGGCGTGGCGCTGTCGTCAATTACGGAACGCCACCCGAACTCATCTATGAGTTCTTCGAAGCATGTAAACTGCGCGTCTTCCTCCTGCATAACCGGCCCGGGAACGCCGCGCCGCTTAGTGAAGGTCAGTTCAGCGATGAAGTCTACGGCGGGAGCTTTTATTTTGTTGCACACCGTTGAGTCGGCGCCGCGTCCCATGTTCCGTCGTACGCAATGACTCGAGGACCGACGCTCGTTTCAGCGATGAGAATCCTGCTCGCGTATTTGAGAATCTCGATCAACTACGTGAAACATCGCGTCTCCGGGAGAAACTATGACTTCGTTGCCTCGACGTTCTTCGGGAGTCGTATCGCGGGCAATACGGCCGACCATATTCCACGGAAGCTCTTTCTCTTTGGCATCTGGGAACCTAATCTCACACATTGGGTGTGGGAGCGGCTTCGACCGGGCGAAACGTTTGTGGACGTCGGGGCGAACCTCGGCTATTACTCTCTCTTGGCATCTACGCTCGTTGGCGACACGGGAAAAGTCATCGCGGTCGAGGCGTCGCCGACAAATGCCGCCCAACTTCAGCGCAACCTTGCACTGAATCGCAATCGAAACGTGCGCGTGGTGCAGGCCGCAGCATCCGATCGCGTCGGCACGCTTTCACTGTATCGAGGGCCGCCGGGGCGACCCGGACAAAGTGGTGTGATCGCGGGCGAAGGGCTTGAATACGAATGCGAGGTGCCGGCGGCCCCGCTTTGCGAGATACTAACTCCCTCAGAGATATCGACGGCGCGCATTATAAAGATCGACGTTGAAGGCGCCGAATGGTCGGTGATTGCCGGGCTCATACCATGCCTGAAAGCTACGAGTCCCGATCTCGAACTCGTGCTGGAGATCAATCCGTTCGACTTAGCACGCTTGGGCCGGTGCGCAGAGGACCTGATCTCAATCCTGACGAGTGCCGGCTTTCATGGGTACACTATTAAGAATCAGTATTTGTCGCGATACTACCTCCCGCCACTGCGCTTCGCACGGCCGCAGCGCCTAAGCGGCCCGGTCACCGCACTGACCGACGTGATCTTTTCACACCGCGATGAAACGTATCTCTAAAAGACCGGGTAGCCGCCGTCTCGCGCGTCGGAGCGTGCGCGAGGTCCGACGATGTCGCGCCTGCGCGGCCGGGCGACGATGACTCGGCACTCGGCCTCCGGGATACAGGCAACGACACAGTGGCTCCGTGGTCGCTTCCGTGAGTAGGTGGTTCATGCCCGGATTGACAGCATACCGAATGAAGCAGCGATTACGCTACGTCGCCGAGCAGAGCAGCGTTGGGTATCGAATACTTCTACGATGGCGAGCGCTGAAGCAGCGGTTAGAAGCGGGGCGAGGACTGCTATCGGGGCTCGACAATATCGTCGGCCATCCCGCAAAGCCGCACGCTCCCTGGCATAACGCAGTTCTCCAGACGTACGCGGAAAGCGACTTGGCCGCTGCTCGTGCGATGACGCTCTGCCTGCCCTCTCATAGGGGGCGAGCGAAGAACTGGGATAGTCTCGCCGCCCTTGATTGCATTCTCGCCAATACGCGTCCGGACGGCAACATCTTGGATGCCGGGGCTGAATTGTACTCCGTCATTCTGCCATGGTTGTTCCTGTACGGTTATCGAAAACTACATGGCATCAACCTGGCTTTTCAAGAGCGCACGCAGCGTGGCCCAATTGTCTACGAGCACGGAGACATCACGCGGACCCTCTATGAATCGGGCTCGTTCGACGCCGTCACGTGTCTGAGCGTCATCGAGCACGGCGTCGATCTTACCGCGTATTTCCGAGAAATGTCTCGCATCCTGAAGCCGCGCGGAATACTGCTGACTTCAACGGACTATTGGGAAACGCCGGTTGATACGCGTGGGCAAGTCGTCTACGGAGCGCCCGCGCACATTTTTAGCGAGGTAGAGATAAGAGATGCGCTCCGCATCGCCGAGCGTTTCGGATTTGAGACAACCGGTCCGGTACCGTTCGGCTGTAAGGAGAAAGTCGTGCATTGGGTCGGCCTCGATTACACGTTCATTCTCTTTTCGCTTCGAAAAGTCTCAAACGAGCTCCGCCGCGACTGACGCGTGCACGTTTCCGCGGCATACGTCATCCAGCCGCTGTTGCGGCTGACTTGGAAGTCGCGGCGAAACGCGGACTCGGCGAAATAGTGGTACAGCATGCGCACGGCAAAGCGGCTCTTATCGGTTTGGGTGGTTCCAATGAAGGTCCAGAACGGCCCGCTCCATGGGCCAGCCTCGGCAACATACGCGCCGTTTGCAAGCGTGACGGACCATCGGCCCGTACGTGAAGTGTACCGATAATGTTCGTCGAGGCGCACGCTGCGAGCCTTCATTACAAAGACGTTGTGTAAATCGAAGCCGTTGCCGATGGTGACGTACTGGTGCTGTTCGGGAGTCCCCGCGACGGTTTCGCACGACCAAGTGCTGCGCGTAAAATAGCTTACGGGCTCGTGAGTCGACTCTGATGACGCGCCGGCGTGCGGCAACTCCGTCGGGCGCACTGGAGCCTTCGAAGGTGACGGGGTCGGGCTCGGGCTCGGGCTCGGGCTCGGGCTCGGAATGCCGAAGCGCCAGACGCCCGGCGTGCGTATTGGGACAGGCGTTCTTGTCATGGCCGGAGTCGCTGAGGGCTTCACGGTGGCAAGCGCCGGGACCATGGTCGCCGTCGGGGTGCGGAAAACCGGAGGCACGTCCGGCGGCGGCGTCGGCGGCGCAGCGAATGCAACCGCTACGATCCACGAGAGCATGCGCGATAGGTTGCCTCCCTCGGGGCGCGCTCCTTCGAGCCTTGCTAAATAAGGCGACGCCCGAAGAAAACACTACGCGCGACGCGCTTCAAGGGTAGCCTTTCGGAATGCGGCGAGCGCCGGCATAGTTTGCAATGGCCGCGACGCCGTCGAGGAGGGGATTCGAGTCGAGTTCTTTCCGGGGACCGGCCGCAGCGCGCGCGGTACGGCGAAGAGCACGTCCCTTGCGAGCCGGCGCACCGTCTCTGTGCGCACGCGCTGTAGATCGCTCGGCGATTGGAAAGGCGCAAAGAACTCCGGATGGCGCCGCGCGAGCGCAACATTCCACTCCGCGTACTTTCGACGCTGTTTCCAAAACTCGCGCAACGTGCGCGGATTGCGATGCCGCACGACGGCTCTCGGCGCGTATATGATGCGTCCGCCGCTTCGCGTGATGCGCATGCCCATGTCCGAGTCGTCGTGACCGGCCTCACTTAAGAAGAAACCCCAAACGCTCGAACGTTTCCCGACGAAATGCCGCATTGGGCGTTTCCGCTAAAAGAAGCGGTTCGACGGGACTTGCAAGTTCGCTTAACGTATCCACGCCGGTCTATACCGTTCATCGATCGTCTCTTGCCGATATCGAAGGATCGCGCCGCCGACGCACATCGTCTCACTCGACGCTCCATCGAGCGCGGCGACGAGCTCGGCAACCCACGTCGTTTCCGCGATACAGTCCGCATCAGTCGTGCAGATGAAGCGTCCGCTGGATGCCGCTTCCGCCGCCGTTTGCGGCGCGACGAACGCGGCCCACGTATCACACGATCGTTGTTGTCCGGCGTGGGGAACGCCGCACGATCGATTTCCAGTTGGGCGTCAGAGGGAGCGCGTCGAGCCGCACGAGGAACGTTGGAGAGATAACCGGCGGAAGCACCCTGCTCAGATGCTCGCGTAGCATCGCGGCCTGAATTACTTCGCAGCCGTTGCCGTTCACGAAACTTGGCTTCAGCACATGATACCCCACGACGTTCGCAACGATCGGCACGCGCGCTCCCTATACCCCATCACCTGGTATTCGCGGTTCGGCGTACTCAGCTACTCATGCGATGCGTGCGGGTATGGTACGACTCGCGGCTCTCCGAAGGCCGAACCTGCGTCTGAATGAACTAGACAACGCTTTTCTCCGGGCACTGAGATGAGATATACGGTCTGATGAAGAGTCCTATCGCCTATGATTGAGGATCAGCGACGTGAACGACCCCGACCGGAAACTGGTCGCTAAGTATTACCGACTGCCGGACGGGACGGAGCCCGTACGCAGCGTGATCGACGACCTGCCGCTACCGGATCAGGTACTGCTTGAGAACGGCATCGACCGAATTAACGTGCTCTGCACAATGAGGAGTCCCCACCTCCCCTTCCCAATAAGCTCACAAAATCGAGGGTGAACTGCGCGAACTCCGGTGCCAGGTCCGCGCCAAAACCTTCCGGGTGCTTTACCGGCGCTCTGAGCACATGGTCATTCTGCTACATATTTTCGAGAAAAAGACCCAGAAGGTGCCGGAAGCAGAGAAGGCCGTCGCTCGCGAACGCTGGGCAAATTTCCGAGCCCGTATGAATGCCGAGCCTCGGCTCAGGCCTAGCCCGATCGGAACCGGCGAAGCTCCTTAAACCGTTGACGTAGGTTAGCAAATTTGCTAATATATCGCGGGACGGCATCCCCTGATGCTGACAAGCAGGGAGACGAGATGATCACGAGAGCACCCGTTACCCCGATCGGCGAGGACGTTTCCGAGCATCGCAGCCGCAAGGCGCGTGAGAATCCAAAGTACGCCGCAGCCGTCGAGCAATTCCGGCTTGCCGAGCAACTGGCGCGGCTTATCATTAGCTATCGAATGGAGCATGACCTCACGCAGAAGCAAGTCGCGCAAATGCTCAACTTAACGGTCCCAGAAGTCTCGCGTCTCGAGAGCGGGCAGCACACGCCGAGTGGAAAGACAATTGAGCGCGTTCTGCGCGCCTTCAGTAAGCATGTCGCCTTCGTGGATGATGACGTCGCTCAAGATGAATACGCGCCGAACGTCTGGGTCAATCCGACCGTTGTACATGCGGTTCGGCAGCAAAAAAGACTGCAACGCGCGTAGGTCTTCCACAGCGTTCCGCTTCCCTGCTGAAGTCTACGAGTTGTGGCCGCCTCCCTATATTAGCGTTGCACGCCGACGACCGTGCGCGCGGCGCGGCGCAGCACGGGTCGCGACGGCGATACCCCTGAACGCGACCACCCGTCGACCCCCGCGGCCATGTCCGCTACCGTCGGGCGCTCGAAGATGAAGTTGAACGGCACGTGCACGCCGCAGCGCGCGTCGACCTGAGCCAGAATGCGCAGAGCCGAGATCGAGTGGCCGCCCAGCGCGAAAAAGCTTTCCGTCACGCTGACCTCGTCGATCCCAAGTGCGCGAGCCCAAATCTGCGCCACCGTCGTTTCCGTCGGCGTTCGCGGCGCGACGAACGCGGCCCGGGTGTGTACGCGATCGTTGCTCTCCGGCGCGGGGAGCGCTGCACGATCAATTTTTCCACTAGGCGTCAGGGGCAGCGCATCGAGCTGCACGAGGAACGTCGGAAGCATGTAACCCGGAAGCAATGTACGCAGATGCTCGCGCAGCATCGCGGGCTCGATCGCTTCGGAGCCGTCGCCGGCGTGGGTACTCGGCTGCAGTACATAGTATCCCACGAGGCTCGGTTCGCCCGATCCGTCGGAGTGCAAGGCCGCCGCAGCAGTCGCGACGCGCGGGTGCGCGCGCAGTGCCGCTTCGATCTCGGCAAGCTCGATG
>JAABUU010000937.1_pt1 | contig 56553 bp, 63 predicted proteins | sample 5559301 | NCBI WGS metagenome assembly JAABUU01 (sample SAMN10711884, study PRJNA513360) | rock metagenome | isolation source: Antarctica rocks | place: Antarctica: Victoria Land, Richard Nunatak white
GGAGGGGATGGAGAGGGCGGAGAGGGTGGAGAGGGTGGAGAGGGTGGAGAGGGTGGAGAGGGTGGAGAGGGTGGAGAGGATGGAGAGTGTGGAGAGGGTGGAGAGTGTGGTTGAGGTGGGGGGGTGGGGGGGAGGGGTGGAGGGAGGGGATGGAGAGGGTGGAGGGCATGGGGGGGTGAAGAAGGGTGGAGAGGGTGGAGGGGATGGAGGGGGTGGAGAGGGTGGAGAGGGTGGTTGAGGTTAGGGGGGGGGTATTTTTTACTAGAGTAGTTGCTAGAGTAGATCCTTTGTCAGCCTCCGTGTTCCGTTATGCCGTTTAAAAAAAACTCTACAAACCCAACTGCTCCCCTCCCGAAAGCATCCACACTCCACCAAGCAATCTAAGTACGCTCCCCTCACAACCTTCCGCTTCCCCTTCCCTTCCCCTTCCCCCAAACTCCCACCCCCACGAGAACGAAAATCAAAAGCCAATTTTCCAGGGGCGCGGCGAAACCGGGGGGGAGCCCAAATATCCCAGTAGAAAAGCGGCAGGGGGATATCCAGCTAATCTTTTTTCCCAGAATTGGCCTTATGCTTTTGCGGAAGAGAGAGAGAGAGTTGGAAGTTCATTAGTACAAGTGTATCAAGAAGAAACGCAAAGTGGGAAACGCGCGTATTTTCCATGTACTGGAGGAATTGTTTTTTTTTATAGCAACCCTCCCCGTCATCATCATTATGCCCGTCCACCTCACCATAGAGTAATCTATCCCGCTTCCCGCGCCGACCAAAACCGCTAAAAAGGAGTGGAATTTCCAGCATCGAATAAGGAACCCCGTCGACCTACAGTACTATTCCTCGCTCCTGAGAGTCAATCGAAATACTCATCAACTCAATTAAATATCAAAGACCTACAGCTCCAGCCAGCCAGCCAGCCAACCACCCCTTCCCACACATCCAAACCTAACCCTGGATACCTACGTAGCGATTCCAAACTTGGCGTCCTGGTTTCTCAATTTCCTGGAGGGTTTTTTTTTTGTTGAAGAGAATGAGCGAATGATGAGAAGCCAACAAGGCCCGTTCATTTTCTCCCGACTGGATTGAATCTCCAGATCCCCACCTCACGAGATTTATTTGTCCCTTTTCTCTTCCACACCCCATCCCTCTCCTCCTCCGCGTTCCCTCCATCATACCTAAAACCCTCAACCAACCCCCTTGCGTTCAACCCCCAACACGCTGATTAGCTCTCGCAAGCAATTACCACGAACTTCCCTCTAGTGGTATCTAGAGTGAATCTGAAAGATTCATTGTGGATTTTATAGAAGTTTTAGGTGGGTAGGTGGGTAGGTAAAGACGAAGCTTCAGGAAGAGGGTTTGTGACCGATGGGGGGGTGTAGGAGAATGGATTAGGAGGGGAGGATAGGGGTGGATTATATAGATGAGGTAAAGTGATTAATCACGTCATGTTAGTTTGAGAGCCTTTTTTGGTAGATTATGTTAATGCGGTAGGTGGTAGGTAGAGATCAAAACCTCCCGAGTACATACAGTAATCCACCACCCTAAGCCACTTACTCTTCCCCATCTTTCGCATGATACAAGGAGATTTTTGGTAGTGGTGATAGACAGGACATAAACTAAACACTGTCTGCTGATACAAGTAATCCTGCTCTTTCTAGAGTCTGGAGTAAACTCAGGTCGAGAAAACCGGCTCCCTCTAGCCTCAGGATAGACATCTTAAGTTCTGATATAGGAAATTCGGCTGCTCTTTCCCGCTCGTGTAGGTTATAATCAGGGATGGAGTAGTTCCCCGCCCATACTTACGACCAACCTTCTCTCGCCCAATGACATAAAAGACATTATGAACTTGATAGTAGTGCCCCCTCTGCAAGATTAGCCTCGCCTTAAGCTGCTGCTCAACATCTAGGAGCTGCTCAAGCGAATTAGATCTCTAGAACCTTTTTGTACATCGCGCAATATGAATGTATCCGGTAACGCCGTCGCTGAAATAATAAAACGCTGTTTCAAAGGGTATCATCAGCTGCTCTCAAAGCATTGGTGCATCTCCTCGTCTATTTTGTCCAAGATTGCCGAACAAATGTTCCGGTGGTATGCGACCCATATTGCTGGTCTTGTCAAAATAGCTTGTTGGTGCGGGACTGTATCCTTCAGCCCTCCGCCTGTAGCGCTCGGTGAGGATGCCAGCAACGACGAGGAGGAAGATGGATCCTAAGGCGCATGCGAGAGCGATGAGAACGACCAAACCAACGGCCATGTGTCCACCTTGACAAATGTTAATACGCACGATTGATTGAGTGGATAATTCACGACTAACCTGATGATTTGAAGTTGAACACTTTTTCTGAGAAGAGCTGCGACAAGCTCCCAGGATGATTACCTGATGTGGAAAGAATAAAGGGGGAGAATGTGGTGCCATTAAAGAGTGCTGCAGAGACATTGCCAAAAGTAGGCATATCAAGCTGGCCCGTGATGAGAAGAGTCATGCTTTGGTCGACCAGAGGATTGCTTGCATGTTGTGTCGTCAACTGTAGGACAGACAGCCCACGAATGACGGTATCTTTACCGAGAGTGTCTCCGATAGCCTGGAACTGCGAGCCATCGTACTTCATCAGGAAGGCGGACCCGTTCGTGCTTTTGCCTGCAACCCAGAATTGGGATGCATCGTTATTTGCGGGTGATAGTGCTGTTACAGGCCCCGGGACAACGCCAGGTACGACCGCCCATACCTTCTCCTTGGCATCGTAGGTTGCTAGCGACGTGGCGTTGTTGCCGACGGTCAGATTTCCTCCAGCGAGCAATTTATCACTCCCTTGCCAGGTAAAGGCCGCAACGCTACCAGCCAGTCCACTTCCGGGCTGACTCCACATTCCATTCTCAAATACGCAGACGCTGGGGCAGGAAATTGATCCTGCTGCATTGAAGTTGCCGCCTGCGTAGACTTGAGATGAACCAGGCCTGACAGCAATGGCATTAACAGCGACATCAGCGCCTTCAAATGGCTGTGGTTGTGGGTAAGCATAATCGGCTTGCACAAGATCATAAAGGATGAGACCGTTGACGCTGGCGCCATTGACTTGGCCGGAAATTGTTCCGCCTGCGTATAAGATGTTATCATGGGTGTTGAGCGACAGGAAGACCGAACTCGGGTCGAGGCCGCTACCCACAACACCAGTGACAGTATTCGCAGTACTGTTGATAAACGCAAGATTGTTGACTGTCGAACCGTTCGTAGCCTGTGCTGTGAAGTGGCCGCCGAGTATTGTAATGTTCTGTCCCATGTTGTTGTAGAATAAGCCAGTAACGACGCCAGTGACGTTCTGCCCACTAACAGCTCGCTTGCGCTTTGTAGAATTTCCGACTTGTTGGGGCTGAATGTTCACCCCGAAAGAATTGATCTGGAGCGGGTTCGATGTCAATGAGACTGCATCACGAATTTGCATAGCCTGCGTGGAAAGACTCCCCGCCAAGATTGGAGTGCTCCCAGTAACGTTTGTCGACGCACTAAGCTGTCCAGAGATGGCCATGGAATGAGCGTTAAGGTTCTGTAGCCAATTATGGCGAGAAGGGACCCATACAGCTAAGCCTTGGGCCGAGAACGATCTCCCAGAGCTCGAGACCAATACCTCATCGAAGTCACCGTTGATAGTGATGCACATCTCTGGCCGATTGCTGGTCACATTGAGCTCCAGGGGCACAATGGTGTTGACTCGCCCATTCACGCCAGCACCAAGCGCTGACCATGACTGATTGGAAGTATAAAATATTGCGACGTTGTTCAAGCCAGGGACGCTATCCTTTGCGGTGTTCGTGAAGTTTCCGCCAATGAATAGCAAATCCTCAAAGGGATACATGACGGATACCACTGCGTTCAATCCACTGTTCGGTAAAGAGGTTGCATTGCCGTTGGTGACAGAAAAGATACCTTGGAAATTATTGTTTTTATCCGAGACGTTGCCAGCAACATAGGTGACGCTGTTCAATTCTGCCACACTGTTAATCATAGCTCCTGGATTCAGACTCATTCCTGCTTGATCAATGGTCGAATTGCTAAAGTCATTGTTGCTTGAGGCTTGATTGGGATTGAACTCGTAGAGCCCATTCAAACCACCGCTCGAATTTGTCAAATCAAACCGAATGGATTGCGCAACAAGCTTTATCTCGCCCTGCTGATCGGTTTTTGGAGCAATGGTGACTGTGGGACGGAACGCATCAGTGTTGGCGTCGACAGGGCCATAGTAAATCTGATCGTACTTGTCGAAATTGTTTGTCTGGTATACTGGAATCTGGAAGGGTAGTGCGGCAGAAGTAAATGTTCCAGTAACATTGGCTATTCCTCGACGATCACAGCTATTGTCTTGTATGCATCCAGGAGTGAAAATTATTACCGAGTAGTTGCCCGACTGCTTGATGTCTGGCTTGAAAATGATAGAGACGGGTCGAGCTGTATTATTGGATCCGCTCAAATCTGCAGTCAAGTACTCGGAACTACTTTGACCAGATGGTGTTACTGACCATGGCCCAGTTGCGGTAGCATTCGATGCAAATGGAATGGGTACCGCACAGACTGGTTCATTGAGAGCCTCCACGGCATAAGCATAAATGTCTGTTATACGTTAGACCCTATGTTTGTGACAGGAATGAAAGGTTCTATATGTACCATCTTGGAACAGTTCGATTCCGTCAAGCCCACCTCCACTGCCATACCAGTCCGATATATCGATCCGAAAGCCATTCATACCAACAGTATTGAAAAAAGTAAAATCCTGGAACTTGACAGACGGGTCGCTCGATAGAGGGCATAGTGCATCACAATAGGCAGTTTGACCCGTCGCTGGATCAATGTAGGTGAAGTTCATAATGCCGTTGATGGGCATCGCTGTGTATCGAAATCGCTTTGTTCCTCGGCCGTCTTGATGAGTGTTCCATATCCTTAGCTTCTTCGGCTGGTACCCAAAGTTCATGTCTGCTCTCCAGAAACCGGGCGAATTGTCCTGCAGCAACCAAGTATTACCGGCTCCATCCTGGCCGTTGGTTTTGCACACTATGTTGCTGGGGCCATCGAATCCTGCAGTCGAAGTTGATGAACCGGCCGTGATGTTCGCGCTTGATATATTGATAATCTGTTGCTGGTCTGTCTTGTTCCCAATTGTGGCAGTAGTGTTTCCGATGCCAGAGAAGGACCCGCCGAATATGATGTTGCCATTTGGTTGCTTCACTATGGATCTGACAGGCCCGTTGAACCCCGCAAAAGGCAATTCGGTCCATCCTGCGGTCCCTACCCAAGCGATGGCGTTTGATGAATTAAGACCTTTAAAATCGCCTCCTACGTAGACAGTGTTTGTGTCCTCGTCGCAGAGAAGAACCGAGACTTGTCCTGAAAGTCCCTTAAGAGGGCTGACCTTCGCCTTGGTTGGATCAAACATCGCAACTCCTTGTGCCTCTATCCCTCCCAGGCTGGTGAAATTTCCTCCGACGACCACTCCAGCCAGGGTTCCGCCTCGCATCACGAATGGGCACATGCTCTTGATAGAGGCGTCTGCGGACGCCGCCGTCATGAAGTCTCCATTCGGCAATTGCGTGATGAGCGACTGGCTGCCGTTCGTATTGAAGCCATTCTCCGTTTGTTCCTTGTACGTAAAGAGCGATATCGCGTCAAAGTCTCCGGTTAGAGCGACACGACCCAATTGCGCGAGGTCGAGGCTGGGTGTCGGGACCGGATCGAAATTTGCTCCTTGCGTCACTGAAACCGTGAAAACCGCCCATAAATGTACAAGTACTGCGATCTCAGCCGCCGCCGGGCCAAACGATGAGAAAAGCCTCATTGTTCGGTCGCAAAGACGACGGTTGAAAATGAAGCGGTCGTTACGAGTCCAGTTTTACAGGCTTTTAGGGGATATGGCTGGCGGGTGCTGGAATTGCGCCAACCATCGACCTTCCTATCAAACAAATGAGTGTTGACGTGCCTGCGTGTGTTCCGATCTGTCTCTTGCCCCGAGACTTCGGTCTGACACGTTGTCGGGGTTGATGTGCAATGAGGGTGGCGTTGAAGAGAAGTGAGGAGGTTCACGTTTCTGCATGATATGATCGACGACTTAGTGATCTAAGATTACTGGAGGATGTCAGGGGTCTGTTCCGCCAATCAGCCCAAGGTTACAGCTGTCAGGAAACACTGAAACCGCTTTCATCTTCTGTACCAAACAGAGTTCTTATGTCTTCAGACTTGGATTTAGATGTTTACAATCACGGTTCAACTCGATTATCTACTGATCGTTTCGCACACGCCTGCAGAATACGGAGAACATTCACTCATGATCGGATAAGGACCCTCCAAAATCCTCCCGCCCGTGGCTGGTTCCTGATGCAGGTTAGATCGCCTATCGTGTCGGTGATGCATTGGTCTATCTAACCCCCTCAGGGCACGAATTGGGGCATTTCGCATCCGCTAGCTGCTTTTAAAAGGTACCTGTGGTGACAGGAAAAACCCTTGGTGCCTTTGAGCGGGCCATGTTTTGAACTCATACCACTTGACGATGCTCATGTTGGCATGTTCAAAGCAATGACAGGCTCTTAATGCCAACCGGACATTGGCTGAGGGAGGCATATAGATTCTTGTGCCAGTAGTTGGACTCTGATAGATGCTTTTACGGAGAATCTCACGTGTGTACCTTCAACAATCCGCTGCGCACAGTTATAAATGATTGTACTAGGGTACTCATGCTTTCCTCATTCTCGGAATCCTAAACTTTCCGCCTTCTCTTGACCTTTCTCGCCAATGAAACTTCCTGGATGGTAATGAAAGTCTTGTCCTCGTCGGTGAGTTCTCTCTTCACACCAGTCGCCGCTAAGATAGAAGCTTTGGAGATCGTCTCAAGCGACACGTCTGCGCCTTCTTCTTCCTTCTTCACTTCAGTAACCTCAAGCTTGGTGGAGAGCCTCGCTGCAAACGTTCTGAGATCGGCAGCGAAGAGTACGCTATGAGCCCAGCCAGCTTGCTTGCCCCACAAGCTACGAAATAAATCGCCCACCGCGTCATATGTGGCTTTGGTCAAACTTCGATGCTTACCCTTGCCGAACTTGTAGTCACGTTGCGCGATTTGCCAGACTTTGACTTTTGTCAGTTGCAACATCAGCCCGTATGTAGGTACTCTCACCATGTGTGTCAACTGGTACAGCTTCTCCCCAGCCAAGGCCCATAAGGCATACGCAATCCGCAACTTTTGGTCCAACTCCCTGCAAGGTTAAGAGCTTCTCGTGTGCATTTCGATAACCCTCTCGTCCACCCGACAACATTTCACCAGCATCAGAAATCTTGTCGCCTATGACCGGACTTTCTGGGTTTCTCAGACTATCCAGCCAGCCAGCGTCGTGATCATTAGATACTTTGAATGCTGTCTGGTGCAGATATTTTGCCCGATATCCGAATCCAAGTTGGCGCAAATGTGATTCGACGCTCGGGTCAGTCAAAGCGGACGGAGGAGGCATATCATAGTAGGGTTTGGAATCAACGTAACCGATCAGGGGACCATAATTTACACACAACTTCTCCATCTAGATCAATCCTCCTTAATCAGTAATTGTCGAAAACATTGATCTCTATCGTGGATATACCATTTGAGCTATTCGGATAATGTTATTGTTGCTGCTGCATATAAAGCCAACCAGAGCTTCCCACGCATCTTGCTTCAATATTCGCACACCAGCAAATTTTGGGGCTCTCTTCTTAAAATTGAGGTCTGCTGTCGACCATTGCTCGTATAACTCTGTTAGGTTGGGCTCAAGGTTCAAATAATGATGGACCAATGCTTCCGTATCGTCGTCGTCACTTAGAAACTCGGCGGTAGAAGCTGGTGCTGAGGAGGGAGGAGTCGGGGGGGCGTCGGAGCTAAGTGGATATGTTGCATGATAATGGAGGTGGGTGGAGTCTTGTCGTAGGTAAAGTATGCGCCCTTTGAGAGCGCACGACCATACATCATCAGCGGATTTCCTCCATCTAAGTACATTAGCAGAGCATGAGCTAGAGAAATATGTTATTCTTAGAGTCACACCGGAAAGATTGTCCACAGCGAAGCGTAGTATCTATACAGAGCTCGGTCAAGCTCACTGGGAGCTTGCGCCATTGCATCGCACGCATTGAAGCCATTTTCTGCCCCCAATACAAGTCTCTTGCGCAGCAAAAGAATGTACTCGAGAGACTCCTCGAGGAACGCGCCGAATAAGCTGTAGCGCGTAAAGTGACTTCTTTAGTGGAGAATAATACGCTAACCTGTTCAAGATAGCTCCGAAATTTAGTTTCAAAGTGCGCGAGCCTCACATTTACTCAACCACCAGGTGAGATTCCTATTCACGCCCCAGTCCCAACACACCTTCGCACTCTTTCCGTTCATCTCTATTTGAATTCATTAGACGTTTTCTTCTTGAAACCTTTGAGAAGCGTCTACATTCTTACCGAAAGTAAAGCGCTGTAACATGAACGGCGACAGCTATTCGTCAAGAGGCATGGCATCAACAACTACCCTACCACGGATTCGAAAGCATGAACCTGACACAACTAACCCCATGGCTGCAGATGCTGGACGCTACGGGTCGTCACGAGATCACTACGTAAGTTGACCAATTCCATGTCGGCCAAGGATGACCTGACCTTCTTTGTTTGCGCAGTCATCCAGAGACGAACGTCGAGGCGGAGATCGAGACCGAGACTATGGACGTGGAGGTGATCGACGGCGTTCAAGGTCCCCTAGTCATCGAAGCTCTAGACCATCTCGGCGTGAAATGGAAGTAGACTCGTATTCGTCAAGCCGAGACTATAGAGCGCGCGAGCGTGAGGATCGATACTCCGGAAGAGATGGCCGTGACGATAGAGCTTGGGACCGAGACAGAGGTGACAGAGGTGACAGAGGTGACAGAGGCGACAGAGGAGACAGAGGCGACAGAGGAGATAGGGGCATGTCAAGGCGAGACGCCAGGCGTGACGATGATGATAGACCTCCGAGGAGGGACCGAGATCTTTTTGAAGGCCGGAATGACCGTGGTCGGGGTGGTGGCCGGGGCGGTAGAAGCGATCGTGATGAGTTCGCAATGCAAATGGGAGGAAGAGACAGGAAGAAGAGCGCTAGTCCTCCACCGAAGAAGAAGGAACCTACACCCGATCTTACGGATACCGTGCCTATTACGGAGAGAAAGAGGAGATTGACGCAATGGGACATCAAGCCACCTGGTTACGAAAATGTCACAGCCGAGCAAGCGAAGCTTTCAGGTAATCTTCCATGCATCATATCGTATCGCCGAAGGGCTAATTATAGTAGGCATGTTCCCATTACCCGGAGCACCTCGCCAACAACCAATGGATCCCAGTCGACTACAAGCATTCATGAACCAGCCAAGCGGGTCTGCCGGTAACGCAGCCCTCAAGCCCTCTAACGCTCGACAATCAAAGCGGCTCTTCGTTCACAACCTTCCTACAACAGCAACTGACGAAGGCATTGTCAGCTTCTTCAACCTTCAGCTCAACGGACTCAACGTGATAGAAGGATCAGATCCCTGCATATCATCGCAAATCTCGAAGGATAGGTCTTTCGCACTCTTAGAGTTCAAGCAACCTGGCGATGCGACTGTGGCCTTGGCGCTAGACGGTATCCAGATGGAGGATAATGATGCCATGGACACGAGCAATGGAACAGCAAATGGCACCGCACAAGGCCTCTCCGTGCGCCGACCAAAAGATTACATTGTGCCCTCTGTGGTCGATGATACGGAGTTCGAAGAAGGCTTTGTTTCGCCCGTGGTTCCAGATACGCAGAATAAGATTAGCGTCACAGACCTTTTACCAAATCTTACGGATGACCAGGTCATTGAGTTGTTGGTTGCATTTGGGCATTTGAAGGCTTTCGTTCTAGTCAAAGACAGCAGCACCGAGGAATCGAGGGTAAGCGAGATCTCTGCCACCTTGCTTAAAGTGGGCTAACTGAACGACAGGGCATCGCCTTCTGCGAATACCTCGACCCCGCAGTCACAGACATTGCAGTAGAAGGCCTCAACGGTATGGAACTCGGCGACAAGCACCTCAAAGTGCAGCGTGCCAGCATCGGCGCCACTCAGGCCTCAGGCCTCGAAATGGGCGTCAACGCCATGTCCATGCTTGCAGGCACCACATCCAACGATCTTGAAGAAGGACGCGTGCTCCAGCTCCTTAACATGGTCACGCCCGAGGAGCTCATTGACAACGCGGACTACGAAGGTACGATAATCCACGCGAACCCTTTCTTCGTCAGTAAACACCTACTAACCAAGACCAGAAATCTGCGAAGACGTCAAAGAAGAATGCGAAAAATACGGCCAGGTCCTCGAAATGAAAGTCCCCCGACCCAGCGGTGGCAGCAGGCAATCCAACGGCGTCGGCAAGATCTTTGTCAAATACGACAACGCGGATTCGGCGCGCAAGGCATTGCAGGCGTTGGCGGGGAGGAAGTTTGCGGATCGGACTGTCGTGACTACGTATTTTGCTGAGGTGAGTGACATGCCGTTCTTTTGTGGTGTGAAAACCTGACGGGGGTATTTTAGGAAAACTTTGAAGTCAATGCGTGGTAGAGAGCACAGACACTCGTGGAATGCGCCATTTCTTCGCTTTGTAGGACTACCATGCTGTCCTCCAAGCAGAATACTGTTGTACTTCATTTACGGGCATAGCTTCAATTACCTCTTGTCAGATGCTTCCGTGTTTGTTGGAAGCGGGCGCGAAATGTAACCTAAAACACCGATCAAGAGAAAAAGATAGTCCAAGATGGATTAAGGTACAAAAAAGCATCTTCCTGCTCCTACTTTCTACTTGTCAAGAACTGCTGCTCCCTTATCCAGTAAATTCAAAACGACCTCACCCACCAAAAACCCCAACATCACCTCCCTACCTCCTCCGAAAAGACAAGAGAAAAGCGATTCTCTAGCTTCTCCCACATCACCCTCCCCCCCCTAACACCACACCTCCACAAATCCCTCCTATCCCATTCCCACAAATTCCAGCCCTCGAGTGCCAACCCCCCCCCCAACTTCCCACCTCTAACCCTCATTCTCTCCCACAGTACCCCCAACCCATCCGTATCCAAAGCGATAAAAACGCATAAACTTTCCTTATCCGTCTGGCTGTTATCCCAGATGTTATTACACCATCTGCTTTTACTGTACCCCGGTTATTCGTTCCAGGTTGTATCACTCCCCCCCCCGCCCCCCTTTACCACTTCCCTCGCATCTCTGCGGTAGGTTGATTTCTTTGTGTTTTTGGGGGCGAGTTCATTCAGGTCTCATTTTTTGGGGGGGGGATCGATAGGGGGGAGGGGGTATAAAGAGGTTAGTTAATGTAGGTGGATGACTGTGATGATGGGGTTTGTTTGTTAGTTGAGGAGGTGGAGGGGGAGTTTGGGATTGCTATGGATGGGTTTCTATGTGGACGGGGGGGTTTTTTCAGCTTGAGATGCGTTCTCTCACGGCACGAAAGTCGAGGGAAAGGGTGGGTGCTGTCGGGTTATTTCATCAGGGTTATTATTGAGGTAGTGGAACGATGTCATAGCTTCATGTGAACAACGTTTCCTATTTAAGCTCCCTCGCCGTCTTGATCCTCCCCTCCGCCAACATCACTCACTCTCCTTGTCCGTACCTGCTACCCACTCCCCTCACCAAACCACCATCCCATCACTCCCCCATCTCCCCAGCCCCCTTATCTCAAATTCGCCACCCCTAAAACCCCCCGGCATTGGAAAAACTTATATTCCCGGCCCCTCCCGTGGAACCCCCACTCGTCGAAAGACTAGGCGGCAGATCCGCCGCCCTCGTCCCCCACTCACTCTCATTCCTCCCCAGCGTCAAAACAAGCGTCTGGCCCTCGGTGAAGAACTCATGCCCAATCCAGTTTTTCGTATACGGCTCCCCATTGAGCGTCGCGCTTTGTATGTAGATATTATTGTAAGCAGCGTCGAATCCGATGTTTCGAATCGTTGCCGTCTTCCCCGTTAACGGGCTTTTCACACTCACGCTCTCGAAAAACGGCGGGGTGATTAAATACACATTCTCTGTACGTGATTTCGAAGTCAGCATTGCCTTGTGGGGTTTTACAATTATGTCTCATCATGTATTAAGAGAAATCGAAAGGGGAACGAAGGCTCCACATGCTCCCGAAAAATATTTGGAGACTCCAAACAACGGCTCGAAAGAGAGGAAATGACTCTGAAAATACGTACGGCCCGGATTCGGAAAAAGCCCCAGCATCGTGAAAGCCGTAAACGCGCCCAGAGCGCCACTATCGTCATTACCCGGGAGCCCGGCGTTGGAGTCACTGAATTGGGAGGGGACGTAGGAGTGGGCGCGTTTGGCGCTGAGGGCGGGACGACCGGCGTAGTGGTATTGGAAGACGGTGAGGAAGGAGGGTTCGTTGCCGATGTAGATGAGGCCGGATTTGTGGAGGTAGTCGAGGCGGGCGGTGAAAGCGGTGGGGCCGCCGAGGGTGGTTATCAAGGAAGCCATGTCGTGGGGGACGAAGCTTTGGGGGTGGGTTAGCTGAGTGCTCTCATTGAGAAGATGAACTACGAATTTCCAATCGTGAGATCGAAGATGTAATGAAAATATCAGGCGATGAAACTTAACCATCCGACCAAGTGGAAGTCTGCAAAAGCTGGGAGAAAAGAAGGAAGTAGAACAATCCACAGCTTGTACTGGATTCTACGCCATCGATGGATGCTTCTTGCTTCCCCAAGGCATAACGATGCTAGTAGAGTCGATGATGGTGTCTCGCTTGAAGCGATATCCAGGCAAGGAAAACAAAGTACTCACAACTGGTACTCCCAAATGCTAGACTCGAATGTTTCCTGTGGATCAGAGGTCAAAGAGCAACCACCCAGAGAAGGACTGCAGAGGATCGGATCCTGGTATCCCCATGTCCCATTAAGGTATTTTGGTTGGAAAAATCCTGTGAAACCCGAATCACTCCCGTTGATAATGGACTTTTGATCGGCCTTGAAGATGTTCTGCCAATTCTCCGACCTCTTGGCATACTTTTCGGAATCAGCAATCTTGCCCAAGCCTTTGCCCATGGTCGATATACAAAAGTCATCATAAGAGTACTCCACTGTTCTGGATATGCTCCTTGAGTTAGTACCGAATCCGAGATAGTCATAATCCTCTGCAGGGATATAGTTGTGACTCTTCCAACTCTGTAACCCACCTCTTCCCTCAGCTGACCAGTCAATTGGCTCATTCTCGGCGTCATTGACAACAGCCTCGTATGCTGAATACCAATCAATCCCAGGGAGTTTCTTGACATAAGCATCGGTAAGCACCACGTCTGCATTAGAGCCGCCTTGTGTGAAACCCTTGCACAAGCTCATACGGCAGTCTGGAAGCCAACCGAGGTGTCTGTATATATCGATCAAGCTCCGTACCATCCTAGACTGAGCCTCTGGGTCGATAATTGTCAAAAGGGGATGTTGTGCTCTGAAAGAGTCCCATATGCTAGTCATAATCAGCTAACGAGGTGAAAGTTGTCAGACTAAATGATGGGAAAATCGAAGAAGATAAAAGCCGAAGCATAAGAGGCATAAGACTCGGGGAAATGGAAGTTTAAAAATTGTAGACTTGAGACAGTGGCGATTGGCAATCTGATGCTTGAGAATTTCAGGGAGTGATTGGAGACAGACGGAGTAATGCACTTACCAATAATATGAATCAAAGTAAGGCTCGGTGCTCTTCCAAAGGGGATTCTCGCCAGTGTAGTCTTGAGGCGACATGAAGTTTCTGTATATACCACTATAGAATATGGTTTGAAGTTCAGTGCTGGCTCCACCGGGTTCAATTGATACAGGACTGAGCTTTTTCCTCCAAGCATCCTCTGCATTTTTCCTAACCTGGTCAAACTCAAAATCCGGAATCTCCTGTTCAGCGTTGTGACAAGCTTGGGCCGAGCTAACAAAACTGACACCAACCCTAGCAGTGATAGTGTTGTTAAACGTAGGGGCGTTGAAGCTAGCCCACCCTCCTCCGACCAAATTGAAAAGGTTGATTCCCCGAGTGATGAATATACTTTTGGGCTCTGAACCTCCTCTATCATTCACAAAGATGCCCGTATCGCGAACTGGAGCCCCAAGAAAATCGGCGCAGAAGTGCAAAACATAATAGCCAATTCCAAAACTTGGGAGAAATGTGCCATTTCCTGTCATTCTAGCTGTAGCGGGATCAACGGTGATAGTCGCATTCTGACGTGATTCCCATAAGTCACTCAAATCTAGCAGAATCAAGGGGCTCAGAGGACTTCCGTCCACAGGCTTCGTGGGAAATTCGAAGCGGTACAGGGCAGTGTGATTTGAGGTAGTCATTTCAGTACGTATCGAGCTGTTGAGCGTGATGGCAAAATATCCCGGGCTTGCTTTGAGCGTGCCATTGATCGGTTGTATAGCCCTGCGCGCCTTCGGAAAGGCGCAGTTGTTAAGGTCATCACCTGGACAACCAGCTTGAGGGAATATAGGAAAGTTTCCTAAAGAAGGTTGCTATACGCAAAAGGTACCGTCAGTAATTCTTTTTGTCTGCTTGGCTATACAGTGGATTGTATCCTTCAAAAATCGCTACATACGGAACCCGTGCCACTATCATGCATCGAACTGAAGCCTGTAATGTTTGATCCGTCCGTTGCGAATCCACCGGTGTTCTCGCCATCGACGTCCGCGACGGCCTTGGCCATCCCTGTGGAGAAAGGCCATCAGTATGCATGCCCTATGTAAAATTAAAGTTGCCAAAATCGTACCGTATGGCAAACTTGCACCAGCGAACACATTTCCTAGCCCCAAGTTAGCCGTTTGCGGGCTGAGGTACTAAGGAATACTTGAATTCCAATGGCTTGCTCACCCCCATTATCCGTTCCAATAAGTTGATTCACGTAGTTGAAGACATCGAAAGAACTGCTGTTAGAAGTAACATTGGCGCAGGCAGTCAGCCAAATCAGAGACAGTAGAATGGAGAAGCGTAGTGTGCACTGCGTTCTATTGGTGAACATGTTATATGCTTTCCACCTCTACAATCTGCGCTGAATATCAAAGACAACGATGAGAACGACCGGAGAGATAAGACGTGGACGAGAAGGAGGCTTAAGTGGCCGCAACGGGCATGTGCATTTTGTGTCGTCTGATCTCACGTTGCATTTCACCACATAGCGACATCGAGATCCAACCAACTCCAACACTGAGCGGACATGGCGACAGCAACAAACCCCATGCCTGACATCCTTTCCATTCTCCACCTAGCTCTTGAGATAATCAGGAAGGTACAAGGTGATAACGAAAGTAACTCGAGTCGGAGAGGTTGTGGGTTGGGGGGCGATGAGGGGTAAGCTGCATCGAGGTTACAGTAAGTACTCTGACCCCCTCCTGGATATGGTGTAGCAGCGCTTCGAGACTCCGATCAAAGTACAGTACAGTACTGACTACTCGTAGTACCTTGAGATTTCTCCCATGCAACTAAACAATAGAGCACCGGGTACCTCAAGAATGGGCTCTAAAGATAAAGATTGTTGGCGTAACTCGAAGCAGACGTTGAGATGTTTACCAACGATTTCAGGAGAGTGGGTAAAAGGCAAGCACGGCACGGTTCCGCTTGTCCCTGCCGATCGGTATAAAAAGTTCCGCTGACCCCGTGACTCGACTCGGCTATCCTCTTCCAGCTTCACCTTAGGTATTTACCCTCATCATCTGCCGGCTTGAAGTGTTATTGCGAATGCTCCAACTCGGTGCATCTCCGTTCTCCATGGCCTCCCTTTGACCCTCGAGACATCTACTATCCACTACCCTAACGAACGTCGCTTATAAATACTGCGATTAAGCCTCGTGAAGAGTCTGAAGACCTTAAAATAACACCCCCGGAGATGATGAGCGATCCTGACTCTCGCAGTCTCGCTTTTCTTTCGATGGATCCCTTTAGCGCTTTCTAGCACATCTGGCAGGCGGGCATGTTCGAAAACAGGGAACGGATACGATTGGCAGGCTTGCAGCATTAGTCGTCGCTTGGAACGTTCTATCGGCCCGTTGGCCTCTAGGGCTGGATCGCTGGTGCATCATCTCCAGAATGAGACCTAATGCGGGGAAATAGTCGTTTTCGTGCACTTACCATAGTAGTCGCCCATGGTCCTGGCTCACAGCAACGAGGAAACTAACAAGCCTACTACAGCACCTAACGCAACATGGGTAGAAGTACGTAAGGTATTGTTTACTGCATGACGAGATGGAGCTTTCGGCGTTTTTCCCGCGTGTACCTTAACCTGCCTTGAGAGTCGATACTTCATGGAACTTCCCGTGCGTTGACACTGTTAGTTAAAGTGTATATAAACAAGGCATTTTCCACTCGTGTTGTGTGTGAGCTTTTTGTCTATTCCCTGTGCTGCTTTGTCCCGGTCCAAGAATCATGATGTTCCTCAAATCCTTTTTTCTGGCAAGCTTTGCTCTGGCTTCTACTGCCCGAGCTCAGACCGCTGCCTCTACCTATGTAGAACCTGATGTTCCTACTGGCAAACCTATCGCAGGAGACTATACTGGCGCTCTTCGGCCGCAGATTCATTACAGTCCACCCAAGGATTTCATGGTGAGTCGGACCATTTCTATGATTAGTCTTCGCGGCCTCGAGAGCATAAGTCCATCTCACAAAACCAATTACGCAACACCAATCGATTGTGGCATGGAGTACTGTTGTGTGAATAGAGAGCTGATGGATTGACACAGAATGATCCCAATGGGATGTTCTTGGACGCCAATGGAACCTACCACCTGTATTATCAATGTAGCTACTACCCTCCCTCGTTAGTATCTGGTTCGAACTAACAGCAATTGCCAGATAACCCAACGGATATAGTGGCTGGAAACCAACACTGGGGGCATGCTACTTCCAAAGACTTATACCACTGGGAAAACCAGCAGATTGCTATTTACCCTGGTGCTGAAGGAGAAGGAATCTTCACTGGCTCCGCCGTAATCGATGTGAACAATACCAGCGGTTTCTTTCCTAACCAGAACAACGGCGTTGTTGCCATTTATACTCTAAACACAGCGGCCGAAGAAGTTCAAGATATCGCTTACTCTCGCGATGGTGGATATACGTTCACCAAGTATGCCAACAATCCGGTTATCTCAATCAACTCTACCCAATTCAGAGATCCTAAGGTACTTACCACGTTACAAAACCATTCAAAGAACCTTACTGACTATTCAGGTAATATGGAATGCTCCAACCCAAAAATGGGTCATGGTCGTCTCCTACGCCCAAGAATTCGTTATTGGCATCTACACCTCCCCTAACCTCAAAGAATGGACACACGCCTCCAACTTTAGCCATCACGGCTTACTAGGTCTCCAATACGAATGCCCCAACCTTGTTTCCATGCCTGTAATCAAAAATGCCTCCATTGCCTCCCCCTTGGACTCGTCGAACTACGCGTCCATAGATGAAATGTATGTCCTAACCATCAGCATAAACCCTGGAGCTCCCCTGGGCGGTTCTATCACGCAATACTTCCCAGGTACTTTCAACGGAACGCATTTTACGACTGCGGATGACGCCACCCGTCTTACCGACTTCGCAAAAGACAACTACGCCGGCCAATTCTTTTACAACATCCCTTCAGACAAACCGCAACTTTCCATTGCATGGGCCTCCAACTGGGAATATTCTCAGCGCGTTCCCACCGGGCCTTTGGAGAACTTCCGCTCCTTCATGACCTTGCCTAGGCAAAATGTCCTCGCAAACACCACTCGTGGGCCATACACGCTTATGCAGCTCCCCTACGATCTCACACCTTTGCAAACCCCCGTGACTAACTGCACCGGCCTCGCCAACTCCTCGTTGTTGTACGATTACTCCCGTACCGTCACCTCCGGCGCCCTCAGCTTCAACATGACCATCAACAACATACCCGCCGCCAACATCACCGGGACCGCAAACTTCACTTTCCTCTCCTCCGTAACAGGCGAGTCAGTCCGTGGTGGATTTTTCTTAGGCGGCGATGCGCCGTTCTTCCTTAACCGTGGCAATATCAACGGCTTCGATAAATCGGATCCTTTTTTCACAGATAAATTCAGCGTCACCAACCTGGTCAATACGGAAACGCAGACGTGGAGAATCACGGTTGTAATTGACAGGAGCATCCTCGAGGTTTTCGTGGACAACGGGCTCAGAAGCGGGACAATGACTTTCTTCCCCGAGGGCGAGCTTGATACCTTGATGATTGCCACTGGTGATCTTAATCCTGGAGTCACTGCCGCGGTGGATGTGTACGGTTTGTCGAGTGCGTGGGGAAGCCAGGAGGGTGTGAACGGAACGGTATATGGGAACTATACGATGGGCATGATGAAGAGGAACACGTTGGGACATCTAAAATACTAATGGTGGGGGCAGGATGAACGTATGTAAGAAAGGTAGCGATGGAATATGTATTATGTCGATAATGTTGGAAGTAGGATAATTGTTTGTATAGGAAACTAAGATGACTTGAGACCTTCATGGTCATCAAAAGTAGTACTCCGTGCAATCCTGTGTAAAACTCTTGTTGGTCTAGCATTGTGAAGAAGTGCTGCGAAGGAAAGAATATTCGAAGACTAAAGGACCAAACGGATTAAGGACACTTGAGTGATGGGAATGACTTCAGTAATACAGGGTCAAACTCCTCCAACGTACGAAACCCCTTTGAAGCAAGATGAACAAGCTTCAAGAGTTCTTAGCCAATTCATATATACCTAGGGTAGAGTACCTATGCCTTCATGGTACTTGCACAATGGCATTTGATCTGGTCCTTAGAAGTAGTATGGGAGGCATGAAGAAGCCATACCGCAAAGTGTCTAGCGCGAACCGCGGCATCTGTTTGGGAATCGTGAAGTGGCCTGAATGCGAGTCTGTGTACACGGAATAGTTAGGGCTACGTGAAGCTCCTACGAAACCAAGATAATTTCCGGCTCTATGTTCGCTTTGATCCCCACGCTCCTTCTCACTGTATAGGAACCGCTTGTACCTTAGCAACAACTTCCCGGGCCTTCGAATACGATTGATTACAGAGTAGTACCTCCCGGACTGCCTTTATACGAATTCGACTGCTCTGCGCCATCATGCCTGCAAAGTCTCGCTTTACCCGTCTAGATGCTTTCACGAAGACGGTAGAAGATGCGCGCATACGAACCACATCAGGAGGAATTGTTACGATAGCTTCACTGCTTATTGTATTCTACTTGGTATGGGGAGAATGGTCAGATTACCGGCGCGTGGTCGTGCACCCAGAGCTCATAGTTGATAAAGGGAGAGGTAGGATGGAGGGAGAGAGTGTATGAAGAGGACAGGCGCTAATATATTTGGTAGGAGAGAAGATGGAAATACACTTGAATGTCTCATTCCCGCGGATACCATGTGAGCTGTTGACTCTGGATGTCATGGATGTGTCTGGCGAGCAGCAGACAGGAGTCAAGCACGGTATAGCAAAGGTTCAATTGGCCCCTATAAAAGATGGTGGTGGAGTCCTCGACGTCAGCTTGATGAAGCTGTAAGTGGGTCTGCCATTGTCACTTTCGATTGGCTTCTCACAACTTTCAGGCACGGAGATGAAACTGCCACCCATCTAGATCCTGATTATTGTGGTGAATGTTACGGTGCCACAGCGCCGACCACCGCCCAAAAGCCAGGTTGCTGTAATACCTGTGATGAAGTACGCGAAGCATACGCTTCCAAGTCATGGGCCTTCGGGCGCGGAGAACACGTGGAACAATGTGAGAGAGAGCATTACTCGGAAAAGCTGGATCAGCAACGGGAACAGGGCTGCCGAATAGAAGGCGGGTTTAGGGTGAACAAAGTCATTGGCAACTTTCATATTGCACCAGGCCGAAGTTTCAGCAATGGCCACATGCATGTACATGATCTCAACAACTACCTCGACACCCCCGCCGAGCATGGCCACACCTTTTCACATAAGATACACCACCTAAGGTTTGGGCCACAATTACCCGAAGACATGGCGAAGAATTTAGGGAGCAAGAGCACGCCTTTGGACAATCACGGTCTCAACCCTCTCGACGACACGGAACAGTATACCGACGACCCGGCATTCAACTACATGTACTTTGTCAAGGTGGTCTCTACGTCCTACCTACCGCTCGGACGGAAAACAGCGCTACCTACAGTCACCCAAGACCAAACATCCGACGACGGGATTAACATCGGTGGGTACGGTCTCGGCAAAGACGGCAGCTTAGAAACACACCAGTACTCCGTGACGAGCCACAAGAGAAGCTTGAACGGGGGTTCCGATTCCGCAGAGGGCCACAAGGAGAGACTACACGCCAGGTGAGACTGACACTCGAACCACGAAGACTATGGCTGACAAGCGCGACACCGAACAGCGGTGGCATCCCAGGCGTCTTCTTCAGTTACGACATCTCCCCCATGAAGGTGATCAACAAAGAGGAGCGGACGAAAACCTTTGCCGGGTTTCTGACAGGGGTTTGCGCAGTGATAGGGGGGACCTTGACGGTTGCGGCGGCAATAGATCGAGGGGTGTACGAAGGGGCGATGAGGGTGAAGAAATTACATCAGCGATGATACCGCTTTTTCTGTAATATATATGAAAATCCATGTCCCATCTGTCCAGCAGCCCCGTATGTACAGTTGGGCCCAGCCTTCATTCTCACTATACATTATGGCTACACCAACGGTAAGGAATACCCACCCCATCCCCATCCCTTGACACTACTCCATTCGCGCCTACGACCTCACAGACACCGCAATCTGATATCGCATTCTCCGCTCCACCCCTCACAGCGTCTCCATCCCCCTCACGATCATCCCCCCCAAACCGCCCGCTCCAGCACCCGCACACGGCTTCTTCCCCATCCGTCTTTTACCCCCAAGACCCTCCCCAACAGTACCCCACCCGGCATCTATTCCATCCCCCCCCCCCTCCTTGCCATTTGCGGCAGCCCTGGCTTCTGCGAGCGCCGCCGACGTCTGGCTGGTTCGGGAACGGATTATCACGCGGGATAATCAAATTCAATGAACACTGCACATTAGGCCTGCATTTTTTATCCAAGCGCAGTAACGTAAGATGATGAAATACCCATGAGTCGGGCCATGACAGCTTCATAGCGTCTTCGACTTTGCCATGACAGTAAAGCAAACAGCGTACTTGTATGAAGCCCTGGCCCTTTGAATTTTCGAGTCCTTGAGCGTGGACTTGAGACGCATTAGAGAAAAGGATTTTGCCGCTTGGCGTTTCCATGGCTAGGGCCGGCTTGACTGGAGCCCTGAGCAGGCCTCGTAGAATACCTTAAAACGCGAATCGGGCGCGTTCTCACCCGTGTCAGCTTCCCCACAATGACAACTCAAGCTAGACCCAAGCAGTCACTGACATCTACAGCTTTCTCAGGATATTTTACTGCCAGGACTCAGAAGTAGCGTTAGGAATGTTACTGCACGTTTGCAGGTACCCGGGTCCACCATGACAACCTCTCCAACGAAGCACATTCCACACATGCCTCCTCCTACATCAGCTGTGCCAGCTCATCAACTGCGCTCTCCACGGAGTACTCCGAGGCTTCGGAAACTGCAATCAGCGCATGCACTTTCGTCCAACTACACAGCCATGAATGGGCCCTCGTTAATCTCGCAGCAACGCCAACAGCAGCAGCGTCACGTAAGCACGTCGCATAACACATCGTTCTCGCAGACCCCACAGATCCCTCCTCTACCCCAGATTGGCCCATTGCCATTGGCACACCCGCATAACCGTGCTCGCTCAAGTAGCGATTTACTCAGTTCCTCGAATGTCGTGGCTCAACCAAGACGGAATCTACCGGCAAAGAAGGCGGCGTCTTTCATCCCTCCAACGGATGCACATGAGATTGACACAATTGTACGCCAGGGGCCACGGGGAGACCTCTCAAATAAACTCCAGCGTCTTCGGCACCTTATCCTTGTTGACGGGCTCGAATCAGACAGTGATGGAATGGTCAGATTCCTGAGAGATGCTCGTCGACTTTTGCAGCTCTTGCTGACGGATATGTAGTCCCAACTGCGAATCTACATCTGGCTCATCTTACTTAACGCTCCGCCACTCTCAACCGATACATACTTGAATCTCATACATCGTGGACCTTCGCCTGCCTATTCCAAGATACGCAACGATACATTTCGTACTCTAGCCACAGATCCTCTCTTCAAGCGCCGAGTCAGCGAAGCCTCTTTAATCCGGCTGCTCAATGCCGTAGCGTGGATGCTTCAGGATGCGAAGATGGAGCGGATGACCGACTCCGGCAGGATCACGAATGCAGCCACAGAGCTCGGTAGTCCAGAGCTGCAACACGCCTCACCCGTCATGAAGCACGCACAGGGTCCTCCAACAACAACCACCGAGGGTTCTGAAGCTGGCGGTTCAGAACCAGGAATCTACGTCCAGGGTATGAACGTACTTTGTGCTCCGTTCCTGTACGCCGCACGAAGCGAAGCCGAAGCTTTCGTTGCATTCCATCGTTTCATAACCAAGGAATGTCCAGGATACGTCCGAGGTGCTATGGACGGTGTCCATAAAGGCCTAGCCTTGGTCGACAACTGCCTCGCTATCGTGGATCCGAAACTATCTGGGTATCTGCGTTCCAAGGGCATGACAGCAGAGATATACGCGTTCGCGTCAGTATTAACCATGTGTGCTTGTACACCTCCATTACCAGAAGTTCTTGTACTTTGGGATTTCCTCTTCGCTTATGGTCCTCATCTCAATATACTGTGTATTTGCGCTCAGCTCCTCATGATGAAGGATACCCTCTTAGCGAGTCCTAGGTGAGCCTTGACGATCCAATCCTGGTACATTCCGGGGTAGAGACCTGATACTGCTCATATAGTCCCACTAAGATTCTGAGATCGTTTCCTCCCCTTCAAGCAAAGAGAGTGATTGAATTGGCTGTTGGTATGGTCAGACGCATTCCTGTCGACCTCTATGAGGAGCTGGTACATCATGCGGATTGAGCTGTTCTCTCGGCAGCGATTCCTACCGACACCCGTTCGTTCTTCTCCTCCAGGAGTCTTCTGGCTCTGAAAATGCTGGTTGACAAAGCAGTTGGGTCGTAATGCTGGGAGGCAAGCACCGGCGAGCTTTTCAAGTAGTTGCAAGGGCGACCACGGCTCTCTCTGTCGTATAGTGTCCCAGAATGACCCGAACTGCAGGTTGTGCCTTGGGACGGTCACCTTTTGAAGACCTGGGAAATATCTGCGAAGTCCTCAGAAATCGCCCGAAACGCCTGATATGACGACTTCTTCTCAAATGAAGTGTATCCCTTCTGGGGTCGACCTTCCAAAGCGGCCGCCCAACTCTCGAGACCACGCTTCATACGACACACATGCCATACATCCCCAACGATGCAAGACAGTCAAATTGGAGAACCTAAAATGAAATCTTTCTCGATCTGATTTGTGGATGAGTTCATGTTGAGCAGAGCGCAGCGTACCAAGCTCTCAGCACTCCACAACATCTACCTCGAGCGCTCGCGTGTACCGCGCCATACTGTGCAAACAACTCTGAGACAAACATGGCAACAACAGTCCAGTTGCAATACCATCGACACTTAGCCGAGGTGCAACACTACGAAGCACCAATCTATAGGTCCAATATCAAATCCATCGTCTCTACTTTCTACCAGTCGAGTAGTATATTTTGTATGATATGCATGTAGAATCAATAGATCTGTTCCATCTTCCAGACCTGAACAAGAGTCCCAGTTCCCGTACAACCCTTTCTCCCCCTCATCCACCCCCTCTCCTCCCTCCTCGTACCACCCCTCCCAACATAAGTAGTAGACCACTCCATCAAACCCCACACAACCACCCATCCTTCCCACTCCCTCCCATCCCCATCCCCATCCCCTCACCCCTCCTCATCATTCCCACCTTTCCATCTCCACCCTTTCCCCCCCCCCTCTCTCCCCTTTTTAAAAATGAAAAAATGAAAAAAAAAAGCAAAGAAGACAGCACCCTCCTCAATCAGCCTGGCCATTCTTTTCTCTTTCTCTTTTTCTTTTTTCTACAATGCAGGTAGGTAGGTGGGGGGTGGTGAGAGGATAGAGAGCTTGGGGTTTTTGGGTGGGGTGGTTAGTACTGTGGTGATGAAAGAGGGGGGGGGTGAGTGTGCGGAGATGGGGGTGGAGGTTTTTGTGGGGTTGAGCTTTGGATTTTTTGGGTGGGGGGGGGAGGGATTGAGGGGAGGATATCTGGGGGGAGGGGGAGGGGATATACGAGAAAGGGGGGTTCTGGTTTGATAAGAAGGAGGGGGGGGGGTTTGGAAGATTCTTTGCTTTATTTTTGGAGGATTGGGACGCTTGTGATGCTAGCAATGGTTTATATGTGTGTGCGTACTTGGGAATATGTAATAGAGTCGGTTGTGCGGAATATGTACATATAGCGTCAAACGGAGAAGGAAAAACCCAAAGGGGATCACACTTTCCGGATGTTCGAGATATGTATATATATACAAGCGATCAAACGGAGAAAAACCAAGGGATCACCTCCGGATCCAAGGCTCGCCACACAAACGGCATCCCTTGCGACAACCCGTCCGCGTCAAACGCACGCCCTTGGAATTGCGAGCTGACAGCCAGCATGGCAGAATGGAACGCGTCCGCCGCCGCCACCGTCGCGGCGTTGGCCCGACTGAGCAAGTCCTCGCCGGAGAACATGTGCGACAGTGTGAAATTCGTGCCTGGGAACTGCGGGCGGTTGAAGACGGCGAAGACGAAGACTTGGCCGAGGGATTGGTTCGCGGGCGGGAGGAACGGCATCAGGTCCTGGACGCCCTTTTGCGTTGGAAGCGGGGCGTACAGCGATGCGGGGTTGAAGGGCAGGAGGCCGGAGGAGGCGGCGGGGTCGCCGAGGTTGAGGACGTGGTGGCTGACGCCTGTGAGGTAGGCGAAGTGGGTGAGGATGTCGATGAGGGTGGAGGTCGTGAGGACGGAGGTGGGGAAGTCGATGACTTGGGCGGGGCCGGAGGCTTCGCGGATCCAGGCTTGGATTTCGGTGTCTTGGGCGAGTTCCGAGTCGGTGGGGTAGTAGGATGCGATGAAGGAGGTCATGAAGGTTTGGATGTGGGTGCGGATGAGGTCGGCGTCTTCGAGAAAGGGGAAGCTCTTGAGGGGGGGGCCGTAGCTGCAATCCAGCAGTCCACGGGCGCGGAGATTGCTTTGGAGATAGTTGGCTTGGAATGCGCCGGCGGTTTGGTAATAGGTGTTGGAGCAGAATTCGGCAAAGGCCTCGCCGCCGAGACTGAAGAATTTATCGAAAACCCCTCCTGCGTTGGTCAAGGTTGCGGCCCCTGAAGGTCGCATGGCGTAACCCTCGTACATGACTGCAGACATGTTAGTATTCGTGTTTGGCGTCTGGGTAGGGGATACGTACGGCGGTTCAAGACTGCGAGAACAGGATGGTCTTCGCTGAGGGTCCGGATCGCTGCTAGGTGAACAATTTCCGCCACGGCATGGGAGTTTACGAGGTGGTATCCTTGGCCATGAAATAGGTCGTTGTTGTTAAACGCCATCTTTGCCAGAAGCCAATCGTTTGCGGTGTCCAGAGGCGTGTAGACGAGATCTTCACCTACATTGGTTTTGATCGCTAAAGGCAGGAAATCTTTAGAAACGGGATGAATGTAAAAGTAGGCCTCGCAGGCTGCTCCGTACCGAGCCGTCCGGGGCAGCTCTTTCTGACTGCTGTGGTCCACGTAGAAGAGGGATCCGCTTTTGAGGAGTGTACTCAAATTCGCCCCGGAGATATTCTTTACGGACTCTCCGTGTACGTGGAAAGGTAGATGATCCTTGGACGGATCGAGGCGTCTGACGGCATATGGATTGACTGACAGTCTCTCCATGGAAAAAAGCAAGTCTTGTGTATAATTTGTGAGAACCCCAGCATCTACTCCGAGAGGGACTGATTCTTTCCACTGGTTGTTGTAGAGTAGTGCGTAGTCGGAAACTGTCTTGAGACCTCCAGCCTGTTCTAGGTATCAGAATGTATCATAAATACTTGAGATGACATGCTTACCGCGGCCAGAGCCGCACCCGCCGATTTTATATCTCTGGCTGCCTCGGCTTTAACGAAGTCAAGGTCTGTCTTGAATAAGGCCGCATCCCTTTTGATCATTGCTTCTCCCAGTGGACCGCTCGGGAACCATGAGGAGTTGCCCATGAGAGAGGGTCCGTAGAGGTAACCTTGTTGTTTTGTTTGAATGTCCTGCGCTCGCTGTGATGCATTGGGGTCATTCATGGGTAGCACCAATTGCTGAGTGGTATTCGAGCTTGCATTTGTGCTTCGTTGGGACAAAGCTTGGGGATGTAGCTGCTCTCCAGTACTGATTCCCACTGCCGCGCCGACCGCCACGCCAGTACATAGTAAAAACGACAGATGAGAAAGCATTTTTGTGAAATGAGGCATGGGATTAATGAAAGTGTATCTGAGATATAGGGCAATAACGATACTTTGGCAGCATAATATATGTATACGAGCAGCCAGAGTATATAAAAGAAACTGAAATATCGTACTGGCGACATAATGGATAATTCCAACAAAGCTCAAATAACAGCCAGGCAGACTGCATGCCACTTGTCAAGCGTATTCAACGCGAGAGATGACTCCGCCCCTGAGTACACTGTTGGATCGAGAGCCGGTAATCTCCGCATCATAGGGCTGGGGTTCGTTGGTAGATTTTGAACCTTCTTCCTTCGAAATAGCCTTCTATCAGGCTTCAACATACACACGCCATATGACCTCTCTACTTCAGCGTACTCCAGGCTCAACAGCGTTCTCTTGAAAAGGAAACATCTGTCGGATTTTGATAGCAGATTTCTCGATAAAGCCTTGTATGAATCGCATAAGTTGTGCAACTTTTAAAGAACTAACCCTGCAGCCACGCGTTCAGAGAACATCGATCATATCACGGAAGGTGTAATAATGCCGCCAACCGTCTTGGTTCAAACTGTGCGCGTAATAGCGAGGCGGAAGAGGGCGGGTGTTGGAAGGATGCGGTTGATGAAGATGGTTGAAGATTGAGGATTTGCCTCGCAGAATGCCGTGCTATTGTAGTTGCGGCTTAGACAACCTTGCGTCAATCTTCAGCAATACACTGAATTAATTTCGACGTCGATGCTGCAACTGGACCAATCAAACGACAGTCCATCTTTCTGCTAAGTTCTGCTAAGATTGAAGTGAGATCATTAGCAGCAAACTACGAAGGAAATGTTGTCTAGAAGTTTTATCACTCGAGCCGTCTCCTTACTCTCAAGTAGCACGTTTTAGCCTTAGCTGGTTGCACACCAACAGACCTTCCAACATTGCCACAATTTAGAGTACAACGGTTCTTCAGACAGGAATTATTCGAACACTAATAAAAAACTCTTGTCGGCGAGATATTTTTCAAGATCCTTGCTAGAATATCTGTTTGTGACCAGCAACCCCAACGTTCTCATCTCGCATTATCGCTAGGAGTTTTCCAACGTTGGTCATCTATTCACTCAGGTCTCTGTTACTCGAAGTGCGACAATCTACTTCAAGCGTAGTTGAAATCCGACGAGCTCCAGAATGACAATACTCAAGCGGTGATAATATTGACGGCGCCCTAACTGAAGGGATGTTGGCATTCGCTCAGGCTAGCAGGTAAGTTTGTTAGATGGACGTGAAGAACGGCGTGATCTGCGGCGCGGGCTTGAGTTGCGTCTGACATGATGTCCCGTTCCAACAATACTCCATAGATCAAATTGGTCCATTTTATTCATAACAATCGCTGCTTCTAGTCTGGACCATAGGGGCTATGATCGATTTCCGAGCGATCGGTGTCGCCGTATCCTAATTGCTAGTCCCGGTACAAAGACCATGGCTAGACGACGTTGGCATGGGCATACAGGCTCTGGTTTTGCATCATTGCGCAAGTTTCAGCGCCAGGCTGTTCCACGTCCATGGTCCTACTGCGATTTGCATTTGCAAGGGGCAGGGCGGAGTATCGAAGCAAATTCGCTGCCGGCTAAGCATGGCTTGATGATATCGAAGCCCTCTGCTTCAAGAAGAGGTCGAATTTGGTGATGCAGCTAGGCGCTCAAAAGGATGAGCGGTACACCATCTACATCTCCATCGCCGAGAACACCGGTGACGACCATAGTAAGGTACTTCGGCCATGTACGTGACATCGAGTCTTGCTATGCACGAAGCGATGATTTGGCACGTCTTGTGTTACGCTCAACGTTGGCATCAAAGCTGATAGGAAATCTGCAGACAAATTTCTGCTTCGTTACTGGAAAATAGGAATTGCCTCTATATGCGTAGATACTTCGCGTTAACGATCGAGTCAACATTGGAAATAAACCACACTTTCTGCTGCAAACATGACCTTTGATTGCAGAGTCGTAGTCATTACGGGGTCAAACAAAAAGCAACACATTATGACTGAGAAGATGATAGATGCGACTGAGATTGGAAACAACAAGAACGATATTATAAGAACAACCATTGACAGATTCCACCCAAACGATAATAGACAGGATGACATGGGCATGACAATATGAAAGAGTCTAGCCAAGGTGAATGTTCGCTCAAGCAACAAAATCGGCCTGGGTTAGAAGAGAGGGCATCCAGCTCCGTGCACTATCATGACTGACACGTCGAAGCATTAGACGGCCCCTCAATTGACTATTGAAGCAAAATGAGGAGAATGTCTTCTATCCTTGCGGTGTCCGCGGCAACAACGCTTCCAAATTGCACGATAGCTTGTGATCGAGTGTATTTTATATCGTTCATAGTGGTCATGTGTACTTGAGTAGCAGTAGATGATTAGAGAGTTAGAGGTTGCAAACTCATGAAACTGGGCTAAGGTACGGCGGACCTGAAGAGGTAATCTGGGGGTAAGATGCTTGGGTAAGACTTTCGATTGTTACCAAGACTTGACAAAGGCTCGAGGCGGTTGGGAGGATGAAGATTTCGGACCCGTCCTGCCTTTCACCCCCTTCAGGACTTCCCGATTGTCTGTCAGTGGCGGATATTCTGCCCGGTCGAGTAGCCCCCTCCCCCGCACCGCCAACGTCGCCCAAAAACCCAAAGTCGGCGCCTGGCTCGAGGAGACGATCGCGACCTTTGGGAAGCTCGACGGCGCGGCGGGTGTAATTGAGCAGTGGGGACGAAGCCGCCGCAGGAGTTAGGAATGAGGAATGGGATTATGTAGTGGAGGTGAACGTGCGCAGGGTGTTTAGTTGTTTGACGGTGGGAGCCTGTGGCTGGGTTCCGCCAGCAAGGTACCTCTGTCTTCCCCAATCCAATCCCAGCTGTACTTCCCCCTCTCCCAAATAAAGAATCCAGCATCGTCATCATAACTATCAGGATTATTCGAGGAAAGAAGAGAAAGGGGTAGAGGATAGGTTGGGGGCGCCGGGGGGAAATGACGACCCCTTGACTGCACAATTGTCAAAGCTCTCATTGCACATTCCGCCATCTGTAATCATAACTATGAGACTCCATACCGAAAAACAGTCCTCCCTCGCCCTCTTTTCGATTTTAGCATCCCTCATCATCAAACCTGTCATTCGCAGCCAGGCTCGAAACTAAGAGATTATAGAAAAAAGGCATTTAAATTACAGCGTCTATCCGCTCCGTCGCCATCGCTCTACTCTAGCCTCAATACATACTCATATACTCACGCCACGCCCATAATTGCAAGAAGCGAGAAATAGGACAGTAGGTCTGCTGAAGCTACATGGTTCGGGTACCGGTACGGGATATTTGGGGTGCTCGCCTACGGAGGTTGAGCTATGGTGGAGTAAAAGAGGTGTAAATCTAGAGGAACGGGCGATGAGAGTGATAATGAGGATACTGAGAGATATGATAACAAGGCGAGTGAGGACATGGTAGTGTCGAAGAAGAGAGCGAAGATGACAGAAGCGAAGAGGGTGAGTTTGAGAAATAGAAATAGAAATAGAAAAGGTGAGAACCAGATTAGATAACCGTTGGAGGATTTGGCATCCCTCGGTCTCCCAACCATCTCGGCCAATGCCTACCTAGTGCTCCTATTTTACAATAGGCCCAGTGTGACGAACTTGCAGAGGGCTCGGCATTTTGGTGGTTCTACATCCTACTTACGAAGTTATAGCGGCGATCGAAGTATTTTCTACGACTGTTTGGAACCGGGACGCTCGTTACTACTGTCAGTCACCGGCAGATGCCCGGTACTAGGTGGTGCGCTGGTTGCAGAAATTGGGCGAATAGACCGTCTGAACAATGCTGATATACCATTAATCGCAATTAATAGTATCTGAACGCGGTCAAACAGGCTGCCACAACGAAACTGGCGGCTTTTGGACAGCCTGACAACGATTTCCAGGAGCTTCCTGAAAGAGGATTTCTGAGAATCACTGGTATTGAACAAGACCCTGACGGTGGAAGGTGGAATGTTTTGCTGCCAAACGGTTTCGATTGGGAGCGCATTTAAGGCCAAGTCCAGTCTCTAGCAACTGAACATTCCAGTCTTAACTACGCCGGAATAGCCTCATTAGCCAACGAAATACCTTCTTTGAGAGTCAAGTGTGTACACTGCGCTATGAACAATCATAGACTTACTCTCAATATTTGCGAAGTAAAATGTGTGGATATACGACGGAATATAGCTGAATATGGCCGAGGTATCTGAATCAGGCATGGTACTATACCACTGCGATTTCGATTCACTGTAAGGACTTGGCGAAAGTAGCTGCGCTAGGAATTGGTGACAACTACGATATAGAGCAAGACGAGGTCATTGTGAGCGATTTGTTAAGTGGCATTCAAGTATCGTAGAATCGACCGAGATAGTGCTCGCCTTGGTTACTTGAAGATGAAGCCGACATAAGCGAAGTTGACAGGCGATAGTATTACAGTCAATGAGCAAGGTGATAAAGCTGACCCCTGGAAGACGTTTGTAGCAAGTTGCCTCGACGCGCCAGATGCCGTATCTCGAACCTGATACTCGATGATGAAAAGAAATCCTGCAGATATGTCGACATTTGCCGAGCACTAGAAGCCAGCACAGACCGTTAGACGAAGCTGAAAGTCGGCTTTGTGTTCCATTCTAGCCTCGCTGAACCGTAGAAAAAGAATTAAGTTGACATTTTTTGGCTTGAGTAGAAAATTCCCCTTTGCTGAGCTGATCCGCCGCTAATAGAGCTTCAGCGATGGCGAGAACGAGGAAGACAATCTTGAGTAACGCTTAAGCTCAGGTGAATAGGCCACTCCCTCGTGAAGCTAAAGTGTAGCAGTGATGCTCGGCTGCAGGTTGACAGATTTGGGCGCATTATTTCGCAGAGCGCTCCGCACCTGAGTAGATTAGCTGACCGCAATCTATCGACGAGTGTACCTATCGTTAGAATGGTCGTCATGGGATCTACCTCCACCGTAGGAATCTCGAGCATCCCTCGAAGGCGCAGGCTCCCCATAAGCCGCATTGTGGCTAGATCGTCCACCATCGCGACTGTACGACTCGTAGCCACCACGGCGATCGTCTCCTCGACTGGTGTAGCGATCTTCACGGCCGGATGAAGCATAGCGATCGATGTTGCGAGAGCCGTAGTCGTCACGACGTCCATAAGAACGACGCTCGCGATCATCATAACGTGAAGATCCACGGTAGTTGTCATCATAGCGACCGCCTCCACCATACCCTCCACGACGGTCATCGTAGCGGTCAAAACGGCCCCCCCGTGGTGGACCACGAAACTCATCTTCTGTGGTTAGGAGTTTAGCAATGTAAAAGTGAGGCCAAAGATAAACTAACCTCGCTTTGGGGGACCGAAGTATTTTCCAGGTGTTGGGGTTCTTGGACGAGCGCGCCTAGCTTTTTCAATGCTCAGAGTACGGCCTTCAATATTCTCACCCTGAAGCCCTTCCTTGGCAGCATCAGCCTGCTCTGCAGTGACCATCTTGACGAACCCAAAGCCACGAGACTCCTGAGTATGCGGATCCTTCATGATTGAACAACCTTCAACATCACCGTATTTCTCGAATAAACGTGAGACTTCTCCTTCCGAAAGACGTGGATGGATGCCAGTGACGAAGAGGTTAGAGCCAGGATTACGGGCATTTGCCTCACGTTCGTCCTGACCGCGGTTGTCGGGAGGAGGACCACTGTTTGAGACTTTAGTGGAGGTTGATGGATAGCGTTGATGTTGTGCAACCTACCGAGAATCCATACGGCCGTTTGGCGAGGCGCTCCTATCTCGACCACCGCGGTAGCTGTCCTCGCGCTTTGCTGGGTAGTCATCCTCACGCTTGGTAGGGCGAGGTGAAGCACTACGATCGCGCTCGTAACGCGGCTCCTCTACGCATGGCCAACATCAGCTTCCACGTCAATCACAGATTGGGTCCAGAAGATGGTGCATTGGACATATGAAGGAGTAATGAGACATGTTTACCTTCGTAGCGACCGTTCTCAGTTTCGTACTCCATGCTTGCCATAATGAGATCTGGTAGAGATCAGATAAACTCGATGTTGTTCTTGATTGCTGAGGGGACGATGACTAGGTGTAGGCCTTTCAGAAGGCAGGTAATGTTGATGGAGCCTTGAAAAGTACGACAGGAAAGGTGAGGCTGTGGTGTTGTAAAGATGACAGCAGAACGTGAATTCTTTGCGACAATGCAAGGTTGTTTACACTAAGCCTTGACAGGCTGTCACGTGAGCAAACCAGCCCCTTACCTATTCTACAGTACTGGAACTCTTATCAAGGCACCAAATCTAGAGTATACATTTGATGATCTTAGTGGTACAAGGAGTCTCTTATAGTACATGGGCAAAGCCACCCAATATGCTCTTAATATTTGTGCTCTCCATACCCTTGCAGGACAATGCACCACTATTCTTTCACTACGAGAAACAATGGAATGCCCAGAGATACTCATCGATAGCCGCGCCATCTTTTACGCTTCGCAGCTGCTTTGCGGCGGGAAGCTGCTACTCCTGCGGCGTCCGGATTTAAAGTCGTGGCGCCTGAACATTGCCCATTATCCACCATATCGCCATCTACTAGTCCTGAAAGTTCTTCTTCATCCATATCACTTAATTCTTCGCTCATGCCTCGTACAAGCTCCCGGCCCGTCCAGCGCTCCTCCTGAACGGTTGTGCCCTCTGGATCAAAAGGATCCATGTACCACGGAATACCACCATTGGACAATGGCTGTAGGTCACCTCCAGAGCTTAAAGGAGGCGTTGGTGGCTCTATGTGCTGAGTGGCTCCGCTGGTCTGGTCCGAGGCGGTATCATGAGCTGCCCCGTTGGGCTTCCGATTGTTGGGCTTTGCACCGATCAACATTGGGGGTGTTGTATTAGAAGCTTCTGGGGTTGGATGCTGGTGGGTCGCCGAATGCATTATTGGGGATGGCTCGATGTTGTTTTCCTGTGCGGAGCCTGGCTCGCCTCCGTTGCCATGTTGGGACTTTGAGTGTAGAACCACAGAAATCGACTCAATCTCCCCAGGAGAAACACCATCGTACTTTTGCTCCTTGACGCCACCCGCGGAAAGCTCCTCCTTTGGAAACACTTCGCTACTTCTGCGCGACTTGCTGTGACTGCCTCGTCGAACAGATATTCTCGGTTCATCCATTTCAACATCGCTAACATCACCCACTAGTGAACCAGCGGAAGAGTCGCGTCGAGACAATAGACTGTTCTCTAGCAAAAGATCTAAATCACGTAATTCTTTCTCGAATGGCTTTTGGCAAATTTCGCTCTCCTTCCGCATAGCATCTTCAAGTGATCCTTGCACAGCCTTGATGATTCTCTTGGCTAGCTTTTTCTTTTCTTTATATTCGGCCGTGAGCTCTTTGGACGAGGCTTGGCCGTTGAGATGTGCTTGTACGCCGGCCGTATCAGCTGAGATTGGTACTCCGATCACAGTACTAATAACAGCACTAAAGTCGGTAGAGAAAGTCGAGACCGAGGTGTAAAAGCGAACATTGAGTTTTTCTCGCAGTTTGGCGAAGCCATCTTGAAAAACACCCTTACCATCGAGGCTGTACTTGTGTGATTAGCCAGTGAGTATGGATGTGGGTCTAGTGAGGGTAAACCTACGCCTGAGCTTTTTCAAGTATTGGCCAAAGAAGGGGTGCGATCGGAAAATAGACAGTGTCAATTATATCCTTCAGCATTTCTGCGTCCTTGAGCTTCTCCTGCTCCCTCTTCTTGATATAATCGCATAAAAGTCTCAAGTTATCGACGTCCTGTTGAAGCTTCTCGGCGAAATCAATCCGCCGTTGTAGTCGAACTCTACCTGCCGCTCCCATACCCACAAAATTGCGACGGGTGATTTCCATTGAGGAGAAAGTCTCCATTTGTAGCTGCAGTCTTTTGAGTAGAGCTGCTCCTCGCCGAGCTTCTCTTTTGAGGGTCCAATACTTGCAGGCTTCTGCCGCGTATTCCTTACGCCGACGCATGGTAAATCGTTGGAGTGAGCTCTCAACAGAGTTATACACTGCGAGCGGTATCACTGGTGCTCCTGAGGGTAGCCTCCATACAACCTTCGGTGTCTGATTACGTTTGCGCTTGTTGGCATTCGCAACAAGATCTACCTTCGAATTGGTTCCTTCTTCCACAGGTTCAGGAGCTAAAGCTTCTTGCGAGTGCGCTGCATACATTGTTAAAGCTGCTTGTTGGCTGTCTGCCCAGAGTCTACCACGCATGATGTAATGATAATACTCGATTGCATCGGATGTTGCAGCGTCAACATCGTTGTCCCTGCGCCAGTCCGATGGAACATGCTTGTCACAATACGCTTTTAGTACACTAGCATCGAGGCTTGCCGGACCTCCGTGAGTGGACTTCATTTTGAGAAATAGTTTAGCCCGTCGGGCACATGTGACATGGAATGCCACAAAACAATTCTTGTTTCCACACTGTATGCAAGCACCCATTTTCTGGCGACAGAGATAGCAAGTTAGTTTCCACCTCTGCTTAGGCACTTTCTCTACATCCATGACTGGTTCCATGAATGTGGTATTGCCCAGTGAGACTTCTGGTATCCAGATTGCGCAAAGCAAGTGAGACCATCTAGAAGCATTGGTTTGTTTGAAGGCACCGTCTGTGTTTGGACAAAAAATACAAGTTGGGGTCCCTCGACCAATCAGTTGGCATTTACGGCAAAGCCATTGTCCTTCTGGAATGAAAGGAACTCCATAGCACTCTTGATGGACTGCAAGATCACAGCCGTCACAGAACACTATGGCGTTAGTGTTCTCGCAGTCTCCGTCGTCGCAGATAGCGCACTTGCTATCTTGTTCCTCACCAGGAGCCGCAAGTTCACCATTTACAGCTGCAGCAGAGCTTGATCGTGGGCGATGTGTTTGTGGGGGTTTGGGATTAGGTTTCGGTATTCTCTTTTCGAGAGCATGCCATTCTTTCTCGATTTTAGTCATCGTGATCTCAAAAACTGCAGGTTTAATAGGCTCGATTTGCTCAGCCTTCCTTTGGGCATTGTAGGTTTCAAGCCATTTGTTATCTTGTTCGTCCATATCATACTCAACTCTACCGACTCCACTACCACCGATAGCTGCGTTGCCCTCGCTATCGTTTTTCGCGCCCGATGCAATATCCAAGTCTTCTTCGATTGTCCCCTCCGTTACACGGATCAAATTTTTTTCTGGACGAATGTAAATGTCACTCTCCTGATACCCTACGTTCGCCATTGTTCGATCAACGTAGTTTAGCTGTCCAGCTCCTTTATGTTCGTATGCAACAAAAGGATCCACCGGCCGGAATGAGGGTTTAGGCAAGGTGAGCTTTTCCCGTGGATTTGGACCCGGTAGAGGGATGACCTTAGGTGTGTCTGGTGTACCAATGCCTTTCAACATGGAGTCGGGCCGACGTGGCGGTCGTCCCGGACGTCGTTTCAAAGGTGTCGTAATATTCGGATCCGGACGACCATTGTTGGAGGGAGTTTCACGAACATCTCCATCATCTTGTGACTCTTTAGGCTGCGAGGCATCCTCGTCCGCATGCATCATAGCACCAGTTTCCGCCGTTGGAATTCCATCGCTGAGGTTTTCTCCGAGCGAAGGTGTAGAGGTAGGTCTTTGCACTCCATCGACTTCATCGGCACTTAAGACAGGGAACTTCACTTCAATGCTCAAGTCTTGGTGAAATTCCTCCCAAGTTCTTTCCTCTCTGGGCTTGAAGCCATCGCCTTGAACCACAGCTGCAGCAGCTGCAGCCGCGGAGCTGAACCTGGGCCTCGCCGGAACCCTCTCCCTTCGACTAGGCTCCCTACGGGGGCGTGAATAAACCATGGGTTGGATGCCGTTAGCGGCGTTCTCACGTCCTATCCTGCCTCGAGGGCCAATGTAGTTGTATCCTCCTGGACCTGTTCCCCCTACTGGTATCTCTATACCATTGTCGTCCACGTACCTTCCACCGCCACCGGGTCCTCCTGGTATGTATTTTCGTTTCTTTCGAGAGGGCTCAGAGACTACGCGACCATCGGCTGAAGAAGTGCGGAGGTGTAGTTTTCGCTGAGTTCTAGTCCGTGTATTTGAAGATCGTCGAATAGGAGGGGTCAAGGGTGCCATTACTGCATAGGGGATGCACAGCAGGCGCGTTGGTGAGGCTTAAGTGAGAGAATCATTTGTTAGCAATTTCAATTATAAGCTGAAGAACATTCGTCGCCACCTCGGCGTGAACATGAGGACTTGATATCCTGCAACTTCGACTATGCACAGTGAATGTGCCCACTGAGCAGGCAGTCTAAGTGAAGGCAATAATCGCGATGAGCTGGGGTTAAGGTTCAGGTGCTAAGGAATGAGTAAGCGGGTACTAGCGGCGATTCACGGCCGATCATTTGCGTGCTGGTCTTTTCGGGTAAGCGTGGCAAGTCAATTTTGGGGAAGACTTCGAGATCAAGCTTTCCAACTCCTAAGCTGCTTTTCTTACACTTCTGAAATGAGCGGTACGGGTGATGAGCGGTACGTATAGCCTGCACCACTTTCATAACACAGCTCATACACGTCAATCGTCGTACTGACCAGGGAGTAGCTGGCGCACACCACGCGGACAACAACAGCCTCCTTCCCAAAACCAAAATCGGCAACCGAACCAGCAACAGCGTCAAAATTCGTCGCGAGAGCGGGCTTCTGGTGGACAAACTCCAAGTCGGCAGATGCTTGGGGGCCAAGGGTTCACAGCGGTGTCAGGCAATGCATGGGCAAACAATGACCGAGGGAACAGGAATGCCATTCCCTACGGGCTTCCTCAGGAGCAACACGCGCCCCAGGTCAATTTCAACGCGCAGGAAGTCCGAGATACGCTGAAGAAAGGTAGTTCGAGTATATGGTCATAACCGAAAAGGGACTGATTCGGCGCTAGCATACAACAGTACAATGTCTGAAGACATGAAAGCCTTGAAATACAAAGCACCTGGAGGCCAGGCAAGTAATGCTAAAGGTGGTGGACCATGGGGTGTGAGACGTTCGTTGGACGTCCATCTACTAAGAAGGCGCTTAGACTAATCAACAAACAGCCAATACTATGGGGAACGGCAAGGACTTTTTCCTCGAGCTGCGCAAGCAGCTGTCGGCCCTACAGCAAGGTGGAGAACGTGCAGGTGGTTAGGGTGCGTCGACCCGGAAGTACATAGCTACAACAGCTGTACATACACTAGACATTGGAGGCGTATGGGCTATTTGCTTGTGATACCCAGAGTAAGTAGCTACCAATCACTTTTTAGTAAGGTCTCCGCCTGAAGTAGACGAAGTGAGCTCCAAGAAACTCAATTGCTCCCTTCACAATTTGCGTTCACTACGAGTAGGTGAGCCGAAAACTCTCAATAATCCTGATAGGCGTCGTCTACCGTGGTCGCCGAGGATTGTAGGTCGACTTATGGTCAAAGCTCTGGTATGAGATCTCCTGTTCGTTCCAAACCATTTCATGGATGTTCGTTGCCTTCAACTGGTGTTGATGCATCGTTCCCGCGGCCGTTGTTTTGGGAGCAAGGTGTAATGAATACGCTACAAAGCTGTCGAGGATCTCGAGGTATTCAAAAATGCTTATTGTGTCTTGGTAGCGGGACCTCTGAATAAGTCTCGTTTGAAAACGGGGATATCTTTGGCTGTTACAGATACAAAAGAATTATGATAAGCTCTGGATATAGTGCATGGGTTAGTCAATCATCAAGAGTATTAAGTAAACGACGAGAACGCGGGTGATGTAGGGGATCTGGTTATGATGCTTGAGCTTCTAATCTTACGCCGTTCGTGATAACAATGTCGAGATCCTTCAAATTTCATCTTCATCACAGAAAACGACCGTCCGCTAAGGTTGTACTACGTAGCCCTCGAGGTACGGTACGAAGATCAGCCAATCAGATCCACCGTTCACATAAGTATTTTCTAATGCGCCTTTCCAAAACTCCAAGTTTTCCCGAGTGATAATGCACGACGTTAGCCAGGGCCGTCAAACTCATGCATGACTTCCGGGGGGCTCCGCTCTGTGACTCGTTATCCGTCAGGCCTGCACTCTTTTATTAGAGAACAAATTGCCCATTAACATTACCCATCTTAAGGATTGGTAGTGGAGGGAAGATAGACTGCTTTGCCAAAATCTTCTTCGATCAGGTTCTCTTCCAATCCATGGATAGCGTCATTCTTCGTCAAGACTAACGATAAAGTGGCTTGGTAGTAGTAAAAGGCTGTGTGCACAATCTATCGGATTGGTGGTCACCGCATGAAGATCCAACGTCTGTCTGCAGCCAGCGTTGCATCACCACATTCTCGGCGCTTACCGGATCAATCTGCCACTCGATTCGTTCCAGCCTTGGGTTTTCTCACAACTACCCCGCTCTCCAAAGAGTCTCTGGACGAGACAGAAAGTTGATATATAGGCGCTGTCGATTCCGTCGCATTCCTAACATCTTCTGTTTGATCTGTCGCCGTCTTTCCCTGAACACTTCTGTTGGTTCTTTTGCTACTTGTTTACATTGATTGGCTGGTCCAATCTTCACGTTGCAATCGTCATCTAGTATTAGCGTTTATCTTTTCGCTTCCTTTTAATTGTTTGTTGCTGCTGCCATTTTTACTCGGTGTTGTACTTTCCGCATCACGACCATCAACACGAGCGGACCTTTATCAGCCCGTCCATAGTTATCCGTTGAGCACCGAACACACTTTCTATAATCTCCAAGATGCTCGCTGCCCGCGCCGCCAGACCAAAGCTCGCCCTTGCGCTCCCAACAAACTCTAGTGGTAGCCTAGCGCTCAAGACATCTCATCCACGGACACCAATATCGCCTTCACCCATCAGCCCAACGGTCCGTAACACTCGTCTAAACCAACGAGGATTTTCTACCCTCCAGCAACCAACGTTCGCCTACGCCCAATCGGTCGACACCAAGAGCATTCTCAAAAGAGGCCAGAGCTCGACCTCGACTGCCAGCAAGAAGCTTCAGTTCAATGAAGAACCAGCCGTAAGGTGCATTACGCCTGTACCGGAGGACTATCACGGAACCTACGTTAAGATGACGAGGGATGAGCGACGATGGGGGAAGGGGAGCCGGGAGTAGGGCATGGACCTAGCCTTCCAGTTCCTGCGAGTGATCCAAGCGTCGAGGAGCTCCGTTGAAATAACGCCGTAATCGATTTCCAAGCGCGGCGTTTTGTTTCTGAGCCTCCTCGCCGTGGCTTGTCTACGACATGGACGAAATTATGAGTACAAGTCATGCGTTGGATGATCTCTGGGTAGCACGAGATTGAAACTCTACCCGGACTTATATTATTTGGTATTAACGTTAGGGCAGAAGATTCTGTCACCGTTCATAGTCACTGCCTCCTATAATCACTTTAGGGGTTGAACATATTGAAGTGTATATGGATTCTATTGACTAGAGAGTGTTGCATTAATTGTACTGGGTGAAAATTACGCATTATCCTCCTCGCAACACAGCTTAGAGTCTCACATCAAGCCATCAACCGGACCATAGCGACTTACACAGTATCTCAAACTGTCTTCCCACTCCTTTTCGCCCACAGCCTCAGACACAGTCAGCCCGGGAGGTCGGTCGGTCGGATAAGTCATTGGCCACCTAGATCTGACCCTTCCCAGAGCCAGGACGCATATTTCAAAAGAGAGAGAATTCAAAAACCCAGCCACAATAGCCCATATCGCTGTTAATCATCTAACCTAAAGTATAACAGAATGCTACGACTCAATCATGAGCGTGAAGTAATAGTTATTCAGACTCTTCTCCACAGGCTATCACAGGTAACGACTTATCTGACCAACTCTCGGCCTACCCTGAGTGGCTGCTCGATGTTCAGTAGAAGGGTTGTTTGCCTTGTATATGATATTCGTAGAGAATAGACCCTGCCACAACGAGCTGATATTTAGCTTATCCAGCACGGTTCTCTCGTAGTAATCACCCCGTTACGCTCCTGTGTGGTTTTCCACATGCGGAGAGCTTTAATATAGAAATTCGTTAACGGGTTTTGGTAACAGGTATATCGAAGCTAGGTCGATGGTCTGCACACTTCCTCTGTATGTCTGCATAACTAGCAGGCTGAGGTATTGGAGAGAATATCAAGGCGACTCCCCTACGGAGTGTGGGGTTGATGACAAATGGAGGCTGTGTAAGGTACCCCAACCCTCATTGTGCCTGCATCATGACACGATGCAGATATGCACAAGTATCACGAGGCGGAGCAGTTAGAGGCTGGCGGCAGCGGAAAACATTAAGGTAGGTGTTCGAGAAGGAGCGCGGTAGTGTTGGAACTAAGAGGTCACCAAAATGGTTGGACTTGAAAGTCGCAAACTCGTTGTGGTCTACGGAGTAGTGATGGGTCGAACATCACCTAAAAGATACTGGAAAGGCTATAACAACAACTACAACAACAACAACACAGCTATGAGGATGTCAGCATCTAGACTATCAGCGGATTGAAAGTTCTTCGAAGGAATCCCCGGCTTCCGCGGGCATTGGTCAGGCTTCTCGTCACCACAATACTATCAAAGGGCTGACAGATGACAGTGCATCTGTTGCAGTCCAACTCTGAAACATAAAAGGGTCGAACAGAATACAGCACGATCTCTTTCCAATCGGCACGTGTTGGTCCACACTTCCCCCAGAAGTAAGCAAGTTAGCTGGGGATGTGTACCTGGCTTGGGCACCTTGAGGTTGTGCGAACTGTGTTTGATCTATTTTCAGAAGTCGGCTAGATTGTTCGGGGGTTAGCTTCTTGAAGTTGAGTACCTTCGTTATTGGTTAAGGTCCACCATGCCGCCTTTTTGTAGTTTCTCTCTCGACCGAAGCGCCCGGGGATGCACTCCAGATCCAAATTTACTTCATGAACTGTCCCTGGGTCTGGTTATAGGTCCACCATGTACTACGTAGTAAGCATATCCCCTCTCGCCGTTTCGAGTGTCACAGAAGAAATGTTTTAGCCTTATCGTTTCTAAAGAAAGCTTCCTAACCTTCGCACTAAACTCAAGAACTGGCGTCAACAATACACAATGAGGGACCGTTTATCAGGCCCGCATGCCAGCTGCTGCAACAGTTTATAAGTATACTGCACTGCCTCTCTATGTGAAGGCTCTCCAATCCCTAGCAGCTGTGATTCTCGCAAGTGGTTGCAGGCTTTCCCTATTCTCCTACTTTCTTTTCAACTGTCAGCTCATTCGTTTACTTTCCGTTCTCCCACACCGTAACCTGCATCTTTTACTTAATCCTCATATAAAAGTTCAAGCCTCCCGGATATTTCTGTCGATCTCTTTCCTTCTCCGTGCATATTAGCTTCTTCCACTTCCTCACCTCCTGGCGAGGACCTTCCAACATATTCACACTCTTCTTACATCATAAAATGCCAAAGCCTACCAGAGCTGCTTCCTCCAAAACCAAAACACAACGCTCAACGCCCTATCAACTCGGAAACACATCGACAACGATGGCAACAGTGTCAGCCACAGACCCTCTACTCACCCCAGCTTCTGGTGAGGCCCAGTCCAAGCCCTGGATTCCTCAAGATGATGCAATATTACTGCGTGCACGACAGCAAGGGCTAAATTGGGGTCCAATTGCCGAGCAGTACTTTCCTTCAAAAACTCCCAATGCATGTCGGAAGCGACATGAACGACTTATCATAAAGAACACTGTCCAAGGTGATTGGGACAGTGCCAAAATCGAAGCTCTTGCCCGGTTCTACATGGAACTCCGAGAGCAGATGTGGAAGATCCTGGCCGCAAAGCTTGGCGAGAAATGGGAGCTAGTTGAAGGAAAGGTAATTAATCTACATAGGCATCGGTCGACAGGACGTTGGAATTCTAATTCGTATACCGATAGTGCATGGAAAAGGGTCTCAAAACTCTTCGAAGTCATGGCCGCAGCGCCACGCGGAAGCAAAAGGGCGGCAACCAAGGAGATGACGACGATAACATGAACGATGCCGATTTTGACGACAGCGGTCTCGGCCCAGATTTGAACCCTGGAGACGACAATTCCAAAGTTGCCCAGAATAGTTATTCCGGAGTCGATCATCATGATCACCACCACCCGTTCTCCGATGGAGTTTCTCGTGCTCATTCGATGCACTCCGGAGCGTTCTCCTCTGGTGGGCACTCTTCAGCTTGTTCGTACCGGACGGCCAGCGGCTCGTCTTCAATCATGCATACGCCGCATCCGCAGCATCCGCAGCCGCATCTACAGTCGTCGCCGGAAACCCTACCGGGTATCGCTGCGATTCTTGAATCGACCCCTGTCTCGAGGTACTAGTAACAATCTTCGTTTCAGATTTTTGCTCTTATCCTCCTCATGTTTCACGATGTATTTTGTACGATCGGGCTTCTACGAACCTTTTTTCCCAGCGTGTTTCTGAGCGGGATTTTCCATGCATTGCAGCGGCGAGCGGGGATATCATTGTGAGGTGACGGCTTCATGCGGAAATTCTTCAGGATTGTCTTGTATTACTAAGTGTACGATATTTTTCATCTGGCGGAGTGGGTCTTGGAAGGCGTGGGAAATTTCCTTTGTCTCGCGATCTCATGAGTACACTACTCTGCAGCCTTTTTCGCGAAGCGAACATTAGACGTTCTGCGTGCATATATCGAACGTTTTAATTTTCTAATACCCGTCTTGTCCATCGATCCATCCCCAGTATCCCTCCATCTTCCGCGGCCGGGTCAATCGACCACTTGCGTATTGCCATGCAACTGAGTTCACTTTCCCAGCCGGCCTCGTACATCTCCATGCCAGTCCAAGCGATCATTGCAGCGTTATCGGTACATAGCCAAGGCGGCGGAAACGCCAATGCCACGTTCCGGAAACCTCTAACGTCGAGAAAGGAGCGCAGGCTGGAATAAGGTTAGCGGGAGGATGTTGGTAGATCATCGCCGGGACGGTGGCTCACATGGCTTTTAGGTATCCGTTCGCTGCTACCCCGCCACTGACAACCAGCGTATTCAAGGCATTGCCGTCAATTACCCCTGCGATATGCTGACTTTCCAGCATTCGCAAGGCCATCACCACCCTCGACGCCAAATGCTCAAATGCAACCCTCATCCCATACCGCCCCAGATCCTTTCGCTCCGTCTCCTCCATCTCTCCGCGCTTTTCCTCGCAAATTTTTAGAATTGCACTTCCTAGGCCCGAGAAACTAAAATCCATCCTAGAGGAAGAGCCGCCAGCACGCTTCGAGCCGGTCCGAGATTCAGCCAGCGGCGCAGCAAGGCTCCAGCCCCATTCCGTGCCTTTTGGAGCAATCTCTTCACCCCGCCCTGCCGGTGCGGTGTAATGGTAGTCTCCTGGCCCGTGAGGAAATGTGTATTGCTCTAGAAGGCGGCCGTACATGACGTCCCCGGATTCTTGAATAAGTGCTGATGGCAGGATGCATCGCGCAATCTTGTCAATATAATCTCCGATTGCAATGTCAATTGTGGAAGCAAGTATAGCGTGGTCGGTCAATGCTGTTGAGTGAACAAGCAGAGTATGGCCTCCAGAAACGAGCAAGGAGAGAAATGGGAAATCACACTTCTGAGAGTGATCAGGCATTTCCTCCAGTGCCGTAACAAGGCGGGGTGTCAAAGCATGAGCCTGCATGTGGTTCACCGCAATCAGAGGTATGGACCAAGCCACAGAAAGACCTTTGGCTGTGTCGATGCCTGTAGAGAGGCAGGAGTACATGCCTGGTCCTCGTGTGACGGTGATAAAATTGGGCTTTTTCTTCTGATGCCATTTTCCATCGTCCAAGCGGACTGTGACTTGATCGGTACTTTTCCCAGCTGCGCCATTGGAATCCGGCAAGCTCTGGAGGGCTTTGCGAATCAAATTCGCTAGGGAAGTTTGGTGTGATACTAAAGCTGTTACTGGATGGATGCCACGAAATTTGGTGTTATCGGCAGTGATTTTCTGATGAAAGTGGAGGGTTGCTTTGGGCTTCTCGAGTGCAATACGACTGATAGAGGGCTCATTGTGCTCTTCGGGGTCATGCTTCTCGAGAATAGCGACCGAAGTATCATCGCTATCTTGTCAGTCAGTCTCATAGGACCCCCACACTTATGTAGCTGCTGTCGCATACCATGACGATTCGATCGCAAGGGTCAGCAGCGGTCGCAGACGTGTCTTGGAGAGATGCGGTTGTATAGAGCCTATATTGGGACGACAGATAGCCTTCCATGGTGATATCAGCATCTGTATGCGTGACAGGAGTTCAATATGTTGTTCTACTACTCTCTACTCCCTTCCAACCAGGGTTCCAATAGTGGAATCGCGGAGATCGGCAAAAGTCGGGCCGAGTCTGTCGATCATCCACTTTAGGGAACTCAAAATTAAAAGTCCCAATCTTTCTCTGGGCGCGTCTTGGATATCCGTCTCTCCGCTGGACCGCGTGGTACTTACTCACACGAGTATCTCTGTCATGATGGCCTAATTGAGCTGTCGTCGGTGCTCAATCACCCTTGCCCAGGAAACATCCGAACAACCACCACTCCTTTTGGTGATCGGAAGCCCCTGCAGTCAAAGCTGAAGCGCCCCAATTAAAGATCAACAAAACAAATCCCTTCACAACGGCATTGCACGTTGACGGCTGAGATCATCAAGACCCGGAGCCAAGCTTGAAGCCGAGCGTGGAAGCTCATAAGGGGGGAGAATGGCGACAGTGACAGAGGCGGTCAAGGAGACGCTGGTGGGCACAACGAAGGAACCGGAGCTCTCGTCACAAACAAAAGCATCATTTGACCGGAATGCGAGACAAGATGAGGAAGCGGGGGAGCTGTACATGACCGAGACGGAATTTGTAAATGCAATTGCTCCAGCGACCGAGGACTATGTAAGCTTCTTTGACCTTTGCGCCTGAGAGCTTGCTCCACATGAAAGCGCACAACCAATTTTAGTGTGCTTGAGGGCTAATTGATTCATCTTGAATAGCATAAAATCAAGAGAGAGCAATATGCGATCCTCTTTCAAATCGCTGACCGGAGAAAGACCGGACGGATCACACTTCGAGACTGGGCGACGTTTGAAAATCTTCTTATCAAGCCAGATGCAGAATATGAGATTGCATTTCGCCTTTTTGACGAAGAGGGTACGGGGACCATTAAGTACGATGACTTTCAAAAGCTATACAATCTTAACAAGGGTCCCGACACCATACCTTTCGACTGGAATTGTGAATGGGCATCTCTATACATTGGAGGCAAGAAACGCCGCCACGACCTCACATACCCGCAATTCTCCCAGATGCTCCGTGGCTTACAGGGTGAGAGAATACGGCAGGCATTTCACGTTTTCGACAAAGACAGAGATGGATATATAGAACCGGAGGACTTTCAGCGCATCATCCTTGAGACGGCTCGGCATAAGCTCTCAGATCATCTACTCGAAAACCTGCCTACTCTGTGTAACATTGGAACTGGAAGTAGGATATCCTATGCAAATGTTCGAGCTTTTCAAAACGTTATTCGGGAAATGGACTTGGTAGATCTCATTATACGAAATGCCACTCAAAAGAGCGGGGATGGAAAGATCACGCGAACAGATTTCCTCAACGAAGCAGCAAGAATTACAAGGTTCTCTCTCTTTACGCCTATGGAGGCCGACATCCTCTTTCATTTTGCTGGGCTGGATGCCCCATCAGGTCGATTATCACTAAATGACTTCGCCAAAGTCGTCGACGCATCGTGGCAGAGCGCATTCGCCCTCGGTCTAGAGTCAGCCGGTGCCGCCTCAGAGGCTGTTGGGAAGGGCGTCTCAACAGCGCGACGATATTTACACAACGTTCTAGAATCTGTGCATCATTTCGCTCTAGGTAGTATAGCCGGGGCTTTCGGTGCTCTCGCGGTGTACCCAATTGATCTTGTCAAGACAAGGATGCAAAACCAGCGGAGTCAGCGGGTTGGAGAACTGCTATACAAGAATTCCATTGACTGCGCCAGAAAAATTCTCAAGAACGAAGGATTCAGGGGTCTTTATGCTGGAGTACTACCTCAGCTGATCGGTGTTGCACCGGAGAAAGCTATAAAGCTCACGGTCAATGATCTTATAAGGGGGCATTTCTCAGAATCAGATACGGGGAAGATATGGTGGCCACATGAGATTATTGCCGGTGCTTCAGCTGGTGGATGTCAGGTGGTAGGTTTCTATCTGCACCCCTAACCCCTGAAATCGATACTGACCCGTGTTAGATCTTCACCAACCCCCTCGAAATTGTCAAGATTCGTCTCCAGGTCCAAGGCGAAGTCGCCAAAACCGTGGACGGGGCTCCTCGGCGCTCCGCAATGTGGATAGTCAAGAACCTTGGACTCGTCGGCCTCTACAAAGGTGCTTCCGCCTGCTTGCTCCGTGACGTCCCCTTTTCGGGAATCTACTTCCCAACATACAACCACCTGAAGAGAGACCTTTTCGGAGAAGGCCCGAATAAGAAGCTGGGTATCTTGCAGCTGTTGACCGCAGGCGCGATTGCGGGCATGCCAGCGGCGTACCTGACGACACCCTGCGATGTCATCAAAACTAGACTGCAAGTCGAAGCCCGCAAAGGCGAAACAAAATACACCTCCCTCCGACATTGCGCCAGAACCGTCTACCAAGAGGAGGGTCTCCGCGCCTTTTTCAAAGGCGGCCCAGCCCGCGTGCTACGTTCCTCGCCTCAGTTCGGCTTCACCCTTGCCGCTTATGAGTTTTTGCAGAAAGCGTTGCCTATGCCTGGGTCAAGTCAGAATGAAGGATCGCCGGTGGCTGGGGGTCACACGGAGCCGGCGATTGGACTGCAGGAGGCGAAGGCGCCGTTGCCGCATCTCAGGAGTCGGAATGCATTAAAGATTATCCTAGATCTAGACGAAAATTTCGGGAGGCCCAAGGGGCCCCTCGGGCAGGGGTGGGTGCCGCTCCGGGGCTTGAGTGCGCAGAGTTGATTTCCGGGTCAAGGAGAGAGGAGGCGGGCCGGCGGGTTTGGCTCGAGGTCGGAGGTTAGGGCCAAGGGCTGGTAAGTACTGAGGGGTTCTCGTGTTGGCGCTACGTACGAGCGGGTTCGGTTTTACTTTACATGAGTTTTTCTTCGGGTGCATTGCGCGCGCGCTGATTGTGGTCGGAAGGAAGCATGTGCATATAGATGAGATGCTGGATCTCGTGTGCAAAAGTCCATAGACTAGACTACTTAGAGATGCTCCTGGTGTAGAAGGGGGGCGAGTAGAAAAGAGCGTTCATCAGATGTAAGGCACGTTCAGTGAGTTGATTGTCTTATAAAATGTGTTGCTTGTTCGCCGCGAAAAGCGTTAATTGGTTATATCTCACCGCACCGATAGTCGGCGAAGCTGTCTCTCATCCCGTTCAGAGCTCAAACTCTTACCCCTACCTCGCTATCCCCACCAGCAAGCAACCACCTTCTCTCCGCCTCCGCCTCCTCTTCCTCCCCCTTGCCGTCTTTCCCCCGATAGAGCACATAATGCTGCAACATAAACACCGCGTCGACCACAAAACTGATATTGCCCAGCGCGAACTTGACCGGGTTACCCGTCAGCCCGCTCCAATCGTTCTGCAAGCTCGAGTCAATCAGCAGCTGCGCGATGGACAGAATGCCGCCGACGAGGTCGAGCAGGACTTGCTCGATGGACCAGCCGACGGTCGATTGGCGGAGGTGGTTGGTGTAGATTTGGGGGAGGAATTTTATTAGGGTGATGATTAGTTTGACGTAACCGGTTGCGTAGACCTGGGGGTTGGGAGGGGTAGTTAGTTGTATTTGATGGGTTGTCAAGTATAGATGTACACACCACATCGATCCAGGCCCAGCTCGTCGGGTCCCTCCCTCCATCTCTCCCCTTCGTCCAAACCAGCCCCATCACCCACAGCACTCCGATCATGCATCCCGCGGCAATGCCAAGTATCACTCTAGGCACCCGGCCGCTACCGCCTTGCTCAAAACCCCATGCCCATTTCCAGAACATGGTCCATGTGAGAAAACTCAGCAGCACTGCATGCGCCGCAAAAGCCACGTCGTTGGCCCTGACGGTAGGTTCTGGCGAGACTGGATTGCGCGCTGCGTACTGGGAGCGGATAAGAGGAGAGAAGTACAGAGAGCTTGTGGAGACGAAATAGGCGATAAAACCGAGAACTGTTGGTGATTTCGGAATCAGTATTGCCTTGATTGGGGTTGAAAAAGATTCATGATGTATCAACAGAGAGAAAAATGACACAAAAGCTCGATATGCTCCCAAAATGTGTCTGAAAACTCAAAACCAGGGCTCAAGGGAAGGGATTTGGCCTCCTAAAATACACACCATTAATCACGGGGAAGGCGACGGTGGTGCCGACTGTGGAGTGCCGCCGGATGTTGAGGATGGATTGGGGATAGAAGGATAGAGACCAGGAAAGGGTGCTGACGGAGGGGTTCAGTGGGATCGAGAAATGCGAGGGGAGAAATGGTACTAGATCCAGCCCAGGAGACTATGGAGATGTTAGTCAGGCTTGCACAAGACGTAGCCAACCCCCCAAAGTCTTCCTTGTGGTGAACATGTGGGAGCCTTTGGCCAGTATCGTCGTTAAGGCGCAAAACACGATGACAGCGATAGAGGAGAGTATATGCAGTACCGTGAAATGGCTCTCGCGAAGCGAATGAGCCCGGGGGAGGGCATGACGGACTTATAGCCAGCTTTGACCGGAGAGATTATTGGTTTGCTGTGCCATGTGGTATGGTGTCTTACTTCTCGCAGTCGCATCAAGGAATCATTCTCCGGAGATGGTCGCACGAGCACATAAGAGCTAACAGATCTATCGCAACAACACGTTAAAGAGATGTATGCAAAGTCGTGGGAAATTCATGAAACTAGGTAGGCTATTGCTCCTGACGCTGAGTGGAATCGATAAGAGTTGACGAGTAGGGCAAGCTCCCGACTCACATGAACGGTCCCATCCTGGTGCAGCCCTACAAGGCTTAGCGTAATTCAGCCCTGCGTGTGGGCTGCCCTGGCGGTAACACAAGCGTCGATTCACTTGTGACTCGGAGTCTCTGATACCAACTTCAAATCTAACAGCTAAACTTATCCCTCTTCATCTATCTGCAAACATTGCCCGGAAGTTCCATGGGCTATGCGCATATGCTCGCCATGTAGCTCTAGCTATTTGCGGCCACTGTCGACACCGTCTGGCCGCGGGACTAAGTGCCCTTTGTTCTCTAAATCTTCTTTGAGCTCCATTTCCACCTAATGACATTCACTCGACCGCGAACGGCCACCTAACATCTCACTCGAAATCGTACACTACCATTTAAAGCCAGACTGCTATTTCCAAGAGCGTCGTATATGCTCTCCATTCATAGTGGTTGTATTCCGGGATACTTTCCTTCGACCTCCACTACAGAGATGGGTAACCGAAACAGACAGCCAGATAATGGAAGAGTACGCAAGCCAAATCAAAATGGTGGTCAGAGGCCTGCAAATAACAACGGCGGGGGCCCTCGCGGACAAACCCCCGGTCGTGGACCAAGAGGGAGCGGGTCAGCAAGACGACCTCCACCCCCGAACTTTCAGGCCGCCAAAGAATACTACGACAATCAGAACCCTAGACCTAGGGGCCGGGGCAATTTACGGAACAGAGGGGGGTCTGGGAGGCATGGGGGTAGGAACCGAGGTGGAAATCATTTGGAGTCGTTCGCTGTAACAGAATGGACTGAGAACAATTGTCCTTCAGATGGCGATCGTGGAGCTGAGAAGCTTGTCGATTTCCTATCGAAAAAGGCACACGCAACCATAGAAGAGGTATGTTTGACATTGAAATCCCCCGGTGGCCAGCGACACTATAGCTCGAGCTTCTCCGGTCTGCTCTCGTTTCAAGTCAAGCCGTCAAAACGACGACCGAGATACTCGAGTCTTGCCACTACCGCCAACGGGTGACTTTCAACTTCAAGGTTATAAGCCTTGCTAACGTTGTGCAGTACCGAGTAGAGGGCAAATCTCTGATCATCTCTGCGGACCCAGCAGATGGAGACTCGATCTTAAGACTCAATGGATTCAATTTCTGGGGCGCTAAATTAGTTGTTACGCGCATTGGAGGAACAGCTCCACTGGACAAAAGCGCACAGTGTGACTCTCCCAACACCATACATACTTTTAAGGAAATCATAGGTCGTCGATATAACGATGAAAGGAGATTCCTCGATTTATCAGATCTGGCCAACGACACGCTATTAAACGGCCTCGCCATATTCGGCCCGTACTCGATTGAAGCTCGAAAGGCTAGCTTCTTCACTGCATTCATGAAAACATGCGACGATATTTGGGGAACGGAGCAGGAAAAAGAGCAAGCTGTTGTCGGCATTTCTCTGGCCAACAACAATATTGGCGATGTCGATTATATCAAGATGCTGGCTCATACTTTCAAGGCCATCAAGTACCTCGACCTCTCGAATAATACTATCACGAGTACGGAAAAGCTCATTGCATGGCGTTTTGATTTTCGATTCCTCGAGGAACTCATACTATCTGGGAACCAAATAGAGGAGGGAAGGCCCGATTATAAAAGCGTGCTTACGCGCTGGTTTCCCAACCTTCGACTACTTAGCAACACTCCGGTTCGATCTGTTGCAGAGTTCAACGCCCTCGCGACTACCAGACGTCCAGTACAGTCAGTGCTTCCAGTGCCTATCCTCGTTGCTAGCTTCCGAGATGAAGGTGCTGTTGGCGAAAACTTCATCAAGCAGTTCTTCCTAGCCTACGACGTCGATCGTAACGCTTGTCTCAACGCGTTCTATGACGCAAAGTCTACGTTTTCCGTCAGCATTAACACTTCGGCTCCACGGGGATCTTACGACATGAATGTTGGCTGGGATGCGCAAATAAAAAAGAGCAGAAACCTAATCAAAGTCACCCAACTAGCAGCCAAAGTCTCACGTCTCTACACCGGTGCAGAGAGCATCCGCAACGCGTGGAACACACTTCCATCAACGCGCCATCCAGATCTTATGACCGAGGCAGGCAAATGGAACATCGAATGTAATTCCGTACCGGGCCTTCCGGACCCAGTGGGACAATCCGTCAGCGGTGTCGGCGGCTTGATCATTCAAGTTCATGGCGAGTTTGCTGAAGTGAACCTTGATACGAACCAGGAAATCACCACCCGCAGCTTCGACCGCACGTTCATCCTTGGGCCTGGGATGGGTACTCAAGGCGTACGTGTGGTGTGCGATACTCTCATCCTTCGCGCGTACGGCGGATCTGATGCTTGGAAACCGCAATGTGGCGATTTGTTGGTTGCACATCCGTCAGAGGCCGAACTATCGATACAGCCTCTGATACCAGACGGGTTCGGTTCCTCGCACCCAGAAAAATCGCAGGAACAGCTGCAGAAGGAAATTTTGACGGTTGAGCTGAGCAGAACGACGAGAATGACGTTGGAATGGGCAGCAAAGTGTATGTTTGCGAACAATTGGAGTATTGAAGCGGCCGCGGCGGACTTTGCGGCGGTAAGGGTACGTTTGATGGTTTTGCTAATGACTTGTTTCTGATATCTTGTGTGCTGACCTGACAACAGCACGTTCTGTCACCTAGCTTCTTCGTACAGCATGGTGGATCTTTGATAACATGAGATGGAAGGAGATTGGGAAAGATTCAGGCTGCATAGGGGTCGGGGAGTAATCATGGATTCGCAGGACGGAGGCTAGACTGCGCTGGAGTTTTGGAACTAGGTTGCATATGGTCGGGAGTAGGTGTTTAGAAGATCTGCGAGTCTCAGAAGACCCGGCGATATTCTCAAATGGACTAATGCAAGTTGGTTTTCATTCATCGTGAATAGCACATGTTGACTAGTTGCTAGCGACACACAATCACAATTTTTCACAGCAAAGGGGAGAAGGATATCTGCGCAACATGTCATCGTGACCTCTACCGAGACAAAAGTAAAGGGTGAGGTTATCGACATGTAACCTCTTCTGTGCAGATAGGCCCCCAGCCCAATGAACCCTCAGATCTTAACCTAGACCACTCAATCATTAGCCCCCTGTATCTTTCACGAAAACTTGGGAAGACAGCGCTAAGCAGAGCGAGGCAGGCGTCATTAAAAAATTAGAGTGTTGTTGTTGTTTTTAGTATCTCTTCAACGATGAAATCTCAGGGTTAAAAAATATTAATCTTGCGCCAGGGGTAGGGGGAGAAGGGCGGATGGAAGATAAAGGGGGGCTTACTGGTTGTAGATGGAGCATGATTTCGTCTGTGATGGAGGGAGGATATCGGCTGGGAGCGGGGGGGGGGGGGTTTGGCGAGCTGGAAGGTTAGTGCTAGAGGTGTGAGTACAAAAGCTGGGAATCGTGGTCAAGTTTTTTGCACTAGATCCTTTGCTCGTGCTATTCGCATGCAATATGCTGCTGGAGTATCTAGTCAAACAAACCACCGAAACCTGGGCATTTGTTAGTGATGCTCTACCCAGGTTTGCAATACACTGACCTTCATCACCACTGTCCTCAGGCTCTGAGTCTTCCTTCTTAGCGTCATCTTCCGCGGGCTTCTCGGCTTCAGCCGCACCACCCGTCGCAGCTGCAGGCTCAGCTGACGCATATGCATCCGGATTCGCAATGCGATCCTTCAGTTCCTCAATTCCTTCCCAGCTGTAGTCCGTTTCAACTGCAACCGCCAACACCTTCTTGTAGCCATTGACGAGAGTGTGCATGATAGACGGCAGAGTTGGGTAATTTGCTGCGAGAGAGATAGTCGTAATGGTCTTGATAGCCGAGTTGAGAGCAGCGAAGAGTTGGTCCTCCTTGATATCCAACACACTCGGACTGAAAGTTTGCCCGTTATCATACACTTGCGAAATACTCATCCCATACGTAAAAGGGGATATATTCAACATATTCAGTAGCGTCGCCTCGGACGCCCCAACCTTCGTACCCGCCTCCACGAGTTTCAAATCCGTCGTGATCTCAATCGTACCACGAGCGATCTTCGTGGGTACACCCAGGGCTTGGAAGAAAGAGGTTTTACCTGGCTCCATGCCTGTGTTACCTGCGGGAACGAACACATCGGCCGGGGCCACAGCGCCGGCACGTGCAGGAGCGGCGACTTTCTCGGCGAGGATCAGGTCGCGGGTTTTGTTAAGGTCATCGTTGGTAAAGATAAAGCCGACGTTACCTAAGCGGTTGTTAGAGTTGAGGAACGGGTTCAGGGTTGGGCAGGGGTTGAAGTACCTTTGACGTGGGGGAGGAGACGCTCCCATTCAGGAAAGTCGCTGATGAAGCCTTTGATAGCTCGGCGAACCTAGAGAGAGGAGTATGGGTTGTTAAAAAGATCAATCCAGGAGGCCAATCCGCTGGTCGCATATCCCACCACGAAGTCTGACATACCATCGTGTTCTTCCCCATCAGCACAACGCCCGTAACTTCACCGCCTCCTCTCAAACTCTTTCGGATCTTGTGCATTTGTTGAGAGCTGACATTGTCGACCGTAACAATGAAGATCGATTTGTACTCTTCAAGCAAGGCCTTGAGCTTGTCGAAGTAGACAGCCTTGTTGCTGGTTCTGCCCCCCATGTCTTCTTTTGATTGAAGATAGGATCTTTAAGGGTCAGAGGTTATTGTGTGTGGTGGTTTGTTCCTCGACGAGTTCGGTGGTTATGGTGAGCCAAAGTGCTGCTGTGGAAATATGTGTGGGTTTCGCGTGCGCTTGACTCGCTTATGGGCGCTAGCCCTACCCTGACTTGCCAGACTGGGAAAATTATAGAACTCTGTCATGAGGTGGACGCCTTGCTCTTGTAAGCATGGGTGCTCCCACAAGAATCTAGGCATTCTGATTGAAAAGTTCCAGCTATGCCACTAAGCCCATTCCAATGTCTCCTTTATTGCTCACGATCCGCTTTTCAGAAGTCTGATGTTCTGCTCTGTGTATCTGGCTATCATGTATATTCCTTTGACGTCTCGAATGGATACTTTCTGGCACAATGGCCACCCTGGGGAGAATTCTTTAATTTAAACCCCGAAAGCATCAAAGGTTACAAGTCATACGCAGGAGCCACAAATCCGACCCTTCGTGAGTATAAAGAAGTTCATCATTTGGCGCCTTCAAAACGTCAAAAAGAGTCGCCGAAACAAAATAGCTCTGATAGCACTTCGACAGAGACTATACAAGACACTGAAAGTCAACGCAGTCATGAGCTCGACCGTGTTTTATCTTTAGATGCGTCAGCGGCGGTGATCAAGCTTGCCGGAACATCTAACGGTCAATATGTTGTTGCAGTCACAGACGGAGACAAGTGCATCCGAGTATTGAAGCTTCAAGACGATGGCTCACTCATACAATGCTCCGCAAGGTACCCATTCAGGTAATAAAATGATGGGCAACCCAAGGCTAATCCCGAGCGTAGGCCCATGCCCAAAAGACCCTGTGCAATTGCTTTGACTTCAGATGAGTCTACCATATTATGTGCCGACAAATTTGGTGACGTCTACTCTCTCCCGCTCCTAGGCTTCCCGTATGAAACTACGAGCAACGTCTCCGCAGAAAGTCCCGCAAGAGCTGATGCTGAGGAAGCTCCAGAGCCCTTCGTACCCGCCGCGAATTCCAAAACCGTCCATACTAAGAAAAACCAAGAAGCTCTTCGTAACCAACTCCGAACAACCAACAAAAAGCCCGAGAAAAATTCTCCCCAATTCGACCATCAGCTCCTTCTTGGCCACGTCTCTCTCCTGACAGATGTAGCAAGCGTCACCATCACCGACGAAACTTCCTCCTCTCCTCGACCACGCAGTTACATACTCACCGCAGATCGGGACGAACACATCCGCGTCTCCAGAGGTATACCTCAGACCTACGTCATCGAAGGCTACTGCCTCGGTCATACAGAGTTCGTCAGCAAGCTATGCGTCCCCGATTGGAACAAGCGAACCCTCATCTCCGGTGGAGGTGATGATTTCCTTTTAATTTGGGACTGGCCCACGGGGACCGTACGTCAGAAAGTAGACTTGAAGGGTCCGTTAGAGGCCTTTAAAGTTGACTTTGTGGCGAGTCTACATCAACCTGGGTCCATGGTGCCTGTGCCCGATACGTGTCATGACGATGGTGAACCCTTCATGGAGAAATTGGAAACGAAAGGCCCGGTCGATACTTTCAGAAATGAGTATCTGGCAAGTGAAGGCTCATCCGGCACCGATTGCTTGAATATAGATGGCGAGGAGCGGAAAATCGCCGTCTCTGGTATCTGGGCCTTAAAAAACACGACTCCATCCCCTTCCCACCCCGGTCATATATTCGTCGCTCTCGAAGCGTGAGTCGACCCTAAACGCACAAACCTCCTACCTACTAACAAACTCCCCCCCAGCTTCCCCACCCTCCTCATCTTCACCCTATCCCACTCCTCAACCCTAACCTTCGACTCCTTCCAAACCTTTGACGGCAACCTCCTCGACGTAGCAACCTTACCATCCCGCTTGGCAATCATCTACAGCCTCGACCACTACCACCGCCCATTCTCCACCAAGCAAGGCATGCACCGAGACGAACGTGGCATGGCAACATCGCGAACTATGATAGGAGCCTTGAAATTCGTTGCGGATGGTGCTGAAGGGCGTTGGGAGAAGGATACAGGGTTGGAGAAAACCGTGGCGGGAATTGACGGTTATGCTCGCCGGATCCCGTCGCCGATCACGCTTTCGTATGGGGTAGAGAGCCTTAGGAAGAGAGCAGGAGATCGGGATCAGGAAGATTGAAATGTTTCAAATCCTATCCAGTTGGTCGAACCCGTGAACCCTATATGTGCAATGCCGCAACGAACCGCCAACTCCCTGCTTCCATAAACATGGTGAGAGCAATATCCAGACGACTCACAGGTCACAACCTCTCCAAGTCCACCGCCACCCACCTAACCGTCCAACCCCTCTTCCCCCCGACCCCTCTCATCACCCCCTCACTCCCCTCATTCCCCACCGCCACATCCCCACTCACCCACCCCCTCCCATCTTCACCACCACCAGCACCCTCACCAGCACCCTCCCCCCTACTTCCTCCAACCATCCGCACCAACCTCCCCGCAACCGCCTTCCCCAGCCCCCTCCCCCTCTCCGCAGCCTCCACATGCAACGTACTCAAACACCCAT